>JAEEGL010015725.1_pt1 | contig 17366 bp, 13 predicted proteins | sample 9134231 | NCBI WGS metagenome assembly JAEEGL01 (sample SAMN16246548, study PRJNA631951) | gut metagenome | biome: gut microbiome; feature: rumen; material: fiber-attached | host: Bos | place: Iran: Karaj | collected 2018-10
CCACTTCTTCCAATTCTATGAATATACATTTCTCTATTAAAAGGTAAATCATAATTAACAACAAGAGTAACTTGTTGAACATCTAAACCTCTTCCCCAAATATCAGTTGCTATTAAAACTCTACTTTGTCCTCCTCTAAATTCTTCCATTATTTTATCTCTTTCTTTTTGAGGCATATCACCATGCATCATTGATACTGTAAAATAATTTTCTCTCATTTTATTACAAAGCCATTGTACACTTTTTTTCTCATTACAAAATATTACTGCTTGAGTTATTGTTAAACAATCATATATATCACATAATGTTGGAAATTTATTTATTTCTTTTTCTACCATTATAAAAAATTGTTTTATTCCTTCTAAAGTTAATTCATCTCTCTTTACTAAAATTTTTATTGTATCTTTTGACATGAATTTTGTCATCATATGTAAAATATTATTTGGTAATGTTGCACTAAGTACTACATTTTGTGTATTATAAGGTAAATATCTAAAAATATCATATACTTCTTCTTTAAATGTTCCTGATAACATTTGATCAGCTTCATCAATTACAAACATTTTTAAACTTCTAGTACGAAATACTTTCCTTTGTATCATATCAAAAACTCTTCCTGGAGTTCCACTAAGAACATGAATACCATGATTTAACATTTTAATATCTTCTTCAACACTTTTACCTCCAACACAACAATGTGTACTTACTTTCATAAAATCTCCAATTGCAGCAATTACTTTTTGTGATTGTTCAGCAAGTTCTCTTGTAGGACTTAAAATTAATACTTGAGGTTCTTTTAATGATAAATCTAAACATTGAAGAGCACCAACAGCAAATACACATGTTTTACCTGTTCCTGCTTGTGCTTGAACTATAACATCACGACCTTTCATTATAGGAACTATTGCTCTTTGTTGAACTGCTGATGGCTTATCAAATCCATATGCAATTAATCCTTTTAAAATACTTTCTTTTAAATTCATTTCTGCAAAAGTTTTATATATGTGAAGATTTTCTGTTGTTTCAAAAAGATATTCTTCTGTTAATAGAGAATTTGGTTTTGTTTTTTTAGGTTCAGGATTTTTTTTTGGTGTTGGACTTTGGGAATGATTTGCTTTTTTTTTTGGTGTTGATGATGAAGATGAAGATTCTCTTTTCTTTGGACGCTTACGCTTTCTATGATAATCCATTTTTATTTTATATGAGATAAAAAATTATTTTTTTGCGAATATATAAAAAATATAATATAAAATAAATATTGTATTTTATATATTGATATATAATATAAATAATTATAGTTTATTCAAAATTTAAAAATCTAATCTAAAACCATTTTTTTTTCTTGTATTAAAAATAAGTATTCATTTTTACCAATAACTTCTTTTATTGAAAAATTCAGTTAACTTTTCTTTTTGTTTCTCAGTCAATTTTTCTGGAAATTGTATTTTCAAAGTAACAAGTAAATCCCCATTATCTCCTTTATTATGAATAGGCATTCCTTCTTTTTTAATTCTAATAACTTCTCCAGGTTGTGAAACACCATTTTTCTTAATAGAAACTTTATGTCCATCTAAATGAGTAATTTCTTTCTCAAATCCAATCAATGCTTCCTTAAGTGAAATAACCATATTAACTTTTAAATTATCATTATCTCTAATAAAATCTTTATCAGGTATTTCTTCAACAACAAAAATTAAATGTCCAGGATCTTTATCAGGTTTTTCTTCACCAAATTCTTCAAATTTAATTTCACTTCCGCTTTTCATACCTTTCTCAATATATAAAGTCATTTCTTCTAAACTTCTCATAATTTTTTTCCCATGACATACATGACAAACTTTCTTAATCATTTTTCCTTTTCCACCACATTTAGGACAAGTTTTTTGTATTTGTTGAATAAATCCAGGACCTAATCTTTTAGTTTCCATATAAACACCTTTTCCATCACATTGATCACATTTTTCAACATCCTCATAAGAATCAGCACCACTTCCTCTACAATGAGGACACATAGCATATCTAGTATAAGTAAATTCATATTCTCTTCCAATATATAAATCCTTTAAAGATGCTCTTACTTTAACACGTAAATCTTCTCCTCTATTTCTATCTTGTCTCCTATGACGTCCTCCAGTAAAAATATCAAAAATATCAAAGGGATCATGTCCTTCCATTTGACCATCACGATTTACTGCTTCCATTCCACCACGATCATATAAACGACGCTTTTTATTATCTGATAATATTTCATATGCTTCATTTATTTCTTTATATTTATCTGCTGCTTCAGGTGAACGATTCTTATCTGGATGATATTGACGTGATAATTGACGATATTTATGTTTTATTTCATTTTGTGTTGCATCACGTTTTACTCCTAATATTTTATATAGGTCTTTTTCTGATAAAAGATATTTTATTTGAGATAAGAAAAGGAGAATGAGGAATAAAAGGTTTTTGGGAATTGGTGACATAGTGATTTTTAAAATGAATTTTTTATTTTTTTTTTTTTTTTTATGTTTAATTTTTTTTTTTTTAATAGGATTTTTTAACGTGTTTTTAATTTAAGGAATTTTTAAATAAATTTTTTTTTTTCATTTCGATTATATTGAATTAATTATAATTTTTAATATAAAATTATAAAAAATAAATATGGGTCAACACTGTGATAGTGGAGAATTATTAGAAGATATTCAATATTGTATTGAAGGAAGGACTGATGAAAAAGAAATAAAAACAGAACCAAATTTTAAAAAATTTGAATTACAACAAAAATCAGTTCAGTTAAAAAAATTAGATGATGATGATGATGATGAAGATGATAATGAAAATGAAAATGATAAAAAATATGATGAAAATAATAATTTTAGGGGAAACTTAGAAGAAGATAATAATATGAAAATAAATGATAATTATGCAACTGATGTTAAACAGCCTCAAAATGATTATTCATAAAATTTTGAAGAATAAAATATAATAAATACTTACAAAATAAATAATAAATAAAATATTTCCTCATTTGATTATTATTCAAATAAAAATAATATTTTTTATATTAATTTGAATTCTAATAAATTAGAATTTTAAAATCATTAAAAAAAAATAAAAAATTATTTATAACAAAAGCAAAAAAAAAAAATGAAATCGATAATCATATTAGTTCTAATAATTTCAACTTTATCATTAACATCAAAACTTGGAATAAAATTAACAAAACAAAACGATAATGAAGATAATTATTATCAAAATGAACAACAAAGAATTGATTATAATTCTAATGAAGATGAAAAAAAAAATGCAGAATATTTACCATTAAATCTTCCAAAATATCTTGAAGAAAATGATAATGATTATTTATATGATGATGTAAATTATGATGATTATTATGACTATGATTATGAAGATTATCCTTTAAGTGAAGATTATTATTATGATCAAGATAATTATTTTGGTTTACCTGAAGAATATTATTCTGGTGATTATGATAGTCAAAATTATATTCAGCCTGATGATAATTATAATTATTTTGATGATGGACAAGATGTTCAATCTTATTATGATCAACAAGAAATTCAAGAACCTTTTAAGTTTTATTAAATTTGTATTTTTCTAGTTTTTTAATTTGAAATTTATTTTTTTTATCTGTTTTTTTTTTTTTAATTATTTTTTAGTTATATGTAATAAATATTTAATTTTTTTCATTTATATGTGATAATAATTATTTATTATATTATATTTTTATTTATTCATTTAGATTAGTTAAATTAAATTAGAATCTTTTAGATTAAAAAATAATCTTTTATGATTTGATAATATTTTCATTTCATTATTAGAAAAATATTTTAATTGAAAACCTCAAAAATAAATCAAAATTATATTAATAAAATATAATATCAATAAGAACTTCACATTGAATTTAATAATTTATAAAAATTATATTTTTATTTTTTTTGTATTATAGATTATAAATTAATAAAGTTCTATTAATTTATTTAGATTATAATTTCAACCTAAATAATATAAATAAAATATATATGTAAAATATTACATAAAATAAAATATTAATTGTAACTAATAAAAATAAAAAATTAATGAGTGATAATAGTAATGAAGAAGAAAATGAAAATAATTATTCTGAAAATCAAAATGAAGAAGTAATTTCTTCACATAAAGAAAATTCAAATCATCAAAGTGAAGAAATATTAAAACCAAATAAAAATATAAACCAAATAGAATCAGTCAATAATTTTGAATTTTTACATCAAAAAGAATTAAAAGAAAAAAAATTAGAAAAACCAGAAATAGTAAAAACAGAAAGTAATAATATTAATGAGGAAATAAGTAAATTAAAAAATCAATTAATACAAGACAAAAAATTACATGAACAAGAAATTTGTCAAATAACTTCTAAAATAAATGAAAAAGAAATAGCATTAAAATCAATAACAAATGTAAATTCTGGTTTAGAAACAACATATAATATATTAAAAACTAAAGTAGACAATTTAAAATATAAAAGAAATTATAGTGTAAAAGAAAAAGAAGAACCAATTAAAATAACAATTAATATTAAAGAAAAAGAAATTCAAGATATTCAATTTAGAGTAAATTCATTATCAAAAGAAAATCAATCTATGCAAAGTTTATTAGATAAATTTTCTGATTTAGAAAATAAAAGAGAAAGAACTGATAGACTTTTATTTATGGAAAAGGAAAATAATAAATTAAAAAATGAAATAAATACATTACAAAATTTAACTAAAGAACATGAATTTTGTGATAAAGAAAAAGAAGATTTAAGAAATATTTTAAAAGAATTAGAAAATCAAATTAATAATACAAAAAATGATATATTCAATGATAAATTAGAATATAAAATATTAGAAGAAAATTATTATAATTATAAATCAAATAGATCGGAAGATAATATTATGAAATTAAGAAAAAAATTAAAATTTGAAATTAAAACTGAATATAATGATAATAATAATATAAATCAAATAAATAATAATAATGATAATATAACTAGTACAAATACTAAAAATAATAAAAGTATTAGTTTTAATAATTATAATATTACAGAAAGTTTTGATTATTCAGCACAAAAAAAAAAATTAAGAGAATTAGCAAAGAATAAAACAATAAAATGTGTTTTAAAAGAAAATTATAAATTAATATCTGATAATGAAAAAGAAGAAATTTTTAATTTATTTGGTGAAGAGAATAAAGAACAATATGATAACTTTATGAAAAAAATTGAAAAATTAGAAAATTATAGAAAATTAAATAATGGTCCTACTAAAATTATAAAAAAAAAAGAAGAACAAAATGTAAGAATGAATGAAATTAATAATAAAATTGGTTATTTAGAAACAATAAATAATGAAAAAGAAGTTCAAATTAAATTTTTGGAAGCAAAAATAAAAGAATATAAAAGCCATAAAAAAGCACTTCAAAAACAAATTAATAATTTAATAAAAAATTTAAATGATTTAAAAATTAGAAAAAAATTAAAAGAAAAAGAAAATAAAGATTTAATTAATAAAATAATAAAAATAAAAGAAGAAGTGAAAAACAATTGTTATGAATTAGAAAATGAAAAATAAAATATAAATAATAAAATTATATAATTAAAAAATAAAAGAAAAAATATAAAAAGAAGATAAAACAATTTTTAAAAAATCTAAATTAAAATAAATTATTTAATAACGAGGACAATTACATTTTTCTCCTTTCTTTTTTTTATCTTCACATATATCACGACAATTTGCAGAAGGACTAAACATTCTTCTTTTAAGACCAAATTTTCTAAAACATTCTTTTAATTTATCTTTAATTTCTTCTTTTAATCCATATTTTTTAAATGTTTTATTAAAAACATATGTTCTATATGCATCACAAAGATCTCTTAATTCTTCTATTTTTTCATCTAATTCTAAATTTAATTTGTTAAGACATCTTTTTAATTCTTTTTCATTATAATTTGGGATTCTTCTTCCTGGAACACATATTGATAAAGAAAATATTGTTAATAATAATATAAAAACAATTTTTTTCATTTTCTTTTAGAAATTTTATAAATTATTTTTTTTATTATTTTAATATATCTAAACTATTCATTTAATATATAAAACATTTATATTTTTTATACCAAAAAAGAGTTATTAATTTATTTAAATTATTTAACAAAAATTTTTTATTTGAAAAAAAAATGAAAGGAAAAAAGAATTTAAAATTAGATGAAAAAACAATAAAAAAAGAATTTTTACATTACTCAAATTTAAAAACAAAAAAAATTGAACTAGAAGGAATGGAAAAAATAGGAAAAACATTAGGAATAGATATATATACAGATATATTTATAACATATTTTTTCTTTAAATGTGGTTGTAAAAGAATGGAAGAAGTTTCTGAAAATGAATTTATTACTGGATTAAAATATTTTCAAAGTAATACATTAAAAGATATAAAAAAACAAATTCCTTCAATAAGAAAAGGTTTATTAGATATAAGTTCAAATGAATTTAAAAATTTTTATAGATATTTATTTACCTTTAATAATACTAAAATTTTATCTTTTGAAGTTGTTGAAGTTTATTTTAATAATTTATTTTTGAAAAAATATCCTATTGTTCAATTTTTTCTTCAATTTTTAAAACAAATAAAATCACAAGGATTAAATAAAGATCAATGGGAATGTTTTCTTGATTTTTTATTAGATCAAGGAAATACTTTTCCTAAAGATTATAATTGTGAATCTTATTATCCTTTAATTATTGATCAATTTTATGAATATTATTGTGATTTGAAAAAAATACCTAAAAAAAAAATGGAAGAAGAATATATTTATTAAATTTTTTTCTAGAAATGTAGTATTTTATTATAGTAAATAAATGAATTAAATTTTTGTTTTTTGGATTATTAAATATAATAAAATATAAAATATAATAATTTTGTTTTTATAAATTTAATTAATAAACCCTATTTTATAATTTTTATTTATTTGTTTTTTCTCCTTTTTTTATTTCATTAAAATTATATTTTATCGAAAATAATTAATAATATATTTAAATAAAATAATTAGTTTTATATATTAATCTAATATTATAAAAAATTATCTAAAAATTATTTTATAAATAAAATAAAAAGTTAATTAAAAATATAAAATATAAAAAATTTACCTTTTAATTTTATAAAACTCCTATTTCAAATAAAAAAGCGTTATTTCCCAAATAAACCTTATATAAACTTTAAAAAAAATAATTATATAATAAACTGTAAAAAAACTCCAAAAATTTAAAACCTTTATTAAAAAAAAACTAAAAAGAAACTAAAATAAAATTTAATCTTCAAATAATTTTAAATAAAATAAAAAAATTCCTTTTTATTTATTTTTCTTTATCATCTTGAGATTCATCTTCAGCGAGTTCAGATCCCATTTCTTTAGTAGTTCTAGAAGGCATACTACTAGAAGGCATACTACTAGAAGGTATACTACTTGGTTCACTTTGATTTGAAACAGCAGGAGGAGCACCAACTTTACTTTTAGCATAATCAACTCCTTTAGAAATTAATTTAGGAGCTTGATTATAAATCATCATTGTACCACCAAGAATAGGAAGAGTAACATAAACTTTGGCTAATAAGAAAACTACTCTAATTAATTTTCTATAAAATTGTTCACCTGCATTTGGTGTAAATGATTTTAATGTTAGGTAAAAAATCCATGTAAAACATACTCTGGTATAATCTTTTGAATCTGTTGATTTTTTATTACGAAGTTGACCTACTAATCCTAATGTATCTAAAGTTATTAATGCTGTAAGGAGTAAATCTACTAATCCATATAAAAATGACATTTTTGATATTTTTATGTATATTTTTTTTATTTTTTTTTAAGATTGATATTTTTTGGTTATTTATTTTTTTTTTTTATTTTTTTTTTATATAATTTGTTTTTATTTAAGTTTTGAGTTTGTGTTTTGGTATATATTGGTTTTTTTATATTATGATAAAATATTATAATTTAATTAAATTATATTTATTAAATAAAAAAATAAAATATGAGTAATGATAATTCAGATATGCTTATTATAAGAAGTCAAAAAACATCAAATAAACAAGTACCAATTGATACTTTAAGTGATAAAGAAGAATTAAATGAAGAAAATGAAAATGAAGAGAAAGAAGAAAAAGAAGAAAAAGAAGTAGAAGTAAATATGAGTTTATTAAATTATGAAAAAATAAAAAAAGAAAATGATGAATATAATAATATATTAATTACAAATGAAAATAATTTAAAAAAAGAAATAAAAAATACTTTATTGAAAGTCAAAGAAATAAATAATGAAATTAAATTAAAAAATAAAAAAATAAATAAATTAAAAAATGAAAATAATCAATTATTTGAAAATTTAAATGATATAAAAGAAGAAGTTGATAAACATTTAAAATTATTAAAAACAAAAAAAATAAATGAATATGAAACAATAAAAAAAGAAGAAAAGATAAAAAAAGATATTAAAGTAGCAGAAAAAGAAATTGAAATAATAAAAAAAGAAATAGAAATAAAAAAAAAAGAAAAAGAAAATTTAGAAAAAATATTCAATTCAAATAATTCAAATACAAAAACAACTAAAAATGAAAAATTGATGAATTTAAATTCAATAATAGGAAAAAAAGAAAAAGAAATAAAAGAAGAAAAAGAAGAATTAAAATTACATGAATTATGTAAAAAAAAGACAAGAAATTTAAAAAATCAAAAACAATTATTAAAAAATCAATTAGATTTTGAAAAAAAAAAAACAAGTTTATTAGAATATCAAGTACAAAATACAGGAAGAACAATTTCAGATGATTTAGGATATTTAGATGATTTGTCAATTGAAAATAGAAATAATTTAAATTCAAAAAGAAATAAAAGTGAAATTTATTTAAAACAAAAAAAATTAAAAAAAAAGAAAAATAATATTAAACTTTTAATAAAACCAATTATAAATGAATTAGATGAATCTGATATAAAAAATATTAAAGATAAATATTCTAAAAATAAAAGCGTAAAAGATATTAAAACAATGGAAAATGATAGAATAAAATATGGGTTATTTAATCCAAAAGAGTTTGAAATTTTATCTCAAATTATTCCAAATGAATCTTTAAATAATTATAGAGAAAAGTACGACCAATTAGAAATAGAAAAAAATGAAATTGAAGATTTATTTCAAAAAAATAAACCTTTAAAAAAAGAAATAAATAATTACCAATTTAAAATTCTAAAATCTGATTTAATGTTAAAATCTCAAAATAAAGAAGAATCTCAATTAAAATGTAATTATTTGAAAAATAAAAAAATAGAAAATAATATTTCTAAAGAAATAAAAGATATTTTAAAAGAAATTGATAAATATAAATATATTTTAAAAATGAAAATGAATGAAAATATAATATTAAAAAATGATATAAATGATATTAAAGTTAAAATTGAAAGAGGAGAATTAATTTGTAAAAAAGGAAACAACGAAGAAATTGAAAAAGAAAATGAAGAAGAAGAAATTGAAGAAGAAGAAAATGTAAAATTAAATGTAAATGATAAATATAAATATTTAAATAATAATAATTATGAGAATAGAATTGAAAATGAATAAAAAAATAAAATAATATAAATTTTATAAATAAATCCTTTTTTGGGTGTTTAAATTTTGAAATATCTTTTTTCCTGTGTTTAATTTAATTATATTTCATTTCTTTTTTTGGTAAATATTTATTTGAATTTTGATTTAAATGTATATTTTGTATTGTGTTATAATTTCTAGGATAAATAAATTTAAATTGATCAATTTCATTATTTAATAAAACCTCATCATTTTTTATATCAAAACTTATTTTAATATTTTCAAAATAATTTTCTTCTTCTAAATGACTATCCATATAACTATTAAAAACATCAGACATTTTATTTTTTAAATTTAAATTAAATAAAATTATACATAATAAAAATGAAAAAAAAAATAAAACAAAATTTAAAAATAACATAAAAAAACTATTTTTAAAAAAACTAAAAACTAGCTCAAAAAAAATCAAAAACAAAAAATAAAAAAGTAAAAAACCCAATAAAAAAAAAAAATTTAAAAAATTTATTGTGTAGAATTAATATAATCTAAATATTCCTTAACAGTTAAAGCTTGTTGAAATTCATTAATAGCTTGTTTAATAAAAACTCCATCTTGAACATATAAAATTCTATTAGCATAACATTCTAATTCAGGATTATGAGTAACCATAACAATAGTACTTCTACTACTATCACTATTATTAGTACCAAATTTATTAATACTAAGTAATAAATTCATAACTTCAATAGTAGAAGTAGAATCTAAATCACCAGTTGGTTCATCTAATAATAAAATATCAGGTTCATTACTTAATGCTCTTGCAATTGCTACTCTTTGTTGTTCTCCTCCTGAAAGTTCTGAAGGTAAATGATCCATTCTATCTTGTAAACCAACTCTTGTTAATAAATTCTCAGCTCTTTTTTTTTTTTTCTTTATTAGATAATTTATTATCAATTGTTAATGGTAATTCTACATTTTCAAGTGCAGTCATTGTTGATATTAAATTAAATGATTGAAATACAAAACCAATATTTTTTAATCTTAATTGACTTAAAAAATCATCTGTACATTCTTTTGTTATTTTTTGATTCATTATTGATAATTCACCTTCAAAATCTGAATCAAGTGTACCTAAAATATTTAATAATGTTGTTTTTCCTCCTCCTGATGGTCCTCTAATTATTACAAATTCACCACGACAAATAGGAGAAAATTCACATGAAGAATCTAATGTTATATCATATAATGCTTTTACTGTCTCTGTTACTCCTGGTAATTTATATATTTTTGATATGTGAGAACATGTTAATATTGGATCACCTAAGATCGGTTTTGTTAAAGTAAATATGTCATTCTCTTTTGATGATGATGGAATTTGGGAATAGGATGACATTTTATTTTTTAAATAAGGTTTTTTTATATGGGTAATTTTTTTATTATTTATTTAATTTTTTTTTTTATTTATTTTTTTATTTATAAGGTTTTAATTTTTTGTTTATTTAAATACTGGTTCGTAGTCAAGGAGTAAATCACTTGATAAACCTAGTTGACCTGGAGGAACTGGTTTTTTCTTTTTATGTTTTTCTTTTTTTTTCCTTTTTTCTTCTTTTTTTTCTTCTTTTATGTCTTCTTTTTTTTCTTCTTTTTTTTCTTCTTTTATTTCTTCTTTTATTTCTTCTTTTATTTCTTCTTTTTTTTCATCTTTTATTTCTTCTTTTTTTTCTTCTTTTATTTCTTCTTTTTTTTCTTCTTTTATTTCTTCTTTTTTTTCTTCTTTTATATTATCTTTTTTCTCTACTTCTTTTTTTTCTTCTTTTTGTTGATTTAATATTTCCTTATTGTTTATTTCATTATGTTTTATTTCTTGAGATTTAATTATATTTTGAATTTCTATTTTTTTATCATTAATATTAATATTTATATTTTCAATTTTTTTATTTAAATTACTATTTTCTTTAATCATTTTTTTTAAAGTTTCATTTTCTGAAATAAGATTATTCATTTGTTCAAAAATAATATCTTTATTTTTCATTTCTTTTTCAAGAAGAGCATCTTTATTTTTTAATTCAATTTCTAAATTATTATTTTTTTCACATTGAATTTCTAATTTTTCATTAATAGCACCAATTGCACTTGAAAGTTCTTTAATTTGATTTTCTCTTTTAAATAAAGTTTCTTCATATTTATTAACAATTTCTTGAGGTGACATATTAGAAAAATCAAAAAATTGAAGTGAAGAATGTAGATTTTTTAATTGAATTGACATTATTTTTAAAATTTATTTAAAATTTTAATAAAAAATTAAAGAGTAATATTATAAAGTAAATATAGAAATTACATTTTTTAAAGAAAAAATGATACCAGTTTTCATATTTATAATTTATAAAAAATTAAAAATACACATAAAATAAAATATAAATATATAAAAAACCTATTATTAACTTTAAAATATATTACATCCACAATTCATTCTTTTTTTTTTAATAATTTTTTTTTCAGGTGTATAATAAAATCTTGTTTCAGAGATATCTTCATTTAATTTTTTATAACTTTCAACATCTATTATTGTATATACAGGCTTTAAAAAAGAAACTTTTTTTTTTGATTTATCATTATTTTTAATTTCATTATTTTCATTTTCATTATCAGAAGATTTTGCAGTTGAGTTTGAATTATTAGATTTTCCTGAATTTTTTTTCTCATATTGAAAGTTAAATTCTAAATTTTGCATTGGTTCAATATAATCAATTATTGACATTTTTGTATTATTTTTATTAGTAATATCTCTAAAAATATTTTATTTTTTCTAAATTTAATTTACCTTTTAATAAATTATATTTATGATTAAACTTTACAAAATAAAAACTAAAAAGAACATTAATTTTTAATTAATCAATTTATTATAAATTTTTAATCATTTTTGGATATGATAATTGATAGTAATTCTGCAATAAAAATTTATTTAATTAAATTTGATATTATAATATAAATTTTTTAAATACATTTTTATATAAAATCATCAATTAAATGTTGAGCACCATTTTCTGCATAATTTTCTTTATAAAGCCATTTACTTTTAAAATTATTAAAAGAACAAACTCCAGAAGCACCAATCCAAGCAGAATATTGTCTTTCACTTGAATTAGTCATATCAATATTTTTAACATCAATTTTATTATTATTTACTTTTAAATAATTTTCAATTTCACTTTTTAATCTTTCAGGAAAACCTTTAATACAACTATTTCCTCCTCCTAAAATAATATTATTATAAAAATATTTTCTAAACATTAAATCAGTTTTATCAATTGATTCACAAATTATTTCTTGTAAAGAATGATTATCACATCCATTACTATTAAAAAATATTTCAGGTAAAAAAAATCTTTCATTACTAATTTCAATACAATTTCCATCAGGTAATATAAATTCTTCATTAATTTCTTTAAAATTATTTTTATTATCAAAAGGTAAAATTTCACAATATTTTTCTTTTATTTTTTTAGCCATTTCAAATTTATTTTCAACAAAAAAATAATTTAAATAATTATCATAAAATTTTAAAAATTGATTAGTTAATTCTTTTCCAGCTTTAAAACAAGTTTTAACTCCACTTTGAATAACATAACCTTCATAAATTGGTACAATTTCATTAATTATTTCTCCACTATTAATAATTAATCCTGAAGTTTTTGCTGTTGAATATAATGTCATTACACTTTGTGATTCCATATAAATTTTTCTTATGTTTAATTTATTAAATAATATTTCACATAAAAATTCTTTTTCTTTTGGATTTGTTAATATTGATGTTATTATAAATATTCCTGGATTTGTATCATTTTTTAATTTTAATTTTTTGAATAAAATATAATTTAAAAATTCTTCTAAATCAATTCCATTATTTTCTAAAGGAAATTTTCCATTATGATTAATTTGATAATAATCTAAATTATATAAAGTACTATTATATATTGCATCATTACCAAATTGATTTTTATTATCATTTTCTATTATATATATTAAATCTTTTTTTATTTTTCCAATTACATTTGGTATAATAAATCTTGGACAACTTTCTCCATTAAATCCAACTTTAATTGTACTACTTCCTAAATCTAATACTACATTTGGTCCATCATCAATTAACATTTTTTTTAAATAAAAAATATATTCAAAAATATTATTATAAAATATTAATTCTCATATTTATTAATTTTAATATATTTATATAAGAATATTATTATATCAATAAAACAAAAAGTATTAATTATTGAAATTATTTTCAATCCATGATGATAATTCTGGAGTAGAGTAAATAACATTAATTGGAATAATTTTAAATATGCATCTTTCAACTGATAAAAAATAAATAATTTTATTAAGAAAAAAAATTAAAATGTAAATTGTATAAATTAATACTTCAATTATAACTAGGATATATAAGCAAATTGCAATGTTCCTATTATTATTTAATTTTTTATTTTGTGTATTTAAAGTAGCAGAAGCAATATTATCAATAAAAGCAATTAAATAATTATAAAATAAATATTCACATTCTTTAATTTCAACAGAAGAATATAATAATTTAGTATCATAATTTGGATTTTGTGAAATAAAATAATTCATTAATTCCATTAAACTTTCTACTTTTCTTTCAATTAAACTAAAAATTGAATTTGTATTATTTACAATTTTAACTTTAGGATCACCTAAACAAAATTGATATTTTTCTTTTTGAGTTTCTCTATTAAAAGCAGCTTCACAAATATTAATTTGCATATTATTATATAAAGATAAAATATCATCAAATTTAGTAATACTATTCATAACTTCAGTTAAAGAAAAATTTGATGATTCTTTTAAAAAAGGAATATCATTTTCAATTGGATAATAAGCTATAGTATATTTTAAATCCAATAATGCAGTTGAAGATGAAAGAACTAATTCATAAATAAAAGTTTGTACATTTATTATTTCATTTGATGAATTTACAATTATTTTTGAAATTAATAATGTTGTTAAAATAAATTCCGTACAAATAAAAGCAAGAATTAAAGGTTGAATATAACTAAATCTAAATAATTGTAATTTTTTAGTTTTTTCAATTTTAATTTTTAATATATTATTATTTATGTTATTATCGTTTTTTATTTTATCAAAAATATTTGGTTCATCTTTTTTATTTGATTTTGAATATTGAATTAAAATATTTGTTTTTCTATCCAATGTTGTTGTAAAATCATATTGATTAAATGTTTTAATATCAAAATAATGATTATCTTCAAAATTTGCTTCTATAAATCTTTTTAATGATGTATTAAATTCTTCTAATTTTTTTATAGTTTCATTTATTTTTGTAATTTTAATAGTAGAAATTTTTTCAAATCCTTCATCAATATTTTTATTAGTTTTATACAAAATAAAACCATAAATAATTATAATAACTAAAATTATTATACCACAAATTACATTAACATAAATAATATTATTAAGTGAATTATTATTTAATTCTCGTAAAATAGGAGGTAAAGTTTTTATTTTTTGTAAATTAATAGGAAGAAAATATCTAAAACCATTATTAATACAAGATTGTGCTCTATAATATATAAATTTTTGTTGGTATTCATCAATATCTTTTCCACCTAAAATTATATTAATATAATTTTGATCATGTAATAAATTATTTGCATTTGATAATATATGAAGTAATGCTAATGGATATGGTTCACTACTTTTATATGTTTGATTTAAAACTAATACTTCTTCTTTTTCCCAAAAAATTTCTCTATTTTCTTTTGTAAAAGTAGCAATTGCTTTTTCAATTAAAGAAAAATTTGTTATTATTAAATCAATCCATTCTAAAGAAAATTGTTGAATTGTAAAAATATAATCTTCTAAATTATCTAAATAAGTATTATAACTAAAATTTTCAATCTTTAAAAAATTACATGCAAAAATTATATCAAAAGAAATTAAAGAATTTAAAAGAAAAATAATCCAATTTGTAGTTTGATATAATTTATTATTTATATTAGTAACTTCTGATAAATTATCACATAAAGTATCAAAATAATTTATAATAACAGGAAGAAAAATACCAAAACAAGAAATGATAACAAATAAAAGAGCTTTATAATATTTAAGCATTTTATAATTTTTAATATTTTTTAAAGCATTATTTCTTATTTCTTCAATTCTATTTTTTTTAGATAAATCTTCATTATAATTTGAAGAAGTTTGTGATGCATTTTCATCATCCATTACAATATCTTCTCTTACATCTCCATGAACAATACTTTGTCTTATTATATCTTCTTTACTTTTTATTAAATTTTCTTTAAATTTATTATCATTTAATGATAAGTTTATAAATTCATTGTATAATGCAATTAATCCTTTTCTTTGTTTTGGAAATACGAAATATAATTTTTTTAAATTTTCATATTTTATTTTTTTTATTTCTTTTATTTCATCATTTTTTTTTTTCATATGTATTGTAATATTATTATTATTAATTAAATCATCTTCTTCATCATTATCATCTTCTATTATATTTTCTATGTCTTTATTTTCTGTTACTCTTACATAATATGTATAATCATCTTTTCCTAATTTAATTTTTTCAAAAAATAAATTATATTTTACTCCTATTGAATTATAATCAAATATATTTTTATCAACATATTCTTTCAATTTAGAAAATTCCTCTTTTAAAAAAAAAAGTTTATATAAATATATTTTATGTAAAAAAATAAGTTCTTCTTCACTTTTCTCTCTATTTTTTAATTTTAAATAGTCATTATTCATTAATGCACTATTATGATGTGAATGAACACAATCAAATAAATTTGATTTTTTTCTATTAATTTCTCCTTTTTTTATAGGTTTAATTTCATCTTTTTTTAAAAAATCAGATTCATCAAAAGAACTTTCATCATTAATATCTTCACTAATTGAATCAAAATCAATAAAAGAATCTTGTTTATTTAAAATATTACTTCTATAATTTAATATAAAATTTGGAATTTGAATTTCAGATTCTAATTCAATATTTTCATTAGTATCTAATAATTGTTTTGGGGGTTTTAAATTTGAAATATCTTCTAATATTATACTTTTTTCTGATGTTTCATGTTTAAATGATTTTCTAAAAAAAGAAGAAGTAACATTGATTTTTGGTGACTTCAAATCAGGTAAAGCATTTAAATTATTTGGATTTAACACAGAAAGTAAATTTTGATTAATATTTGGATTTTCATTTTCATTATTATTATTATTATTATTATTATTATTATTATTATTATTATCGTTATCACCTGATTTATTTTGCATTTCAACCATTTTATTATCTTTTTCATTTTTTTTCTTATCTATTAACGGCTCTTTTTTTTTAGGTTGTTGCTGATAATTTTGTACTTGTTGTTTATTATTCTCTTTGGTTTTATAGTATTTACATACTAAAATAAATATCATCAAAGAAACGAAGAAAATGGCAATAAAAATATAAAAATTAATGATATTAATCTTTCTAAATTCAAGGTCATTTCTTTTTTTATAATTTTTAGGCAAAATGCAATTATGAGTATCATTTTTGAAAAAATATTCATCGCTTATGCATCCTGAACAATTCATTTCTTCTTCGTTTCCTGGGCCAAGACAATTAAAGCATGTTTTATAACAACTTTTTAAAACTTTATCTTCGCTATCGAGATAATAATGATTAGGTATATAATCATAGCAAGATTTTGTCAA
>JAEEGL013173814.1_pt1 | contig 17366 bp, 14 predicted proteins | sample 9134231 | NCBI WGS metagenome assembly JAEEGL01 (sample SAMN16246548, study PRJNA631951) | gut metagenome | biome: gut microbiome; feature: rumen; material: fiber-attached | host: Bos | place: Iran: Karaj | collected 2018-10
AGGGATTGGGAGAGATCCCAATCCCTGATTCATTTTTCCACACAGGGGTGTAGCCAAGTGGTAAGGCAAGGGACTTTGACTCCCTCATCCGCTGGTTCGAGTCCAGCCATCCCTGCCAGACGATTTGGGTTCACACCCTTTTATATAGATGCTCCGTTAGCTCAGTCGGCAGAGCACCTGCCTTTTAAGCAGGGTGTCCGGGGTTCGAATCCCCGACGGGGCACCAGAAAGAAGAAAACGGTCCTTCCGTTTTCTTCTTTTTTGTTGACAAATCAGGTTTAATCTGTTAAACTCCACTCATAAGGTTTATTCTGTTAAACCACATGGGAGGCCTGAAAAATGGAAACACCGAAAATATTTGACAGCGAATACCGCTTCTGTCTGATCCTGTGGGAACATGAGCCAATCAACAGCACGGAGCTGGTCCGCCTCTGCAGAGAAAAACTGGGCTGGTCCAAGGCTACGACCTACACCGTGATCCGCCGGCTGACGGAACGCGGTGTGGTGAAAAATGAGAACGCCGTCGTCACGTCTCTGGTCAGCAAGGCTGAAGCTCAGTCCGCCGAAATCGACGCACTGGTGGAAAAAACCTTTGAGGGCTCCCTGCCGGCCTTTCTGGCAGCCTTTGTACGGCGTGAAAAGCTGCGTCCGGAAGATATCGCCGCCCTGCGGCGGATGATCGACACATACGGGGAGGAGTAGCCATGACCACGGTCTTTCTCGGATTTGTGAACCGGGCTGTCGCCGCCGGATGGCTGGTACTGGCGGTGCTCGCTGTCCGGCTCATACTGCGGCACTCGCCCCGGTGGATCCATTGTCTCCTGTGGGCGCTCGTGGCGGTACGGCTGCTGCTGCCCTACTCGGTGGAAAGCCCCGTGAGCCTGGTCCCCACCATGCAGACCGTGGTCCCGCAGACGGTATACACCGGTCACCCGGTGATTCAGACCGGCATTCCCGCGGTAAACAGCCAGGTAGCGGGTTATGTGGCGGATCACTATTACGAGGGCGTCACCGTCCCCGCCGGCACAACCGCCCATCTGGCTGACACTCTGAGCATCATCTGGCTTGCCGGAGCTGCTCTTCTGGCTCTTTACAGTCTGGTTACCTATCTCCGTCTGCGTTTCCGGCTTCGCACCGCTGTACGGCTTCGGGACGGTCTTTGGCAGAGTGAATGGGCAGATTCCCCGTTTGTGCTGGGTATCTTCCGGCCGCGGATATATCTTCCCTTCCGCATGGACGAGGAGACGATCCGGCTGGTGGAAGCCCATGAACGCGCCCATATTGCCCGGGGCGACCACATATGGAAGATCCTGGCTTTCTCCCTGCTGGCAGTCTGCTGGTTCCACCCTCTTCTGTGGATCGCCTACTCTCTCTTCTGCCGGGATCTGGAAACCGCCTGTGACGAACGGGTGATCCGGCATTTGGACTGCGAAGGCCGCAAACGGTACTCTCAGGCCCTTCTTCGATGTGCCGCCCCGCGCCGGAGCGTGGCTCCCTGTCCGGTAGCCTTCGGCGAGACGGGGGTGGGCGGCCGGATCCGAAACGTGCTCTCCTACAAAAAACCCGCCTTCTGGATGGCGCTGATTGCCGTCGCTGCTTTGATCGTCACCGCCGTGTGCTTCCTCACCGACCCGCCGGTGAAGACCGGGGTCCAATGGCTCCGCACCCGCCGCGCCGGCAATCTCACCGGCAGCGAGATCATGGTCAGCTACGACCAGGCCGGCATCACCAGTTACAATGTCCCCCTGTCCGAGAGCCAGCGCAAGGAGCTGGCGTCCCTGCTGCGCGGGCTGTCCGACAGCCAGCTTACCGACGGCGGCGCTCAGGCGGGGAATCCCTACGGCTGGAGCCTCTATTTCCCCAAGGGGTGGGCCTCCCTGTCCCTGGGGACGGCCTCTCTGTCCCGGTCCGGGTATGTGCTGCTGACATTTCAGCATCAGCAGACCTGGATCCACTCCCCCGAGCTGGAAGCCTTCCTGCTCCGGGTGCTGCCCAATACGCCCCTGGTGTGGCGCTGCCCCTATGAGGACGGCAAGCCCCAGGCAGCTCTGACCGTCCGCGCGGCGTTCTTTTTCGACGATCTGGACCTCACCTACACCTCCGGTGCTTTCGACACCGGCACGCTGCCCGAATGCATAAAGGGAAATGACAGCGTCAGCACCACCGCCGGCTCCGTTCGGCTCTCACCGGGCCAGACAGCAGCCTGGACGCCTCAGGATCTGGATAAGGACGGCAGCCCCCGGTCCGACTCCTTCCACCTGTCCTGGCACGCCCCTAATGTCGCCTCTCCTCGGAGTGCCGAGGTGAACGTGTCTGCCCTCCCGGTGACCGAGGGCGGCAGGGTCACGGCGGTGGATTACTGCCTGACGGTGCTCAGGAACACCGCACCGCTGCAGTTTGAGCTGGATGGCGACGAGCTGATCCTGTCTACCCCCTACCCTGTCATCAACAACATACCCTTCAACGACTTTTACGGCGCTGAACGATATGATATCGACGGCGACGGCGTGGAGGAGTACTGCACCATGGGCTTCGGCCCCACCTCCGGTCTGTTCACCTTCACCTTTGCCGCAGAGGCAGGCGGTGAGGTCAAGTACGTCTCCATCTTCCGTACCGACTGGTACCAGCTGTCCTTCGTCCGGGAGGGCGGCGCGCTGAAGGTGAAGGCCGTCACACGAACCGGCGGGGAGCGCCGTTTCGACATCTCCGTCCGGGATCGGGCTGTCGTCCTCTCAGAGAACGGGGAGGAACTGCCCTCCTGGAGCGGTTTTCAGTCAGGCAACTGATCCATACGCGATACAGGATATCTGCAAAAACAAGAGCCGCGATGTCAAAACATCGCGGCTCTCGTCTGTTGTGTCGTCTCAATCCAGGGCATCGTGGCTGTCGAAAACGTCCCGGATGGTACCGGCGCGGTCGATCTCCGGCGGTTCTTCCGGTCCGCCGCCGTTCATCTTCATCTTCAGCTCCTGCCACTGTGCTTTGGTAATCAGGATCTCCCGGGGCTTGCTGCCGTTGAACGGCCCCACATAGCCCCGCTCCTCCATCTGGTCCACCAGACGGGAAGCTCTGGAATAGCCCAGCTTCAGTTTCCGCTGCAGCATGGAAGTGGACGCCTGGCCGATCTCCAGCATGATATCCACCGCTGCGGGCAGCAGTTCATCCCCGTCATCCGCTGCGCTGTCCTCCTCCTCGGAAGAACCGGCCTTGCCCTTTTCATCCTTTTTGGCGGCTGCTTCGATCTGTTCGATGACCTTCTGGTCGTAGTTTGCCTTGCCGTTCTCCTTCACGAACTCGATGACCCGTTCGATCTCCTCCGGGGTGATGAAGCAGCCCTGCACCCGCAGGGGCTTCTGCATGCCCAGGGGGAAGTACAGCATGTCGCCCTTGCCCACCAGTTTTTCAGCGCCGGTGGTGTCCAGGATGATGCGGCTTTCCAGAGAGGAAGCCACCGCAAAGGCGATGCGGCTGGGGATATTGGCTTTCATCAGTCCGGTGATCACGTCCGCGGAAGGCCGCTGGGTGGCGATGACCAGGTGCATGCCGGCGGCACGGCCCATCTGGGCTACCCGGCAGATGGATTCCTCCACTTCCTTGGCAGCGGCCAGCATCAGGTCAGCCAGCTCATCGATGACCACCACTACCGTCGGCAGTTTCTTCAGGTCCGGGTTGTTTGCCGCCAGGGCATTGAAGCCTGCCAGGTCCTTGACGCCGTTCTCCGAGAAGGTCTTGTAGCGCTTCATCATCTCGAAGACCGCCCACTGCAGGGCGCCGGCCGCCTTCTTGGGATCGGTCACCACCGGGATCAGCAGATGGGGGATCCCGTTATAGGGGGCCAGTTCCACCATCTTGGGGTCCACCATGATGAAGCGGACCTCTTCCGGCGTGGCCTTGTACAGCAGGCTGACGATCAGCGAGTTGGTGCAGACGGATTTGCCGGAACCGGTGGTGCCGGCAATCAGCACATGGGGAAGTCTCGAGATATCTCCCACGATACTGCTGCCGCCGATGTCCTTTCCGATGGCGAACGCCACCCGGGACTTATGCTCCGTAAAAGCGCCGGACTCGATGACGTCCCGGATGCGGACGGCTGTGACCGCCCGGTTGGGGACCTCGATACCCACCACGGAGATCTTGTTGGGAATCGGGGCGATGCGCACACCGCTGGCGCCCAGCGCCAGGGCGATATCGTCGGCCAGATTGGTGACCTTGCTGAGTTTTACGCCCTGATCCAGCGTGAACTCGTACCGGGTCACGGTGGGTCCGTGGATCACCTCTCCGGCTGTGGCGTCCACACCGAAGGAACGCAGGGCTTCCGCCAGCCGGCGGGAGTTGAGCCGCAGTTCCGCCCCCACTTCGCTGATGTTGCTGGAGGTGTTCTGATCCAGCAGGGTAACGGGCGGATACTGGTACACCGCTTCCGCAGGCTGTTTCTCGTCGATCTCCTTGGACACCTTCCGGGTCTCCTCCGCCAGTTCCTCTTCAGACAGGGAAGGTTTCTGGCGGCGGTGCGTCTTCTCTTCACCCGTGTCCTTCTTTTCCTGAGGGATCTTGGCGGGATCCAGCACCTCGTCAGGACTCTTCACATCCTTGCCCTTGCGGGCGAAGAAGTTTTTCTTTACAGGGGGATCCAGTTCCGTCCGGGTCTCTTCCGGCGGTTTCTTCTCCGGCAGAGACGGCGTCTCGTCATCCAGCGGGAAGTCGATCACAGGACGGGCAGCGGGGCGGCGCGGACCTGTCTCGATCGCTTTCTGACGCGGAGACACAGGGATCTCATTCTCGTCCTCATCCTCTTCCCTGCCATAGCGTTCCCGTTCCCTGACATGTTCGGCAATTTCGGACGGAGTCACCTGCGTGGCGCCCATCAGAGCCAGAAGCAGCAGGACAATGAGGAGGATCGCTGTGATCGCCTTGCCGAATACCGCCTTGAGCCCCACTGCCACAGCGCCGGAGATCACTCCGCCTCCGATAACGGTCTGACCGTCCGCCCAGAGGGACTTTATCAGGTCCAGGCCGCCCGCATCGTATCGGGCGTGGCTGAGCAGCAGATGGAGCAGGGATCCCATCAGGGGCACCATCAGCAGGGTGCAGACCGTCCGCAGGATCACCGGTTTTCCGCCGTGTCCGATCTGAAAAACGCCTACCGCGGCCAGCGCTATAGCGGCCAGCCAGTATCCGTATCCAAACAGGCCTTTGATCAGCCGGGCAAGGAAATCCACAAACAGGGCGTTTCCGCGGAAATAGCTCACCGCCACGCAAAGAGCCAGCAGCAGGCAGACGAGCCCTCCCACCAGCCTCGCTACGCCGTTATAGGGCGGTTTTTTCGCGGGAGCGCTCCTGGCAGGAGCTTTCTTTTTCTTTTTTGCCGGTACGGCCCTTGTGTCGGCCGCCGGTTTTTTCTTCTGTCTCGTAGCCATATCGTCCCTCACTCAGTGATGAATCGCACCGATCACCAGCGTCACGACGCCGACAGCCCAGCAGTAATAGGAGAAGGCGCCGAAGCGGCCCCTGTCAGCGATCATCCTCAGCAGCCGGATGCAGAAGTAGCCTGACACCGCCGCTACAATGACTCCCACCAGATAGACCGGCACCTGTCCCCACTCGATCCCCGTCTCGAAAGCGTCCTTCAGGCTCAGGATATTGGCGCCGAGAACAGCGGGGATCGACAGCAGGAAGCCGAATCGTACGGCAAATCTGCGCTCGAACCCGGAAAAACATCCCGCAGTGATCGTCAGGCCGGACCGGGAAATGCCGGGCAGCGTGGCGATCGCCTGACCGATGCCGACGATCACGGCGTCCAGCCATGTGGCGCTCCGTTCATCCTTCTTCCCTTTTCTGATCAGGTCGCAGGCGAACAGAAGGAATCCGGTGACGATCAGCGCCGCGCCGATGAACACCATGTTGGAGGACAGCCCCTGCACCTTTTTGTGGATAGGAAGCACCAGAAACAGCGGCAGGGTTCCGATAATGATCAGCAGGATCAGCCGGCGGGCAGGCGGCACCGGGGTCGGGGTCGTCTTATGGGCGATATCGCCGATGCCCCGGAAGAATTCCGCCACCATATCCTTGATGTCTTTCCAGTATGCCGCGAAAATCGCCAGAAGCGTGCCCAGATGGAGCAGCACGTCAAAAAAGTCCGGGATCTCCGCGTTGATGCCCAGCAGATTCTGGGCGATGGCAAGATGCCCGGAACTGGAGATGGGCAGGAATTCTGCCACGCCCTGGATGAGTCCCAGCAGGATGGAGGTGAGAATAGACATGTCTGTATCTCCTGTCTCGAAGAATACTCACCCGTCAGGGTGAGAAGCGGCTCGATGCCAATAATACTCGATTATGTAAATCATTATATCATACCTTTCCGGAAAATGCCACAACTATTTCCAGAAAAGAAAAAGAGAGGCCCTCCGCCGTCTTCTGTCGGCAGAGGGCTCTCCGGTCACTCTTTGCTGTCCAGTTTTTCCAGAGCCGTCCGGGCGGCGTCCTGCTCCGCCTCTTTCTTGCTCCGGCCGGTCCCCAGGCCGATCATCTGTCCGTTCAGGGTCACGCAGGCGGTGAAGACCCTCGCGTGATCCGGCCCGGCGGATCCTACCATCTCATAGCGCAGCACCTGGTCGGACTTGCGCTGCACCACTTCCTGCAGGGCTGTCTTGAAATCCCTGCGGCGGCTCTCCACAGACGCCTCCCTGTCTTCATTCAGCAGCACCCGGTGGATCAGCGCGCGGGCGGCTTCCATCCCGCCGTCCAGATAAACGGCGGCAAAGACGGATTCCGTGGCGTCGGCCAGAATGGACGGTCTGTTCCGACCGCCGCCGCTCTCCTCGCCCTTTCCGAGTTTCAGATACTCTCCCAGGCCCAGGCTCTGCGCTACCTCGTAAAGGCTTTCCTCGCACACGAGAGCTGCCCTCATCCGGGTCAGATCGCCCTCCGGCGCTTCGGGATGGGTACGGAACAGGTGCTCTCCCGACACCAGGCCCAGGACCGCGTCGCCCAGAAACTCCAGGCGCTCATTGCTCTGAAGACCGCTGCCCCTGTGTTCGTTGGCATAGGAACTGTGGATCATGGCCCCCTGCAGTAGGCTTTTGTCGCGGAAGGTATAACCCAGCCGCTCTTCCAATGTCTGCATATCGTTTCCTTTCTCCACATCTGAAAAAGGAAACCTCGCTGAACCAGCGAGGTCTCTTTTTTCAAATGTCGATGCTTATCGTTCCGGCGTTCAGTCGCTGAGTTTGCCGCCCAGATAGCGGACGCAGTCGCCCACCGTCTTCAGGTTGGCCAGATCCTCTTCAGCGATCTCGCCGATGTCGAATTCCTCTTCCATGGCCATGACAAGCTCCACCAGATCCACGCTGTCGGCGCCAAGATCGTCCGTAAAAGAGCTGTCCATGGTGACCTCATCGGTCTCCAGCGCGAACTGCTCGGCAATGAGACCCTGCAGTGTCTTGAAGATCTCCTCCATCGTCATGAGGGTATTCCTCCTTTCGCCGTTTTTCTTGGAAAATCATACGGCAATTGATCTGCCGTGTCAATAGCCTTTTTATTGCTATTTTGTGAATTCCTCTTTCTCCACCTTCATCAGTTCCAGGTTTGCCTCGATATCGCCGATGAGTCCGCTCTCAGCAAACCGCTTTGCCTGGCCAATGGCGTTCTCGATGGCTTCGGCGTTGGAGGAACCGTGCGCTTTGATGACCGGGCGGGAGATCCCGATGAAGGCGGTGCCGCCCACCTTGTTGGGATCCATCATGGCCTTAAAGGAATTGAGACCCGGCATCACCAGCAGTGCCGCCAGTTTTGTCAGAAGATTCTTCCTGAAGATCCCCTTGATGGCGCTGCCCGCCAGAGAGCCGGTGCCCTCCAGGCTCTTGAGCATGATATTGCCGGAAAAGCCGTCCGTAACGATAACGTCACAGCCGCCCTTGATGGCTTCCTTCGCCTCAATGTTTCCGATGAAGTTCAGGTGTCCTTCTTCGCCGGCTTTTCTCAGCCACTTCAGCGTTTCTCTCTGAAGATCGGTGCCCTTGCTGTCCTCCGCTCCGATATTCAGCAGACCTACCCGGGGATTCTCCAGGCCCAGCACCCGTCTGGCATAGAAACTGCCCAGATAGGCAAACTGGACCAGGTATTCCGGCGTGCACTCGGCATTGGCGCCGCAGTCGATGAGAACCGCCTTTCCGGTCGTGGTGGGGATCACAGGGGCCATGGCGGCCCGGCGGATGCCCCGTACCCGCTTCACGATGAGCGTGGCGCCGGTGAGCAGTGCGCCGGTGGAGCCGGCGGAGACCACGGCGTCACCCTTGCCGTCCCGCAGCATCTGCAGGGCTGCTCCCATGGACGTATCTTTTTTACGGCGGAACACGGTGGCCGGATCGTCGCACATCTCCACCGTCTCAGTGGTATTGGCGATCTCCATGCCCTTGGGCAGTTCTTTCAGGCCGCACGCCTCCATAGCCTTGAGAACGGCGACCGTGTCGCCGGTCAGCGTAATGTCCACGCCCCAGCGTTTCTGTCCTGCCAGAGCGCCTTTTACGATTTCCAGGGGGGCGTTGTCGCCTCCCATGGCGTCAATGATGATCCTCATCGTCAAGGACCTCCTCTTTCATCTGTTCAATGATTGCCAGGGACCGCTTCGACAGCTCCGCGTTCTTGTTTCGTTTTCCCTTTACCCGGTATCCCAGGGGCGGGATAATGCCGAAGTTGATATTCATGGGCTGAAAATCCCCTACGCTCCCGCTGCTGACATACAGCGCCAGCGCGCCGACAGCCGTCTCCTGGGGAAAGTCCAGCGGCTCTTTTCCCGCAAGCCGGCGGGCAAGCTCCACACCGGCCAGGAATCCGCTGGCGCAGGACTCCACATAGCCCTCCACGCCGGTCATCTGTCCGGCAAAGGTGATTCTGGGATCCTTCCTCAGCCGGTAGTACCGGTCCAGCAGGCGCGGAGAATCCAGATAGGTATTCCGGTGCATGACTCCGTAGCGCAGGAACACGGCGTCGTGCAGGGCGGGGATCATGGAAAAGACCCGCTTCTGTTCCGGCCATTTCAGGTGGGTCTGAAATCCCACCAGGTTGTACACGGTACCGTCTGCGTTGTCCTTCCGAAGCTGAACCACCGCATAGGGATCCCGTCCCGTCTTCGGATCGGGCAGTCCCTTCGGTTTCAGCGGCCCGAACCGGAGAGTATCCTCTCCCCGGCGCGCCATGACCTCCACCGGCATGCAGCCCTCGAAGACGCCGCTGTCGTCAAAACCGTGTACTTCCGCCTCCTCAGCGGAGCACAGTTCCCGCCAGAAGGCCCGGTACTGCTCCTCATCCATCGGGCAGTTTACATAATCCGGAGTCCCCCTGTCGTAGCGGCTGGCAAAATAGGCGCTGTCCATATCCACGCTGTCGAACGACACCAGAGGCGCTGCAGCGTCGTAGAAATTCAAGGTCTTCGCTTCTCCGAAAAGATCTGCCAGTTCCTCCGCCAGGGCGTCAGAGGTCAGGGGCCCCGTTGCGATCACCACTTCCCCGTCGGGGACTCTGGTGACTTCTCCGGGGACCACAGTGATGTTGGGACAGTTCCTGATCTCCTCTGTCACCATCCGGGCAAATCCGTGACGGTCCACTGCCAGCGCGCCGCCGGCAGGGACCCGGGTGGCGTCCGCGCACCGGATGATCAGGCTGTCCATCCGCCTCAGTTCCTCTTTCAGAAGCCCAACAGCGTTTTCCAGCTGATCCGAACGAAGAGAATTGGAACAGCACAGTTCGGCAAAGTACTCCGTCGTATGCGCAGGTGTGGTCTTGCCGGGTTTCATCTCCCGCAGCGTCACCTGCACGCCGCGGCGTGCCAGCTGCCAGGCACACTCGCTGCCTGCCAGGCCAGCGCCGATCACCGTAACGCTGCTCATGCCTTCCCCTTTCCGCTCTTTGCGGCGGGTTTTCTGCCGGCAGCCTTCTTTGCCGCCGGCTTCCTGGCGGTCTTTTTCGTCTCCGGTTTCTTCTCAGCAGCCTCTCCCGCCTCGTCCGGTTTCTTGTAGTAGCCGCGTTTCTCTTCGGGCAGGAAATTGCTGCATTCCGGGTTGATGCAGAAAGGCCGCTTATAGCCCCTGCCGGCCCGCTTGAACATGGTCTTTCCGCAGACAGGGCAGTCATCCTTGACCGGTACGTCCCAGGTCATGAAATCGCATACATTACCGCCGCCCCGGCTATTGGTGAATTCACAGCAGTAATAGGTATACTGCTTGCCGCTCTTCTTGCTGACACCGGTCCGCTTCATCAGCCTTCCGCCGCACTTGGGACACCGGCCTGGCATCTGAACCACCAGCGGCATGGTGAAGCTGCATTCCGGGAAACCGGGGCAGGCCAGGAACGGGCCGAAACGCCCCTCCTTCTCCACCAGGTTCCTTCCGCAGACAGGGCAGATCTCTTCGCTGACGGTCGCGGGCACTTTCACATACTCGCTCTCCCCTGCTGCGGACAGACGGTCGGTAAAGCCGTCATAGAATCCCCGCAGGACCGCTTTCCAGGGAGTCTTTCCCTCTTCGACGCTGTCCAGCTGCTGCTCCATCTGAGCGGTAAACTTCGTGTCCGCAATATCTGTGAAGTATTTTTCCATCCATCCGGTCACTGCGCTTCCCAGCGGCGTGATGCACAGGTATTTTCCCTCTTTCTTTACATACCCCCGGTCCAGAATGGTAGACACAGTGGGAGCATAGGTGGAGGGGCGGCCGATCCCCTGTTCCTCCAGCGCCCGGATGAGGGTCGCCTCCGTATAGTGGGCGGGCGGCTGAGTAAAGTGCTGGCCGGATTCAAAAATCAGGAGCTCCAGAGCCTCACCTGTCCGGAGTTCCGGCAGAGGAAGTTCCTTCTCCTCCTTCTCCTCGTCCCGGCTCTCCTCATAAACGGCGGTATAACCGGCGAATTTCAGGTTGCTGGCGGCAGCGCGGAAGACGTGCCGGCCGGCTTTGATCTCCACATTGACGCTGTCATAGACGGCATTCGCCATCTGGCTGGACAGGAAGCGGCTCCAGATCAGACGGTACAGACGGTACTGTTCGCCGGTAAGATCCCCCCGGACCTGCTCCGGCGTCAGATGGATGTTGCTTGGCCGGATCGCCTCGTGGGCATCCTGCGCGCCTGCTTTTGCCTTGTACTGGCGGTAGCTGTTGGGCCGGTAAGCCTGGCCGTAGCGGCTGTCGATGAACGCGCGGGCGTCTCGCTGGGCCTCTGTTGAAACACGCAGAGAATCGGTTCTCATGTAGGTGATCAGACCCACGGTTCCCTCGCCGGAAATGTCCACGCCTTCATAAAGCTGCTGGGCGATGGCCATCGTGCGGCGGGGTGTCATGTTCAGTTTGCGGGACGCTTCCTGCTGCATGGTGGACGTGGTGAACGGAGGGGCAGGTGCGCGCTGCTTGTCCGAGCGCTTAACGCTGCTGACGGCGAAGGGCAGCTGGCGCAGTTCCTGTTCCAGCGCCTCCACTTCCTCCCGGGACACCGGTTCATACTTTTTCCCGCTGCGCCCGTAGTAATGGGCCGTGAAATCCGCTCCCTCTTCGTTCTTCAGAAGGGCGTCCAGGGTCCAGTATTCCTTCGGCTCGAAAGCGTCGATCTCCCGGTCCCGGTCGTCGACCATCCTGGCTGCCACGCTCTGGACCCGTCCGGCGCTGAGACCGCGGCGGATCTTCTTCCACATCAGCGGAGAGATCTCATATCCCACGATACGGTCCAGCACCCGGCGGGCCTGCTGGGCGTCCACCAGGTCCCGGTCGATATTCCGCGGCCGGGCGATGCTCTCCGTGACCACCTTCCGGGTGATTTCGTTGAAGGTGACCCGTCGGGCTTTCCGGTCATCCAGCCCAAGGAGATACTGCAGATGCCAGGAGATTGCCTCGCCTTCACGGTCCGGGTCGGTCGCCAGATATACGACGGAACTGGCATCCGCAGCCCGCTTCAGCTCCCGGATGATATCCTCCTTGCCTTTGATCGGTTTGTAGTCGGGTTCAAAATCGCCGTCCACATCCACACCGATCGTGCTCTTGGGCAGATCCCGCAGATGTCCCATGCAGGCCTTCACGTCGAACTCCGGTCCCAGATACTTGCCGATGGTCTTGGCCTTGGCCGGGGACTCCACGATCACCAGTTTCCGTTCACCCTTGTTAGCCATATTCCTTGTTCCTCCTGATCTGTCTTCGCCGCTGACGCGGACCGGCTGCTGCCGATCCGGCGGGCAAAAACCTGATTGTCGTTCAGCGATATCCTTCCCAGAGAAGGATCGATGCGGCTACTGCCGCGTTCAGGGATTCGCACCGTTCGCTCATGGGGATCTTCACAGCGGCATCGCAGATCTTCAGGACCGCCTCTGACAAGCCCTGTCCTTCGGATCCGACGGCAATGACCGCACCGTTCCAGTCCAGAGACCGTACGTCGGCCGTGTCGTCCCGCAGAGCCGCCCCATAGAGTCTCAAGCCGCTCCTGCGGACGAGCCCCTCCAGTTCATCTGCCCGGCACTGCCACACCGGCCGGCGGAAAATCGCTCCCATGGACGCCCGGACCGTCTTCGGGGCATACGGGTCGGCGCAGCCCGGCAGCAGCAGTACGCCGTCGGCATCGAAAGCGTCCGCCGTACGGATCACGGTCCCTACGTTGCCGGGATCCTGGACGCCGTCCAGAGCGATATACCGGCGCCCCTCCAGACGCGACGGCAGTTCCTGCCGGGGCATGGCGCACAGGGCGATCACTCCCTGGGGCGTTTTCATGGGGGATATGGATTCCATCACGTCCTGCGGTACTTCCACCACCCGGATGCCGTCCGGAAGCGGCGGCAGTTCCTCCGGCTTCGTACAAACCACCGTCTCCACTGACGTGCCCCAGCGCAAGGCTTCTTCCAGCAGTTTCGACCCGTCGCACAGGAACTGTCCCTTCTCACGGCGGTATGCGCCTCTGGCAGCCAGATCCCGGATCTGTTTCACCAGCGGGTTGCTGCGGCTGGTGACTCTCTCCGCCATCTCCTTCTCCCCCTCTTTTGATATGGTCTGCATTGTAACCTATTTCTATTTGTTTTGCAAGCCTTTCTTTTATAATATGTATAACAGGCCGTACCGGCGGAAACTGTCTCTGCCGGTACGGCCTGCTGCCGTCTCAGATATCTTATTGTTCTTCCCGCTGAACCGCAGTACCGCCGCCGAGTCCGAAGTCGTCCTCCACGCTGGCACTGTCACGGCGCAGCATGCTCTCCATAACCTTGATGTCGCTGTCCACGTCCATGGCGTCCGCCTGATACAGCTCATCCAGCTGCCGCTCGAAACCGGCCACGATCTTGTCCATGGTCAGTTCGATCTTCGCCTTGGCCTGACTCAGGTTGGACCCGCTGATCCCTGCCGCTTCAAAGTCCGCATAGCTGTCCAGCAGCTTCTGGGTGGTGGGAAGATAGTAGTTCAGGAAGGTCTTGGCTTTAGCCTGCCTGCTGGGATCATCCTCAATCGCCTTGAATATCCGTCCGGCGATCATCTCCAGCCGGTCTATCTTGGCCGACAGTACGGGATCTGAGATCCGGTCGTTTGCCCGGCGGATACTCCGCAGCATGCCGGAATAACCCTCCTCAGCCTGTACCGGCGTTGTGTACGCAGGCCGGTCCTTCTTGAAAAAGTACTCCGCCGCGGCAGCCTGGGTCCGGAACAGCATGTCGTTGGAGTTGTCCACAAAGGCCTCCGGCCCCCACAGCCCCTTCTCCACCATGATCTCCAGGTCCTTCTCCGCCTTGGGCTCGCTGACCTCCGCCACCTCCGCCAGACGGTTGATGTCGACGGCCTCTTTCTTGCCGGCTGCCGCCAGATATTTGGCGAACCGGCGCTGTCTGCGCTTCATGCCCCGGGCACCCAGCAGCAGTCCGACGCCGCTGGTCAGGAACGCCAGCGGGTAAGACAGGCCCCGCAGGAGATACTCGAAGAAGTCATAGTATCCGCCTGTGATCAGTTCCCCGATGCTTCCGACCACAGCCAGCGCACCGACGATGGCCAGGATCAGTCCCACGATGCTCATGGTGCGGCTGCCCTTGTCTCCGTACTGGGGAGTCTTGGTGACCTTGGACACGACGCTCTGCTTGGGGGCCTCTTCCGGCCGCTGTTGCTGCTGGGTATAGCTGGACGCGGAAGGCCGGGCCGTTCCCGTCTTGCTGTATGTGCGCCGCTTGTTCCCGCTGCCGTCGGACAGCTTGGAGATCAGCAGGAACAGGCCGAGCGGCCACAGTCCCGTCATGAAGAAAATGGCGATCAGCGCCCAGGAGAAGAAATCACCGTTGCCGTTCTTTTTGTTGTTCTGATTGCCGGAGTAGTTTCCTCCGCCGTAATGATATTCCATCAGGACCTCAGTCCTCCTTTTCCTCTCAGTTTCCGCTTGTGGCCGGACTCGTCCACCACCCAGGTGTGCTCCAGCTCCTGCCGGAGATTTCCCACGACCGCATCGATGTACTCCCTGCGCAGAGCGTCTCTTTCCCGGACTTCCTCCGGAGTCAGCCCCGCTTCCGTTTTTGCTTTATGAGCCAGTTCGTTGATGCGGTCGATCTTCTTTTGATCCATAATCTCTCCCGAATGCGGAACAGGCCGAATCAGCCCCCGCTCAAATATATCGCTGGACGGTGATGAAGATCCGACCCTTTCTGGTCACGTTCCCCACCTCCGTCAGTCTGCACTTTCCCGCTCCGCGGACGCTGATCACGTCGCCCTGCTCCAGCAGTTTGTCCGGTTTCAGGCACACAGTCCAGTTCACCTGAACTCTTCCCGCCGCCACAGCTTCCGCCGCCTTTCCCCGGCTGGTGGAGAAGCCTGCGGAAAGCACGCTGTCCAGCCGCAGGGACGGCACCGTGTCCCGGATCTCCTTCACCTGAGGAGCCGGCGCTGTTATCTCCGCCGGATCGATCTCCTCCACCCGCAGCGCTGTGCGGCCAGCGGCATCCCAGTTCTGCAGCAGGAACTCCGCCACGGAGTCCGCCACCAGGACACAGGCTTCATTTTGCGCCACCAGTATATCCCCAATCTTTTCCCGGGTCAATCCCAGACCCATGAGGCTTCCGAGAAAATCCCGGTGGGTCAGTTTACCCGGTTCATAGAAGGTGCACCGCAGGCAGCGGACGGTCTTTCGGTCCGGCTCCTCCTGCCAGTCCGGCAGAAAGTGGATCTGGCACCTCTCGGCGCCGTCGTAGCCGCCCCATCTGACGAATCCGCCGTCCACCCCCATCATATGCAGCAGCCGCTCCGCAGCCGCCTGCTCCTGTGGCGAGAGAAATTCGGTATGGGAGGGTACGTTCCGCCTGCTGCACTGGTCATATCTGTCCCGGATCCGGCCCAGCAGCAGACGTTCCTCCGCGTCCCGTGCCGCCCGGTCCAGCAGTTCCCGCTTTTCCATGGTCACGCCGTCTCCCCCAGGTTCTGGGTATGGTAGAGTCTGGCATACGCGCCATCCTTCGCCAGCAGTTCCTCGTGAGTGCCCTCTTCGGCGATCACGCCGTCCTGGATCACCAGGATCCGGTGCGCTTTTCGGATGGTGCTGAGCCGGTGGGCGATGATGAGGGTCGTCCGGCCGTCAGACAGTTCGTCGAAAGCATGCTGGATCCGGCTCTCGGTAACGCTGTCCAGGGCAGACGTTGCCTCATCCAGAATCAGGATGGGCGGATTCTTCAGGAAAATGCGGGCAATGGCCACCCGCTGTTTCTGACCGCCCGAGAGCAGCGTGCCCCGCTCTCCCACATAGGTGTCAAATCCGTTGGGCATCGCCATGATGTCATCATAGATCTCCGCCTCCTTCGCTGCCCTGGCCACGTCCTCGTCGGTGGCGTCAGGCCTTCCGTAGCGGATATTCTCCCGCACGGTATCCGCGAACAGGAACACGTCCTGCTGGACGATACCGATGCTCCGCCGCAGAGAAGCCTGCGTCAGGTGCCGGACATCCTGCCCGTCAATGGATACCGAGCCGGACGTCACGTCATAGAAGCGGGGCAGCAGCTGGCACAGCGTACTCTTTCCGCCCCCGCTGGGTCCCACAACGGCGATCGTCTCGCCGGGTGCCACGTCCAGGGAAACGTCATGAAGCACTTCCGTGACCGAATCATAGGTGAAAGAAACGTGGTCCACCGTCACCCTTCCCTGAACGTTCTCCAGAGCAACGGCATCCGGAGCGTCCTGGATGGTGGGCTGGGTATCCATCATTTCGGCAAAACGTCTTAGCCCGGCGAAGCCGTTGGAGAACATCTCCGCGAAATTGGCAAGCTTCCGGACGGGCGTTACGAATGTGGTCACGTAAAGGCTGAAGGTGATCAGATCGATGTAGTTCATCTTGTCCTTCATGATGAGCCACCCGCCGACGCCGATGACCGTGACAGGGAGGATCGTGACAAGAAACTCCATGCTGGCGTTGAAGAGGCCCATCTCCTTGTGGAAGTTCCTCTTGGCGGTTTTGAACACCTCATTGGCCCCGTCAAACCGCTCCTGCTGTTCCTCCTCATTGGCAAAAGCCTTCGTAGTGCGCACGCCGCTGAGGCTGGATTCGATCTCGGCATTGATGGTGCCGGTCTTCTGTTTCGCTTCCCGGGATGCCGCGCTCATGCTTCTCCTGCGGCGCATGATCACGATCAGCATGCTGGGCACCAGGATCAGGACTACCAGCGCCAGTTCCCATCGGATGGTAAACATGACGATCACCGCGCCGATAATGGTCACGGCGGAGATAAACAGATCCTCCGGTCCGTGATGAGCCAGCTCCGTCACTTCGAACAGGTCAGTCGTCAAGCGGCTCATCAGCTGTCCGGTACGGTTCCGGTCATAGAAGTCAAAACCCAGCTCCTGCATGTGGTAGAAGAGGTCTCTCCGGATATCGGCTTCCACCCGGATGCCGAATGTGTGGCCCCAGTAGCTCACCACGAAGTTGAGACAGGATCTGATCAGGTAGGCAACTACCACGATAGCCATTACGGTAAAGAACGTGGTAAACTTCCGCTCCGGAAGCCACTGGTACATAGCGGTCCGGGAAATCAGCGGAAACGCCAGATCGATCAGGGCAATCATAAAGGCGCAGCTGATGTCCAGGGCAAACAGTTTTCTGTGGTTTTTGAAGTAGGAAAGGAATATCCCGATCAGCGACCGGCTGCGTCCATTTCCTTTTCTGGTCGAACTGCCCATAGATGTCAAACCTCATTCGCATTCTTTTCCAATTGTAGGATTATACCATAAGCCCTCGCCAAAAACAAGACGGCAGAATGAAAAGAAGACCGGCGCTTATCGCGCCGGCCTCCTCAAAGGTCCTCTGTCTTTACTTTTTGCTGAGATACTCGTCGATGGACTGAGCCCCCAGCTTGCCTGCGCCCATGGCCAGAATGACGGTGGCCGCACCGGTCACGG
>JAEEGL011268402.1_pt1 | contig 17365 bp, 28 predicted proteins | sample 9134231 | NCBI WGS metagenome assembly JAEEGL01 (sample SAMN16246548, study PRJNA631951) | gut metagenome | biome: gut microbiome; feature: rumen; material: fiber-attached | host: Bos | place: Iran: Karaj | collected 2018-10
ATTATGTACAATAGTAACAATAGTAGTAGATTGAGTTAGTTCTTTAGTTAAAAGATTTAACTAATTAAATAATAAGTAATAATAATAGTAATAATAAGAGTTTTCTTTAGTTAAAAGATTTAACTTTATTATAATAGTAATGATATAGTAGTAATATGAACAAACTATGAACACACAACACCAAATCAGACATATTTGATTATTATCAAGTATAGTACAGAATCGTTAGTTAGATAAACTAATAGTTTAGTTTCTAATGCAGCATTTGGTTAAAAGATTTAACTAATTAATAGGTATGTAATATCTATATAATAGAACACATATCGAACATAGTTTCGTTAATATATTTAATTAAAGAGTATATATAATAAAACACATATCGAACATAGTTTCGTTAATATATTTAATTATATTGAGTATTAAGCAATAGCAAAATGCACAAAAAATATAATGATAATTTGTGCAATATTTTATTCTAAAAGGTATTGACAAATACAATAAAGTATGTTATAATATAGATACAGTAAAGGAAAGAAACAAAGACTTAAAGAAAGAGGTTGATTTTAATGATGACTATGAAAATGGTAAATGCAATCGCAAACGCAATCGTAATGGGTATGGACTTTGACACTGCCGTAGCGGTAGTAAAATCTTTCACCGATGACTTCGACGTTGTCGTTCCTGATGACGTAAACTTCGGCGTTATCACCGTTGGTAACATCTTCGGTCACTCTGTAACCATAGGTTTCGGTGATGATGATAGGGTTGACGATGTTGACGTTGATGACGGCGATTGGGACTAAGATTGAGGAAACTCAATCTTTTATTTTTATCAACTCACTTTAGCGATTTAAAGTGTTAAAGTGCGGCCTTACCACTTTTTTTAAATATGTCTAAAGTGTGAACGTCTGCCGGCGCGGGGCGATTTGGTTAAAAATTTTAACTAATTAAAGAAAAAGAAAAAAATCAGCCTCTCGACTGATTTTTCTCATTTGACATTTTGTAAATAACCTTTATTGTACTTTTGATAAGGGTAAAGCCGAACCAGATACCTGACAGAAGTACAACGTTGCCAAAAGTAAAAGAAATGGGGAAGAACCTTGTGAGGACGAACAGGGTGCCAGAGGAAAAGCCGAGGGTGAGGACTACGAACAGAACCACGTACACGATACCGATGAAGAACTTTTTGATTTTTGTCATATAAGACACAACCTTTCTTTGATTTGGGATTTATTCATTTCCCTTACTGTGATTATATTATAACATATAAAACCGATTTTGTCAAGGGGTTTTTGCAAATTTATTTGTAAATACTTTATGAACATCATTTATCTAAATTATGAACGTGGCGGGGCGCGCACTTTAGCACTTTAAAGCGTTAAAGCGTATAGAAAAAAGAAAAAGGTTGATGTTTGTCAACCTTTGACTTTATCCCATTATTGTCATTATGCAATAATAGAGGTTCATTCCGCCAAGCGTGCCGTTGACGATTTTGCCGTTAAAGGAATTGGACTTGACAGCATCAATCATACCGATAACGCAGGTGTAGAGGAATACGAAAGACCCAGCGGGGCAGTTGGTAACGGTGAGGATAGCACCGAGAACGAGGAACCAAACATTGATAGTGAGCAAGAAATTGTAAACCTTAGTCATCATATTGAGCACTTCCTTTCTTTTACTATAATCATTATAGCACATTATAGGGAATTTGTCAAGGCAATTTTTTGGACAGTTAGAAATCTTCGGGGATTTGTACAAACTGCACAATTTCATCATCATATATGGTATCAGTTCCGTTATCCGAGAAAATTACTACATATTTTCCATTAGTTTCCACAGTATCCAAAACTTCCCATATTTCTACATTTTCGTCAATCAATTCATTGTAAACGTAACCACCGCACTCATAGTGAGAACCATAGCAGAACGAAACATAAGTATTGACATTAGATACATATTCATCTTCGCCGACAGTCTGACTACAAGACACCATTACTACGATAGAGAAAATCACGCCGAGAATAACAGATACCATTTTCATCATAGAGGACACAACCTTTCATTTTTAAGGGCGGTCAGTGCGGGGTTACGTCACTATTGCAACCTCACCCCGATTACCTTTCCCTTATCTTGATTATATTATACCACAGATACGCAGGAATGTCAATATACATTTTGCACAAACTTTGGTAGTTCGATTTGGTGAAATTGCCAGTTGACAAATCGGCATTTATATGGTATAATATAATCAAGGAAAAGGAAAGGGGATGTCAAGTATGACAAAGACTATCAACTTCGATATGGACGGAACAATCGCTAATCTCTATGGTGTAGACGGTTGGTTGAATGACCTCACCAACAACAACCCGAGACCCTACGCCGTTGCAAGACCTCTGCTCAATATGTCCACACTTGCAAGAGTTCTCAATGGTCTCAAGGCAAAAGGCTTTACAGTCAACATCATCTCGTGGCTTTCCAAGAACAGCAACGCCGAGTATGACAAAGCGGTTACAAACGCAAAAATCGGTTGGTTGAAAAAGCATCTGCCGAGCGTAAAGTTCGACAACATCTATATAGTGCCCTACGGCACACCCAAGCACACAATATCTGGTGGTTATCTGTTCGACGACGAGAAACCCAACAGGGATGCGTGGGGATGTAAAGCATTTGACGTTGACAACATCATAGAGACCCTCAAGGTGTTAAGCAAAACTACTTGACACTTTTTTCTTGCCGCATTTGATTAAAATATTTAACTAATTCGCCGGGGCGCGGCCACCGTTCACAATTTAGCAACATATCAAATACAAAAAGTTCATAAAGAAATTTTCAAAAACCTATTGACAAACTTGAAAAAGTGTGGTATAATATAATTACAGTAAGGGAGAGAGATACCGGGAAGCACGGTTATAAGCCCTGTGACTTGCGTCCGAGGACAGCGACAGGCAATAATACACAGGTTCCGTCACCTTCCGCGATTTAGGCCTCTCTCCCAAACAAAAAAGAGCAAACAGACGAGGTTATAAGCCCTGTGTCTTGCGTCCAAGGACAGCGACAGGCCATAATGCAAGAGTCCCCTGACAGTCTCTCACTGCTCTTTTTTTTATACCACGGCACTTTAGCACTTTAAAGCGGTGAAGTGCCGGCAGGCCGCCGTTCACAGTTTAGACATATATGATCAAAGGGCGAATTGGTTAAAAAATTTAACTAATTAAAGAAAAGAGGAAGGTTGACATTTGTCAACCCTTGTCTTTAATCAATAAAACTTGTAGATGATAGCCACAAGGATGATGAAGAAAACTCCGAGCGCGGCAGAAATCCACAGCGGAGACAGTACCCACACCCACGACCAGTCAATGACCTTGCAGAGTTTCAGCACGATAAATGCTATTGTGAGCAGGCCAGTAAAACCGATGCCCTTGTTTGTTACTACAGTCTTGTTGTTGTTATTGTCTTTCATAGTAATACCTTCTTTCTTATTAGTCAATCTCAATCTTCTTGCCGTCCTTGCGGACCCTCTTGTGAGCAACCTTCTTGGTGATGAAGGTGTACTTGCCGTGGTTGTGCCGTCTGTAGTTGTTGTTCTTCATAGTGTCAACCTCTTTCCTCTTTCATTGTATATATTATACCACACTTTCAATGATATGTCAATCGTCATTATGCACAAAGTTTGAGATCTCGATTTGTGTAATTTTTCATAAAAAAAGTATTGACTTTTTTATTTACCTGTGGTATAATATATATAGTAAAAAGAAAGGAAGTGTTCTGAATGACACATATGCAGTTCATCAAGTCCCATTACGACGTTCTCGCCGAGAGCGGTGAGTCCGTCCTGTTCCTCGCCTGTGGCGAGATGTGCGCCGAAATCAACGGCGTGCCCCATTCCTGCAACTCCGTTGAGGAGTTCTGGGAGTTGGTGGAGTTCTTCGGAGACGAAGACTTCTCCGAGTAAAGGCGAAAGCCTTTACTTTTATTTCCCGATTTGGTTAAAAGTTTTAACCAAAGGCGGATCTCGTCACGACAAAATGTGTCCAAAGTGTGAACGGGCGCCGCCCCGCCGTTCACAAACTATTCATAATATAAATACAAAAAAGTCATTGACAAAACCCTTTGGGTGTGGTATAATATAGATACAGTAAGGGGAACGGAAGTCGCGAGCCGAGTCCCCTGAGCGGTGGGTAGAGACTCCGAGGGCACTGGTGGGCACTACCGAAAGGGATGTCAGGATACGTGACGAGCAAGACCCTTAATGCAGCACGCGCCAGCACCGCTATATAAATTGAGTAGAGCGAGCGCACCGCGGTTCTGTAGATGTGCGCGGGAACCCCCTTGAACCGCTAAACAACGGCAGACGTGCCGTTTGTTTTTTATCAAGGGTTAGCAACCGCTAACTAAATGTGTCCAAAGTGTGAACGCAGGCCGGGCGGCCGAATTGGTTAAATGTTTTAACCAATTCACAGACACATCATACTTGACTTTCATCAGACGTTGATTTTCATCAAGTATTGACTTCTGCTGGGTTTGGCTCGACCTGGCGACCTGGCGACCTGGAGGGTTGACGATTGTCAACCCTTGATACAAGTCATTCCCATTTCTAACAGTTGAGGAATGGTAAGATTTTCTAAGCACCACTTGGCAGGCTTTTTGCTTGCTATGCTGACCGTGAAATCTATATCGAGTTTAGGGTCGCCGCAAGTCCAGCGTTTGCTCTCGTTGTTGTTAAGGTATTCAACAAATTCCTTGTAGAAGATGTCAGAAATTTCCTTTTTGAGTTCCTCTTCTGTGCCCTCGGAAAACTCTCTCACGCGAGTGATATAGCCGTGTACAGCAAGAGGTCTCTCGAAGATGTCAAAAGAATAATTCCTTACTTTGCCGTTCTTCTTATTGGTCTTGGTGTAACTACCACCGTCAACGTGTCCTACTACCTGAATGAAATCTGTCATATTGACCACAACCTTTCTTTATCTTGATTATATTATATCACATCTAAATGAAAATGTCAACCGTCATTTTCACCAAACTTAGCCGTTTAACTTTGGTTATTATGCCGATTGACATTTACTCTATAATATGGTATAATGTAATCAAGATAAGGGAAGCGGATAACCCTAAACCGCAGAAAGGATTTGATAATATGGCAAGATATGTAGTAAAGGATTTGTTTGATTTTGAAGAAATACTTGTTGAAACTGATGATATGAATATCGCATATTCCGCCGCATTACAGAGATATGCTGATACTGACGGAGAGTGTGATGTCCACCTTTTCGACAACGAAACCGCACCTTTCCCCGGCAATGAGTTTATGTATGTTGAGTTTTGGGGAGAAGATGAAGATTGACGAAAGTCAATCTTCTCCTTCAGTTCAAGTTAGCATATGCTAACTGTTTATGTCTAATCTATGAACGTCGCGCGGCCGCGCCATTTTGTTAAAAGATTTAACTAATTAAAGATAAAGAAAAGGACGATTACTCGTCCTCTTCCTCGTCATCATCATCACCATTCAGTTGATAAATGTCAAGTACACTGCCCCATACACCAGACTGAACACTCTGCATATAGAGAACACAAGCGGCATACCAGCGCAGGGGTTCGGGAGTATTTCTGTTGACTCTCAAATATCTATCCTCACCGATACGGATAGAGCAGTTACAGTCCTCACCATAAAGCCAATCAAGAACCGCCTTACGACAGAAGTTATTGTATTCAGTCTCCTGATAGTCAAGGTCAAAAACCTTACCCTCACCAGTGGTTTCATTAGTTACTACTACTTTACTCATATTGAGCACTTCCTTTCTTATTTTCTATATATATTATATCATAGATTTTCCGGAAAGTCAAGAGTAAAATTGCACAAATAATCTAATCTCTTTTTGTTTATTATGCCTATTGACTTTGACCCCTATTTATGATATAATATAGATACAGTAAAGAAAGGACGTGGTCAATATGACAAAGAAAATCATAACTTTTATCGGGGTTCTCGGCGTGGTTCTTATGGTTTGGATAACCGCCTCTTTTATCGACACTAACGCCAATAACAGCGCGTTCTCTGAAAAAGAGTATGCCCCTTGGAACTTCTTTGAAATCTTTTTCGGGGGTGAAGATGAATGAAAAAACAGGCGATAACTGAAAGGCGTTTCAAATGCCCTAAATGTGGATATATCGCAACCGCATTTAAAAAATCAAGTCGGCGCACTCCCGAAAAGCACTTGAAAAATCTTTGGTGCCCCTTTTGCAAAGAAGAACATAATTTCGTTCAGTTAAGTAGATACGAATAGTCCAAAAAAATGTATTGACAAATCAATCAAAGTGTGGTATAATATAGATACAGTAAAGAAAGGAAGTTGATATTATGATAATTGAAGTCAATAGAGTTTACAAGGTCAGAACACTCCGTTATTATGGTGGGTGGGATACAGTAAAAGTATGTGACACTCTTGCAGAAGCACAAGCAACACTTAACGCTATTGAGGGTGAGAGCAAGCACATTTATGTGCTTGATACTCCGATTGACAATCCCGAGGACGGGAACTTTACAACAGGTTATCCCTATAAAACCTATATTAAAGATTGACGAAAGTCAATCTTTTTTATTTTTCAGTTAGCATTTGCTAACTGTGAACAGATTGTGAACGCCGCGCGGCCGTAATTAGTTAAAAGATTTAACTAATTAAGAAGAAAAGAAGATTGACTTTCGTCAATCCTCACTTTTTAAAGTCTGACTTCTCTCGGGTAACAGCAGACTTGGCACTCTCCCAAATCACCCGCAAAGAAATCGCAGTCACCCTCACTGTACATTTCTGACATATCATCTATTGCTTCGCAAATCTGCACATCAGAAAAGCCGTAGCGTTCTCCATACTGCATAAGAATAACTTTCATATACTCAAATGCTTCTCGACTACTTCCGAAAAGTTCGGGTTCAGCGTCCTCATTAGTTACGATAAAGAATGTTCCTGTCATTTATCTCATCTCCTTTACTATAATTATTATATCATATAATGCCCGCTTTGTCAATCGGCATTTTGCACAAACTTTAATCCCAAAATTTATCTATTTTGCCTATTGACTTTTCCAAAAAACTATGTTATAATTATTATAGAAAATAAGAAAGGAAGTAGATAGAATGTTTAGATGTCGGTTTACAGAGATTGCAAATGCTTTTGCAGAACTGTGGGTAAAGTTCCCTAACTATATGGAGATGCTTTGCTTGCTTTGGTCAAATGTATTTAACTAAAGGAGGAATGTCTATGGAAAAAATGATTAAATTTCGTGATACTTCCAAAAGGTGGAAAATGATTGACCGCAAGGAGTTTCACCGCCTTGTAAAAAAGTGGAAAGAAATCCGTGAAGCGGAACGCCTTGCAAAGGCAGTTGAAGAGGTTGAAAAGGTTGACTAATGTCAACCTTTTCTTTTATGAGTTAGCATATACTAACTATGTCTAAATTGTGAACGCGGCGCGGCCGCCTTTAGTTAAAATTTTTAACTAATTAAGAAAAAGAAGATTGACTTTTGTCAATCTTCAAGATAGGTTGCATCAATATAATAATTATCAAGGTAATTTCCGGTTTCTTCCATTTCCTTGATTACTTCGGCACTTGAAACGTTTTGGTCTTTTGCTATACAGTCAATAGCAGAGTTATAAGTTCTAAAAGCGCCCATTAGTTCACCATTGTAAAATGCTATATATATTTCCATAATCTCACCTCTTTTCTTTATCTTGATTATATTATACCACATTTAAAGCAGGAAGTCAATGTATATTTTGTATTTAATTTATGTCTAAACTGTGAATGCCGCACGGGCGAATTAGTTAAAAAATTTAACCAAATAGGCAAAAGAAGATTGACTTTCGTCAATCTTTAGGAAAAACATACTTATACATAATTTCGGTAGGAGATAAATTGCTATGCTCGCACCACGCCATATAACAGCGGAATTGTTCGTCTGTCATTTCTTTGTGGTCTTGCAACCAACGATGAAAAGTTATGTCAATATCTTTTGCTCTTTCTAATTGCTTTTCTAAATTCTCAACCTTATCTTTCAACTCTTTCATACGTTGATAGGTATAAGTATCTGTAAAGCAACCGTCAGCATATCTTAACGTCAATTCATCTTTCATTAGTATCAACTCCCTTTCTTATCTTGATTATATTATACCATATAATGCCCGCTTTGTCAATAGTCAAAGTGACTAAATCTCTGCTAATCTTTTTGGTAATTTTGCTGATTGACAAATCAAAGAAAGTATGTTATAATATAGATACAGTAAAGAAAGGAAGTGCTTACACAATGAGAGAAACAGGAATTATCAGACGAGTTGACGATTTAGGGCGCGTAGTTATCCCCAAAGAAATCAGGCGTACCCTCGGCATTAGAGAGGGAGAACCCCTTGAAATTTTCGTTGACAGCGAAAACAAGTCGGTGACTTTTCGGCGTTATGATTTCACATCTGACATTCGTAAAGAGTTGACAAACCTCAAGAATAGCAATGAGGACTATCTGACAGGCAAGCAGATTGCCGCCTTTAACGCACTATTACACGCCTTAAAAGAGAATGATTGACGAAAGTCAATCTTTCTTTTTATTCGAGTTAGCATATGCTAACTGTGTCTAAACTATGAACGGCCGGCGGGCGCCCCAGTTAAAAGATTTAACTAATTAAAAATCCGGCAACAACTCTCCGAAAATGCTTTTCGTAAATCTTTTAATCAATTCATAAAAGGTTTACAAATACCCTATTGACAAACGGCGGAAAGTGTGGTATAATATATATAGAAAAGAAAGAAAGGAAGTTGATACTATGGCAAGATACTCTGACCTTATGGGACTCAAAAACGATACCGCCCGTGGCAACGCTATCCGTGAGCGTGTAGGCAAGGTCATCTATAATGCCCTTGTTGCGGAGTTTGGTGAGGACTTCACCGTAATGCTCCCCAAAGCCGTGAGCGTGTATGACGGCGATATCCCTAAAAACGCCGTTTGCGCCGATATCGGGGACGTCACCGACAAAGACGGTTGCACCGTGGGCGCGGTTGTAGAGGTTGGCGTAAAAGTCAAGTCGTGGAACACCGTAGTGACCAAAAGATTGGACATTAGCGGTAAGCCGATTGTCCGTCACGCCGTCACCCTTGACGATATCCTCATAGCACTTGAAGACCCCGAGGATAGTTGATAAAAGAGAATAGTTGGCGAAAGCCAACTATTTTTTTATTTCCCGATTTAATTAAAAATTTTAACTAATTCACCAGTTATTAACAAGTAACGAAAACGTATTTACGTAAATCTTTTAACTAATTCACGCAAAACCATTAGTTAAAATTTTTAACTAAACCGGCGCGGGCGTCCGATGTTCACGCATTGGACATATATTTCTAAATTATGAACAGTCACCGGCGGCCCGCGCCGCTTTAAAGTGTTAAAGCGTTAAAGCGCGTCAAGGGGATCGCCTTTACTCCGCAGTTCAGGTGTCAAGGTGATCGACTTTACAGATCTCCAGCGTGTCAAGTATCAGACTTGACAGCGAACATAGTTTTGTTAAAAGTTATTACCAATTAAAAAGTTAACTGTCCAAAAAAAGGACTTGACAAAATCCAAAAAGTATGGTATAATATATATAGAGAAAGGGAGAAAAGGCAAATACAAAGGTACTGGCATTAGTTGCCGCCGGTGGGTTCTCCTCGCGCGTTCGGACACCCGTCCCAATCTCTAATAAAAATCAAACGTCAACTGTCCAAAAAAAGGACTTGACAAAATCCAAAAAGTATGGTATAATGTATATGTAAGGTAAAGAGAAAACAACAAGTCAAGAGAGCCGTACTCACCAAACGGAGAAAGTAGGTACACTATGACACAGAGAGAGTTTTTCAACGCCGTTATCACTGCTAACATTTCCGCAGACATCACCGAATTTGCCAAGGAGAGAATTACTCACCTTGACACTGTCAACTCCAACAGAAAGGCCAAGGGTACTGTTACTCAGAGGGAGAACGAGGGTATCAAGGCCAATATCCTTGCAGGCGTACAGCCTAACGTTACCTACACCGCCAACGAAATCGGCGTAATGGTAGGTATTTCCACCGCCAAGGCCTCTGCACTGTGCAGACAGTTTGTACAGGCCGGAACCTTTACCGAGAGCGAGGTCAAGATAAAGGGTAAGGGTAAGGTAAAGGGTTACACCTTTACTGTCGGTGATAACTCCGAGGGTCAGGGCAATGACCTTGACACCGAGGACTAATCTGTAAAGGGCGAGGGGTTGACACCCCTTGCCCGTCTTTTTCGTTAGTTGGTTAAAAATTTTAACTAAAACTTTAATGCTTTAAAGTGATAGCACTTTAACACTTTAAAGCGCCGCCGGCGCCCTCGCCCCGTTCACACTTTAGACACATTTACAATGCCCGCTTTAGTTAAAAGATTTAAGTAATTCAAGTTTTAACTGTCCAAAAAAAAGTATTGACAAATTCAGTTTTCTATGGTATAATATAGTAAAGAAAAGAAAAGAAAGAGAGTGATTTATATGACGAATATCAAGGTTATCAACTTCGATATGGACGGTACTATTGCAGACCTTTACGGCGTGGAGAATTGGCTTGCTGACCTTATAGCCGAAAACGTTCGCCCCTATGCCGTAGCAAAGCCCCTTGTAAATATGCAGGCTTTGGCAAGGGTACTCAACGGTTTGAAGCGTAAAGGTTTCGCCCTTAACATCATTTCGTGGACTTCCAAAAACGGCACTCCCGAATACAATAAGGCGGTAGCCAATACCAAAAAGGCGTGGCTTAAAAAGCACCTTGCAAGCGTTGAGTTTGACAACATATATGTTGTACCCTATGGCACTCCCAAACACACCATATCGGACGGATACCTCTTTGATGATGAAGAGCCGAACAGAACGGCGTGGGGTTGTAAAGCATTTGACGTTGACAACATCATCGGCACTCTGAAAGCACTTGGCGCATAAATCAAGTGCTTTTCCTTTACACACTATTTTGTTAAAAGATTTAACTAAAGAGGTAAATATGTCTAAAGTATGAACGCAGGCCGGCCGCCGGATTTGGTTAAAAGTTTTAACTTATTAAATAAAAGAAAAGGTTGATGTTAATCAACCTTTTTAAAATAGCAGTTATTAACTTTTGTTATATATCCCCAAAATTCCAATTTATTACAGATTGCTTTAACTCTGCTCTCACTCCAGTTGTATTCCTTTTGGAAGTCCGAAAAACTGTACGGAATATCCTCTTTCATATTTTTATATACAGTCATAGCGTCCTTTACTTTCATATTCTTTCACCCCTTTCATATTGCCATAAGTATCAGACCGATTGTAATGCCTGTACAGGAAATATCCTTGACTTTGTCAGCCCTTGCTCTCTGTAAAACGAAATCCCTTGTCACCTGAATGAGATTGCAGACAAGGTAAAGACCTTGACCGATAAGATACCACTTGCCTATAACGCACTGTGCGACTATCAGACCAACAAGTACCACATAGCAGAGGTTCTCAAAAATCTTTTCTTTCATATAATCATATCCTTTCATATATTGTGGGTTTGGCACTACACCACTATTGCGGTCTCGTTTAAGCCTTATCCCCTTTCCTTGATTATATTATACCACACTTGACCCCACTTGTCAAGGCAATTTTTTGGACAGTTAAAAGAACATATGTTCGCCGGCAAATATGAATAAACTATGAACGGCGCGAGGGTGCCCGCGCGATTTGGTTAAAAGATTTAACAAATTAAAGAAAATCAAAAGCAACCGCCACGTTTTTCCGGGTCTGTTCCTATCTCCTATATATAGTAGAAGACCCGTGGTTAGGTTGCTTTATATAGGGGTTGCCTTGCGTTGCGCACCGCAAGTCTTAAAGACTCACCCCTTGCCTATGCCGTGTTGTTAGGGTCGCACACGCCCGCCGGATAGTTTAAAGACATTCCTTCGCCGGTCTCTTCCCTTTCACTATAATTATTATACCACAACGCAAGCAGAAATGCAATAGGCAAAATCACCAAACTTTACCCTAATTATTTGTGCAACTTTTTATAAGAAAAGTCTTGACAAATAATACTTGATGTGGTATAATGATTATAGTAAATAAAGAAAGGAAGTTGATACCCTTGAAGAAAAACTATTATATGGTACTTGATACCGAAACCGCAAACGCCTTTGATGACCCTCTTGTTTATGATGTAGGCTTTGCCGTCATTGACAAAAAGGGCAACATTTACGAAACTTTTTCGTATGTAGTTAAAGAGGTTTTCTATGGTATGCGTGATGTAATGCAGAGCGCATACTATGCGGCGAAAATCCCGAAATACGAAAAGGACATAGCCGAAAGAAAGCGCATAGTTGCGCCGTTTGCGGTCATCAGAGCGAAAATCGTCGAAATACTTAACAAGTATCAAATAACGGCGGTAATTGCCCACAATGCAAGGTTTGACCTTAACGCATTGAACACCACAGAGCGTTATTTGACGAAAAGCAAGTATCGTTATTTCTTCCCCTATGGTACGCAGATTTGGGATAGTTTGGCAATGGCAAGAACTACCATAGGCAAGCAGATAACATACAAGATATGGTGTAAAGAACGTGGATATATCACAAGAAATGGTATGCCGAGACTGACCGCCGAAGTCCTCTATCGCTTTATCACGCAGGACGAAACATTTGACGAAAGTCATACAGCACTTGAAGATGTACTGATAGAACTTTTGATATTCGTCAGATGTGTAAGACAGCATAAGAAAATGCAGAGAACCTATTGGAGAACCGCATAAAAAGCGGTTCTCTTTTTTGTGCAAAATGACTATTGACATTCCGGCGAAAATGTGATATAATATAAGTACAGTAAAGGAGTTGATAAGAATGACCAAGTACATACCTTTTGAGAAGATGTCCAAGAGGGCAAAGAGGGAGTATCTCAACGCCCACAGGAAGCCCGCTATTCCTACCAATAAGGTAGACAATTCGGTCTTCAAATACAAAAAGGCAAAAAGGTCTCCCGTGGTTGACTAATGTCAACCATTGCCTTTCGTTATGAGTTAGCATACGCTAACTGTTTGTGTCCAAACTGTGAACGGGCGCCGGCGCGCCCCGGGTTTAGTTAAAAGATTTAACTTTCTAACTGTCCAAAAAAAGGTATTGACAAATTCAATTTTCTATGGTATAATATAGATACAGAAAGGGAAAGAGAGGTAAACGGTATGGGCAAGAAGAAAAAGGTGAGAAATGTCAAGTATGATGTTTTACTCGGCGCAGAGGTTCTCGGCGTTGTCAAGGATAAATACTGTACAGAAATCCGGTTATCACTTGCTAACGGCAAAAAGCAGTCAATAGGCGTTTATGACGAGGGGTCATATTCCGACTGGTGGGAGACTTTTGTCAACTATCGTCCAAAGTCAAAGATTGCCTATTATCGGGAAACTACCTCTAACGGCGAATTACCAAAAGTTACCATTCGCTTTTACGATGAAGATAATAAGGTAGTTTTGGAAATAATTGGTATTTTCCATAATGACAGTGATTGGGACTATGGGTGCTATTTGCATATCAGCGCCGAAGATTTGGGAATAAGGGAATATTACTATGTGTAATATTCCCAACTGTCCAAAAAAAGGTATTGACAAATCGCATAAGATGTGGTATAATAGTATTAAAGAAAGGGGATGAACTGAATGAATAGTGTATGGGTAGTAACTGTCAACCGTTCTGTCTATGGTGTTGCCGAGGATAGGCTTACCGCATATCTTATGCTTAAAACTTATGTTCGCACTCTGTCGGGTACTCCGCGTGCCTTAGCCAAGAACATTCTTGAAGCGTCTTACAATAGCGGTAACTTGAATAGCATTGGCATTAACGCCGATACTTACGCCGAGCCGTATCACGTTACCGAAGTTGACGAGGTCTGAGGGTTGACGAAAGTCAACTCTCAACTGTCCAAAAAAAGGACTTGACAAATGCCCGCTTATATGGTATAATGATTACAGTAAAGAAAAGGAGTTGACCACTATGACATTAAGAGAATTACTTAGTCTGCCGAATGTATCCCTTGACAGCAAAATCTGTGCTTTCCTTGACGAATATGGTGCTTTTTACAATGTTACTTGCGACACAGAAGTGACTGACTCGGATATGATTTGCTTACTGTTAGCAGAGAGTGAAGGTTGACGAAAGTCAATCTTTTATTTTAGGGTTAGCCTATGCTAACCATTTATGTCCAAAGTATGAACGCCCGCCGGGCGCGGCGCGCCGCTTTAAAGCGGTAGCACTTTAAAGCGTTAAAGTGCGCCGGCCGTCAAGGTCGAGACCTTTACAGGCATTTTGCCCGTCAGGTGGATCGCCTTTACACACGAAAAGGCGAACATAGTTTCGTTAAATCGAACAAACAAATTCACAGAATAACTGTCCAAAAAAAAGTCTTGACTTTCTCCAAAAAGTATGGTATAATATATATGTAAGATAAAGGAAAGGGCAGGTAGTCCAAAGGTAGAACGGCAGACCGTTAATCTGTAAAATGCGGGTTCAAATCCCGCCTTGCCCGCCAACCGAAATTTGGTTAAGTCAATGAAACAAATTCAAAAAAACTTCATAGAAAGTTCAAAAAAAAGTCATTGACAAACTCCAAAAAGTATGGTATAATATATATGTAAGGTGAGGGGAGGAAAGCGGAAACGAAATGCTCGGCGCCAAGCAGATTAGTTTCTCAACGTGACTACTCTACCAATACCCTTCACTTATCAGAAGTCAATCAACCAATCAAGTGAGTTGCCTTTACAGGCAGAAAGAGAGGAAAATTATGACACAGAGAGAGTTTTACACCGCCGTTATGTCCGCTAACGTTTCTGACGCTATCAAGGCTTTTGCGGGTGAGCGCATCGCCCACCTTGACACCGTGAACGCCAACAGAAAGTCTAAGGGCACTCCCGCACAGAGGGAGAACGCCGAGACTATGGCAAAAATCCTTGACGGCGTAGAGTACGGCGTACAGTACACCGCTTCCGCCCTTGCCGAGATGTTCGGACTTTCCACCGCAAAGGCTTCCGCCCTTGCACAGAAGTTCGTCGCCAACGGTAACGCCACCGTTGCAGATGTCAAGGTTAAGGGCAAGGGTAAGGTAAAGGGTTACACCTTTACCGCCCCCGAGACCGAGGGAGACGGTCAGGGTGAAAACCTTGACACTCCCGAGGATGACCTCGACTGATAAAAGTTAAGGGTTGCCGAAAGGCAACCTTTTCTTTTTGTCAAATTACTTTAGCACTTTAAAGCGGTAGCACTTTAGCACTTTAAAGCAGTAGCACTTTAGCACTTTAAAGCGCGAAGCGCGCCCGTCCCTTGTTCACACATTAGACATATATGTCCAAAGTATGAACACCCACCGCGGGCGATTTTGTTAAATCTTTTAACTAATTCATCGCCAAGGCCGTAGGCTTTACACCCCATCCAGGTGTCAAGGAGATCTCCTTTACAAGAACACCGGCGAACATAGTTTCGTTAAATCGAACAAACCAATTAAAATTTTAACTGTCCAAAAAAAGGCATTGACAAACCCGAAAATCTATGGTATAATATATATAGAAAAAAGGAAAGACCGAGACCGCCCAACAGGGCAAGGAGTGTGTTATATGACAAAAATCAAGACCCCTACTACTGTCAAGAATGAAATCCGTACCGCCGTTTTCGAGACTATGCGTGTTGCCCTTGCCACCGCCTACGGCGCCGAAAACGTTTTCCGTATCGGTGATACCGAGGTCGCCGTAAAGGTCGGAAATGCGCCCTCCGGCGAGCCTATCTACGCCACCTTTGCGCCCACCGTAAAGGACTACACCAACCGCACCACCAACACCAAGACTATCAAGGCTTTTGACTTGACAGCCGAGGTCGCCGCCTATGAGCGTAAAGTCGCAGAGCGTGACACCAAGGCCGCCAAAGCCGCCGAGGAAAAGGCCGCCAAGGTCGAGGCCGACAAGGCAAGGCGTGAGGCCAACGCCAAGGCCAAAGCCGAACACGTCAAAGCCAAGGCAGATACCTTAACAGAGTTCAAAAACCGTTGGCAGAAAATGTCAAATGCAAAGGTAGAACCTTGACACCACGGGCGATCCGTAAAGGGTCGCCCCTTTACATACCCCTATTTTGTTAAATCTTTTAACTAAAACTTTAACGCTTTAAAGCGCGAAAGCACGGCCCGCCGTCTGTTCACACTTCTGTCATATATGTCTAAACTATGAACGCGCCGCCCGCCGCGGTTAGCCGGTGCTAACTGTCTATGACTAAAGTGTGAACACCGAGAGGGGCGCAGTTAAAAATTTTAACCAATTAAAAATTTGGTCACATTTTTCGCTTTAAATTCGTTAAAAATTGCGACAAATTCACATATATTCCAACTTTTTACCCGTTTAGTTAAATATTTTAACCAATTCATATTGAGTTTATTTAAAATTACGAGTCCAATTTTTTGGACTGGCCGCACTTTTTACAAAATATTCACACTTTTATCATACCAACTTAATATTTTTGTGGTATAATAGTAAGGGGGAGCGCATTTTGTTAAAAATTTTAACTAATTCACACATTATTCACACACTTTTTACACTATATTAAACTCCAATTCACACCCAGTTCATATTCTTATGGTATAATATCAGTGGGGGCGCACCTTTAGTTAAATCTTTTAACAAATTCACAGAACCTTAATATATGAATTTGTCAAATGATTTACTTTATTCATATGAATTTGTCAAATGATTGACAAATTAAAACTTAATAAATTAAATCTTTTAACAACCGAAAATGCGTAACGAAAACGTTTTCGCAGGATTTAATTAAATCAAATAACTTTTAAATTTGAATTTGTCAACATATTGACTTAATTCATATGAATTTGTTAAAAATTTTAACTATCGCTTTAGCGATTTAAAGTGTAGAACTTTAAAGTGTTAAAGTGCCGGCGATTTAGTTAAAAATTTTAACGAAAGTTTGTTCGATCCGCCGAACATATGTTCGATTTGTCGAACGTTTGTTCGACCCGCAGTCAAGCCTCCGGCTTTGTCAAGTTATTGGCGAGCTGCGTCGAGCTGGGAGCTACAACTTTCGAGCTGCGAGTGCGAGCTGTGTCGAGCTACGAGCTGGGGCGCCGCGCTTTAGTTAAAAATTTTAACAAATTCACAACGAGCTGCGCTCGGTTTGTCGTATTAAGCTGGGATTTGCCGCCGTACCACTTATTATTATAATTATATTATATAATTATAATGACGAGCTGCGAACAAAGTTTCGTTAAAAATTTTAACAAAAATGGTGTCAAACTATTGACAACTAATTGAACGATTGACTTTTCTGATTATTTGACTTGTGGGTGTCGATGGGGCC
>JAEEGL012711181.1_pt1 | contig 17365 bp, 14 predicted proteins | sample 9134231 | NCBI WGS metagenome assembly JAEEGL01 (sample SAMN16246548, study PRJNA631951) | gut metagenome | biome: gut microbiome; feature: rumen; material: fiber-attached | host: Bos | place: Iran: Karaj | collected 2018-10
CGGATGTAAAACCGGTGGATGTATTTATTCCCGTACGCAAAAAACCTCGCCGTGGACGAGGCCGCGTGGCTTCTTTTGCGGAAAGCGGTTTGAAAAAGTTGCTGAATTTTATCATCTTTGTACCGCTGTATACGCTTTTTTCTGCCGTAGTAGTATATATGTTTTACTCGCTGGGTAAGACATGTGCTCCGGCGGCTGCGGCGGCTTCCGGTGGGTTGATTCACCAAATTGTTGCACCCTTTTTGGCGCCGACTTACGGTTCTAACCAGTTGTTGCTGATGGGGCTTGGCGTAGTGATGGTGGCATTGATTTTTGCCTCCTCCATTTTTAAATCTTTTTCCCGTTCTACAACGGTCTTATTGTTTTTGGCGTTTGTATCGTTTTTAAGCGGGTTATTCACGCCGGACGTGCCTTTTATGCAATTGACGGAAGTGCCCCGTTTCATCTTTTCGCCGGAGTATTATTTTTGCTATTTAATCGTGGCAATTACGTGGTGTATTTCGCTTTGTTGGCGATTGAACCGTTCCGTTGCGCAAGGAGTATTGGGAGCGGTGCTGGTAATTTTTGCGATGAGTATGACTTTCCTTTCCGCCCACGTTTCTATTCCGCCCTGTAACCAGGATATGTTTTTTATGGTGATGTTTTACAGTTCCCTGTTCTGTGGTGTTGTTGCCACATATTACCTGATTTCCCGTGCTTATAAAGATACCATTTTAATGCCTTGTATCTTATTTTTGATGGCAGTGGCAGGAATTTGGACGTATACCTTATCCGGAGTAGTTGCTTCTATTAATACCACGATGGAAACCATTATTCCGCGTGTAGAGGTCAGTAAATCGCTTTCTGCCAAGCGACGTCAACAATTGGAAGAAAGTTTAAATTCGCAAGACACCAGTGAAGTCTTGAAAGGCTTGGATAAATCAAACGAGCTGACCGGGATGACTGAGGAAGAATCTTTCCAGGTGTTGGCTCCGCGTGTAGAAAGGGCTTTTCCTAAGGTATTTAATGATGAAGTAAAGCCGCTTTTTGTGGGATTTTTGGCGAATTACCACCAAGGCGGAAGACAACGTATGAAGGCGTCTATTTGGGAGTACACCCTAGCGTTACCTATCCATAATTTTAACCACTTGGCCCAGACGAATAATGCTTATTTCTTCTTAATTCTTGTGTTGTTTATACTAGGATTGATTAACTGTATCGGTATGGTTTTATTCGGAGATGAATTATGAGCAGTTTCGTCATTGAATTTGCCGCCGTGACCGATATTGGTAAAATTCGCGAAAAAAACGAAGATAATGTACTGATTTCTTCCTCGTTAGGTTTAGGGGTGGTGGCAGATGGTATGGGGGGGCATAGTTCCGGCGAAGTAGCCAGTAATATCGCCGTCTCCGTATTGGCGGAAACCGTGCGTAAAGTAAATATGGGCCAGTTGCAGATTCCGACTTCTTTCCTGCCAAAATTGGACGATACAGAACGTAAGATTTTAATGGCGGCTAATTTAGCCAATGCCGCTATCTATTCTACTGCGCAATCTTCCGATATTTATAAAATGATGGGTACCACGCTTACCGGGGTCATCTTTGATAAAGATTTCGCTACGGCCGTCCATGTGGGGGATTCGCGTTTATACTTATTCCGGGACGGTAAAATTGTTCAAATTACCACCGACCACTCACTGGCTATGGAACATGTCCGCCGCGGATTGTTAAGCCGTGCTGAAGCAGACCACTCTAAAATCCAAAATGTGCTAACGCGTGCCATGGGTGTTAAAAAGAATATAGAATTTGATTTGTTAAAATTCCCCGTCAAAGTAGGGGATATTATCTTGCTTTGTTCAGATGGTTTGTATAAAGGATTGGAAGAATCGGACCTGGCCGACATTTTAAGCCGAGGACGAGACTTGCCGATTGTTAAATTGTGTAAACAATTGGTACGAGCTTCCAATGACAAAGACGGACAAGATAATATTTCTGCCGTGCTTATCAAAATTTTGCCGCCTCATCCGTTAACGTTACGCCAGCGGATGCAGCGCTTTTTCTCTAACAATTAGTATTTCTTTCTCGACGGTACAACTATTCTTTTTTTAGCACTCAAATAAAAAGGTTGACAATTATGTTCAGATATGCTAAATTAGCATTATGCTTATGCGAGTGCTAACAACCGCGTGTGGGCAAATCCAATTTAAATTCCGCAAAAAAGGAGTGTATGGAATATGGCAGAAGTAAAAATTAAACCTTTGGGTGATCGTGTAATCGTGAAACCCATTGAAAGAGAGACGATGAAAGGGGGAATCATCATTCCTGACACCGCCAAAGAAAAACCGATGGAAGGCGAAGTATTGGCCGTGGGTCCGGGGAAACTCAGTGACAAGGGCGAACGGGGCACCATGGACGTTAAAAAAGGTGACCGCGTGTTGTACGGCAAATATTCCGGCACGGAAGTAAAATTAGATGATGAAACGTATTTAATCATCCACCAAGATGAAATCTTAGGTATTTTGGGGTAAATGAGAGGTTAGAAAACATATGGCAAAGCAAATTGTATATGGCGATGAAGCCCGCGCCAAAATGAAATCGGGTATTGAAAAAGTAGCAAATGCAGTCAAAGTAACGCTGGGACCCAAGGGGCGCAGCGTAGTACTAGAAAAAAAGTTTGGTTCTCCGCTGATCATTGATGACGGGGTGACCATTGCCAAAGACATTGAATTGGAAGATAAATTTGAAAACATGGGCGCTCAGTTAATCCGTGAAGTCGCCTCTAAAACCAACGACGTTGCCGGGGACGGAACGACCACGGCCACTGTACTCGCCAACGCAATGCTCACCGAAGGTATTAAGAATATTACGGCTGGGGCTAATCCGACCTTGGTTAAGAAAGGAATTGAGATGGCGGTAGAGGCCACTAAAGAACAACTTAACAAAATGCATAAACCGGTCAAAACGAAAGAAGAAAAAGCGCAAATTGCTACGATTTCTTCTAATGACCGGGAAATTGGCAATATGATTGCCGAAGCCATTGAAAAAGTCGGCGCGGAAGGGGTCATCACGGTGGAAGAAGGTAAAACTGCTACCACGCAGTTAGACGTTGTGGAAGGGATGCAGTTTGACCGCGGTTATATTTCGCCGTACTTTGTGACGGATTCCGAACGGATGGAGTGTGTATTGGAAAATCCGTATATCATCATCACGGACAAGAAAGTATCTTCCATGAATGAATTGTTGCCTGTGTTGGAAAAAATTGTACAAAGTGGTAAACAATTTTTAATTGTGGCCGAAGACGTAGATGGAGAGGCCTTGGCTACGTTAGTGGTCAACAAATTGCGTGGTACGTTGAAAGGATGTGCAGTCAAAGCACCCGGTTTTGGTGACCGCCGCAAAGAAATGTTGGAAGATATCGCCATTTTAACGGGCGGTGAAGTATTGGCTGAAGAACGCGGTATTAAATTGGACAAAGCCGAACTGGCTATGCTTGGTCAATGCGCCCGCGTCGTTATTGACAAAGAAAATACGACTATCGTGAGCGGAAAAGGCAGCAAGGAAGCCATTGCCGCACGCGCCGAGCAAATCCGCAAACAAATTGAAAATTCCAAGAGCGAGTATGACAAAGAAAAACTCCAGGAACGTTTGGCTAAACTTTCCGGCGGTGTAGCCGTTATCAGCGTAGGTGCGGCCACCGAAACGGAATTAAAAGCAAAAAAAGCCAAAGTGGAAGATGCCAAAAACGCCACTAAAGCCGGTGTAGAAGAGGGAATTGTACCCGGTGGTGGTGTGGCATTGGCCCGCTGTCAAAAGGCGTTGGATGGTCTCAAAGCCGACGGTGAAGATGTTCGTACCGGTATTAACATTGTCAAAAAATCGCTGACAGCTCCGCTGACTCAAATTGCAATCAATGCCGGTTTGGACGGTGCTGTTGTAGTGGACAAAGTGCTAGCCATGAAAGGAGCAGCCGATGGTTACGACGCTGAGAAGAATGAATATTGCGATCTATTGAAAGCAGGGGTGGTAGACCCGGCCAAAGTAGTCCGCACGGCATTGGAAAATGCGGCGTCTATTACAGGCACGGTACTCTTGACGGAAGCCCTCGTGGCCGATGCTCCGGAAAAGGAACATAACCACGGTGGCCCGGCTATGGGTGGCATGGGTGGTATGCCCGGTATGATGTAAAATCATTCGTTTAACTAGGATTAAACAAAGAGGGTGGATAAAATCAGTTTTTATCCACCCTTTGTTATACTCAAAAACAAATATTATTTATCTATCGGTAAGGCCGTGGCCTTGGAGCCGTCGTAGTGGTAGCCTGTCCGCTTAAGCAGGCGGCTGTTTTCTTTGCTTACGGGAACTTCGTAAATATCCGCAATCCGTTGGGCTACCGGTAACAAAGCCCCTTTGTTTCCATCAATGTGCCCACGAGCAATTTTAACAGCTTCTGCCGCGTTGGAAACGGCTTGTTCCGCTTTGGCAAAGTTAACAAGAAAATCGTTAAATTTTTCCATTAATTTTAAGATATCCTCTTTTAATTCGTCCATGTATTCGTGTTGCTTATCAATATCCCACAATTTAGACACCATTTTTAATGTGCTCATCAACGAGGTAGCCGATACGAGCGCAATGTTGTTTTTCCAGGCCTCGCTTAAAATATCCGGGTCTGTTTCTACGGCAGCCAAAAGGGCGCTTTCGGGATAGACAAACATCAAGGTGTAATCGGGTTGTATTTTATCCCCTTGGGTTTGAAATTTCTTATAGTATTTTTTGGCACTTAAATCTTTAATTGTTTTTTTAACTTCTTTGACGTGTTCGGCCAAAGCGGCTTGTTTTTCTTTAGGGTCTTGTGTGTTAAAGTAATGAACATAGTGATTAAAAAGCGTCTTTGAATCTACCACTATCCACCGGCCGGCCGGTAAGGCAATTTGCACATCCACCCGTTTGTTTTCGTCGGATACTTGTTGGAAATAATCCAGTCCCTCTTTCATGCCGGCGGCATCTAAAATACGTTTTAAGGTTTCTTCGCCCCAACTGCCGCGCACAATGGCCTCTCCTTTAATAGCGTTTGTAAGGTGAACGGCACTTTGGTCTACTTTTTCGGTAGATTTCATCACGTCTACCAGCCCTTTTTCCAACCGGGCCTGTGCTGCCGTGTGAATGCGTTCCATGTCGGCTACTTTTTTTACGAAATTTTCCAAATCTTGACGTAGGGGAAACAAAACCTCGGCATTTTTAACTTCCAATCCCTTCGTTTTCTCTTCTAAAATTTTTCCGGCTAATTCCCGAAATTGTGCCTGATAAGTGGCTGATAAATCAGAAAAATTCTTTTCAATCAATTCTTTTTCCCGTTTTAAACTGCGGTTTTCTTCTTCCAAACGGGCTTTATCAACAGCCAAAGAAGATTTATCCGTTATCAAGGTTTGTTGTACCGTGCGCAACTGCGCCAATTCCTGTTCAGCCGGTCCTAACCGTTTGGCATTTTGCTCGGCTGTTTTCACCCGGGCCGATTGCCACAAAAAGACCATACCGCCGCCAACAGCTACCCCAATTAATAACGCAAAAATAGTCATATTTTGTTTTCCTCCCGTATTTCTTATTGTACAAACTTTTTTTCATTAAAAAATTTTTATAAAATAAAAAGGTAGCTTAAAAAGGAGGAAAACCTTACATGAAAAAATTAACCCTATCCATTTTAGGAGCATCCGTTCTGGCGGCTTGTGCAACCTCCGGTACCACCGGCAATACTGCTGCCAATATGGTAACCAATCCCCCGATTACGTTTGAACAAGCGTTGCAGAAATCGGCCGAAACACGTCAAAAAGTATTAGATGCCAAAAAACAATACGAGCAAGCTCAGACAGCGGCGGCTGTGGCAAACGGACAAAAAGACATTGGGGATGCTATTAAAGAAACGGTCCAACAACAGTTGGATACGGCCAAAGGCCAGTTAAAACAGGAAAGAGACGCCTGGAAGGAAGTGTTAAAATAAAGCAGGCTGTGACTTTGATGGGATGCTCCGGACGTGCATACGGGGCATCCCATTTTTGTATAATATAAGAGAGGTTTTTACTTCATATGGAGGAAATAAAAATGTCCACCCAAAAATGTGTTTGTTCCCCGTTGCAGCGGCACCGGGCTAAATTTCAACCCGTTTTGCCCGCTATTTTGAAAAAAGGTCCGGCTTTTGTAAAACCCAAATTCGGTAAGGCCACTCGCTCGGTAGCCGATCAAGCCGCCGTCAAAAAAATGTTTCCCAATACCTACGGTCTTCCGGCGGTTACTTTTGTGAAAGGTTCCAACCCGGTCGTTTGCAAAAAACCGGTTCGGATAGGAGTCGTACTTTCCGGCGGACAAGCGCCGGGTGGCCACAACGTTATCGGGGGTTTGCTGGATGGCTTAAAAAAAGCAAATGCCAAAAATAAACTGTTCGGTTTTTTGGGCGGCCCCAGCGGAATCGTGGAAAATAAACTCATTGAAATTACCCCGGCTTTGATGCAGCAATACCGTAATACGGGCGGTTTTGATCTCATTCAGTCCGGCCGTACCAAAATTGAAACGGATGAACAATTAGCCGCTGCTAAAAATAATCTTCTTAAAAACAAAATGGACGCGCTCGTTGTAGTAGGGGGGGATGACTCCAATACCAACGCGTGTGTTATTGCCGAATACCTCAAGCAGCAGGGGGTAGATATCAGTGTAATCGGGGTGCCCAAGACAATTGACGGGGACCTCAAAAACGAACACATTGAGGCCTCTTTTGGTTTTGATACGGCTACTAAAATCTATGCGGAACTGGTTGGCAATATTGAACGCGATATGAATTCTGCCCGGAAATATTGGCACTTTGTACGTTTGATGGGGCGCAGTGCTTCGCATATCACGTTGGAAGTGGCGCTCAAAACGCACCCCAATGCCGTGCTGGTAGGGGAAGAAGTATTGGCTAAAAAAATGACCTTAGGCCAGGTCGTAAAAAACTTGGTGGCTTTGATTGTCAAACGTGCCAAAGCGGGAAAGAACTACGGGATTGTATTGGTTCCGGAGGGGTTGATTGAATTTATTCCGGAAATGAAAGAATTAATCGGTGCGTTAAACGATGCGTTGGCAGACAACGAAGCTGCTTTAAATAAATTGGCAACTCCGGCAGAGAAAAAAGAATTTATCTTGGCCAAACTACCCAAGAAATTAGCCGATTTAATGCGTTCTTTACCCGACGGAATTGCCCGGCAGCTGATGTTGGACCGCGACCCGCACGGGAATGTGCAGGTATCCCTTATTGAAACGGAAAAACTACTGGTGGAAATGATTCGTACGGAACTGGCGAAGCTGAAAAAAGCAGGCCAATATACGGGTAAATTTTCCGCTATTACGCATTTCTTTGGCTATGAAGGCCGGTGCGGCGTTCCTTCTACCTTTGATGCCACCTATACCTACGCTCTTGGCTACAATGCGGCGGTACTGGCGTTGAACAAATGCAGCGGGTATTTATCCTCCGTGCGCAAACTGACTCGCAAAGCCCAAGATTGGGAGGTCGGTGGAGTCCCGCTTACCATGATGATGAATATGGAGCGCCGGAAGGGGAAAGAAAAACCGGTTATTAAAAAAGCCTTGGTTGAACTAACGGGAAAGCCTTTTAAATATCTGGTGGCCAACCGGGTATCTTGGGCGGAAAAAGACTTGTTTGTATTCCCTGGCCCGATTCAATTTTTCGGTCCCGCCGAAGTAACAGATGTAACAACCTATACCTTGCTGTTGGAACAAGGGAAAAAAATAAATTAATTATCTAACCGTAAAGCCCAAAAGTTGTCACTTTTGGGCTTTACTTTGCTGATACAGCTGATCAGTAACATAGAGATTTAAAAATGAGCAAAGATTCAACTACGGGAACCTACTTGTACGATAAAAAATTGGGGAAAATGGTAAAAGTGTCTTCCCAAATTCCTTCCGTTCGTAAGCATACGGATCATACATGTTCCGGTTGCTGCGGGCATTGTGGGTGTCATGACAACTAATTTTTCTTCGGCCGTTGCAAGCGGTATTCAGTTGTTTTTGGAATTGCTGCGCCGTATTTTGCTGCCCCATTTAGCGGTAGGGCTTGTGTTGTTTATTCTAACAACTTATTTGGCCTACCGGGGAATATATGCTCCCGCTATTCTGCCATCTGCCTTAAAAGGAGTGATAGCCTGTCTGACAATAGGGGTATATGGCGTGATGATTTTTGGATATGTGTTATTAGCCGCGTGTGTATATGCTATAACGGTGGCGTGTGGGTATTGGGAAGATTTCACTGCCCAAATGTTGGACGCTGTCAAAGAAAAAATGATAGAAAAATTGCCCGATACGGCTGACGGAATTGCCAAAAAACAAGCCCGCGTTGCGTTGAATGGCAGTGTGCGGGACGTGTTTACGGCAGCGAAGCATCAATCATTTGGCAAAGGAGTCTCCCTCGTTGGAATGGGAGCTTTGCTGCTGGCGGTTCGGGCTGTGTTGACTGCCCGGTTGCGAAAATGGCCGGGGGCCGTTATTCACACAAGTCAATTATTCGCCGGACAGGCAGTATTAGTTGGAGCCGTATTTTTGAATTTGCGGTTATTTTCCCTCATTCTGCTCGGTCTGATTTATGCAGGCGGGGTCGTGATGGCAGGATTATTGTTATATGGACTGTGGTAGGAGGATGTTGCGGTTGAGCCGTTCTGCAGGGCTTTGCTACAATACATAATATGAAAGAAACCCGTTACTCGTTATTTATCCGGAATGTAGTACAAGACGCGCTTCTGTTCGTCTTTTTATTGATTGTTTTGTCCGTCTTTCGGGGAATTTTTATATGGATTTTTGCCGATACTTTAATTCCCGGTACTTCGTTTAATGAAATCGGACTGACTTTGTGGTATGGGTTGCGGCTCAGTTTAAAAACGGCCGGCGCGTGCGTATTACCGGTATTTGTAGGGGCTACGTTGGTTCAGGCTGGATGGATTAGTTGGCCCGCTACCAAAATACGGTTTGGATGGGCCTGTTTCGTGTTATTGGTGTTATCTCTGCTTTTTCAAATGCGTATTCCCTACTATCAGGAATTTCACCACGCTTTCAGTCCGTTTATTTTTAATACATTCCATGATGATGTAGGTGCCATAGTCAGTACATCCATCGACCAATACCATGCCGTTTGGCGAACAATAGCCGGTTTCGGGTGCGGGGCCGTATTGATCGGATTACTGTACCTATGTTTCGCGCAACTGACGGATTGGTTGACTCGACCTTTTTTACACATACGTCGTAGAAAGTGGGTTGTTACGGCAACCATATTGTTTTTGGTTCCTTTTGTGGTATTTGTACGGTTTGGGGGAAGTTTTACATTTAATGGATCTATTTACTGGAAAAACGCGGCCCGTTTGAGTCAACATTTACTCAACGAAGCCGTATTAGATGATGTGCAATCACTCTACAAAGCCAGCCGCCTTTATAAAAAATTACGTAAAAATGCCGTTTCCGTCCGGGCAGAAGATGTCCGCCTGGCGGCGGCCCACCTCATGGGGCAAACGGATTATACGGCGAATAGTTTGCATCCGCTTTTTGAGCGGAAAGCAGTTCATTTCTTGGGGAAGAAACCAACACATATTTTTGTTATCGTGGCAGAGACTTATATGATGTGGCCGTTGCTGGAAAAATATCAATCTTATCCGATTGCAAACGGAGTCAGGCGGTTACTGGCCCGGTCCGATTCTCTTTTGGTGAAAAATTTTTTACCGGCCTCTAACGGTACAATGTTTGGGGTTACTTCCGTATTATTAGGAATTCCTGAACTGAATTTACAAGCGGCCAATCGTCCCACCGCTCAAAACCCCTACGAAACTGCCCTCTCCGTACAATTACGTCAGCAAGGATATCGGACGCAGTTTTTCTATGGAGGATTCCCTTCTTGGGAAAATATAGGGCCGTTTATGCAAAACCAACAATTTGACCAAAGTTTTTACGCAGCTGATTTTGGAGGGCAGGGGGGAGTATGGGGTGTAGCAGACCGTGAGTTTTTGGCTGGAATAGAGAAAAAAATAACACAGGAACCGTCGTTCAATTTTATTTTGACCAGTTCCAATCATCCGCCTTATAAAGTAAATACCGAGCCCGAAAAGGAATTGCCAACGATGGAAGAACTGGAGGCCCTACTGCCGGCACAAACGGCCGATAAATCGTTGGTGGCGGCTCGTATGTGGCATTTTGCCTATGCCGACAAGTACCTAGCCGAATTTGTGGAAAAAATGAATTCCAAATATCCCAACAGTTTGTTTGTTATTACCGGAGATCACGCCGACCGTTGGACGTTGCAAAATTCACCCACAGACTACGAACGGACGGCGGTACCCTTGCTACTTATCGGGCCGGCACTTCGTTCTAACACGTGCAACAAACGGCAAGCCGCTAGCCACATGGATATTGCGGCTAGTGTATTGGACCTGGTATTGCCACCGGGAACGCCGTACCAAGCGCTGGGAACGAGTATTTTTACCCCCGTCGCAGATGAGATACCTGTTGGAATAGCGGCTTATTCGTGGATTACCCCGTACGAGTTAGGCCGGTTGAATGAAGATAAAACGGAACAACTGCCGGGAACGGACCGTTCGTTATCCCAGCAAGAACGGAAACAAGTATTGCAACGGGTGCAGGATGTTCAAACCGTTGCGGCCTGGCGTATTTTAAAAGGAGTGCAACTCCCTGACTGATGTTTCCCAACTTGGACGGAAATATTCAGTCCCAAAATACTTTTATAGATGGTTGCATTTACGGTAAAAGCCATCCGTTTCTAACGCCTCCGCGTTCAGTAGTAACTGGTCCCAGAAAAGGTACTTCTTGTCGGGAGCCAAAACAAGCATTGTACACGTAAATACTTACTTGTAAATAAGGGTCCACGCAAGGGCTGGACAGATATCCGCTTATGCCGTCTACCGGGCAGTCCAATTGAGCTGCCCGAAAAAAAATAAAATTTTCTAAAATGAGTCTTTGATTATCAATTTGGTACATAGCCGCAAAGAGGAAGAACAAGGATCCAACTCGATAAAACTACGTCGGGTAGCAAAGTCAATCCCGTAGGTTGTTGATATCATTGATTCCGATCATAGACCTCTTTGCGTATTAACTTTGCTAACCCAACGGACCTTTTATTTGCTACAATAAGACTACATAGTTCCTGGCAGAATTATGTAGTTTTGCGCATAACGAAGCACGCCTCACCGCTGGCGCGGCGATTGCCGTTGTTGTACGACCTCTTCGTTTGAGATGTCCTGTTTGGAAGGATATTTCAAATGCGCGGGCAAGATGAAAAATAATAAGTTACTTTATTTTTCACAATGTTAGTATAGTAAGTATTGTTAGCATTTGTCAAGTTTTTTTTAAAAACACATATTTGACGCTATGGAAACGACGATAAATAGGTTCGAAAAACAATTAGAAAAATGGAACAGGGGCGTTTTGCGCGGCGCACAGGCAAGGTTAGCAAAATCTTTGCAAGTGTCTACGGCCACGGTGGCTTTGTGGGCTACAGGTAAACGTCACCCATCTAAAGGATATTTGGCACACATGGCCCGTTTGTTTAAATTGGATATTTCCCAAGTCGCCCGTTTATTTTATCAACCCTCCGTAGCCATTAAAACTTGCCCTTTGTCTTTGGAAAATCATCCTTCTACCTTGCATGACTCGGCGGCCGATTGGTATGGACCGATTTCGCTCACTAAAACGGTTTCCTTGCCGGTATTTACCCGTGTGCCGGATTTTTATCCCCGCTATAATCCTACAGAGGTAAAAGGTTGGTGGACGTTACCCCAATCGGAGGCAAAACAAGCCCAATTTTTATTTTCTTTCCCCACAAAAAATAACCCGGACCGACTTCTGTTTATCCAACCGTGTTCTACCTGGAAAAATGACCGTTGGATGCTTTGCAAAAAAACAGACGCCTACCTATTAGTTTATGTGCAATGCTTACAAAAACAGGTCTTATTACAAACAACCGAAGGGGAAAAATTAACTTCTAAAAATATTCGTCCTGTTGGATTAGTAGTTCGCCACATCACTGATGTTATTTTTTAATACCCCTTGACTTATGCTTAAAAACGCATATACTATGAGTATCCCGTAGTGTCGTACAGAAAAAAATCGGGACTGGATGAGGGGGCCGCTTATGCGGTTGGATGTGTCCGGTTTTCCGGTAACTGTTTCGGGTGTCGAATAGGCTCGTGTGCGGAATATGTGTGCGGGCTGTTTTTGCAAACGAGACAGAAAACAAGATTCGGTTGTTGATGGGCGGTACAGCAGGATAGGATGGATGCGGTTTCTTGCTCACGAGCTTCAAGCCCGTTGTTTGAGGACGACGGGGGCCCTTGGAGATATGGGTAGGAGCACCCAACTTCAGGCGGTATGCAGCCGTAACAAGGTTCTTAACTGTACGAAACTGGGGGCAAGGTATGCGGCTAGGAGAGGGATTGTTCACACGGGGTTTGTGTGACGGTTGGATCTCTTGGTTGTACCGAGGAGCAGTATGTTATACTACTCATGATAACCACGGACGCGGGTCCGTGGTTATCCTTTTTAACGATGTTAGTGAGTGCCGGTGCTGCCGAATCCGCCGCTACCGCGGCCCGTTTCACTGAGTTGGGTAACTTCTTCAAATGCAGGATATAACGTCGGCAAAACAACTAATTGGGCAACTTTTTGTCCGGCTTCAAATACAAATTCCGTTTCATTTAAATTATACATACATACCAAAATCTCTCCGCGGTACGGCGCGTCTACTAACCCAGCCATGGCCTTAATACCTCTGCTTTCTACCGAACTTTTTCCCCAAATTACTCCGGAGGTATTTTCAGGTAGTTCTAAGCAAATACCGGTACGTACGTTAGTAACGCTGCGTGGTGGAAGGACCGTGCGGACTAAAGCAAATAAATCTGCCCCCGAATCTGTTGGATGGGCGCGTTGGGGAAGCTTGGCTTGCGGGTCTAATTTTTTTACTTTAATCGGTTGCATATTAAATTACTCCATTAGTTTTTCAATTTGACGCAATGCATTTGCCGCGTATGTTTTTTCTGCTGATGTTCCTGCCTGTTCCATTGCGGTAAGCGAAGGGATTAGCCCTTTGAGTAAGTGAATATCAAATACTCGGTCGGAGGAATAAGCGAATGCATCCGGATTAGATAGAACGCCTGACATATAGGCCGCTGCACGTGCCGCGTTAATACGGGCATGCACATTTTTATGGGTCATATGTTGGCGCAGGACCGTTACCCCATTCCCGGTCATAAATCCAAAAGCCAATGCGCACGTAGTAGCATAGGGAGAAGTATGGTTGCGTAATAAACCTTTTTGGAGAGTTTCTTGTGTGTACTCGCGTTGTAAAGCCAACCCGCTTGCAATGGTGGCTTGTACCTCAGGTTCCTTCTCTTTTTTAGCCATTTTAAGAAGTTGCTGTGCAGCTTGGGAAGAAGGGTGTTTGGTTAGCCATGCCGCTGCCGCCGCCCGAACCTGTGTATCTGCAGATCCCGCAGATTTTTTTATCATAGTTAATAGGGCAGGTGCTGTGGGGGCCAACTGGTTTAAAGCCCGCTCAGCAAAAGGAGCGTCAAAAATATACAACCGGACAATTTCGTCACGGGATAGTGATGTCTGTGGCTCAATCAAAGCTGCTGCTGCTGCCGCATAAGCCCGTAACACGGGGTCTTGGCCGGCCATACCTGCGTGTAATACGGGCATCAATTCTTGATGACCCGATCCCATAGCCGTTAATATAACGGCTGCAAAAGTTTGTTTTAAAGCATCTTCGGAACGAAGTACCATATTCCACAAAACAGGTTCTTGGGTTCTGGTGGGGGGAAGTTTGACTAAACTGGCCCCGGCGGCAAAAATAACATCCGGATTGGAAGCCGAACGGAAAACCTGCAACACACGTTGCGTTTCTTCTGTCGTGCGTATACGTTTTTGCAGTAATGGTAACACCTGGGATAATTCCTGCTGGGCTACGGCCGGTACAGATGATAAAAGAGTTGCTAACAGGATGATGGTATATAATTTAATTTTCATGTCTGTTTCCTCCGTTTGTTATTATAACTTATTTGCCACATCTCACGCCGTAGCATTATGTCCTGCGCAAATGCTACAATACAAATATGAAAAAATTATTGTTATGTATGAGTATGTGTTTGTGGGCTTGTTTTCTTTTTTGTCAGGAAGATGGGCGTATTTTTGTTCATCCCGGGCGGGAAACGTTTATACATTTTCCGTCTGTTTCCCTGGGGAATTCTTATACTGTTAATTTTTTTCTCCCCGAAGATTTTGTGCCACTTTCCCAAAAATATCCCCTAGTTGTTTTACTGGGGATTACCTCCAAACAAGCCGCGCAAGTAGCCGATTTTCAACGGGAAAATCCGGCTATTGTTGTGGGTATCAATTTTGAAGAAAAAGATTATACTGAGCACGCAGATCAAATCGTCCGGTTTTTAACAAAAGAACTCTTGCCCTACGTGGATACCAATTACCTCACCCTGGCTTCCCCCGAACACCGTTTGCTGGCGGCACAAGGGCCGGTTGCGTCGCAGATTGCTTTGCGGATAGCTCAAAATGAGCAACTATTTGGAGCTCTGGGACTTGTGTCCCCCGGAGACAGTTGGACACTACTGCCGGCCTACGGAGTCCGTACACTCATCATAGGGACACAGCCGGAATTGGCCCATGCACAATCTCTTTTAGAACAGAACACCCGCACGTATGGCCCGGATTTTGCCTTACGCTATATTTCTTCACAAGGAGATTGGTTTTCTGCCCTAAATACTTCTTATTTGTGGGCACCGCTACAAGATGTACAAGTCAAATCACTCCATGCCGCGGCATCTGCCAACGCCGTATCATTGCGTACTCCCGCTCCCATACATTTGCGCGTATGGGCTATTTTGCAAAATAATGAGGTACTCCACTATGTGCCCCCCGTTTTGCGTATAGGGCCGCCCTACTTAACGTGGGATTCCACCAACGGGACTCTTTATCCTATTCCCGGGGCGGAAAAAACAACAGTAAAATTGCGCAACGAAGCAGATAAGCCGAATTTTTTGACTAAGATCCGTTTAAAGCGGTAAAAATAGGGCCAAAAACCTGTTTTTTATGCAAAAAAAGAGCGACTTGTCAACAGTTTTTAAAAATCCCCAAAAAATAAGGAATTTTACCTAATATCAGGACTTCTCGTCGTGAAAAATAAAATTTTCGTTTATTTTTCGGCTCAAAATAAAAAGTTATCCACAAAAAGGACGGGTTATCCACAGTTTCTTTCCAAAACAGGATATCTTTTAGAAAGGGGAAAGGTAAAAGGGATGGAATTTGTAGAGTAAAAGGGGAGTTATCAACAAGTTGTCCACAGTATGTGGATAACTTTGGAAAAATGAAATTTTATACGCATTCAGTTCATCTTTTGCTATAATACATTACACAGGAGAAACAACTATGAAATTAAAAAATTTTTGCGTATTTATCGGAGCATTTTTATTAGTGGCCTGCGCCACAAGCCAGAATTATGACGAGGAATTAGAAGCCCCCAAACGGGAAGATCCCGCCATTGAGCGCCAACAAAAACAAAACGAACGTTTGGGGCGGCAGACGGCTGCCCAGATGGGTAAATCGTTGAAAGTTCCGTCTGTTACATATGAATTTGATTCTATCCGTCCGCCGGACGAAGCCTATCCCGTCTTGGACAAAGTTACCGAAGTGATGATGCAAAATCCCACGTTACACCTGGTACTGGAAGGCCACACCGATTTAATCGGTTCTGACGATTACAACTACTGGCTAGCGGCATCTCGTGCGGCGGCCATGAAGTCGTATTTAGTCAGCCGCGGCATTAATGCGGAACGCATCCGCATTCATTCCTTCGGGAAAACCCGCCCAATTACGCGCGACACCACCCCCAAAGGACGTACGGCTAACCGGCGGGTAGAATTCCGTTTCACTACCCGCAAATGGCAGGCAGTATATTAAGGGAAAAACTATTTTAGCAGATAGCGCGGGAGTAACCGATCGGTTTACTCCCGCTTTATGTTGGACTTTTTTCCCTTTATAAATACGGTTTTATTCCCTTGTAGACACGTTGTGCAACAATTTTGTAGCCGTCTGCATTGGGATGGACCATATCGGCCTTGTATTGCCTTTTATGAAAAATACTGCGTAGAATACCGGGAACAAATACAGCGTGTTTTTCCTTGGCTAATTTTTGATAGGCGGAAGTATAGGCACCCATTCCGGGGGCTGCCGTATCCACGATAACCGCAATGGCTCCGGCTTGCTGTACTGCCTCTACGATACGGGCTACCGATTCTACTGCTTCTTCCACACGCAAAGACTGCATGTAATCGTTACCGCCAAATTCAATGAGTACCATATCCGGCTGGGCGGCTAAAACCTCGTGCAAACGCTGGGGGGCGTTGAGGGCCGTGTCGCCGGATAGCCCCATATTTAACACCTTTTTTTGGGTTAATTGTTCAAGAAGTGCCGGATAAGTATGTTGGGGCCCGCCTGCTCCTTTGCCGTAGGTTAAACTATCGCCAAACGCTACGATTGTTTCCACTGTTCTGCCGGCATTTTTAATGGTGGGTTTCGGCCAAAAAAAATAACCTATCGTTATTGCAATGAATAGTAAAATGACTCCTTTTTTCATAGTGTTAGTATAGCAAACATCCTGATATGTGGGGATATAGAAAAATTAATTGGACTTTTTCTCACTTTATTATACAATAGATGTAAGGGAAGTTGTAAAATACAAACGGTGCGAGGTTTTTATGACGGATACCTATAAAGGAATTGCCGCAAAAGTGTTGGAAAATGACGTCCTGCGCTTGACGTTCTTACCCAAATACGGTTGCAAATTGGTCAGTTTGATATATAAACCGACGGGACGAGAATTTTTATTTCAGTCGGAAGCGAATGAACTCGAAGTTCCACCGTACGGGGCTGCTTTTTCCGAGTATGATGCCAGTGGTTTTGATGAAATTTTTCCGTCATTGGATGCCGCTCCGTATCCGTATGGACCTTTTGCCGGGACTCCCGTACCGGACCACGGCGAATTGTGGACGCTTCCTTGGAGCAGTGCTTTTTCACCCGATAATACCAGTGCACGTTCTTTTGTGCAAAGCGATCGGTTTCCGTACACTTTTTCCCGTTCGGTTAAACTAGCCAATCATGAAATTTTATTTGAATACACGGTCGAAAACTTATCGGAAGTCCCTTTTCCATTTATCTGGATGCCCCATTGTTTGTTAGCATGCTCTCCGTATACGAAATTATTGATACCGCCTCATCTAAACCAGGTAATCAATATTTCGCACATTTCACATCATTTAGGGCCGTGGGGCACACACCACCCGTACCCG
>JAEEGL012722277.1_pt1 | contig 17365 bp, 9 predicted proteins | sample 9134231 | NCBI WGS metagenome assembly JAEEGL01 (sample SAMN16246548, study PRJNA631951) | gut metagenome | biome: gut microbiome; feature: rumen; material: fiber-attached | host: Bos | place: Iran: Karaj | collected 2018-10
ACGACTCCAGGCCTTTTGCCGGTGACCACAGAGGGGCAGAAATACCCGTTCCCATTCCGAACACGGAAGTCAAGCGCCCCATCGCCGAGGGTAGTGCGGGACCCGCCCGTGCGAGAGTAGGACGTCGCCGGCTCTTTTTTTTTGCACCCATCACTCATTACTCATCACTCATCGCCCATCACTCATTACTCATTTCCAAACCTGCCATTTGACAGAAGCGGGTTTGGTGTGGTATAATATTGACAAACAATGGGGAAGGTATTTGCATGCAAAGTCAGTTGAAACAGATAATCGCTTCTTTTGTCGCAGTTTCGTCAATTGCGGCCTTTGCCGATACGTACACTTGGAAAAGCGGAACAAGCGGCACGTTCGCGACGGGCAGCAACTGGACGCTTGCCTCGACTGGCCAAGATGCCGAGGTGGGGCCGGGAGAGAATGACGACGTTATCATCCCCGATGGCAGTACTGCGTATACCGTTACGGTAGGTAGTGGTAATGCGTTCAAAGTAAAGTCTCTTACTGTCGGCGACGCTGGCGGCTCGGCCGTGGTGACTCTAAAGTTCCAGAACGGCAAGTCCACAAACGAGGTCGTCAACGCGGTGATTGTCGGCGCAAAGGGCAAGCTTACGCATACGGCGCAGCCAAGCACCTCAAGTGTTACGGCGTCGAACGTCGGCTCCAAGACAACTTACAGGCTCAACCTCAGCGCCGGCGGCGATTTCACCATCAAGTCGGGCGGATCGGTCAATGCCGATGCGTGCGGCTTTGCTTCAGGCCAGGGGCCGTATCCGGGCAATACGGCTGGCGCCTATCGCGGTGCCGCGCACGGAGGAATTGGCGTTCACAGGTATTGGACCACAAGCGAGAACATTCCTAACAGAGCGTATGGTTCGATAAGAGAGCCAAACGATCCTGGGTCTGGCGGCGGCAATTACGGCGGCGGCGTAATATACCTCGCTTCCGGCGGGACGCTGACGGTGTCCGGTACGGTTTCTGCCATCGCATCTTCGTCTGGCAATGGCTCTGGCGGGTCGATTATCCTTAAGGGAAATGCAATCGCCGGCGCGGGCACTGTTTCCGTCAAGGGTGGAAACGGGTCAAGCTATCCGAGCGGCGGCGGCGGCCGCATAGCGATCTACACGAAGGAGGACAGGGCGTTTAGCTCGCTTACGTTCGGGACGCTGACTGCGGAGCCCGGCACGAGCGGGAAAGGCACAGCCGGAACGTTTTACTTCGAAAGCGCACAGCACGCGCCAGGTTGCGGCGAAGTCATTGTCGACAACAATCGCTCTGGGGTGTGGGGCAATGGCTATACGTATTTCAATTCCAACATCAGGGACATCAACCGGCCCTTTGGCAAGATTACCGTAAAGCGCGGCGCAAAGGTCAGCGTACAGGCCAACGTGACCTTGACATTGACGAACGCGGTGACCGTATCGTCTTCGCAGCTTTTCACCGCGGCAACGTCCGCCGGGATCTGCTACGCCCCGCCTGCGGGCACGACATTCACCCAGAGCGGCTCGGTTGCGACGAACCACAACTTTACCTGCAATGCGCCTGGGGCAACGGTCAAGTTCACGAGCGGGTCGTCGATGTACATTCCGGCGGCCACTGGAACGACCCCTGCAAAATTGAATCTCGCGGGCGCGTCGGGTAACCTCCTCACGCTTGCGCCGTCAACCGAAAGCGGAACATGGACTCTTAGGGTCGGCACCGGCGCCGATATTTCGGTTGATTACGTCAATGTCTCGAAGAGCAGCGCGAGCGGGCTATCGATTACCGCGAACAATTCGGTCGGCGACGACTACTCCAAGGAACACAACTGGCTCTTCCCCGAGACGACTCTGCCCGGCGACCCGCTAACCTGGACTGGCGGGGCCGATACGTCCTGGGTAAACCCGGAGAACTGGCTTGACAAGGCGGACGGTCATCGTGCGCCGCTGGAGACGGATGTCATAACGATTCCCGCAGGATGCCCGAAATACCCCGTTATTACCGCCGACACGCTCGTGAACTCACTCGTGATTGAGGCTGGGGCGACGAACAAGCTTTCCGGGGGGAATCTCACGGTTACGAACAACTTCTCCTGCGCAGGAGCCTTTACACGCGCCAATACAGAGAAGCTTGTCATTGCGGGCGAAGGCGACGCTACGCTCGACTTCGCGAACGGCGAGTACGGCGACGTGCACATCACGAAGTCGGGCGGCACGGTGACATTGCCGAACGGGCTTTCCGCGAAGCGGCTAAAGATTAGCGCGTCCGCCGCGACGACGTTCGTTCTGCCCGCGACGCAGAAGATCAAGACGGACGTCTTCGACATCGACGGAACGGACGACGACTTCATAACGCTCGTCTCCTCGACGCCGGGAACCGCGTGGAAGCTTCAGGTCGACAACGTGATGCGCGTGCGCGGCGTCGCGGTAAGCGACAGCAACGCTTCCGACGGGCGCACGATTGCCGCGGGTGACTTTGCCACGAACGGCGGCGGCAACTCGAACTGGAACTTCACTTCTGGGAGCGCGGTCGAATGGGTCGGAGGCGTTGACAACAACTGGACGACTGCCGGGAACTGGTCGCCTGAAGGCGTGCCGAGCGAGACGGCGGTTGTGGCGATACGTCCTGCGTCTGGCAACGTGACGGTTGCCCTTTCGACAAACATCGTGATTGTGCCGATGGGCGGGCTTATGATAGGTGACTCTTCCTACACCGCTTCCTTGCAGTGCAACAAGGCGATTGAGGTCGCCGCCGGCGTCGATGTCGGCGCAAAGGGCACGCTTATCCTCAATAGCATAGCTACGAACAACATAGTCAACGGCAAGATGGTCGTGAGGCCCAGTGGCGCGGTTACGCACGATGGGCCACGCTATGCAAATACGCAGTCTTGCGGTGTCAACCTTCTTGTGAAGGATGACATGCTCATAGAAGCAGGCGGCGCTGTTAATGTCGCAGGCAAGGGCTTTATTACGGGATATGGCCCGGCGAAAGGAACTGGAAACGGTGACTCGACGACAAATCCCTCGCACGGAGGCATTGGGTATGGTCAGGCCGTGACTGCGTGCTATGGCTCCATATTGCGGCCGCGCACGTTTGGTTCGCCGGCCACCAGTACAGGCGGTAATTCAACCCCTGGCGGCGGTCAGGTGGCGATAACGGTCGAAGGCGACCTTACGGTCAAGGGAACGATAACTGCTAACGGCGGAACAGGTTGGGGAGGAACGGGAGGCAGCGTCTGGCTAACGGCAGAAAGGCTTCTTGGGTCTGGAACGATATCGGTCGACGGTACAGGCGATGGCTATGGGTCGGCTGGCGGACGTGTTGCAATCTACCAGACGGTGGCGACTTCGCTCGGGTTTTCGGGGAGCATCACCTGTTGGGCGGCAAATCCGACCACTAAGTCCAATGGAAACGGAACGAAATACTACCAGTTTGCAAACAGCGAGGAGGGCGGCGGTACGATCTACTTCAGTGCCGGTGGAAGTAACGGCACATCGTTCCCGATGTCTGCTGATGGCCCTGCGAAGTCTGCGTACTCCAAGGCGAAGGTCTGCGTGCAGTCTGGCATTCTCTACGTTCTTGCCGATACGAAGGTCAGGGACATAGACATCACTGGAGGCAAGATCAACCTCCAGGGCCATACAATCCGCGTTCTTTCGAAGACGCACAAGGACGGCAAGGGCTGGACAGGCGGGACATACGCCAACTGCGTGACCGAGAACGGCGGCAAGATAATCTGGGTCAACGGCCTCTCCGTGTCGGTTAGGTAGTTGGGTGGTTAGATGGTTGGGTAGTTGGGTGGTTAGGTAGTTAGTAGTTAGTCGTTAGTCGTTAGTTTTTAGTCGTTAGTCGTTAGTTCTTAAAAAGAAAGGAACGGGGAACATGAAAACTAAAATGATGGCAATGCTCGCGGTTGCCGCGACGATGGTTGCCCAGGCCGACACCGAATACGTGGGCGGCATGGAATGGAGTTACGTGATAGACAGCGGCAAGACCGCCACGATAACGGGTACCGATTCTTGGCTTGCCGGGACGGTGACAGTTCCTTCAAAGCTTGGCGGCAAGCCGGTCGCCGCAATCGGCGAGAGGGCTTTCAAGGGGCGGAACATCATCGGGGTGACGATTCCTGCGAGCGTGACGGGGATATGCGACAGCGCGTTCATAGACTGCTCGGGCCTTCGCGCCGTCAAGATTCCGGATTCCGTAGTCTCCATTGGCGCTTCGGCCTTCAGCGGATGCTCTTCGCTCGTCTGCGCGGACATCGGCAAGAAAGTGAATGCCATCGGCGAACTGGCGTTTGAGCATTGCTGGTACCTTGACGCGGTCGTCTTCCGCGGCAATGCGCCGGCAGATGTCTCCGACTCGGCCTTCTCGGACTTGGGCGGCTGCAGCGCATACGTGGCGAAATCGGCGAAGGGCTGGCCGGCCGCCGGAGAAAACTGGAAGGGGCTGCCTGTCGTCGTCGGCGACAGGATGGTGAACGTGTCGGCCGACATTGACCACAACAACGATTTGGGCGAGGTGTGCGGCACTGTATCCGGCAATGGCGAGTATGCCGTCGGAAAGAAGGTTACGCTCAAGGCGACGCCTGCCAAGGGCTGCGTTTTCGGCGGCTGGGTCGAGCATGGCCAGAACGATGTCATCTCATATTCAAAGTCGTTCGCCTACACTGTGGACGGCTACCACACCGGGGACATTCCCCAGTTTACCGCTCGTTTCAAGAAAATCAACAATCCGGAAGACGACATTCTCTTCGTTCAGGCGGGAAACGCATACGCATGGTACGGCTACGTCGACCTCCCCCTGCTCAACATCGTGTGGTCGTTCTCCGAGCCCAAGGTCACGTTCAAGGGCCTTCCTTCCGGCGCCAAGTACGACTCGAAGGCCCTCAAGCTCGCGGGGCAGGTCAAGGTCCCCGGCAAGTACAAGGTGGAGATATCGGTGACGAACGTCTCCAACAGGCAGCCCCAGGTCCGCAGCTTCGAGATCGAAGTGCCGAACTACAAGGACAGCGAGATCAGCCCGCTCTGGGATTCCTACGGAAAGTTCATCCCCGGAGTCCCCGTTGTGCCGTTCACGATTGCAGGCGGGGCGGGATGCAAGGTGACAGGCCTTCCCCCGGGCATGAAGTGGACCGACAAGGACATCATGAAGAAGGGGACGACGGAGATCGAGGTCCCCGCGAACTCCTACTACGGGACTCCGACCAAGCCCGGCAACTACACGGTGTTCTTCTCGAAGACGGTTGACGGCAAGAAGCACGAGGCTACGACCACGTTCAAGGTGGGACCGTTCCCGAAGCTCACGCTTGCCATGAGCGGCAATTCCGGCAATGACAAGGTGTCGGGCGAGGGCGACTATGCCGCGAACGCCAAGGTCTCCCTGAAGGCGACGGCCGACAAAGGCAAGGTGTTCAGCCACTGGGAGGAAGTCCCCTCTGGCAAGATCCTTTCCTATGCGGCAAAATTCACGTACGAGATGAATCCTGCCGACACTACACTTCGTGGCGTGTTTATCGCCGAGGACGAAGATAAGCTGACCTCCACCTCCGTCGGAGCGTTTGCGTTCGAAGGCGACACGGTTTCCGCCGCCGGCACCATTCCGGCCGGAGTCTATCTCGAATGGCCGATTGCAGTGGATGCGACGTCGCTTCCGACGGTGAAGGTGTCGGGGCTCCCGACAGGCCTCAAGTTCACGGCGAAGGACGTGGTCGACTCGAAGACGAAGGCGGTTTTGGTGCCTGCTAACACGATCTACGGCGTTCCAACGGCGGCGTCGAAGGCCGACGGGGACGGCAAGCCCATCCCGTCGGAAGTCAAGGTGACGGTGACGACCGCCAGCAAGAAGACGGCGACCTACACGATAGCCGTGGCGGTCACGGCCTTGCCCGCCTGGGCGGTCGGCACGTTCGATGGCGGCGGGGAACTTGGCCCTGCCACCCTCTCAATCACCTCTGCCGGCAAGATCAGCGGCAAGTATCTCTCTGAAGGCCTCACCTGGACGCTTTCCGCGCCAAGCTTCGACTCGTACGACGAGGTCGGCGGCCGTTATACTGCGGTTCTCTCGGCGAAGAGCGGCAAGGAAGAGCGCACCGAAACGGTTGTGTTGGTGTCGTCAGGGTCGGACGTCATCGGCGGAATGGCAATTGCAAGCGGTGATTTCGGCGCCATCACCTTCGTGCAGACGAACTGGAAGGTCGAGCCGTGGAAGTCCATCGGCGGCAAGATCGCGAACAAGACGTTTGAACTCGTGGGCACGGCAGGCGATCTGCCGACTGACGAGGACAAGGTGACGCTCAAGTTCGCGGCGAACGGCTCTGTGGCGGCGAAGGGCGAGTTTGCGGCATACGGCAGCACGTATTCAGCCTCTGCGTCGTTTGCGGTGATTCCGCTGGACGAGCCGAAGGGCGAGGCGCAGGAGTTTGAATGCGCGGTGGTCATATACTTCCCGCCGAAGGCCAACAAGTTCGACGGTTTTGCGGGATACACTCGCCTTTCCTGGGACGGAGAGAAGTTCGTCCGCTGCCTCGCGGACTGAGCTGGGCAGATGGGTTAGTTCGAATGGGGTTCGAGTTGGAGAGAGGCAATGTTCCTTTCTCGAACTCGAACTCTTTTCTTGAACTCATTTCCCCCGCTAAGCACCAAGCACTAACGACTAGCGACTAACGACTACTTCGCCTCGCAGTTGCATACGTGAGAAGATATTTGATATAATACGCAAATATGGCGGCAATTGAAGCCGGTAGGGCGGTTTCGACGAAACCGCCGCGTATTTGATTTACAATCAAAAGGGAACGACAATGAAAAGAATGCTGAAGGCAATGAAGGCGATGGTCGCGGTGGCGATGGTCGCGGTTTCGTTTGCGGCGCTGGCCGACACCGAAGTGGTCGACGGCATCACGTGGACCTATACCGTAAAGGGCGACGAGGTCCAGATCGGCGACGGCTCGAACGCCGCGATCCCGACGGACACGGCGGGCGCCGTCGTCATCCCCTCCGAACTCGGCGGCAAGCCAGTTACGAGCCTCGGATACAAATCGTTCTTGGGTTGCGGGGCCATGACGTCGTTGACGATCCCGGATACGGTCACGACGTTCGGCTACGCCATGTCGGGCTGCGACGGGCTTACCTCCATTGCCATCCCCCACAGCGTGACGAACATCTCTTCCCAAGAGGCGTTCCAAAGCAATGCGAATCTCGAGAACATCTACGTCGATCCCGCAAACGAGTACTACAAGTCTGAAGGCGGGCTGCTCCTCACCAAGGACGGCAAGGACCTACTGTCCGTCCCGCGCAAGCGTACGACCCTGACGGTGCCCGCAGGCGTGACGAGAATCCGCCGGTGTGCGGTCGGCCAAATGTACGATCTCGCCAGCATCGATCTGGGCAGTGTCGAGATTCTTGATCAAAGTTCGATATTCATCTGCGCCGCCCTGAAGGACGTTGCGATTCCTGCCACGGTGACGAACATTGGCGCGCAGGCGTTTTACAGCTGCACGCAAATCACGAATCTTGAGGTTGCCGCGGAGAATCCCGCGTACAAGTCGGTTGACGGCATGGTGCTGACGAAGGACGGCAAGACGCTTGTCCTCTCCTCTTTCGCCAAGGAGTCCCTGACAATTCCGGAAGGAGTTGAGACGTTGGCCGCCTATTCCGTTGCGCAGTGCAATAAGATTACCGAATTGACGATTCCAGATGGCGTGAAGGAGATAGGGCGCTCCGCGTTGTACGGCTGCTCGATGTTGGTTGACGTGAAGATTCCCGGCAGCGTCACGAACATCCGCAACGAGGCGTTCAACGTCTGCAGCTCGCTGAAGCGGATAGTGCTCCCTAATGGACTTAAGAGCATCGGGACATACGCCTTTTTCAACAACCGCAATGTGCTCGACACCATTTTCATACCGCCGAGCCTCGAGTCGTTCGGGGCGAATTCGTTGGGCTCTGTCGCCGCGGCGCTGACGGTCTACTACAATGTCGATGACGACGAGGGCCGTGTCCGGTCGCTTGTCGAAGGCGCGGGATATGCCGGCGAGGCGACGTACGTGCCGATAGAAGGCATTCCGGGCGAGCCCGTTACGGTCACGTTCGATGCGGCGGGCGGCATCTGCGCCGAGGAGACGCGCACCATAGGCTTGGGCAACATGCTTGGCTCACTGCCCGATGCGACACTCGACGGCTGGGTGTTCGGCGGCTGGTACTCAGAGCCGAACGGCGTCGGCGAACCTGTTATGAAGAGCGCGGTCGTGATGGAGCCGTTCACCTGCCATGCGTACTGGATCGAAGACGACGGCATTGACTGGAAGTACCGCGTTGTGAACGGCGAGGCTGAGATTTCCAATAGCGGGAGCGCCGCAATTCCAACAGATACGGCGGGGGCGGTCAGGATACCGTCCATTATCGACGGCTATACCGTGACGTCGATAGGTTACAACGCCTTCCACAATTGCACAGCAATGACGAGCGTGACGATTCCGTTCGGTGTCACGACAATCAGCGGAAGCGCTTTTTACGGCTGCAACGGGCTTGCGGAAATCCACCTCCCGCGCACCGTTTCGAGCATCCGCGCCGAGTCGTTCTGCTTCGCGAAGAACATCGCGTCGATTACGGTCGATCCCGCCAATGTGACGTACAAGTCCATCGACGGGGTTGTCTACACGAAGGACGGCAAGATTCTCGTCACGGTTCCCCCCGCCAAAACGGAGATAACTATTCCAGATACGGTCGAGGAAATCGGCTACGAGGCGTTCAGGTTCAGCACTTGCAACTTTGTGGCAATTCCGCAGAGCGTCAGGAGCATCAGTTCCTTGGCTTTCTACAGTTCAGCCATCTCGAGCGTTGCAATTCCGGGCAGTGTCACCAATATCGCAAGTTCCGCATTCTACTCCTGCGGTCTGGTGAGCGCGACTATCCAGCCCGGCGAGGAACCGGTGACAATCGGCGAAAGGGCGTTCAGGTACGACAGCACCCTTGAGAGTGTTTCGATTCCGACGAATGTCGTGTCCATTGGGGTGGACGCGTTCGCCGACACCGTGCTCGCCACCGTGTATTATTCGACGAACGACACCGAGGAGCGCGTCCGTGCGCTCGTCGAGGGCTCGGGCTATGGAGCGGTCACGTACGTGCAGAACGACAACCCGCCGGTGCCGAAGCGCACGGTGACGTTCAATGCCAACGGCGGCACGTGCTCCGAAGCGTCTCGCGACGTCGAGGTCGGTGCGGCAGTGGGCGAACTGCCGGTGCCGGAGCTTGAGGGCTGGACGTTCAACGGATGGTGGACGCAGACGTCCGGCGGCAAGCCGCTCTCGGCGGAAACGATCGTGACGGCGAAGGCCACATGGTATGCGCACTGGACCCAGACGAAAGAGGTCGCGACGGAAGTCGTGGACGGCGTCGCATGGACGTACCGCATCTTCAACGACAAGGCGTTTATCTACAACAACGGCAACGCGGCGGTTTCGCCGATGCCGGACGGCGAGGTGACGATTCCCGCCGTGCTTGGCGGTTGTCCTGTGACTGAGATCGACGAGTATGCCTTCTGCAACTGCACGGGAATGACGGGCGTGAAAATCCCCGTGGGCGTGACTACCGTCCGGCAGAATGCATTCTACCTCTGTTCGTCCCTTGAAGACGTGAAGCTGCCGTACGGATTTACCTTCATCGCATTCGGGGGGTTCTGCAACTCGGGCCTCAAGAGCATCGCCATTCCGGAGACAGTGACCACAATCGGCAATCAGGCGTTTGCCTCGACCGCGCTCAAGACGGTCTATGTGGAGACAGGCGACGTCGAGAGGGTCCAGTACGTCTTCGCGACCGGCAGCAATCCATTTGGCGGGCTCGTTTTCGAGGAAATCAAGTTTATTTGCACCGTGGCCTTCGACGGCAACGGCGGCACGCCGGGCATTGAATCGATGCTCGTAACGAACACTCTTGCATACGGCGAGCTTCCGGGGGCGACGAGGGAAGACTGCTCGCTCATCGGCTGGTTCACCGCCGCCGAGGGCGGCACGCAGGTGACGGCCGACACGATCTTCTCGCTTTACGCCGACCAGACGCTCTACGCGCACTGGACTGCTTTGGTCACGCTCGATACGAACGGCGGAACTCCCGGTGCGATTGGCGCGCAGAAACCCATCGGCATGGCAATCGGAACGTGGATTGGCTGGCAGCCGACACGCAATGGCTACACGCACAACGGATGGTGGACGGCCAGGGAAGGCGGCGAGCAGGTGACGGCCGAGACGGTCATCGTCGCGCCCGTGAGGTTCTACGCGCATTGGACGGCGAACGAGTACACGGCGTCGTTCGACGCGAACGGCGGCAGCTGCGAAGTGCGCGGCAAGGACGTCACGTTCGACGCGGCGTATGGCGAGCTTCCCGTGCCGACGCTCGCGGGCAATACTTTCGACGGCTGGTGGACGCTCGTCGACGGCGGCGAGCTGGTGACGGCCGAGACGATCGTCTCCATAGCCGACGACCACACCCTCTTCGCGCACTGGACGAAGAACACCGTCAAGCCCGGCGAGGCCGCCCAGCTGACGTTTGACGACATCGGCTACACGCCGCCGGAGGGCGAGGGCTTCACCTACACCTTCAAGGGCCTCCCCGCGGGGCTTAAATACGACTCGAAGAGCGGCAAGATCACCGGCAAGGCGACGAAGCCCGGCGAATACGAGGTGACGGTGACGGCGAAGAACGGGGCCAACCCGAAGGGCATCGTCGGCACTATTACGATGACGGTCGCGAACTTCACCGACGACGAGATACCCGTCGAAGACTCCTACGGCCCGTACATCCCGGGCGTCGGCTATGTCGAGACGATAGACGCGGCGGCCGGCTGCAAGGCATCGGGGCTCCCGACCGGCATGAAGTGGACGGAGAAGGCCGTCAAAGACAAGACCTATGGGGATGTTCCCGCGAACACCGCCTACGGCGCGCCCACGAAGCCCGGAATCTACACGGTGTATTTCACCAAGACGACGAAGGAAGCGAACGCCCAGGGCAAGACCGTGAGCGTCAAGCACACGGCGACATCGACGTTCACCGTTGGGCCGTTCCCGGTGCTGACGGTCAATGCGTTCGGCAACGGCACGGGCAAGGTGACCGGCGCGGGCGCGTACGCCGCGAACAAGAAGGTGACCCTCAAGGCGACGGCCGACACCAAGGACGCCGCGGCCACGGACAAGAAGCCCGAGACGAAGAAGAGCGTCTTTGCCGGCTGGTACGACGGCGAAGAGCTTCTCTCGCTCGCTGCGAGCTACTCCTACGTGATGCCCGACGCGGACAAGACCCTCTACGCGAAGTTCATCACGGCCGCCGAGGACGCGGACCTGGACCACATCGCGCTTGCGGTCGACGGCGTGGAGATGGCGGCGGCCAAGGCGTATGAGACGAACGTGATGTGCGGCGTGTACTTCGAGTGGCCTGTCGCGGTCGACGCATGGTCGCTTACGACGGTGAAGGTCGCCGGGCTCCCGGCGGGCCTCAAGTTCACCGACAAGCCGGTCACCTCGAAGGTCGGCACCGGCGCGGCGGCTGTCGTCGTCACGAACGTGCCCGCGTTCACCATCTACGGCGCGCCTACGGCGGCGTCGAAGAAGGACAAATTCGGCAATACGACCCCCTCGTCCGTCAAGGTGACCGTTACTACGGCGGGCAAGACGAAGGCCGAATACACGATAGCCGTCACGGTCACGGCGCTGCCCGAGTGGACCGTAGGCACGTTCGACGGCGAGGTGCTCGACGTCTCCAGCGGCGAGCCCGTCTCCCGCGGGATCGTGTCCCTGTCCGTCACGGCAGCCGGCAAGATCAGCGGCAAGTGGACAGACAAGATGTCAAGCGCGGCCTTCAAGCTCTCCGCCGATTCGTTTGCCTCCGTGCAGTATCCGGCCCTTGGGTCGCCTGCCTACGCGGCGGTTGTCATCGGGCAGGCCGGCAAGGATCTGATCACCAACGAGGTCGTCATCGTCGCAGAGCCGGTCGTGGCGCCGAACGGAGCCGACATGAGCCGTGGAGTGGCGACGTTCTCGAATTCGGCTATCGAGATCACGGGCGAAGCCTACCAGAACCTCTGGAAGGCCGACCCGTGGAAGGGCACGATGGATGCCCTTGTAAAGATTTTGCCGTCGCCATACGAAGAGACGATCGTCTACCATGACCCATATGGCGACAGGGAAACCACGGTCACCCTGAAGTTCGCGGCATCCGGGGCGGTGACGGCCAAGGCAGACTTCCTTGTCGGCGAGGGCATGAAGAAGTACTCTGCAAGCTGCTCCTCCGTGTTTGTCCCAAACAACTACGGATCGGGCTTGATAGGCGTGGTCAACTTGGTCTTCCCGGCGAACGCAGGCAAGGGCTTTGCGGGCTGGTCCGGCTCGATCAGAATAGAAAATTGACGACTTCGTCAGGGAGAAGAACAATGGCTAAACTGACATTCAAGGAGGATGTCTGCAAGGGCTGCGGGCTGTGCGTGTCCGTATGCCCGAAGAAGATACTCGCTCTTTCAAAGACGAAGCTCAACAAGAAGGGGCACTCGCCAGTCGAGCTGACGAAGCCCGAGGAGTGCGTCGGCTGCGCGTCGTGCGCGTTGATGTGCCCCGACTGCGTGATAACGGTCGAAAGGTAGCGCTATGGCAGAGAAGGTATTGATGAAGGGCAACGAGGCGATCGCGGAAGCCGCGATACGCGCCGGCTGCAGGCACTACTTCGGCTATCCGATAACGCCGCAGACGGAAATCGCCGCCTACATGGCAAAGCGCATGCCGAAGATAGGCGGCACGTTCCTCCAGGCAGAGAGCGAGATCGCCGCGATCAACATGGTGTACGGCTGCGCCTCCACGGGAAGGCGCGCGATGACCTCGTCGTCCTCGCCCGGGCTATCGCTCAAGGCCGAGGGCATCTCGTATCTCGCTGGCGCGGACCTTCCGGCGCTTATCGTGAACGTCCAGCGCGGCGGCCCCGGCCTTGGCGGCATCCAGCCGTCGCAGTCAGACTACTTCTTCATGACGCGCGGGCCCGGCCACGGCGACTTCCGCATAATCGTGCTCGCGCCTGCGTCGGTGCAGGAGATGGCCGACATGACGCGCCTTGCGTTCGAGCTTGGCGAGAAGTACCGCATGCCTGCGATGCTGCTTGCGGACGGCACGATGGGCCAGATGATGGAGCCTGTCGAGCTGCCCGAGGCGGAGATCGACCCCGCCGACGTCGTAAAGGGCAAGCCCTGGGCCGTCACCGGCACGCAGATGAAGCGCGTGCACAACATCGTGAACTCCCTCTACCTGAAGCCAGACGAGCTCGAGCGCACGAACATCGAGCGCTTCGAGCGCTATGCGAAGGTCGAGAAGGACGAGTGCCTCTGGGAGGAATACATGATGGACGACGCCGAGATCTGCGTCGTCTCGTGCGGCATCACGGCGCGAGTCTCGAAGAACGCGATCGTCGAGGCGAGGAAGCGCGGCGTCAAGGTAGGGATGATCCGCCCGAAGACGCTCTATCCGTTCCCGAAGGCGCCGCTCATGGCCGCCGCGGAGAAGGTGAAGGCGTTTCTCGCAGTCGAGCTCAACATGGGCCAGATGAAGGAGGACGTCGAGCTTGCGGTGCGCTGCTCGCGGCCGGTCGCGACGTGCAACCGCGTCGGCGGCATGATACCCTCCGCAGACGAGGTCACCGAGGCGATAGTTGCGCTCGCGCAAAAGTAGGACTTCACGGAGAGCATCAAATGGCAATTGTTTTCGATAAACCGAAGGCGCTCACCGATGCGCACCTCCACTACTGCCCGGGGTGCACACACGGCATAGTGCACAGGCTCGTCGCCGAGGCTATCGACGCGCTCGGCATAGAGGGCAGGACGATAGGCATCGCGCCGGTCGGCTGCTCGGTGATGGCGTACGACTACTTCGCCTGCGACATGATAGAGGCAGCGCACGGGCGCGCCCCTGCGGTGGCGACGGGCGTGAAGCGCTCGATGCCGGAGAACGTGGTCTTCACCTACCAGGGCGACGGCGACCTCGCGTCGATCGGGCTTTGCGAGACTGTCTCCTGCGCGTGCCGCGGCGAGAACGTGACGATCATCTTCATCAACAACGCGATCTACGGCATGACGGGCGGGCAGATGGCGCCGACGTCGCTTGTCGGGCAGGTCACGCAGACCTCTCCGTACGGGCGCGACGCGAAGACGCAGGGCATGCCCATCCGCATCTGCGAGCTTCTTGCGTCGCTTGACGCGCCAGCGTACATCGAGCGTGTCGCCGTGAACAGCGTCGCGAACGTGCGCAAGGCCGGGAAGGCGATATTGAAGGCCTTTAGGACGCAGGTCGAGGGCAAGGGCTTCTCGCTCGTCGAGGTGGTCTCCACCTGCCCGACGAACTGGGGGCTCACTCCGCAGAAGGCGTGCCAGTGGGTGGACGAGAAGATGATACCGTTCTATCCGCTCGGCTGCTTCAGGGACAGGGAGTAGCCGTTAGTCGTTAGTTGCTAGTCGATAGGGGTCAGGAGTTAGGAGAGAAATGACATACGAAACCATAATGGCGGGATTCGGCGGGCAGGGGCTTCTCTTTAGCGGCAAGGTTCTCGCCCACGCGGCGCTTATCGAGGGCAAGGAGCTTTCGTGGCTCCCCTCATACGGGCCCGAGATGCGCGGCGGCACGTGCAACTGCTCGGTGATCGTGTCCGACACGCCGGTAGGCTCGCCTATCATCGCCCACCCGAACATCCTCATGGTCATGAACGAGCCTTCCCTTGACAAGTTCGAGGCGGCGGTCGCGCCGGGCGGCGCGGTGTTCGTCGACTCCTCGCTTGTGCCGCGCAAGGTTTCCCGCACGGACGTCGACGCGTACTATGTGCCGGCGACGAAGATGGCGGGCGACATGGAGGCCACGTCGCTTGCGAACATGATACTTCTCGGGGCGATCGTGGAGAAGCTCAAGTGCGTCAGGTTCGGGACTGTCCTTGAGGCGCTCAAGCACACGATCTCGGCACGCAAGGCGTCGCTCCTCGACCTCAACGTCAAGGCCGTCACGGCAGGGCGCGATTTCATTCTCGGCGCGTAATGTCGGTCAGGCTCGACAATGCACTCCTGGTCCTGCCGGGCAGACGCGCCGGCGTGGGTTCGATGGAGACGCAGGGCGGGCGCATACTTGGCATTGAGATGGATTCCGCCGCCAGGGCGGACAAGCTCGTAATTCCCGGGCTCGTGAACGCCCATGCGCATTCGGCGATGACGCTCATGCGCGGGCTCGGCAGCGGGCTACCCCTGGACCGGTGGCTTCACGAGGCGATCTTCCCCGTCGAGGCGAAGCTCAAGGCCGCGCACGTCCTCGCGGGCGCGAAATGGGCGGCCCGCGAAATGGTCGCGGGCGGCACCACGACGGTGGCCGACATGTACGACTTCCCCGAAGAGGGCGAGAAGGCGCTTTCCGCGGCGGGCATGAGGGCCAATACGTGCACCGTCGCCCTGCCGTTCATACCCGGGAGAATCGGGAAGAGCGTCGAATACGCGTCTTCGCCCGCGCTGGGGCAGCTTGCGATGCGCGATCTCTGCGTACATTCGGAATACCTTTCGAGCGAAGAGGCGTGTTTCGCGCTCGCCGAGGCGAACAGGACCCTTTGCCGCCCAGTGCACGTGCACGTGAGCGAGACGAAGGCCGAGCACGAGGAATGCATCAAGCGCCATGGGAAGACGCCGATGGAGTATCTTGCCTCGACGGGGCTTTTCGACCACGGCGGCTACGCGGCGCACTGCGTCTGGTGCACCGACGGCGATTTCGAGCTGATGCGCGAGAAGGGCGTTTCGCTCGTCCACAACCCGACGAGCAACCTGAAGCTGGGCAGCGGCATTGCGCGTGTGAAGCGCGCGATGGAGCTTGGCGTAAACGTCGCCCTCGGCACGGACGGCTGCGCGTCGAACGACGACCTCGACATGTTCGAGGAGATGAGGCTCGCGGCGCTTCTTGCGTGCGGAACGTCGCACGACCCAGCCGCGATTTCGGCGTGGGACGCAATCGAGATGGCGACGGCAAACGGCGCCCGCGCCCTCGGTCGCGATGGGCTTGGCGTCCTCGCGCCTGGGGCACCTGCGGACTTCGCGGTCATCGACCTCAAGGGCTGCAACCTGACGCCCGCCCTTGACGCGGCGAACCTCGTCGTGTATTCCGCGCACGCATCCGACGTCATGATGACCGTCGTCGACGGCAAGGTCGTGTACGACCGTTCGAAGCCGGACGGCGGCGCGGCGGACAGGGCGGAGTTCCTTGGCGCCGTGCGCGACATCGGGCTTGGAGGGTTTTCGTGAGCGCGCTCGGCGAGATGGAGGAAGTCGCGCGCAAGCTCGTCGGCCTCGGGATGTGGGACGCGCTTGCAAACTGCAAGTGGGCCGCGAAGCCTCACGGCACCGCTGTGCCGTATTTCTGCACTGTCCTGAAGTCGCAGCCGGGCGACCCCGTGAAACTGAGGTTCGTAATGCTGGAGGGCTGGCAGACGCTGCACGACTTTGTGCGGCTTGGCGTTGATCCGTCGCTTGGGTTCTATTCCTCGCCGATGGAGATGAAAAGCTACGTCCTCGCCGTCCTCGCTGACGGCGGCTTCAAGGTGTTCGCCCACGAGCCGGGGTATGTGCCGCGCGAGATCGGCGACGAGAAGGGCGCGGCGATCTGCGCGAAGATTCTCTGGCAGGCGTACGGGCTTATGCTGAGACTTGAGAGCGACCCGCAGTCGGCGCTCGCGTACATGGACCAGAAGGCGATATTCGCGAGGTTCGAGAAGGCGGGCGGAGAATGGGAGGACGGTCCCCTTGCCATACCAGAGCCAGTGCCGCTCGTCGAGCGCATATCCTTTCCAAACGATCTCCTCGCCAAGGCCAAGGACATGCCGATGACGCCCGACGCGAAGGTGTCGGTAGACTTTCGCATGGTTCCCTCGCTCATGACCAACGAGCCGAGGCCGAGGTCTGTATACAGGCTTTCCGTGCGCCGGCTGCCAGATGGGTTCAACGTAGAGGAGCATGCGAGCGTCGTGGGCGAACTGGGGCTAAAGGGCCTTTGGGAATCCGTTCCGCCGCGCGTCCTCACTGTGCTTGTGCGCGAGGGGTGCATACCGGGCGAGATGCACATGACGTCTAAGAGGCTCTTCCGCCTGATGCGCCCGATCATGCTCCAGCTGCCCCTCAAGCTCTGCCTGCATGATGAGGTTAGATGATAGTCGTTAGTCATTAGTCATTAGTCGTTAGTCGTTAGTCGTTAGTGTCCCGTTTTATGATAGGTTGACACTTTCTTTTTGAAAGAAAGGAAAGAAAGTGCTGGACATGAAGGACAAAAAAAGGTATAGTGATGCATTCAAACTGAAAGTCATGGAAGAGCTCCGGGACGGGAAGTGGAAGACGG
>JAEEGL012841734.1_pt1 | contig 17365 bp, 23 predicted proteins | sample 9134231 | NCBI WGS metagenome assembly JAEEGL01 (sample SAMN16246548, study PRJNA631951) | gut metagenome | biome: gut microbiome; feature: rumen; material: fiber-attached | host: Bos | place: Iran: Karaj | collected 2018-10
CGTTTTCGTAAAATTAAAATCCTTTGTGTCTACGCTCTGATGTTCTACATTAAACCGAGGCCTGGTGCCTCGGTTTTTCTTTACCGATATGTCATATTATTATAAATAAGCTTTTAATTTGAATCGTAATGAAAGGAGAATGATATGCCATATGATAAGGAAACAGTGTTCAACGAGATACTGGACACCATGGAAAACAAAGATATGAAAACATTTGCTCAGGAGCTGTTAAAAACAGTACCGGCGTATTTCTGGAACGCGCCTGCATCATCAACAGGGAAATACCACCCCTCGTATGCACTTGGCGACGGCGGCCTTGCGAGGCATACCGTAGCACTTGTACGCATACTCAATCATTTCTTTGAGATGGATTTGTGGAACAAGGGTTATACATCGAGAGAAAGGGACGCACTCAGGATCGCCGGCATCATGCATGATACCAGAAAATCAGGATCGCAGGAAGATTTTGAGAGAAGCCATTACACAAAGTTCGAGCATCCTTTACTTGCAGCGGACGTCGTTGACAGTTTTAAAGGACGGGGCATGATACCGGATAATGAGATAACTCTTATATCTAACGCCATAAGGAGTCATATGGGCCAATGGAACCGGGATAAAAGAAGCAGTACGGTACTTCCTCTTCCCGTTTCAAAATACCAGAAACTCCTTCATACAGCAGATTATCTTGCAAGCAGGAAAGATATTGAAATGGTGTTTTAATGTAGATAGTAAATAGAAGAGGCTTAGGGCCATTTCCTAAGCCTCTTTTTTTTCTTTAATAATCAACAAACTCCGTGAACTCCGGAGGTATGTATATGTCGCCTTCTTTATATTCAAATTCAGGCTTTTCCAAAGGTTTTGTTTGAGTTTTTTCACTTTCAGAATTTTTAATATTCTGTTTTTTTTCAAGGATATCTTTATTTTTAGATGCACTATCGCTCTTTACGCTTATAGAAGAGCTATCGGTATCAATTTTCTTTTTGCTGCCGGTGTCGCCATGTTCTGAAATGGCTTTTTCTTTTTCTTGCCTGCCCTCAGTAATATCTTTTTTTACATAGTCTGAATAATCCTGCTCATCATGTATCTTATCTTCAGGAAGAAGCCTTAAATCGACGGAATCCGGGCCTTCTCTTATCTCCATATACATAGCCAGCTTATCGATCTCTATATAATACGCCTTTTCATATAGCACGGCACCGGAATCAAATCCGTTGCCTATTGGATATTGTCTGTTAAGGATATGCCATCCATCATCATGTTCTTTTGCAAATTCATCACCATAAACATTATTAAGAGCAGCAACTGACACGTATCTTTTCCCTCGAAAATTAACTACCGAGTTATTATTGCTCACTGTTTTGCCGTCAATTACAAGCCTTACCCCCGGCTCGATAAATACTCTGCCTTGCGCGGCCTGATTAGCGCTTGCATCGGTTTTTTTGACCACAATAGCTGAATCCGAACAGGAACATAGCGAAAATGCAACGATCATCATTATAGCCATACTTATTATTTTGAATATACCAAAAGATTTTTCCATAACATCCAGCCTTTTTAGCGATATTTCCCTCTTTTATAATATGGCTGTTTTCTCGATTGCCGTTCTTACATAATACTATCAGAACAGTTAATCAGAAACGCACAAAGGAGGTGCATATTATGTATGAATATGATATACCGGGATTCCAGGGTGATTTTGAAAGCTTTGTAGAGGAGTCAGAAAGCTTCCTCGCAGAAGCCAGGTATTCGCCCACCTTGTATAAGGCAGTCGAGGCATTTTTTGCAAAGCTCACAGAGCTTGCGGAGACCCTTGGGCTGACCGAAGAAGACCCTCTTGCTCTTGATGAGGTCGAGAACCTTAGAGAAGAGGCCGCAGGGATCCTGGGAGACAGCCGGCTGGCTTTTGTAGCCGCCCTGTCTTAGGCGACGGAGAGAAAACACCATGCACATGCATGGTGTTTTTTTGTTCCATGAAATTGGGCCGGCCTGACAATATGCTATTTTTGTATATATATAACGCACCAGGAGAAATGTAAAATGATGAAATTTACGATACCTCTTATTCCAATAACAAAAAAGAATAGCCAGAAAATAATAGTCCTTAAAAATGGGAAACGTATGATCAGCCCTTCGGACAAATACCGGCAGTATGCCTCTGATGTGTTCCCTTATATCCCAAGGATCGATTCTCCTTTATCAGGCCGGATGAACGTTAAATGTCTATATTATATGCCTACAAGACGCAGGGTGGATCTCGTCAACCTTCAAGAGGCCACTCTTGATATACTTGTGCAATATGGGATCATTGAAGATGATAACTCTCAGATTGTCACCTCGATGGACGGCTCCCGCGTCTATTATGACAAGGAAAATCCGCGGACCGAGATAGAAATTACAGAATCTGATCTTGCATAATAGGAACCATCAAAGTTAATTCTGACATATTATAAGAGAATACATTATAAACGGAGAATACTTATGAAAAAGATAAAAGAAATAATCAACGGCTGCGTTATCGGCAATGTCTCTGTAGAAGATAATAAACAGACAAAATTGCAGATAACGATTGTGATCACGGCTATCATAACATGCATCATCACGGCGCTTATTACCTCCGTGATCTGCAGCAACATATATAACCGGAAGAACCTTGCATCAAGAGAAAAACATATAAAAGGAGCCTCTGGCGAAGATTTCAAGGTATATATCCCAGAGGGTTATAATGACCTGACAAAGAATTACGAAACCCTTTATAAATACGATATGGGCATAAATTCCAAATATAGTCTCAGCATGAACGGAGTGATCGTTGCCGGCAACGGAGTGGATATCCCAAGCTCGACAATTACAATAAATATAATGACTTATTCGGGGCTTAGAGAGATATATACCCAGCTTTACGATGATTTTGATCCCGATGTCAATGGCGATCAGATATATTCCACCACATACCATCTCTATAAAGAAGGCAGGATCCCAAATAATGCACCGAAAAATTATAAAGCTGATAAACTCGGTGAATACAAAGCCGGCAATATAAAATATACAGCCTATGAAGTCTCTTATGATGCTGACCAGACGCAATACTTTGATGTCAGCGGGAACATTATAGACGAACCTGATTTTAAATATGAACGCCAGCACTGTATCATTGCATTATCAGATACAAAGGATACCGCAGAAATCACTATATATGTTGTTGATGATAACAAACTCGTAGAAGATGGACTGAATGCGCTTAAAGAGTTTATCAAAGTTTAAGGTCCTTGTTTGGTTTGAGAGCCTTGTTAATCCAGAACAAAAAGGAGGAAGAAAATGAATATTTCAGAAGTAAGAGTACGAACTATCAACAATAATAAATCACTCATAGGTGTCGCTTCCATAACATTTGATGATGAAATTGTAATACACGATATCAAAATCATCGCAAGAGAAGGCGCTCCCCTTATTGTATTCCCTACAAGAAAAGCGGGTAATAAGATCCTTAGCGTTGTACATCCGATCAACCAGGAGACAAGACTGAAGCTTGAAGACATAATTCTCAAGGCATTCGAAGAAGAAAAATCTAAAATCCCGGCATCTTAAAGCCAACGTTTTCTGCCATATTAACAATATAAGACGGATGATAAGGAGCAGGTTGTGAACTTGCTCCTCTTTTTGTTATTCTTTTTGGAGGTTTTATTATGGATCATACGCAGGAAGCCGAATACCAGTCATCCAGATCGGCAGCAAATGACCAGGAATTATATAGCGGCACTCTGCTGGGCCTTACTTCAGTCGGCATACGCAAGATCTATGGCAATCCTGAAAATGTAAGGAGGCTGACTAAAAGTGAAAAGCATATAGCAGCAAATCATAATGAAGCAGATATCGCCTCCGGTGACGGCATAGGCTGCGCCATGAGATGCCTTATAAGGGGACAGAAAGACGCTATTGGGCTTTCCAGTACATGTAAGGATATGGATACGCTATATGAGCTCATTTCAAAAGCTATCGTCAAATGCTCTGACGAGATATCCGACTGGACGCACGGCCTTAGAGCCACAAACAACCCCGAAGAGGGGAAAGAGTTTTCCGGAAACACTGACTCCTTGAATATATATGTCCGCATGGATCCGCAGAATATGTATGAAATAAATACAGGCAACGGATTTGTCCCCGGCACAGGACGGATAATGAAACTCGTCGATGACGTAGTAAAGGAATATGTCTCTGACTCCATGATGGTCATGCTGGACAGGGTCGGGGAAGGAAAGTTCATGATAAGGACCGGCTACCCTCTTGGTTATGAAAGATGCCTTACACCCACAGGGCGAACCTTTGATGTTGACAGGCTGCTTAAATCAATGCCCGAGATCAAGAATGATGCGCTTCGGGAAGCTATGCTGTTCGTCGGCACGGCGCTTGGCAATGAAGACAGGACAGGGCAAAGGGTTCTTGAAGATATGGAAGTAAGTATGAGGCATGATTATGAACATGATGACGACCACATAAAAGTCTTTGACAGGGCCAGCGGCTATTCCGCATTCATCGATATCATAAGCGACAACAGATTAAACCACTTGTTCAAGAACTCACTTAATAACGAAGAAAGAACAGCTTCATACCACCCGTTCAGGGTCGTATTTAAAGGCAAGGAAGGAAAAATAAGCTATAAGGACGCCAAAACGATGAACCAGATGGCATATCCAAAGATAAAAGCTTATGAAAACGGTGCGGGGCCGGCACCTGAGCGGTGGGAGATAGCAATATCAAGGATTTTTTCTGTTACAGAGAAGATCAAGAATATGTGTGAATTATTTAAGAGTGTAAAGGATGTAGAACTTGCACTGGCTGAGACCAAACGTACATTCCTTAAAGCCGGTATTGATTTTTCAGAACCGGAGAAAAGAGCAGCAGACAGCCTTGAAGGTATGCGTGAATATGTATCTGACTTAGGGACAGATATGTTTAAACACATCAAACTGAAAGTGCCAGCAAGGATATTGACCGGACTCAGGAGTGCACGTGACGATGCTATCAGGATGGCAGGAGATAACGCCGATCTCAGAAAAGTCGTCAGCACCTTATCTAATCAGTGCTCCCTGCTGGACAGGGAATATACGAAAGAGGATCCTTATAAACCGATAAGCACGCTCTTGAAGACAGCAGATGACAATTACCGTGATTCCCAGATGAATATAGAAATCAATAAAAAAAACATTTCCCATCCAACCATCAGGTGACCTGCCGCAAAGACTTCTTTTTCCGGCAAGGTTCATGCATATTATAGGTAAGAGAAAATGATAACCTGAACCTGAAGAAAAGGAGAGATAAAATGGGATTGTTTGACATCATAAAGAATATGAGTCCAACGAATTCAGAAAATACGCCGGATATCGATAAAATTGCGGCACTTGTAGGGATGGATCGTGAAGCATATACTGAGTTTGAGAAAGCATATAAAGATCTTGCCCTCGACATGGTCTCAGATGATATATTTGGCGTAAGCGCAAAGCAGATGAAGGATATCTTAAAAGACAAGGAGCAGGAAGGCTTGTCACAGGAAACCCTACAGGCACTGGAAGCACTGAAAGAAAGAATCGTAGATGATCTTCTCGCTCAGACCTCTGTTATCAGGGTCCGTGATGGCAATGTATCTTATGATACATATATCACACAGAAATCTGACGAAACCACTCCCGTAAGCAAAGAAGATGTATTTAGCATCATACCCCCGTGGCATGGATTAAGGCCGCAGCTTACAGGAACAGCCATGCAGCGTGACCTCAAAGGGATGGCAGCAACCATCGTCCTTGAAATGTACGCAAAATGGAAGAACCCTGTCACTCCTCAAAGCGGAATGACGGCATATAATATGTTCAGGCAGGGGCTTGACATCCAGGATCTTGACCCGATACTTTATGCCATGCTTGGGACCAATCCGAATTCAATGGGATATTGGCTCCCGAAAATAGCACCGGCAGTAAAGGCAGGAGGATTTTTTAAGATACCTGACACGTCTGTCGTAAAGGTTCCGATGACGCTCCTGCAGATGACAAGGCTTGATTACAACATCCTGACGCAGTCTACCAGGGATATTGCCAACAAATTCTGCATGAAAGCCTTTGATCTTGATGAGAATAAGGAGTATTTCATAAAAACAGGTACGTATTCCTCAAAATTTGACTTCAGGAATGCTCATGTCCATGGAGCAAAAGAAGTGAAAGAAATAGGAGAGTACCTGCTGTTCATCCAGAACCAGGCGGTCATGATGGCGGGGCCTTTGTCAACGCCCTGCATATATGGCGTTTCAACCACCAATGAGTGGGTTGTAAGGGATTATATATCCCCTTCTGATCCGGAAATCCCCTGCATATATAAAGGACTTCCTTTAAGAACTGAATACAGGGTATTCGCCGACTTTGACACAGGGCATATCCTTGGGATCGCTCCTTATTGGGAACCGGAAATGATGAAGAAAAGATTCCGTGACGGACAAGACGCTTCTTCGCCCCACATGAAACACGACTATGTGATCATCAAAAAGCACGAAGATGCTCTTATGAAGCAGTTTGAGGCAAATAAAGACAGGATCCTTATTGAAGCCGAAAAACTCCTTTCCGATACAGACATTCCGGGACAGTGGAGCATAGATATCATGCAGGATGGAGAAGGTTTCTATCTGATAGACATGGCTCTTGCGGCAAATTCCGCACTTAAGGAATATATCCCTAAAGGATTGTTAAGACCGGTCAAGGAAGAATGGCTCCCGGCAGAGGCTGTTAAAATGATCAAAGAAATAAGTACATAAGTTTAATGCAATTGAAAAGGCTCCCGAGTTAACCGGGAGCCTTATGTTTTGTTATTGCAAAGCTGAATTATTTTTACGGCTTTCTTTTTCCATTATGTCCGCATTTTCACACTAACTTGTCAAACTCATTCATAAGCACCTTTTCCACGAACTTCTCCACCTGATCCTGCGTATAAGGGGTTTCCATATAGACAAGGTCAGTAGGGTATTCCTTCCCGAATATATGGGCAGACAAAGGCACCTTACGCCCGTCAGACGCAAATCCCTTATCATCCATTAAATCTATAGCGGTCAGTTCGCTTATTGCTTTGATATCAATGCCATTATCGGAAAATGCATCAGATACACGCCCAAATACGTTTTCCGGCACACATGAATAATAAAGCCTGGTATTATCATTTATTGTAATAGTATTAGCTGACATAAGTTACTCCTTTCAAATCCATTTATCAGATTATACCACAAATCATCCGTGATTTCTGTCATGGAACAGGTTGTTTTTTCGTCAATTCCCTGTTTCTTTTTTTCTTTCATATTATCAAGTAAGAAATAATTTTTAAAGAGGTATTAACCATGAAAGTATACGACTTGCGACTTGACAGTGACAAGGTGTGTATTCTTAAGGAAGAAAGAAATTATGATGGCATCAGGGCCAACGATGTACTGAATACCCCTTCCGCTGTATCTTTATTATTTAATGACGTATTTGATACACAGACGCTTGCAGAAGAACACGTATTCATGCTGTGTTTTGACAATAAGCTCCGGCCCTGCGGCATAAGCGAAGTGTCAAAAGGGAGTATGAGTCTTTCCATATGTCATGCAAGGGAAATATTCCAGCGCGCATTATTGATGAATGCTACGGGCATAATCGTCGCACACAATCATTTGAGCGGAGATCCCGAACCCTCGGAAATGGACAATAAGACATGTAAGAAGCTGGTTACGGCAGGCAAACTTATGGGGGTTCCTTTGTTGGATTTCATAGTGCTGGGAGACGGAAAATATGTATCTTATAAGGAAAGAGGGATGATAAGCGGAGCGTAAGCTCCGCTTTTTCTATATTATCTGCGATGCCTTTGCCACATATTAAGAATACAGACAAAAAGTTTATTTGAAATATGAAAGGAGCAGATATATATATGTTACAGAAAATCGATGTGAAAGGCTTGCGGCAACTTATGAAGCGCCATGCAAAAGAAGGTTTTATCAAGGGGAATGTGATCGGCGGTACCAGATGGTGCATAGTTAAAGGTGACGGCGATGTCAAATGGACATTATACCTTAATGGCAAGGTATTGATACGCTGCGTTTCCAACCGCCTTAGTTCAGAAGGCAAGATCATAAACTGTGGCCTGAATGACGCAGATTTCATAAAGATATGCCAGATGATCAATAATGAATATGGTAAGAAATACCATTCGGAGACATTTGCCGCAGCATAAAAGAAGAGGAGAGAATCAGATGACATGTACAAGCAGGAAAGAAGGGAAGATGTCTAAGCGATATTCTGTGACAGTAATCTTTCCCGAAGATGTCTCTGACATCCCGGAAGGATTCGCTGATACAGTACAGGATCTTATATATGACGGCATACTTTCCCAGGGCGATGCAGATCTTTCTTCTGGCAAAATAAAAGAAAAGGACGGTGTTTTTGAGTTCGACGGGAAATACAGCACATGGTACCGCATGGTCAAGACTGATTATGGCAGGAGTGCACCGCCTGATGCGGAATTTTCCAGCGGACTTGAAAGCATAGACACAGCCGAACTCGAAGAATTCATTGCCAGAAGCCTGGAAAAGAAAGGCCTGACACAGGCAGAAGATATTGAGATCTACGCCATAGAATATGGCGAAGATTATGACTAATTAAAAAACATGTTAATAAAGAAAGGGATAAAAATGGAAAACAGGAATGAAGATAAATTAGAGCTTATAGCAGCGGTATCCACGCTCCCTGCTATCGACTTCAATTTTGAAGATCTTAAGGCGCAGGCTCAGAACATGGCAGACACTTATACGTCTATCGCGGTGACCGAAGATACATATATGGCCGCTAAGCGGGATGCCAAGGAGCTTGCAGGAATGGCAGCAGCAATCGACAAAAAGCGCAAGGACGTAAAGAAAGTGCTTGAGGTTCCGATAAAGGATTTTGAGAGCAAATGCAAAGAGCTCCAGTCCATACTCCTTGAAGCAAAAGGCGTGATCGAAGGCCAGACTGAGATGTTTGACGAAAAACGCAGGAATGATAAGATAACTAAAGCAAACGAGTATATCGCCAGGGCATGTGCTGAGGCAGGCCTTACCAAAGAATACGCTGCAAGTGTCGTAGTAAAGCCTGATTATTCATCCTTAAGCGGAACATTCAAATCCGTCAAGGCCGACATCGATGCACAGGTCAGTGAAGCGCTCCAGAAGCAGGAAAGAGACGCAAAGATAGCCCAGGCCATCAATCTTGTCACCGCATCCGCAAAAGGCGCTCTTGAAGGCGTTAACAGCGGTCTGGAGCAGAAGCTTGATATTGCTGGTTTTGCCGACCGGATAAGGGACCTGGTAATGGATTCAGACCTTGAGGATATAAGTTCCATCTCTGCCGCTATCAACAGCGAGATCATAGCTGCCGGCAGTAAGATCAAGGAAGCCGAAGAAAATATCCGCAGGCAAGCAGAGGAGAATATCCGTAAAAAACTCGAAGGAGAAAGAACAGATGCTCCTGCACTTGCACCTGCACCTGCACCTGTTCCTATTCCCGAGCAGGAAACAGATTTCACAGTACCGGATATACAGGATGAACCCGCCGTACCCGAAACAGAGCCTGTAATCCAGCCGATACCTGAGTTGCCCCGCAATGAGCCTTCCTGGCATATGGCATTTGGCATCGAAGGCCCCAGATCGGCTCTTGCGGCTGTAGGCGAGATGATCAAGAAGGCATGTGAAGAGAATGGATGCACATATACCGGAGCTATAAAGGATATGTGTTATCTGATGTAATATTTAGTATGCTATGCAGCGCCCCTCCTGATGGAGGGGCGTTTTCTTTCCTCAAACAGAAATAAATATCATATTATATATTTACAGATGTTTCTAATATTCTGTTCCATAGAAACAGGATATTGTCCATATAGTTTATAATTACACAAAAGATGCCATCTCAGATCAAAGGAGTCATTATGAAAAAAATAGATGATATTTCAATAACTGAAATGCCAGAAATAGATGTTCATGAGGATATAACCTCAGATAATAAAAGCGATATTGATGATTACGGCTTTGATACCCCGGGGACCTCTGATATTTCAGATCCGCAGGACGCTGCCATAATAGATACAAGCCTGTATAAGCAGTATTTTAAAGATATATATAGCGCGGGGTATAACAACCTGCTGACACCCGAAGAAGAGATATCGCTTGCTAAAAGGATATCTGAGGGAGATATTGAGGCAAGAAATGAACTTGTCGGCAAGAATTCACGGCTTGTGATAAACGTAGCCAAGAAATATATAGGCATGGGGTTTGAGTATATAGACCTGATACAGGAGGGGAATCTCGGCCTTATGGAAGCCGCCAAAAGGTTTGATCCGGCTATGGGATGCAGATTCTCTACATATGCCTACTGGTGGATAAGGCAGTCCATCATACGATCCATAGCAGATAAGGCGCAGCCTCTTTCTACCCCGGTGCATGTAACCGAAGCTTTAAATAAAATAAGAAGGGCAAAACGTCAACTGGAGTCAAATGGCAATACCGCTCCTACAGCAAAAGAAATATCAAGCATAGCCGGCATAGATGCAGAAAAAGTAGATGTTTTGCTTGCAACGGAGGCTTTTATCATATCAATGAGCACGCCGATAGGAGAGGATCAGGAAACTACCATAGGTGACATGATACCGGACCAGTCTCCGTCACCGGAATCTATCGCAATGGATAATGACAGGGCAGAGACAATTCGTTCCGTGCTTGCTGATAAACTCTCCGAGAGGGAATTGTTCATCATCTGGAACAGATTTGATTTTTCCGGCGACCACATGACGCTCAGCGAGCTGGGCAATAAGCTTGGGCTTACAAGGGAAAGAGTAAGGCAGATAGAGTCCAAGGCGATCAAGAAGCTCCGGCATCCTATCGTCATGAAAAGGCTTGCTGCCTACGCAAATGATATATAAGCAAAAAAAGAGCCACGCCCTTAATCAGGCGTGGCTTTGCTTTATCTTCTCGTAATAGATTTCAGATTATGCCGCTTCTTTATGGCTTATTTTCCTTTCGTTCATATAGATCCTGCCCGATACATCCTCGATGCCCATATCCGTGATACTAAGATCTCCGTTTCTTGAACCTGTGCTGATATAAGCCGGAGCCAGGATAAACACGTCCTTAAGAATGTCAAAAAAGCTTTCGTTTAAACTGCTGCACTCCGTAGAATATAAAACTTCATCTTCGTCATCGGCGATAGTAAAATCGACTATCTTCATTTCAAACTTTCCCTTCCCGCATACCACATTCGATACAAGAGGGTGTATGATAAGCTCGATCCCTCTGTAAGTCCTGGCCATGATCCTTGTCACCGTAGGCATATTGCCTTTATAAGTTCCGTTGAAAATGATATTCATGAAAACCTCCTTTTGAAATTGGTTAGCGGTTCTATATAATATTATGTTTGAAACCCATTTCTGATAAATCAGATAAGCCGGATAAGTCATATCCTGTCCGGCCTGCTCATTTTCAGCCTCCGTATCTTACATAATAATTAAAACCGTTAATAAGAATCTTAAAAGAAAGGAACGCAAAATGGCATTAATTTTTAAATCAGGTCAGGAGATGCTTGACCACATCCAGGCCGGAAATGACATATATGATCCTTCCACCGGAAGATATATATGGCTTTACAACCAGGATGGATCAATAGCATGCGGAAGCATTGAAGAAACCAAGCTCATAGAGCTTGGGCATGAAATGTATGAAACAAATGATGATACTCTTGTATTTGAGGAACTTCAGGGCCTCATATATGACGATCCTTCACATGACCATATAAATCCTGAAGCCGTATCAAACATCATGTTTTGTAATGACAATCATGATGCAGGCTGGGTGGATGCAGGTGATTACAGAAGATTGAACGAAATCGATTTGGGATCCATAGATGTAGATGTAAAACTTGTCCGCGGCAAAGGCTATGACGTTTATATAAGCCATGCCGGAAGCTCCGGTGAGCATTATATCAAAAATTCAGCCGATGAGATCGGACAGGTTGTGGCTGATGACATAGATATGTATGCAAAGAACATACAGGACGTATACGATCTGACCGAAAACCAGTTCATCCCTGTACCGGAAAGATGCCGGCAGGCTTTGCTGGTATTTACGGACGGATTTAAGATATCGTATGTAAAGCATCCTTCTGTAGCTGCAGCCCGTCAGGCGCTTAAAAAAGAATATGAAGAAAACTTCGGTTCTTTATATGATAAGGATGCGGGAGAAGACGAGATAAGCTCTGAGCAGGAGATGTCATCATGCAGTGAGGATTCTGCCACGCTCTATACCGGCGACAAGGTTCTTATCTGGCAGGTCATAGAATCATAAAAAGGAGAAAAAAATATGAAAATAACAGACATTGAATGGGATGCAAGCAGATCCGATATTGAAGAATGCAATCTTCCTAGCGAAATAGACATACCTGACACAGTCATACTCGATGATATTGCAGATTATATATCTGATAATTACGGGTTTTGCATCAAAGGTTTTGCTGTCGAAGTCGAAGGAGAAGATAAGTATGGCGGGATATTTACCCTTTACGAAGATATGACAGATATCGTTGATTCAGTCCAGCTTGAATCTGATGATACAAACGGTATAGACGTCTGCAGCTACCAGAAAGATTCGTTTCTCGTAACGATAGAGGTAAGGGGAGCCGTAAAGATATGGTGGAACACCACTACCAATAACCTTAATAATGGCGAAGGGATGTATTACACCCACTGGTCAGAGTTCCCTGAAGAGCTCAAAAATCTTATCAGGAACACTGGTACGGCTGATCGTCACTGGACATGTGATCCCAGGGTATATGTATCTGAAAATAACTGGTTCGAGATATTCCTTTGGGAAAAGGATGGAAAAGGCGGCCTTAACCTCATCAGCAGCGACTGCATTGATATCGAAGGCGAAAATGCAGATAAGTTAAAGGTTGACTGTACCCAGTTCCTTAATACTTATCTTCGGCAGTCGGCTTGATGTCTGAAAGCTTTTAGTTCGAGAATGCAAAACACAGGCAGCAGATGCTGCCTGTGTTTTTTTGCCAACATGACAAGAGCCCCGGAAAACCGGAGCTCCTGCTTTGAAAAAGGAATGAACAAACTTAATCCTATGTCATACTGTCACTATCTCGAATTCATTATTCTCCGCTTCACCCATATCATGAAGCGACTTGATCGCAGTTGCGCAGGTCTTGTCATTTGAATATGACTTTGCTTCATCCTGCTCGAAAGTGTTGACGAAGTGTCCTTCTTTCTTGTTGATAGACTTTACAAAGCCTGTGTCGCCAGAGAATTTGTTTCTCCATTTGATGATCTTCATGTCTTATTGCTCCTTTCGGGAAATAATTGTTATTTGATTATGTATATAATATGACATAAAATCCAAAACCCGTCATTTCATGGAACAACATTTAATCATATCGTCCATGCCTTTCCGCCATATTAGTATTAAATCAGATAATCGGAAAATAAGAAAGAAAGGAGCTAAGTATGAAAAAGAGAGTGTTTATAGATATGGACGGAGTGCTTGCAAAATGGTGCTCCAGTGCGACCATAGAGCAGGTAACCTCGACGGGATATTTCCTTAGCAGAGAGCTTGAACATGTGATGAAGCTTGCGATAGACCAGCTTGCCGCATATCCTGACATTTCAGTATATATATTGTCAGCGGTATATCAGGATGACCATTCGCAGACTGAAAAAATGTCCTGGCTTAGGAACAAGGAGATCAATATCCCTGAAAGAAACTGGATTTTCGTGCCATACGGGACTAACAAATCAGAATATATAAGAAATAATCTCGGCCTTATGCCGGATGATGTTCTTTTAGATGATTATTCTGAAAATCTGAGGCAATGGCATGGGATTGCCATAAAGTTCAGGAACGGGCTTAACGGCACAAAAGGCTCATGGACCGGCAGACGGAGCGTAAGCTATGAAATGTCTGCTTCCCAGATTGCCGAAGAAATCGTAAAAGCCGCATATGGAGTAGCAGCATGAAGGGAGAATAACAATGCCTTACGAAAAAGTTAATTGCTTTGGGGCAGGCTGGGATTATGAAATATGCCCTTATTGTGGCACCAACCTTGATTTCGGAGAGCGGTGCGAGTGCTATAACAAAGAAAATCGTGAAAACGGGGATGCTTCGGCATCCCTGCTTTTTTTCAAAAAAATAAAGGCTCCGCTAAATTTTGCGGAGCCTTTATATCGTCAACTTACATGTCGTTAACTTGCCTGTGCCTGCTTTTTCGGCTTTCTATTAAACCTCTGCCTGCCATAATTCAGACTTTTGCGGCTGGTAGATATCTGATCATCATAATCATATGTCATTACTATACCATTATAATAGTCTCCAAACGTCTGGAGCTGAAGATTTATATTGAGTTTCTTCATTCTTGCCTGTGCCTTGGCTTTCAAGCTCTTTTTAGGAGCCTGCTTCTTGTTTTTTGGAGAATTTTCCTTTACGCCGATATAACCAGACCCGAACTCGGAAACATAAATGATCGGCTCTTCATCTGCCTTAAGTCCCTTTTTCCCCAGAAAGCGAAGTCTTTTCCTTGCTTCGTTCCTTCTTTTTTCAAATTGCTCACGCTGCCTCTGCCTGCGTGAAATTCTTCTTGTTCTATTTTCATACTCTTCATTAACAGGATTGTTGATGAAGAAGTCGTTATCTAAAAGATCGTTTATCATATTTCTCCTTTCGGTTCTCAGTTTCTAAATTTTCAATGTCTCTGCATGTCAGAAATAATATGAAATAACCGCACGTGAGATAATAACAAATGTATGTAACGGTGAAACATGATGTTTTCGAAAATGCACCTCCCTGATATCAGCCGGGCCTTTATTCCATATTAACGATGTAGTTTGTTGATCTGAAAAGGAGGGAAATTCATGGAAAAATTATTTTTATTTTTAGAAAACGGGATAGTCAAAAGTTATCTTATAAAAATCAGAGAGATAACAAAAGGCATACCCGGCGGTCCTGTATTTGCAGGAATTGCTGCGACTGTGTTACATCTGGGATGTTGGGCATGCGCTTGCTCCATACTGATACCATATGTATTATTGGTTCAGGCAATAACGGGAATGAACATGCTCAATGCAATCATGGTCGTTTTTGTAATCCTGGCATTCGAACTTGATACGAAACTGTTTAAGTTCATCGGTCAGCTTATGTCGGGCAAAGGCAAGAATCCCGCAGATGTCCTGAAAGTCCATGCAAACCTTAAAAAGATATTCGAGATCATGATCGGTGTTTTTATAGGTTTTACAGGCACGCTGATTCTGTGGTATATAATTGCTGATAACATTGAATGGGCAAAGACAGGCTTTGCGGGGCTTACGTCAATCATGACAATTCCCAGGACTGCCATGATGGATGTCATAATCCTTATGATGTTTATGGTATTTGTGGCGCCAAGCTTAAAATGTAACTAAGAAAAAACCGGGCATTAAGCCCGGTTTTATTTTTGGGTATTGATACAATACAATGTTTTTTTATAAATATAAAACAAACAAATATTAACTCAACTTAACTCAAAATATCTCTCACGCTAAACGTGGAAGCCATGGCTTTTTATCTCCGCCGCGCATCTTACATATTAAAATCGTAATAAAAGCCTAACCTGAAAAACCAAAAGAAAGGAGAAACATGGTATGGACAAAACGATAGAAGTGACGTTCCGTGACGAAAAATACCAGCTTAGGTGTTTTGATCTCATGGAAAAAGATATGACAACCGGTATAGAAATGCCGACAGGGCGCATGACTCCATATTGTAAGAGCATCGAGATCGCCTTGCTGGATATCATGAGGAAATATCCTGATGTGAAAGTAGAGAGCGAAAGCACTTATATAGACGCATCAAGGAGCATTGCCAAGGTACGTGTTATGGCAGACGGGGTTCCCGGAGCCTGGTACTACGGAGAGGTAGATATCAGGTCAAAAAGCCTGACAGAAAAGGAGCGTAAGCACCCTTTCAACTCGGCGATGAACAAGGCGCTCTGCAGCGCCACAATGAGGCTGTTTGGCTACTGTACGAAAACGTTCAGAGTTGACGGAACACCGGTATATTACCCTGAATCCGAAGAAAACAGCTTTACGGATGCCGACAAGGCAGAACTGGAAAGCCTTGGGAATGTGGAGTTCCACACCCGTTCGGGGAAGACCCTTACCATCGCTACGGCGGGCAAGGGCCAGGTGGAGTACATACTGGGGCTTGATACCTCCGAAAGTCCCGAGTGGCGAATGATCCAGGATAACATCCGGAAATACCTCGCCCTCAAGGAGAAGGAGGCCCGGTATGCTGGATAATGCAAGGGCTGCAGCGGGATGTCTTTTAAGGCATCCCGCCCTGGCGGTATATGACACCGAAACCACGGGAGTTACCTCCGATGATAAGATCATCCAGTTCGGAGGCGTGATACTTGCCTGGGACGGGTGCGAAAACCGTTATAAGATAACGGATCACCTGTGCACGCTGTCAAATCCCGGTATTCCGATACCTGAGGAAGCATCAAAAGTCAATGGAATTTATGACAGCGATGTTAAGGATGCGCCGCCGCAGGAAGATCTAGCACATATGATACAGAATTTTTTTGGCAAAGCTGAAGTGGTATGCGGTTATAACTCCATCAAGTTTGATAATGGATTTATACGGCGCCTTTTCAAAAGGCATCTGGGTGTGGATTTCAGCCCTAAGGAGCAGATAGACGCACTGAAGATAGCCAGAGAAATCATAAGACGGGAAGAGCTTACGGACGGTTCATATAAACTTTGTAATGTAGCAACATATTATGGAGTGAATTCCGGAAATTTCCATGATGCCATGGGAGACGTTGTGAATACGTACAAAATCATATTCTCGGAAGTCAATCATTACAACCGGGATTATGCATTCCCGCGATATGCGGATGTGCATATCATGTACCAGAAAAGATTCACGAAATCACACAAGATAGATTATACCTACTTTGATTTCGAATACAGAGACAGAAATGATAAGACAGGAACGATGCAGAAGCTCGCGCATTGCAGATATGACCATTACAGCAAGTCATTTTCGCCGGAGATAAAAGACCCGGTAAGTGTGGCAAACGCGCTTTTTGCAGTAAACGAATGAAAGGAGAAATAGAATGAAATATGATTTTTTTCAGGAAAAATCGTATAGCGGAACGGGAGTAAAAGAGGCAGCGGCGGCTTTCAAGGCGTATGAATCCTCTGTCATCTCCGATAACCCTATCGTCATCAGCGACGTGGGATATATGACCAGATACAGGGGAGAGAATTTCGTATTCGATGACGAATTCAAATCAAAAGGCAA
>JAEEGL015809594.1_pt1 | contig 17365 bp, 17 predicted proteins | sample 9134231 | NCBI WGS metagenome assembly JAEEGL01 (sample SAMN16246548, study PRJNA631951) | gut metagenome | biome: gut microbiome; feature: rumen; material: fiber-attached | host: Bos | place: Iran: Karaj | collected 2018-10
ATTTGGCCTAGGCCCCGCAGGTACCGGAAAAACCTATCTTGGCATGGCTATGGCTATAACAGCATTTCAGCGTGAAGAGGTTTCAAGGATCATACTTACAAGGCCTGCTATTGAGGCAGGAGAGAAACTTGGATTTTTGCCCGGTGACCTTCAGAGTAAGGTAGACCCTTACTTGCGTCCGCTGTATGATGCGCTTTATCAGATCATGGGTACAGAAAACTTTATCAAAAACATGGAAAAGGGTCTTATTGAGGTTGCCCCTCTTGCTTATATGAGAGGAAGAACCCTTGATAATGCCTTCATTATTCTTGATGAAGCTCAGAACACCACTCCTGCACAGATGAAGATGTTCCTTACAAGAATTGGTTTTGGTTCCAAGGTCATCATCACCGGTGATGCTTCCCAGAAAGACCTTGCTCCTGATGCAAAGTCAGGACTGGATATAGCCCAGAGTGTTCTTAAAGGTATTGACGATATTTCTTTCTGTACACTTACAAGCAGCGATGTTGTAAGACATCCTCTGGTTCAGAAGATAGTAAAAGCCTATGAGGATTATGAGAAAAAAGCTGTAAATAAAGAAAAGAAAAAATCTATTCAGAAGCTGGAGAGACGTTCAAGGGATGGAAAGTGAGAATAAGGAGCTGGGCACAGCTTTGCCCCTTAAATTAAAGTTGTGTTCTGTGGGGCTGTTTGTTTTAACAGGACTAATTGTTTTTGGTTTTTCATATTTATTTGGAAAAAGCTATGAGGCTATACTTAGAAATACCATCGTATCTCTGATCATTGCCGGGGCGAACTTTTTTCTGCTCTTAGAGGCATATAGAAGAGGAAGAGAGTCTTTTCCCTATGACAATTACGATCATATTATGAGATTTGTAATTGCCTATGGGATAATGATCATTTTATCAAGCGCATTTTCGCTGGTGCCTAATGTCTTTTGGCCCTATATGGCAATATTTGTGGTGTTGGCTCTGTTATCAAATAATGAGATCGGTATGGCATCCGGAGTAGGATTTTTGCTGATTTCTGTTCTTCTTGAGGACAACGGAGGAATCGGCGAGTTCTTTATGTATGTCATAGCCGGAATGGTCGCTCTGGCTCTTTTCAGGGATCTTAAGGAGAATACTGCAATTGGTCTACCTACAGCAATAGCACTAATGTTGCAGGTGGTTCTTATTACTGCTTTCTATGTTCTTTTCCAGAACAGGACCTTATCCTTTGGACTTCTGATCCTGCCGGTTGTAAATGTGTTGCTGAATCTCATAATACTTATGCCGTTTCTCAACATGTTCGGAATTTATGTCATCAGAAAATCCAATGATAATTACATGGAGATAAATGACAGCGCTTATCCTCTTTTGGTTAAGCTTAGGGAAACCAATAAGGACGAGTACTTCAGGGCGGTTCATACAGCGTACCTTGCGGAGCGAATTGCTCTTGCACTGGGACTTAATGACAGAGCGGTAAAGAACGTCTCATATTATCACAGGATTGGCGTATTAGAGGAAAAGCAGAGCTGGGACGATGTAAAGCATATTTATATTGAGAATAATTTTCCTCATGAGGCAGTGGATTTTTTGCAGGAGTACATTGAAGCGCCTGTGGGAAAAGTAAGGTCCTGTGAGTGCTTTGCTGTATATATTTCAGAAACAGTAATAACAGCAATAAACTATCTGATAAAGAAGGATAAAGAAGCTAAGATAGACTATGACAAACTGATCGATAAGATCTTTGATGAAAAAGAAGCTAAAGGTCAGCTTATGGACTATAATGTGACTTACAGACAAAATGATCAGATGAAAAAGATCCTGAAAAAGGAGAAGCTGTACTATGACTTTTTACGTTGAGAATGAAGTAGACGCTAAATTTGATTTTGATTTCGAAGCTCTGGCAAAAGAAGTGGCAGAAGCTGTATTAAAAGAAGAAAAATGCGACTATGACGTAGAGATAAGCCTTACTATAACGGATGATGAAGGAATTCAGGAAATTAACAGGGAGTTTAGAGACATAGACAAGCCAACTGATGTTTTATCTTTTCCCACTGTTGAATATGAGGAGCCCGGGGACTTCTCAGTAATTGACGGTGAGCAGAAGAATGACCTGTTAAACCCTGATACGGGGAATATTTCCTTTGGGGACATTGTTATAAATGAGGCGAGGGTTCGCTCACAGGCCCATGATTATGGCCATTCTGAAAAGAGAGAGTTTGCTTTTTTGGTTGCACACAGTATGCTTCATCTTTGTGGCTATGATCACATGGAGGAAGACGAGGCAAAGGTCATGGAGGAGAAACAGGAAAGCATACTTAATTCTTTGGGGATTACAAGGGACTGAAAAAAGGTTGGGAGAAGTTCTAGATGAAGACCTATACTGAGGAAAAGAGAATAAGACCGGATATACTTACTGCGGCAGTTTATTGGTCTGTTGTTATTATGATGCTTTATAACATCATATCTATAAGGATTTTTGGGGATAATGGGGCCGGCTACAGTGCAGGGCCGTTGACGTTGTTTTTTTTGCTGTATGTTTCTTTTGTACTTGCAGTACAGAAGGCTGTTTATATTATGGTCCGTTTACGAGCCAGGAGATCACAATTTATTAATGCAGAGATAAATAAAGACAGATCCTTTAAGATATTTGTCTTTATAGGAGTGGTTCTTTCGGTGCTCATAATATCCTGTAGTTATGTGATTGCCAAAAATCTGTTTGCTGCGGGAAAGATATATCTGACCTTTGGATTTATAGGTGTGAGCCTGTTGTTTCTTTGCCCGCAGGGTGTTATAAGAGGATACCTGCAGGGACTTGGTTACACTAAGCCGATCATGGTCTGTGACCTTGTTGTTTCAGTGATAAGCTTTGGAACAGGAGCAATAATTTCCGGAATTCTTTATAACTATGGATTAAAGGTAAATAAGCTGTTTCATGGTGAAGAATACAGCGCTATCTATGGAGCATCCGGAATGATAATTGGGGTGCTTATCGGCTCCATCGCCGGATTTATACAGATCAATATCAGCATGTTTCTAAGGAAAAAAGAGATTGACGATATTGTAAAGAATGGCGCGCCAAGATATCTGGATAACAAAAATGATGTCCTGGCAGGAATAAGACCGATACTCTATCTGTATGCAACTCCTGTACTTATGTGCCTTCTGGACAATGTTATTTACAATCTGGTTCATATTAAAGAAGGAAAAACTGAGGATATGATCGTTTCTTACGGAGCTTTTTCCGGAAGAGTTGTATCCTTTATGATACTCATCGCGTTTTTGAATTGTATTCCATTTATAAAATCCTGGAATCGTGTGATGGCTAGGATTGAGAGGGATGAACTTGAAGGCGCCAGGGACAGATTGAGAAGGCTTTTGCATTTTGGAGCAATGCTTTTTGTGCCGGTAACAATTTTCATGTTTGTTTCGGCAAAAGAGATTCAAATTGCGGTATTCGGTAAATATTCAGGACTTATTGATGGACTTCCACAGCTTGGTGCTGTTGTGATGTTTACATTGTCACTGGCCATATTTTTATCCTGGCTACTAAATCATATGGGAAAGTCCGTTCTCCTTGTTATTAGCCTTACAATTGGCTGGGCAGTGCATGTTTTCTTCATGGTACTTCTTGTGATAATGCTCAGAAAAGGGCTTTTTGGAGTAATGATAGCTCAACTCACTGCTTTTGTAGTCTATGATATCTTTTGCTTCTTTATGCTATTTAAGATGTTAAGATACAGACAGAATCTTTTGCGCAATTTCGGATTTCCGATTCTTGCTGCTGCAGCATCAGGACTTATTCTAATGCTGCTTAATAAGCTTCTAGTTGACTATATAGGAGAAATTTTATCCCTGCTTATTGGGGCACTAATTTATACAATAATTTATATGCTGATTCTTATCCTTATAAAGGGCGTTAAGACAGAAGAGCTTGAGAGGATACCTCTGGGCAGACTCTTTATGGGCTTTTCTCACGCGGTTCAGCATGACAGATATTATGAGGAATAGTTTTGAGTAAGAAAATAATAGTGATTGGCGGCGGAGCTGCCGGAATGTGTGCAGCGGTTTATGCTGCCAGAAATGGTGCCGATGTTACCATAATTGAAAAGAATACCCAGCTGGGCAAAAAGCTTTCCATGACAGGAAACGGTAGATGCAATTTTTCCAACCTGGATATGAATGAAGGCATGTATAATGCTGCTGCGGAGAAAAGAATGAAGGGATGGCTCTCGGTTTACGGAGTGCTAGATGTCATCAACTTTTTTAAATCCCTTGGAATTGTTATTAAGAGTGAAGATGGTTATCTTTACCCAGTGTCCGGACAGGCTCAGACTGTAGTTGATGCTTTTAAAAACGAACTGAAAAGACTTGGAGTAAAGGTTGTATACGGAGAACAGGCAAAGTCTGTTGCTGTTAAATCAGGAAGTTCAACAGAAGCTATTGATAATGAGACTTATTGCGTTGTTACGAACATAAACAGTTATGAAGCTGACAGGGTGATAATTGCTACAGGCGGTCTCTCCGGGGCAAAGAGCACTATGTCTACAGGAGATGGCTACTATATTTGTAAGCAGTTGGGACTTTCTGTTAAGGATACTTTCCCTGCTCTTGTTGGCTTTAAGACTGATGATGGCGAGATTATGCCTGAAAATGGCGTAAGATGTACCGCAGAAATATCCTTTATGCTGGGAACTGAGGTTATAGCAAAAGAGTATGGTGAGCTTCAGCTTACGTCCGATGGTATTTCAGGAATTCCTGTTATGCAGGCCAGTGGTAAAGTTGCAAGATTCCTGCAGGAAGGAAAGCCTATATTTGCAAGCATTAACTTTTTTCCTGATTATGATGACGACGATTACTATTCTTTGGAAAAAGAGATGCTTAGACTTAGGGATGGCAGAAGTCTTTCAGAATTCTTGAACGGTTTTCATAATTCTCAGGTAAATGAGATGGTGATAAAGCGCATGAAGATGGGAAGCTCCATGAAGATGAAGAACATTTCTGAGAGCATGGTGCTTAGCATTTTCGACAGCTACAGGAATTTCAAAGTAAAACTAAAGGATAGCTATGGCTATCAGAAATCTCAGGTTACTTCCGGTGGAGTAAGCCTTGGAGATATTCGTGATGATATGACTATTGTTTCTCATAATGGAATATTTGTTGCCGGAGAACTGGCTGATGTGGACGGCAGATGCGGCGGCTATAACTTGCAGTGGGCATTTACCAGCGGGAGCATTGCAGGGACTGTGGCTTCATTATAAGAAAGTAATTAATTGATTCTTTATATAAGAGGATGATTTATGATTAGGATCAATCAGATTAAGATTAGACATGATATGGAGAATATTATAGAAGGAAATGAGCTTCGTGATGTGCTGATAAAGCATGTTGCGAAGCTTTTGCGTGTAGATAAAGGAAATATAGCCGGAATTGAGATAATCAGAAGGTCCATTGATGCCAGGAAAAAGCCAGAGATTTTTGATATTTATCTGGTGGATGTTAATGTGAAGGGCGTTGATGAGAAGAAGGTTGTCTCAAAGTGTAAGAATAAGGATGTATGCCTTAAGGATAAGGAAGAGTATAGCTTTGAGAGGCTGGTCTTTAGCATTCTGGAGAAGAAAAATCAGACAGATGGAAATAATACCGGGGATGTAAGGCTGGATTCATTGAATATAGAAGAGATTAAAAAAAAGTTAATGAATCTGAATGATGGATTATTTCTTGAAAATGATAATGACAGTAATAGTAACAGCAACAGTAAAAGGATTGTCGTTATAGGTGCCGGCCCGGCTGGGCTTTTCTGTGGCTATATGCTTGCAATGAAGGGCTTTAAGCCTCTAATTCTTGAAAGAGGTGCTGATGTTGATAAGAGGACTGAGATAGTTGAGCATTTTTGGAAGACCGGTGAGCTTGATACGACCACTAATGTTCAGTTTGGCGAAGGAGGAGCTGGCACATTTTCTGACGGTAAGCTCAATACAATGGTAAAGGACAAGGATGGTAGAGGAAGAGAGGCTTTGAGGATATTTGTCCAAAATGGCGCTCAGGAAGAGATAATGTTTGATGCTAAGCCTCATATTGGTACGGATGTACTTAGAAATGTAGTAAGAAATATGAGGGAAAAGATAATTGAGCTGGGCGGAGAAGTTAGATTCGAGACTCAGGTTGAGGAACTTATTATTGATGATGAAGGAAAGCTTAGCGGGGTTAAAGTAAATAACTCTAATAAAACTTCTTCTATAAATAATGAGGATTCTTCTGATGAAAAGGTTATACCTTGCAAAATGGCAGTTTTAGCAATTGGTCATAGCGCAAGGGATACATTTTACATGCTCAAGGATAAGAAGGTTTCCATGGAAAAGAAGCCTTTTGCTGTGGGACTTAGAGTTGAGCATCCGCAAAGCCTTATTAATCACTCGCAGTATGGAATCTCTAACCCTAAGACACTTCCTTCTGCACCTTATAAGCTGACAACTACTACAGAAAGTGGAAGAGGTGTCTATTCTTTCTGTATGTGTCCGGGAGGTTATGTAGTTAACGCTTCCTCTGAGGAGGGGCGGCTTGCAGTAAATGGAATGAGCTATTCAAGGCGTGATGGAAATAATGCAAATTCGGCAATTATTGTAACAGTAGATCCTAAGGATTTTGGAAGTGATGATATTCTTTCCGGGGTTGAATTCCAGAGAAAGCTGGAAGAGAAGGCATTCGAAATTGGTGGGGGAAAGATTCCTGTAGAGTACTATGGGGATTTCAAGGCTGAGGTCATTAAATGTAATAAAAATAAGAACTGCCAAATAGAGAATAAAGACAACAAATTTGATTTAAAAGATAAATCCGTGGAAGAACATAACGCAAGTATAAGCGATTCTGCGTCTGAAGTATGGCCAATTGAACCATGTATGCGTGGAGATTATGTATTTGCTGATGTTCACGAGATACTACCTGATAAACTAAATAATTGTTTTGTTGAGGGCATGGAAAAGTTTGGCAGGATGATCAAGGACTATAATAATGAAAGAACTCTTTTGTCCGGAGTGGAATCAAGAACATCATCGCCGGTGAGAATCACGAGGGATGAAAACTGCGAGTCAGTTAACATCAAGGGTTTGTATCCCTGTGGAGAAGGGGCAGGCTACGCTGGGGGAATTATGTCAGCAGCCATGGATGGAATGAAGGTAGCAGAGCATATTGTGGCTGAACTGATTGCTTACAGAGGTAATGGAGATGACTAAGGCTGAGATAAGGAAGGATATTCTTGCCAAACGAGATAACCTAACGGAAAAAGAACTACAGGATAAAAGCAGGGCAATCTTTGAAAAGCTTATTGATACGGAAGAATATAAAGAAGCAGAATATATCCTTATTTATGCAAGCTTTGGATCAGAGGTCAGAACTGATGAAATTATATTGGATAGTCTTGCTATGGGCAAAAATGTTTATTGTCCGAAGGTTATAGACCGCAAGAATGGTGAAATGATATTTGCGAAAATTAGCTCCTTGGAGGACTTGAAGCCCGGATATGCAGGTATTCGTGAACCGGATTACAATGAGCTCTCTGATATATTTGTGGCTAATTATATAAAAGATGCATATTTATGCAAAATTCTTAATGTTATCCCAGGAGTTGCATTTGATCATTCATTAAACAGGATAGGTTATAGCGGAGGATTTTATGACAGATTTATGGGAAAATACAGTAATGTAAATACAATTGCTCTAGCTTTCGACATTCAGGTTGTGAATTTTGATATCCCCAAGGAATTTCATGACAAAACACCCAAAATGATAATCACTGAAAAACTAAATTTTTTGTATAAAATGAAATAAAAATTCGTCCATTTGAAATATTATTTTCTGTAAAACAATAAAACGATGTATTTATGCGGATCTTCTGTAAATGCATCGTTTTTTATTGCCTAAATTTAGTGAAATAATGTTCCTAAATCTAATCAAAAAATAAAAAATATAAAATAAAAATAAAATAAAAATAAAAAATATTATAATTTGCCATTGATTAATAATAAATATTCATTATTATATAATTTAGTGAAAATATGTTTTAGGGAGTTGATTAATGAATAACGATTTAATGACAGATTTTGTCGAGGAGGACGAGATTGATCTCGGGGAACTTTTATTTGTTCTAAAAAGAAAATTATGGGTGATAATAGCCTGTGCCATTGCAGGTGCAGGAATAGCTCTGGCATATACAATATTTCTTGTACAGCCGATTTATACTTCATCATCTATGATCTATATTTTTTCGAAGACAACCACTGTGACATCGGCTATTGATCTTCAGCTTGGTTCACAGCTCACTGTTGATTTTGAAATCCTTGGTAAAAGCCGACCGGTACTTGAAAAGGTAATTACAGATCTTGAACTGAATACAGATTATGAGTCACTTCTTAGTACTATAGAAGTTACTAATCCAAAGGATTCTCGAATCATTAAGATTACAGTGACCAACACTGATCCACAGCTTGCTTGTGACATTGCTAATTGCCTTGCTGATAATCTTGCAGCGAGAGTTGCTGAGGTTATTGATACCAGCAAGCCTTCTTCTGTAGAAAATGCGGTTCCTGCAGCTAAACCTATTAGTCCTAACGAGAAAAAGAATACTGCTTTAGGTGGAATACTTGGACTACTTTTTGCTATATCTATTATACTTGTTCGTTATTTCAGTGATATGTCTGTAAGAGATGAAGAAGATGTCAGAAAGTACCTTGGACTCGGAACACTTGCAGCTATTCCTTATGAGAAGAGCATTTCTATGGAAAAGACCGGCAAGAAGAATAGAAAGAAGAAAAAAGCATGAAAAGTCAGAAGTATGGGAAAATTGAGACTCTTCTTTTGATACTAGCTGTTTTCTTGGGAATTACAGTTTATCTAATTACTGATAAGATTCATTTCAAAGATGAAATGTCTGAGCTTCAGGATGCTGCTTATGGTAGTAGTTCTTCTGATGGTGAGTCTGGTATAGAAAGTACTGTTGATGTTTCAACTGAAATTACATTGGCTTCAACATATGATGCAAGTGCGATATCTTCAAGCGCCAATACTAATAGCATATCAAATATTACTAATAATAGTATGTTTACTGATATTAAAGCCCTTCAGGATGTTAATCCGGATATTTTTGCTTGGATAAAGGTTCCTGGAACAAATATTGACTATCCTGTTGTTCAGCATCCTACGAATGATGAGTTTTATCTCAAGCATGGTGCTGATGGTATGAAATCCTCATATGGATGCCCGTTTATAGAGATTTGTGATTCAAAAAATCTGGATGATTTCAATACTATTATATATGGTCACAATATGAATGATGGTTCCATGTTCGCTGGACTTCATAAATTTGAGGATAGAAAATTTTTCAATGATCACCGTATTGTGCAGATATGTACAGCGAACCATGTTTATTCTTATGAGATATTTGCTGCAGTTATGTACAGTGATGTCTATATACCATACTACTATGATGATATGGTAGTTAGTGACAGAAAAGCTTTTTTAGATTCTTTAAAAACTGATATTGTTCCTAAAAGAAGCATTATTTCAGAAGATATAAAGGTTAGCGAGAAAAACAAGATTATTACACTTAGTACATGTGATAAGAAGCTTAGAAATAACAGATTTATCGTAGCCGGGGTTCTTAGGCAGATAGATGGACAGGATGTTTGATACGAATGGGAGTAAAAGAAAAAAGGTTATTTGGGACGATCTTTGTATGTTTGATTTTTGTTGCTGGCTTAGGTTTGTTCTTTATAACAAGCAGAAGTAAATCTTACAATGTCAAACGTATAGACAACAAAGTTGATGTATCAACTGAGGTTGTCACTATAGAGGATCCTTTAACACCGACAAAAGATACTTTTGATGGAAGTGTTAAATATAACGGTAAAAGATATGAAGTAAACAGGTCTTTGGAAAAGGTTCTATTTCTTGGAATAGATACCAGCGATTTATCCCGTGATGGAGCAGGTATTGATGAAGGTGGAAGAAGCGATGTGATTATTCTTTTCATTATCGATAACGAGAATGAGACTATCGTTCCACTTGAAATTAACAGAGATACTATGGTCGACGTTGATATCTATGATAATGATGGAAATTTCCTTGCTCAAGGTTGTGAGCAGATTGCAATGCAGTATGCATATGGTGATAATCCACAAAGAGCCAGTAATCTTATAAAAGAAAAGGTATCTGACCTTCTTGGAAGAACAAGAATCAACAGTGTGATTTCACTGACAATGGATGGGATTGAACCTATTGTGGATTCTATTGGCGGTGTTGATCTTAAACTTGCCTCTGATGAGACAGATTTAGACCCATCATATAAAGAGGGGGCAGTAATCCATCTTGATGGAACTGCAGCGAAGGTGTTCGTTCACAATAGAGATGTTGAGACTAGAGGAAGTAATATTGCCAGAATGTCCAGGCAGACACAATTTATGATTGCGCTGTTTCAGACGATTAAGGCGCGGGGCAATTCTGTAATTGAAACAATGGAAGAAGCTGCCGGCGATTATCTTTATGAAGATATAGACGCTGATAGTATGGAGCATTTGACACATTATGAGTACTCGGAAGAAATTAAGACACTTCCAGGTGAGAATAAAACCGAAAACATTCATGATGAATTTTATATAGATGATAATAAACTTACTGAAATGGTTTTGAATCTGTTCTATATAGAGTCATAAATCATCAAGGATAAGTAAATTATATATTTTAACTTCAAAGGAGAGGGACATGAAAAAGAAAGTATTTTTATCAATTACTGCTATAGCAGTAGCTCTTGTAACAAGCCTTTTTGTTCCAACACAGGCCTATGCTACAAGCGTAACAACTACTACTGAGATTGTTGGAGTGGCTCGTACTGAAGCTGAGGCATCTGATCCTCAAGTCCTCGGTGCAAGAAGAGGTTCTGCTAATTCGGAGGATGTTACAGCTATAAAAATTAAGGATAAAGAAGTTGTAAAAGCTTTATCAACTGCTGAATCCGTATCAAAAATTATCAATAATGTCATTGAAAAAATTAACACTGCTATAGTTAATGCAGCTGTTACAGGTACTACTACTACTACAAATACAACAGGTTCTACAGCTTCTACAACTTTACAGGAAGTTAAGGCTGAAGAGCTTACTGTTGTAGATACAATGGATATTACTCCTAAAGCTGGAACAATTGTTTCTGAAGAAAAACCTTTATATGTAACTTTTTCTTTCCCGGGAGTAACAGCTAAATCAGAAGTATTTGTTCTTCATTATCATAAGGCTGTTTGGGAATTAGTTCCTGTAACAGTATCTGAAGGACAGATTGTTGCAAAGTTTACAAGTTTATCTCCGGTAGCGATTGTTGTTAAGACAAATACATTAAAAGGTGCTGCTGTAAAAGGAGCAAGTAGAAAGAAGTCACCCAGAACCGGTGATGATAACTATCTTATTCTTATCGCTTGTGGAGCTGCTTTAGCTTTTGCAGGATCTACTGCGGCTAAAAAGTATTTCTCATGATGTTATTTAGGTCCTATTTGGACAATATGATTGATCTTCACTGTCATTCTGTGCCATTTGTAGATGATGGCGCAGAAGACTTTGAAGATGCTAAAGATATTATTAGAACTGAATATGATCAAGGTGTTCGAACTATAGTTATGACTGTGCATCTTCGCGAAGGTATGTTTGACACTTCAATTAGTTCAGTTCAATTACAGTTTCAAAAAATACAAGAATGGCTTAAGAGTAGTGATATAAAGGATATGGAGATTTTTCTAAGCCGGGAATATTACTGCGATAAAAGACTTGAAGCATTGCTTGATGGCTATATAGATAATTTGGAAGAAATAGTTTACGAAGGAAAGAAGTATAATCCTCGAAACGAAATTATTCCTTTTGGTAAGAAAAAATGCATGCTTTTGGAGTTTTCATCCAATAAGATGCAGGATATAGAATTTGAGATTTTTGTTAAAAAAGCTTCGCTGGCTGGTCTAACGCCTATAATTGCTCACGTAGAACGTTACCCGGCTGTGCAGAAAAGACCTGCGATTGTTTACAACCTGAAAGATATTGGAGCTTATATACAAGTTAATGGTGAAGCACTACTAAGTAAGTCAGATATTAAAGAATTTGATTTAGTGAAGATGCTTCTTGAAAGCCAATTAGTGGATTTTATTTCATCAGATGCTCATGATTTGTTGAAAAGACCACCAAATCTCAAGAGGTGTTATGCCTATATTAACAAGAAATATGGTAAGTGTACTGCAGAGAATTTGTTAAGAAATAATGCTTTTAATCTTATTCATGGTATGCAGTAAACAGTTGTAAGGAGTTTATTATGTTATCAATCAAGTTGGAAAAAAGAGATTTACCTTTTTCAATGTCTGAAGAAATTAAGAACCTTAGAACAAATATATGTTTTAGCGGTGAAAATATTAAATCTGTAGTTTTTACAAGCTGTGTTCCAAACGAAGGAAAGAGCACTATTGCTATTGAAGCTGCTAAATCATTCGCAGAGCTTGGGAAGAAGACTTTATACCTGGATTGTGATCTTAGAAAATCTATTTTAAAACATAAAATTTCAGAAGGTAAGATTAGAGAAGGACTTACACATTTTCTTACGGGACAATGCGATCTGAAAGATATAATTTATGCTAATAAAGATGAAGAGGGAAATCATAATATTGATATTATTCCCTGTGGACCATTAAGTAATAGTCCAACAGAATTATTATCCTCAGATAAATTTTCATCATTGTTGAAAAAATTACGCAACGAGTACGATGTAATAATCATTGATACTCCACCATTAGGTAGTGTAGTTGATGCATCTATTGTAGGAGCAATAGCTGACGGTACAGTTCTAATTGTAGAAGCAGGTGGTGTGAATTATCATCTCATACAAAAGATAAAAGAAAAGCTTATATCCGCTAATGCCAGAATATTAGGTGTTGTACTTAATAAGGTGGATAGATCATCTAAAGGCTACGGTTACTACAAGTATGGTAAAAACTATGACTATTATAGTCGCTATAGTTATGGCGAATAAAATATCTGTCTAAACACTAATACTACGAAGAGGTTGCTTGGTCTGTAAAATTCTATTGTTTTTCAAAACAATTCTTATTCGTGATTTAAATAATTAGTTTTACATAAATTAATTTTTGAACTGTGTTTTTCACAGGGCTTGGTTTTTTGTGCTCAAAAATATGTGGTTTTGACAAAAAGAATCAATAAAATTTCAGAAAGGGAGAATGAAAAAAGTGGGTAAAGAAGTGAACGGAAAAGTGGGTAATGGGCAAAAGAGAAAAATGTTAATTTATGCACACTATTATGCACCAGATGTTGCTTCGACTGGTCAGTTGTTGCAGGATATGGCTGAAGGTATGGCAGATGAGTTTGATGTAACAGTAATTTGTACAGTGCCATCATATTCAGGCAAAATAGCACCGGAATATCGAGAGAAAAAGTTTTATTATGAAAAATTAAATGGTGTTAACATAATCAGAATTCCTGTTCCTGAATTTACTAAGGCATCAAAATTATCAAGAATAAAGAATCTTTTGGCATATTATTTTGGTGCGAAGAAAGCAACTAAGCTTGTTGGTAAGCAGGATTACATATTTACTATTTCCCAGCCACCGATTTTAGGCGGAATGTTAGGCGTTTATGGAAAGAAGAAACTTATCTCCACTGAGAATGGTACTCCTATATTAGTGTATTGTATCCAGGATTTTAATCCGGAGCAGATAATTGCTACGGGATATGTTAAGATAAAGTCTGTTTTACGTTTTGCGAGATGGATGGATAAGAGAAGTTGCAACAAGTCTGACCTAGTTGTAACAGTAGGAAGAGATCTAGAACAAACCTTGAAAAATAGATTTTCACATGGTAATATTCCAAAGCATGCCATTATAAATAACTGGGTTGATGAAAATGAAATTTATCCACTTTCCCATGATGAGGAAGGTGTAAAGAAATTTAATGAAACTTATGGACTTAGTAATAAGTTTGTAATTATGTACTCAGGTAATATGGGGCTTTATTACGATCTTGAAGGTGTGATCAAGGTTGTAGAGAAATTTAAGGGAGCGAGAACTTCTGACGGACGTGAGGTTGTATTTGCTTTCGTAGGAGCCGGTGCAGTTCTTAACCTACTAACAAAATATAAAGAAGATCATAATCTCGATAATGTTGTTTTTATTCCTTATCAGGATAAGGATAAGCTCATTTATTCACTAAATGCAGCTGATGTACACTGGTGTGTAAACGCTAAAGGAATTAAAGGTGTTTCATGCCCATCTAAGTTTTATGGAATTGCCGGTGTTGGTAAGCCTGTACTTGGTGTTCTTGAGCATGGCTCAGAAATCGAAATGCTCATTAGAGAAATTGGTTGTGGAAAAATATCTGAGCCAGGTGATTATCTCGCTATGGAAGAAAACCTTAGATGGTTCATTAATGAAGCTGATAGTCCTGAACTTATAGACATGGGAAAACGTGCTCATGAATACTTGTTGAAACATCTAACAAAAAACATATCAATTCAGAAATATATTAAGGTGATTAAGAGCTATGAACAGCAATTGGTACAAGATTCTTCTACGATTAATGAAGGTGAGTTACGGGAAAGGCCTTCTACTTAAAGGTGTTCCTGTAATTTTTAATAAAAAGGGTTCTGAAATATCGATAGGTGATGGATGTACAATTAAGTCATCATTTTTATCAAATCTTGTTGGTCTTTATAGCAAATCAATAATTGTAACTCGTATGCCAGAAGCTTATATAAGGATTGGTAACAATGTAGGTATTTCCGGAGCTACAATTTATGCTCGAAAAGGAATTACAATAGGTGATAATACAGCAATTGGTGGCAATGTAAAGATTTTATACAATGATTTTCATCCCATCTAGGTCGAAGAGATGAATAAACTTCTCCTCTACCTCGATGGCGGTAATTCAGATTTAGTTCCAGCTAAAGAAATATATATTGGTAATAATTGTTTTATAGGTTGCAATGCCATTATTTTAAAAGGAACAATCTTAGGTGATGGTTGTGTAGTGGGAGCAGGCGCGGTTGTTGCTGGTAAGTTTGAGGATAACTGTGTTATAGCCGGTAATCCTGCCAGGGTTATTAGGAGGCTTGGATGAGGAAAATTTGTTTTGTGGCTCAATTTCCACCGCCGATGCATGGATTGTCAAAGGCTGTCGAAACCCTATATAATTCAGAACTTAATCAAGAATTCGAATTTGAGAAGGTAGATATAACAAATAATAAGAAATTCTTTTCAAATTTGATAGCTATTAGAAAGAGTAAAGCAGACTTGTTCTATTTTACAATAAGTCAGACACGTGGCGGGAATCTTAGAGATTTGATGATACTCAGAGCTATTGGTAAGAGACCTTGTTTAGTTCATTTACATGGCGGATATTATAGGACAATGGTTGAACAGCTTCCCAAGTGGCAGAAAAATGCTAACTATAAGGCTATAGGAAAGCTTGCCGGGGCTATTGTGTTGGGACCAAGCCTTAAGTGGATTTTTCAAGGAATGATAACTGATGAGAAGATATTTACAGTTCCTAACTGTATTGATGATGAGTACTTGATGTCAGATCATGAATTTGAAAAAAAAATAGCTTCTATTGAAAAAAGAAAAATTAAACATGTTCTTTATTTGTCCAATTTTATTCGTACAAAGGGATATCCCGAAGTGCTTGAACTAGCTAAACATGAGAGGAACCGAGTAAAAGCTGGAGGAGAGAAAAAAATACACTTTGATTTTGCAGGAAAATTTTTTGAAAAATCGGAAGAGGATTTTTTTTGGAAGTATGTTAAGAATAATGAACTGGAAGACTTTATTTCCTATCATGGAGTAGTTGGTGGTGATAAAAAAAGAGAACTTCTAGATACTAGTGATATTTTTGTTCTTCTTACAACATACCCTAATGAAGGACAGCCAATCAGTATATTGGAGGCTATGGGAAATGGAATGGTGATTGTATCTACTGACCATGCCGGAATTCCTGATATAGTTTCTAATGATATTAATGGGATTATAGTTGAGAAAAATGATATAGAAGTAGATAAAATCTATGGTAGATTAAGTGCTTTTTTTGATTATGAAAATGTTGAAAGAAAAAATAGGAATACTGTAATAAAAAAGTTTAATCAGGCTAGATATGTTGATGAAATGAAAATGTGCTTTGATAAATGTATGTTAGGGAATTGATTTCTGATAAAGTATAAAGAGAGGTGACTAATAATGAAAAGAGTAATAACCTATGGAACATTTGACTTGTTACACTATGGGCATATTAATTTGCTTAGACGTGCTAAAGAACTCGGTGATTATCTCATTGTTGTTTTATCTTCTGATGAGTTTAATTGGATTGAAAAACATAAGAAAACATATTTTACATATGAACAGAGAAAGAAGTTGTTAGAAGCGGTTAGATACGTAGATTTAGTTATTCCAGAGGACAATTGGCAGCAAAAGAGATCAGACATGCATGAGTATCATGTAGATACTTTTGTGATGGGAGATGATTGGAAAGGAAAGTTTGATTTTCTTAAAGAAGAAGGAGTGGATGTAGTATATCTTGCTAGAACTCCTGAAATAAGTTCATCGCAGATAAAAAAAGATCTTTACGATGCTAATACAGTCGATGGTGAAAGTAAAACCTCGCATGATGACATAAACACTGATCCAAGTTGAAGAGGGAAAAATAATTATGAAACAAGAAGAACTGAGAAAAGTGCAACTTGCACAGCTAGATGTATTAAAAGATTTTAAAAGAGTATGTGATAAAAATGATATTCATTTTATTTTAACGGCTGGAACTATGTTAGGGGCAATCAGGCATCAGGGCTTCATCCCGTGGGATGATGATTTAGATGTTGCGATGCTTAGAAGTGATTATGAAAATTTTAGAGCTATTGCCAATCAAGAACTGAATTCAAGCTATGAATATATTGATATGGACAATAATGATAAATATGGACTTTTAGCTGGCAAGATAATGATCAAAGGAACTCATTATCTTGAGGAAGTTGCTGAGAATACTGGCTCTGAAAATGGAATTTTCATTGATGTTTTCCCTTTGGACAGTGTTTCAAGTTCTATTGAAGAAGAGAAAAAAGATGAAAAACGCATGTATTTTTGGAAAAAGATTTTGCTAGCTAAAAAAGGATATAAGCCTGCAAATGCGAGCTTTATAAGAAAGTTGTTTTTTTGGGGGGTGAGATATTTATATCCATGTAGTGCAGATGCTATAAAAAGGAAAATAAATAGTTTTTATGATGTAAGAAATAGTATAGAGACTGAATATGTAGTTAATCATGGCGGAGCATATAATTATTGGAAAGAACGGCTTAAAAGAGA
>JAEEGL017188154.1_pt1 | contig 17365 bp, 11 predicted proteins | sample 9134231 | NCBI WGS metagenome assembly JAEEGL01 (sample SAMN16246548, study PRJNA631951) | gut metagenome | biome: gut microbiome; feature: rumen; material: fiber-attached | host: Bos | place: Iran: Karaj | collected 2018-10
AAAAAAAAAAAAAAAAAGAAAAAAAAAAAAAAAAAAAAAAAAAAAAAAAAAAAAAAAAAAAAAAAAAAAAAAAAAAAAAAAAAAAAAAAAAGAAAAAAAAGAAAAAAAAGAAAAAAAAGAAAAAAAGAAGGTAGAAATAATTGATGATCTTTAATTAAATATTTGTTTAAATAAATGCTTTAAATGACATTTAGTTAATTTATTATTCATAAAATATAAAATGCATTTTTTCACTAAAATAATTTTATTAAGAATATAATTATAATTGTGTGTTTCAATTTTTAAATTATAATAAAATAAATAATTCATCTTATTCAAGTTCAATATTTATATTGTTAATTTAGAAATTGAAAAAGACATTCTTTCATAGGTAAATTTGTAAAAATAATTATTTGATATTATAAAAATATCTTTATGTTCAAATAATTATTCTGTTATTTTTGTTAATATTTCATTTGATACATTAAGCTCTTTTTTAAATAAAATATATTAAAAATATATTTTAAAATTAAAAATACATTTAAAAATTAAAAATACATTATTTTCATATTTACAAAAAAATCAAATTTATAAAAAATCTTTGTAAAACATGTTTTCTTATTTTTTTTCACATTGAATTAAATGAATAATAGAAAGAAGATCATTATTAGAACTAGATTTTTTAATACTTTTATTTTCATTACTATTATCTTTATTATTAGTGTTATTATTTATATTATTTTTTTTTTTAATAAAAACAGGAGAAGATTTTCTTTTATATTCAGAATTGAATTTTTTAACTTGATTAGAGAATTTATATAAATTTCCACTTTTATATTTAATGATAGACTCAACTTTTCCAGAATAAAAATTTTTATGAAGAGAATAAAATAAAGAATGTAAATAATTAAAATAAATTTTAAAACTAATTTTTCCAGTAATCATAAAAATATTTCTTTCTCTATTAGGAGAAAATTCATTAGAAGAAGGAGAGAAAGAATTATTAAAACTATTATCATTAATTCTTAAATAACCTGATTTTTTTGATAAAACTATTTTTTTTCTTTTTTTAAATTTATAATAATGATGATTACATTTAAATATAAAAGGATGTAAATCTAAATCTATTAATTTTTTAACATGTTTAGGAATATTTGTTGAATCAAATGAAACTCCACTTTCAATTGTTGATTTAATTTCTTTTTTTTTTAAATTTATTGTATAATTATTATTAAAGGTTTTTAAATAATTTGGAGTAGATTTTGAATTTATCATTGTTATTTGCTTTGAATAATTTTTTGTTTCGTTATCTATTATTTTTAAAAGTTTTGCTCTTATTAAATTTATTTTCTTATATGTTATAGATTTTCTCCCTCTTTGTAAAGTATCTTCATTTCTTTTAAACGTTATATAATTTTTTTCTTCATTATTAATTATTCCATCTTTATAATGATTATTATGGTGATATTCCATTTTTATATGATTAAAATAATATTATAGAAACTAATCAAACTTTTTAAATAATTTTTTACTTTTTTTAAAATATTATTTTATGATTTAACTGTTATTAATAATCATTAAATAATAAAATAAATTCTTTCTATTTTTTATTCAAAGATATTTTCGAATATTACTTAAATTTTGTTTTAATATTTTCATTTAATTAATGAAAAATTGTAATAATTGATTGAATTTATTTCAACAATAAAAATAGTAAATGAAGTAATAAATATAACAAAAGATTATATGAAATCAATTATTATAGAGGAATTGGTAATGCATTTTTAGATGAGTTTAAAAAATAAGAAATTAATTTAATGAAATTATACAATTAACCTGGTATTATTACTTTAAGACAATTAATTGATTCCAAATAATTAAATAAATTAAGAAAAGAGAAAAATAAAAAATATATCTAAAAAAGGTTTATATAATGATAATAATAAAGATAAATAAAAATAAATAAAATTATATTTTTTTTAAATTAAACTATTTATAAAAATCTTAATTTTTTCCTTATTAAATATATTTTCTAAAAAAATAAAAAAAAACAAAAAAAAAAAAAATGGAAATCCACATAGACGAATTTTTAAAAGAAGACACATATAACTTTGATAAAAATTTAAAATTTATAGAAAAAATAGCAAATGGTTCATTTGGAACAGTAATACACATGAAAGAGAAAGTATCAAACAAAGACATAGCAGTAAAAATAATAAACAAATCAGGATCAACATTAAATTTAATATCAAAAATGAAAGAAGAAATAAATATACTAAAGCAATTAAACCATGAAAACATAGTAAAATTTTATGGATTTACAGAGACAAATTCTAAATTATATATAATAATGGAATTTTTACCATATGGAACATTAAGTAAATGGATAAAAAATAACATGGGAAAAATAACTGAAGAAAAAGCAAGTATAATAATGTCAAAATTATTATCAGCAGTAGAATATTTACATCATCAACAAATATGTCATAGAGATATAAAACCAGAAAATGTAATGTTTGGTAAAGAAAATGATTTAAATAGTATTAAATTAATAGATTTTGGTTTAAGTGCTCAACATTTTAATAATATTTCAACTAATGATTATTGTGGTACTTTCTTATATATGGCACCAGAACAAATTGGAAAAAAATCTTATTCACAAACTGTTGATCTTTGGGCTTTAGGAATTATATTATTTATGCTTTTAAATAATGGGAAACATCCTTTTTATTTAAAAGGTGATTTAAGAAAAGAATTAGCTTTTAAAATTAAAAAAGGTTCTTTTAAATTTTATAATAAAGTCTCTTTCATGGCTAATAATTTAATCAGAAAATTATTAGAAATTAATCCTGATTGGAGATATTCTGCTGAAAAAGCTATGAGACATCCTTGGATTACCAGAAATAAAAATGATGAAATTCCTAAAACTTTCAATGAAATTTTAATGAGGAGAAATAATTTAAAAAATTCGAAAGATTTATTACTTTTATCTGTTTTTTTAAATTATTGTAAAGTTAACAAAATTTATGATATTAAAATTGCTTCTTCTGGTAAAATTGGGAAAAAAAAAAAAAATGAGCATATTTTCCAAATTGATGATAATTATATTAATAAAGTTAATTATTTTAGTAAAGTTGTTAGGGATAAAAATAATAAAATTAAAGAAAAGTGTTTTGATGTTGAAAATGATTTCTTTGCTAGAAGTTCTATAAAAAGAATAAGTCTTTTTCAAAGAAATTCAATTATTTCTATTTTAAATAAAAATGAAGAATATAATAATAAATTTTCTTTGAATAAAAAAAAACCAAAAAAAGAAGTTAAAATAAATATTCCAAAAACAAAAAATATAAAAAAAGAATTTAAACAATCTTTGACAATAGATAATCAAAAGAAAAAAAATAAAATTTCTTTATTTGAAAATCCAAAAAGAAAAGAAAGTAAAATAATATTATTAAAAGATGATTTGACATCAGAAAATACAAGAAATAAGAATTATATGAATATATTAGATAATAATAATAATATAACATTACCAAATAAAAATATATATAAAATAAAAGAAAAAGAAATAGAAAATAAATTATTAAGAAAATCCCAAATTTTACCAAAAGTTATTAAAAATAATTGTAAATTAAATAAAGAAATAGTAACTGAAGTTAAAAGAAAAAGTATAAGTATTATTCCATTGATTTTACCTAATATTACTCCAAGTAATAGATTTGTTCATAAATATCAAATTGGAAATTTTTAATGTTTTTTGATAGTTATATTCTTATTTATATTTATTTACTTTAAAATTAATTTGTTATTATTGGAATATTTCTACTTAAAAAAAACGAGATTTAATCAAGAAATATTTTAATAAATGTAAATATTCAGATTAATATATTGAGAATAAAAATATTCGAAAAAATAATTAATTATACAGAAAAACTTTTTAATATATTATTTTTAAACAATTTTTTGAATTATTAACATTAAAACATAAATAAAATAATAAAAATGAGTTTTTAAAAAAATAAAATAAAATTCAAATGTTAAATTATGATAAAGATCCAAATTTAATTTTTGCAGTACCGATGGAAGAAATTGTTTTAAAAAGAAATTCATATGATCATAAAAAATTACATCATTATATTTCAGAAAGAGATTACAATGATATTATAAAAGATATAAATCATTTAATTATAGATGAATATTTTAAAGTATATGGATTAACAAATAGATTATTATTCCCTATAGTAAAGTACTTTATTATAGTAATAATAATAGCTTCAATAGTTTCATTATATTTAACAATCATAGAAAAATTTACTTATATAAATTATATTTTATTTGCAATTATATTTAGTCTTTTTTTATTTTGTTTAATTTATGTTTATAGAAAAGAAATTACTCATATGAAAGTAGAACAATATTATATATCACCAATAGTCCAAAAAAAATTAGATGAATTAAATCTAAAATCAAACACAAGAATAAAATGGGTATATGACCCATATAGAATTAAAGTATATATTTTAAAAAAAGATGTGTCTAAACTTAAATAATATAAATTATTATTAAAAAAACTAAAAATAAAAAAAACCCAAAAAAAAAAATTTGTTTTAAAAATGAAAAAAATTTCTTCATCCTTCCGTTTAAAGAATGCAACAATATTAAGTACAGAAAGTCAAAATAGTGGAAAAAAACAAGGAATAATAAATTACATAGATCCTACAATAATAACATATATATCAAAAGTTCATCATGAAAAAGAAAGACCAAGGAAAATAGCTTCTCTAAATGAATTTGATAATAAAGAGTCAAATATTAATAATGGATTAAATGATAATATTCATGTAGACACTGACAAAAAAAGTAAAGCAAGAAGAAGTTTATTATATTTATTAAATATTATGAGTGGAGGAACTTTTTGTCCAGAAATAAATACTTATTTTAAAGAATTAAGAGAAATGAAAATTAAAGAAAATCAAGAAAATAAAGAAAATAAAGATTTACCTAAATTAGAAAAAGAAGAAATAAATAATTCAAATAATAAAGAATTTACAATTAAAAATCCAATTAAAAAAATACAATCTTTAAGAGAGCAATTATTAAATAATAATAAACAAAGTCAAAATAATACAGAAAGATTTAATTATCATTTTAAAAAAAGAGAAAAAGAAAATGAAAATGAAAAAATTAATGAAAAAGATGAAAATTTACAAATTAAAACATATACTAATGATTTTGGTTTAAAAGATTTTGAAAATTATTATTCAGTTGAAGAAATAGAAAAAAACACTCAAACTAAATTTTCTTTTACTTTAAATAAACAAACTCAAGCAAGAAATAAATTATTTAAAAAAGAAGATGATGAAAAATTGAAAAAGTTGAAAAAAGGAAATTTTGAAAATAAAAAATTAAATAAAAAAAAAATTAGTATTATTAGTATTAATAAAAATTTTAATAATAATAATTCGAATAATCAAAATAAAAATAGTAATTTAAAAAAAAATAATGAAGAAAAAAAAAGTATTCCTACTTTTTTCAATGCTATTAAAGGTAAAATTAATGAAATGAAAGAAATAGGAGAAATCAAAGAAGAACCTTTTATTTCTTCTAATTCTTCTAAACAATAATATTTGTCATTGAAAGATAAAAAGTATTTTTGTATAAAAAAAAAATTTGAGTAAGATTTTTATAAATAAACAATAATATTTAAAATAATTTTTTTCATTCTTTTTTTCAGATTTAATAGTGATTAATAATTTAGAATGAACATATAAATTTCAAATAGAATTTTATTAATAATTTTAAAAGATAAATAAAACTAATGTATATTTTATTTAATTCTTTCTTTATTTATTTAAAAACTTAAAAAAAATATTTTTAAATTATATATCCAATGTAATCGTAAAAAATAATGAAATGGCTAAAATTGAAAAATAATGATAAAAAATATTTTAAATAACTTTAACATGAAATATTTTCATAAATAGAAAACAAATAATAAGCAGCAGTAGCTTGATTTAACTCATGTTTTTCTAAACATTTAACAACATAATCTTTTTTATATCCTAAAGCAGAAACCATTTTAACAAAATGATCATTAATATTAAAAGAATTAGGATTTGAAATAGAATTAGAATTATTTTTATTTTTCTTTCTAGAATTAGTTCTAGTACTATTAATATTAATAGAATTATTATTATTATTTAAAATAATACTTTTAGGATTATCATTATTTTTACTATTATTTAATTCTTCATCAATATCACTTTTAGAATTTATTAACATTCCATTATCAATTTCTTCATTATTATTTAATTCATAATTAATATTAAATTCTTTAACTTTACCTCCAAATCTAATAATATTATTTTCCATTTTTAAATCCAAATTATCAATATCTAAACAATCATAATTACAATAATCACTTTCACTAAAAATAGAATTATAAGGAGCTAAAATAAAACTTTTACTATCAACATTTTTAATAGCATCATTATTAATAGTATATAAATTTTTTAAAGTGAAATTTTCACATAATTCTCCTTTATTAGCTTTTCTATAATCAATATGAGTTTTATTTAACATTATCATTTCAGCATTAGTAAACAAATGATATTTATTAATATTTAAAGAATTAATATTATCGAAATTTTCATTATTTAACCAAGGATGATTTAAAATATCATCAGCATTAAATCTTTTATTAGGATCTTTACATAAAATACAATTAAGTAAATTATTAGCTTCAAAAGAGATATTATTAATATATTTTAAAGGAGTATTAAGGATTTCATATTGTAAATCATTTAATTTTCCTCTATTAAAAGGAACATTTCCACTTAACATAATATATAAAGCAATTCCACTTGACCAAATATCAACAGGAAAGCCAGTATAACCTTCATTTTTTATAATTTCAGGAGCCATATAAACTGGAGTTCCACATTGATCATGTAATATACTATTTTTATTTATCATTATTCCTACTCCAAAATCACATATTTTTATATTGTTATTTAAATCTATTAATATATTCTCTAATTTTATATCTCGATGTACAATATTTTGACTATGAATATATTTTATTCCTTCTATTATTTGCTTATAAAATATTTTCGCTGTTTTTTCATTTAATTTTCTCCTTTTTTTTACAAAGGATTGTAAATTTCCTCCTGAAATATATTCCATAATAATAAAAATATATTTTTCACTTTCAAATGTTTCTAATATTTTTGTTATTGAATTATGACGAAGTTTCCTCATTAAATTTGTTTCATATAATATTTTTTTTCTAGCTATTTCATTTTTAATATTTTCTTTATTGAATGATTTGATTGCAACTACTCTTCCTGTTAAAAGATTTAAACCTAAATTGACTTTTCCAAAAGCTCCTTTTCCTATCATTCTTCCAAATTTATAAAATGAAATATCTGTTTTTGGATATTCTTTATTCTTACTATAATATTCTTTTATATATTTACATAATAATTCACTTTCTTTCATATAATAATTTGAATCTTTTATTGTTGATAATAATGAATTTGATGAATTATTTTTTTTTTTCTAATATTGAATTCTGAGAATAATTTCTTATTTTTTTTTTCTTTTTTTCATCTTTTGATTTAGATTTTTTTTCTATTGTTAATTGAGTTAATTTTATTGTTGTTTCATTTAATGTTGTTTTTATATAATTTAATTCTTTTTTATTTTTTGATTTTTCTGTTTCTTTCTTTTTATTTTTTTCTCTGTTATGATTAAAGGAAATATCATTTTTAAAATCATTTATTAATTTATTTATATTTGAATTCAAATTTTTTTTTAAAATATAATTTGATAATTTCTTATTTTTTGGGAAAATATAATTATTAATTAAACTATTTTGTTTATTTCTATTATTTTTATTATTATTTATTACATAATGATTAGGAGAATTAGCACTAGTATAATTTTTTTTTAAATTAATTAAATTTAATTTTTCAATTTTAATTTTTTTAATTTTTTCTTTGCTTCCTTTTTTTTATTTTGAATTAGTTTTTGAAGTTTGTTTTGACAAAGGAGCAGTTAAAGGAAAAAATCCTTTTTGATTAATCATTTTTTTATTGTCAGTAATAACATTATTATTATTAAAAGGATTACTTGAATTAATATTATTATTATTAACTTGACATGAAGTTATATTATTTATATTTATTGAATTTATTATATAAGAATTTTCACTTTGTTGATATGAAGATTTATTATTTAAAGATATTTTTTTTTCTTATTGGAATTAAATGATTATAATTATAAATATTAATTTTATTATTATTATTTTTCTTTTTTTTATTTATTAACTTATTTAATCTTTTTTCATTTGAATTTTTCCTTGAATTTAAAGTTGTATAAGCAATTTTTTTTTAATTGAGAAGTAATATTTAAATTATCTTTTTTTATTTTTCATTAATTTATCAAAAATTTTCATAGAAACTTTTTTTTCATGTATTCCACTTCTTAATCTATATTTACTATTATTTTTAACTTTAATATTTTTAATATTTTTTCCTTTATAATTATCTCTAGGAGAAGTAATATTTTTATTTACAGAATAATTTAAAGTTTTATTTTTTTCTTCAATAATATTTTCTCTAATGAATTTATTATTATTTTGATAATTTAAACTTATTGAATTAGAATTTTGAAAATGATTTCTAATAATTTCATGTCTACTTCCATAAACTTTTTTAGGATAATTAATAGGATTAGTATAATTTAAATAATTAGAATTTTTTTTTTTCATAAATTTTTTTTTTATATATTCTAAAGCATTATCTTCAATTTCTTTTTGTTCAAAAATCATTTCTTCTTTATTATTTAATTTATAATTTGCGCTTTTTCTTGGTGATGCTTTTGATGATGTTTTTAATGATGTTTGACGAAAAGAATTTGAATTCGAATTATATGATGAAAATATTCCAAAATTTTTTATTGGAAGTTGATTTTGTTTTAATTGAATTTGAAGATATTTATTATTAGGACTGTTTAATACATTTGAATTATTTTGCTTTGATTCTTTCATTTTTTAATTTGAAATATAATATTTTTTATTTTTTATTCTTGAGTTAATTTTTTTAATTAAAAAGAAAATATTTTCTAAATGATTTATTTACTTTTTTTTAATAGACTTAAATAATTTAAAAAAATGAAATTTTAATTTTAATCTTTTTTACTCATTTATATAATTGAATCAATGTATTTTTTAAATCATATTTAATTCTTTTTAGATTATATTTAATTTCAATTCTATTTACAAATTTATCTAAAAAAAAATGAAAAAAATATAAAAAAATGAAATTTTCAAATTTTTAAAACTATTTTTTTAATACAAAAAAATTAAAAATATATATAAATACAAATGGAAGGTCAAAAAGGAATTTCATTACCATTTATTTTATCTCTTCCAGTAAAAGTTGCAGATCATTATAAATTTAGTGTAATTTTCTTTATTCTTGGATTTATTTTAACATGTTGGTTTTCATTATATTTAGTCACATATAAACAAAATGAAAGAAAAATTGCAAGAGAATTACTTCTTGCTTTATTTGCTTCTATTTATTTTGGAATTGGATCTTTTTTTTTAATGCTTTCTTTTGGAGTTAATGTTTAAATAGAAAATATTATACTTTTTTTATTTAAAATTTTTTTAAAAATGATTTTTGTTTTTTAGTTATTTTTTTTATTTTTTTGATAGAAAATATATTCAATTATAATAATAATCAATTAATTTTCATATTAAGATAAAATTCTTATTGTTAAAGAATCTGGTTTAAAACAATAATTTCTTTTATTTTTGTCTATTTTTTTTTAATTATTTAATCTTATTTTTTGTTTATTCAGAAATAATAATATTTATCATTTTTTCTTTATTTATTTATATATATTATTTGAAATTATATACTTAAAATTCCTTCTTTAAATGCCTTTTTTATATATATTGAATTTTAACTTTACTATGAACATTTAGAATTTACATTTGAATTTAATTTATTCTTAAATAAAAAAATATTTATTAAATATTTTAATAAATAAATAATCAAAGATTTCATTTGTAATATTTTTATTTATTTAAAAAGAATTTTTTATTTTATTTCAGAAATAATTTATTTTATATTTATTAATATACTTGATAAATTATTGATAAAACTTTTTAATTATAATGAAACAAAAAATTATAATAAATTTATAATCAAAAATATAGGAAATGGAACAAAATATGAAAAAAGCTTTTTATCAAACATTACAAACTTTTTCTCATAAATATTATACAAATTATTTAGGAATAAATACACCAACTTCTGATAAATTATCAATAATAAAAAAAAATACTTTTGAGATGATAGAATTTTTTCTTTTTAATATAAATGGATTATTAATAATGAATTATAACTTTTATAAAAAAGGAAATAATATAACAAATAATAATACAAATATAAATAATGAAACAAATTTAATTCAACATTCACTTATTTATTTTAAAAAATTAAATCAATTAAATCAAAAAAAAAATTTTATAACATATACTATATATTTAGAAAGATATAAAATAGTATATTTATTTCATAATAAACAAATATTAGTAGGAAAATTTAAAAATGATATTAATAATTATTATTGTTATTTATGTTTAAAATTTATTTATATATCTTTAATTAATTTTAAATTTGATATAAATGAAAAAATATCAATGTTATATACAAGAATAAATGATAAAAAATCTTATAAAATAATTGATGAATTATTTCAAAATCAAAGTAATTTAAATATAAATGAAAATGATAAAAAATTAATTAATTCATATAATAATGAAGATAGTACTGATAATTCAAAATTTTATAATCAAAAATTATTTTCTTTTAATGATTATTTAGAAATTAAAATATATGAAAATTACTTTTTAAAATATTTATTTCTTCACTTTAATAAGGTTTTTGATTTAATAAGTCATAGAGAAGAATTATTTTTATCAAATATAAAGTTAAAAAATGTATATTATATAGATTTAGAAAAGCAAGAAATAATATTTGATTATAATAAAATAAACAATAGGAAATTTAGAAATATAAAATTTTATAAAAATGAAAAAATATTAAATCATTGTATTTCATGTGCAAAAAAATTAGAATTAGAATATAAAAATAATTTAAGAAATTCAGATTTAGAATATATTCAATTATTAACTGAAAATTTTGTTAAATTTGAATGTACTTCTTCTTATCCAAGATATAGTTTTTATATTAAATATTTACCTATTTTAAATGGAATTGCTATTATTCATATTTATTTTCAAAAAAAATTATCAAGACAAGCAGAAAAAAATTCTTTAAATTCTAATTATCCTTTACAAAATAAATTCACTTTAAATAAAAGTTCTTTAACTAAAATTATGTATAAAAAATTTTATTATGAATTTATTACTGTTTTTTCAAATAATAATAAAACAGAAGATAATTTTAAATATTATGAACCTGAAAAAATTTATAATATTCAAAAATTTTTTTTTGAATTTTTCATTGCTTTAACTAAACAAAATGATATTTATTATTATATTCAAAAAAATAGAGTGGCTAAATATTTTAATAAGAACATTTTAAATGAAATAAATTCAGTTCCTTCAAAAATATTAAAAGAAAAATCAATAGAAAAAGTATTTAATCAAATAAATTTAAAATTAGAAAATTTATTTTTAAAAATATACACAAATGAAAATAAGAATAATTCAAAAGATATAATAAATATATCTCAAATATTTATAATGGAAGATGAATTTATATTATTAGATTTATTTAAAGACTTAATTAATCAAGGTCCAAATTGTATAGTCAAATTTGACAGCCACAAAAATATAAAATCAAATAAAAATTCTAAATTAATAATGAAAGATATTAATTCAATTTATCCTTCTTCTCATTTTATAACAGATAATTCAGATGATGTATTAATTTCAAAAGAAAATGGAAGTAAAATAATGTTTAATAATTTAAAAAAAAATAATTTAGTTAAAAAAGAAATTTCTAAAAAATCAAGTTTAAAATTAACTTCTTCTGATTATAATAATTTTTCTTCTTTTGAAATTGATGATTCTTCTATTAATATGACTGGAATTTCAAGAAAAATTTCAAATATATTTGAAAAAAATAATGAGAAAAATAATAGAAAAGAATTTTTTAATCATAGAAAAAATTCATTTTTTGAAGAAAGTGATACTGATAATAATAATATGAATTGTAAAATTAGTGTTTATAAAGATAATAAGAATTTAAAAAGAGCTACTACTTTTGAAAATGGTAATTATGTTCTTAAATTTTCTAATTTGAAATTAGGGAAAAATTACCCTAAAGACATTGTTTCTAAAAAATTAGATTTATTTAGTTTTTCAGGAAGTTTTGGAAGGAAAGATGATAAAAAAAAATGTTAAAATTTTTTTTATTTATATTTTATAAAAATCTGTTCATTTAATATTGCATATTAGAATAATATTGATTTAAAACAATCTGAATTTATAAATAATTTTTATAACTAAATTTAAATATGTTTATTATAAATTTATTCATTTCTATTATTAATTAAATATGGAAAATTTTGTTATATATTAAATGATTTTAGTAATCTTCCTTTAGATTATAATTAAAGTTGTTAAAAATAAATATTTTTATTTTTCTATTAATAAAATAATGAAAAAATAAATATGAAAAAATAATGTATTTTTTAAAGCTCTATATTCTTGATTAATATAATAATAAAATAACATATCAATATATATATCTATCAATTATATCTTTTTTAAAGTCTTTTATATTTAATAAAAATAATAATTTTAATTCTATTAGAATGATAATAATTAAAAAGAAAAAATTTATATATCATTATTTTAAACTAATTAAAAATAATATTTAAATATAAGAATAGTATGTAATTTCCAATATTTTATATTTCTTCAGCTTTTATATTATCATCTTTTTCTTCTTCTTCATCTTCATTATCTTTTTCATCGACTAATCCTCCAATTAATTTAATACAATTATTTAAATTATCATTATTTAAAGTATCAATGACTAATTTTTTAATTTTTTTTTTATTATTTCCAACTTCCCAAATAACAATCATAAAATTAGATTTTTTAGATTTTTTTTTTTTCATTGCAACTTTACTTTTATTATAAACAATAAATAATTTATTTGAAATAATATCTTTATTATTATTTTCTTTATCTTCATCAAAAATTAATATATGACCTTGTAGGGTTATAACAATAAAAGAATTTTTAATTCCTTTTAAAATTCCTTTTATTCTTTTACAATTTGTTTTATATATAATTAATTCATTATAATTAATTTCTATACTCTTTGGTATTAAATTTATTAAAAAATTTATTAATTCTTCTAAAGAATTATATTTTTCTGATTTGAAATTATTATCATCTTTAATGTCTTCATTATTAATAAATTCATTATTTTTAATTAAAATTTCTTGAAATTGAGAAAATAACTGATTAAAATCTTTTATTGTATTTATAGAAGTATTATTTTCTAATAATTTTTTAACAGATAAATTCTCATCAATAGTTAATTTATTAGAATTTTCATTAAATTTATTAATATCTCCAAAAGTATTATATAAATTCATATTAAAAATTCTAGAAATTTGATTATGATAAATTTCCATACATTGCTTTAATAAATTAATATATTCATTTATTAAATCTTTTGAATTTTTAATATAAATTTTAATTTCATTTAAAAAGTGATTCACATAAATAAACATTTGATTAGAAGAAGAAATTAAATTATATTCAATTAAAACATAATCAATAAAATCTTGAATTATTATTAATATATCAGGAGATTTAATTTGACTTTTAAATAATTCAAATTGTTTTTCATAATTTTTAGTATATAAATTTTCATGTTCTTGTCTTTTAATTTCTAAATCAGAAACAAGAGAAATCATTTTTTTAAAATTATTTTCAAATTTAGTATGAACTGTATCAATTTTAGAAAAAGAAGAATTTGATAAAAACACTTTTTTAATATCATTTGATATTACATTAAAATTATCATAAATAATATTATTTGTTTTATAAATTAAATTACTTGAATCTTCTCCTAATAATAATGATTTATTATTATCAAACTTTTCAATTTCTATATGAATTTTTTTCATTTCATTTGATAAATTTAAATAAACTGAAGAAATTTCTTTAAAATATTTTAATAAAGGTTTAATTTCATTTAAAAAAGAAGATGAAATACTTGAATATAAAGGTTCACAAATTCTTTTAAATAATTGAATTATTGAATTTGTATATTTTTGAGTAAAAAAATATATTTTAATATAATGATTTATTTTATTTATATATAAATCAATAGAATTATTTCCTGTTTTTTGAATATAACAATCATAACTCTTCTTTAAATTTTTTTCCCCTTCATTCATTTTAGTATTAATCTCATCTTTTTTAAAATTTATATTTCCCTTTTCATCTTCCATAAAACAATTTAAAAAATAAAAAAAATAAAAAAAAAAAATTTAAATTCTCAATAAAAAAAACTGAATAATAAAAGCTTTGAAAGTTATTGAACTTTAGTATTAGGATATTCTTTTTCACTAACAGTACTATTCATTTGTGTTTGATTCATATGAAAAGACTTATCATTATTTTTTTTTAAATTTTTACATTTTTTTCCAACATCCTTTTCAACTTTAGCTAATCTAGAGAAGCAAATTTGAATTTGATTATATAAATCATCTTTATCTTTTTGTAAAATAGCAATTTCTTTAATTAATTTGAAATTTTCAGTTTTTTGTTCAACTAAAAATTTTTTTAAACTTTTTTCTAATTTTTCAATTTCAGGTAATAAATCATCAAGTCCTTCATCATCTTTAACTTCAACTCTTTTTCTTAAAATATCAACATGACTTTGTATAATTTCTAAATAATCTTTAACTTCTAAATTAATTGAACTTAATTCTTTTACTGTTGTTTCCATTTGACCTATTGTTGATGTTAATGATGCATTTTGATTCTGTTCAAAATGATAAAATAATTTATCTTCTGCAGGAACAGTTAATGATAGGAATTTTAAATTTGATAATGAATTAAAAAATTCAGAATTGTAACTTTTTAATTTTCCTTCTTCTGGTAATTTCTCAAATACATCAAATCCTTGAATTTTTGTATATTCTATTTGTGGATTCTCTTTTTTCACATCTTCTGATTCCATTTTTTTTAAAAGTTTTTATTATTTTTTTTAAGTTATTTTTTAATTATTTTGGGTTATAATTTTGTTTCATTTTTAACCTTTTTTTTTTTAGGATTTTTTTCATATTTAATTAATATAATTATTTTACTAATAAAAAAAATGAATCCTAATGAAGAAGTTGAAAGCATGAAAAGTGGTAGAAAGAAAAAATTAGTTAATTTAAAATTTAAAAGGAAAAATCAAAATTTACAATATGAAGAACAGAAAAATCAATCTGAAGAAAATAAATTTAAAACTTTATTTTCACAATTAAAACAAAATAACCTTCAAATAAAAGAAGTTTCAGAAAGAATTATTTCACAAAATCTTTATACAGAAAATAATGATAAAAAGATTTTTAATCAAAATTTAAAAAATAATGATAATATGAATGGGTTTGATCCTTATTCCATTAATAATAATCAAATGAATAATTTTAACAATAAAGATAATTTTCTTTTTAAAAATCCAATCAATGAAAATTTAAACAATGCTTTTAACAATGAATCAAAAGATAAGAAAAATTTAGAATTAAAAAATGAAATGAAGGTAAGTTATAATAATAATTTACAAAATAAAAATGAATTTATTGAAATTAAAAATAATGAGCAATTTCCTATTGAAGAAAAAAATGATAATAGAAAAGATAATCAATTCTCTATTTTTCAGTTTGATAATGGTGATTTAAATAATAATTTTACAAATCAAAATCATTCCAATTCAAATTTAGATAATTTAAATCTAAACAATAATGAATTTAATAAGAAAATAAATTCAACTATTCAATTTCCAAATAATAAAGAAAATACAAATTATAATTTAAAACAAAGTGATAATCAATTAAATCCAAAAATGCAAAATCAGTTAACAAATAATTTCTTTGATTCTGAAGAAATTAAAGTAGATAATCCTCCAAAAAAAGAAGAATTAAATGAAAAAGAAAACAATTTAATTGATTTTGAAATAAATAATAATAATTTAAAAAGAGATGAAAATTTTGAATTCAATTCAAATGAAAATAAAAAAATAAACCCTAATTTAAATACAGAAAATAAATTAGATTTAAATAATTTAATCGAATTAAATAATAATAAAATTGATTCATCTCAAAATAATAAAGAAAATATTCAAATTGATCCTTTAAAAAAAAATATTAATGAAGATAATAATTTAAATAATCAATTTGATAATTTCAAGATAGAAAATCCAAAAAAAAATAATAATTCACAAGCTCAAAGTCATATAATAAATCCAAATATAAATCCAAGTTTTCAAATAGACTTAAATAATAATTTAAATCCAAGTCTTCAAATGAATAATAATATAAATAAACAATCAAATGAATTTAATTCAAATATTAAACTTTCTGAAAATAAAGAATTTGATTCAGATATTAAAAAAGAATCTCAACAAAAAATAACAAATCAAAATGAAAATATTTTGAATGGAAGAGAAACATTTTCACCATATAATTTAGATATTAAAGTAGATGCTAATAAATTCGATGAAAATTATAATGAAGGAAATAAACAAAATAAAAATAATCTTTATCTTCCTCCTGCAAATGATTCTCCCCAATTAAATAATAGACCTGATAGTAAAATTGGGATTATCAGTAATGACAATGAACAAAAAAATAATAATAATAGTATAAATATTAATAATATGGATGAAAATAATTTATTAAGAGGAAATAATAATCAAAATATTGATATTAAACCAAGTGGATTTAATAATAATAGTATAAGTATTAATAATATGGATGAAAATAATTTAATAAGAAGAAACAATAATCAAAATATTGATATTAAACGAAGTGAATTAAATAATAATATTAACATGGATGAAAATAATTTATTAAGAGGAAATAATAATCACAATATTGGTATTAAACCAAGTGAATTAAATAATAATATTAATATGGATGAAAATAATTTAATAAGAGGAAACAATAATCACAATATTGATATTAACCCAAGTGAATTAAATAATAATATTAATATGGATGAAAATAATTTAATAAGAGGAAATAATAATCAAAATATTGATATTAACCCAAGTGAATTAAATAATAATATTAATATGGATGAAAATAATTTATTAAGAGGAAACAA
>JAEEGL011447285.1_pt1 | contig 17364 bp, 16 predicted proteins | sample 9134231 | NCBI WGS metagenome assembly JAEEGL01 (sample SAMN16246548, study PRJNA631951) | gut metagenome | biome: gut microbiome; feature: rumen; material: fiber-attached | host: Bos | place: Iran: Karaj | collected 2018-10
GCGGCCGCCAGCGCTCCTTTGATTATGGCGTCGGGGGCGTTGTCGCCGCCCATTGCGTCGATGACGATATTCATTGCGTGCTCCGCTTCCGGAAGCCTAGTTGGCCTCCTTGTTTCCGGGTCTGAAGCGAACGACCTTGTTCGAGGTGTTCTTCTCGAGCGGGGTGTGCCTCAGGTAGATCTCCCTTATCATCTTGTAGGGAGGATTCTCGGCGTTGACCTTGTCGACCAGGGTCCATACGTGGGCCTTGACCTTTTCGAGGTCTTCAGCGTCTTCTCCGAGTTTTTCCTTTATGCAGTCCCAGTCGAGATAGATGCTCGCGGCGATCTTGGTGTCGTCCTTGTTCTCGCTTTCGGTCTCGAATGCCATCGACTCGTTTATCTCGTCGAAGAGGGAGAGCTGATACTCGAGCTCTTCGGGGAAGACGTTCTTGCCGTTCTTCGTTATGATAACATTTTTCTTGCGTCCTGTGATTATGATGTAGCCGTCCTCGTCGATATATCCGAGGTCGCCGGTGTAGAGCCAGCCGTCCTTGATGACTTCGGCCGTGAGGTCCGGCCTCTTGTAATATCCGAGCATGACGTTTTCTCCCCTGAGGCAGATCTCGCCTATGCCGTCGGGACCCGGGTTGTCGATCTTCGCACCGCAGCCGGGGAAGGGGACTCCTATGGAATTGGCCTTGGGGGCGGTATCCGGATTGAGGGCTCCCATCGGAGCGCACTCGGAGAGGCCGTAGCCCTGAAGAGCCATGGAACCGAAGGCCTGGAAGTCCTCGAGTATCTGAGGATTGATGGCGGCGCCGCCGGATATCATCATGCGGACCCTGCCGCCGAGCGTCTGCTTGATCTCCTTGAAGAACATGTCGGAGATGTCGATGCCGAGCTTTCTCTTAAGGAAGAGGACGATGGGGATGACCTTCCTCACGGTGTTCTCCTTGCCCTTGGCCCTGATGCCCTTCCATATGTTCTTGTGGAGAGCCTCGAAGATCGCGGGGACGGCGAGTATGAAGGTCGGCTTCGCCTCCTGAAGGTTCTTTACGATGTACTTGAGGCCTTCGCAGTGGGCGATCGCGGAGCCCTGATAGAGCGGCATCATGAAGTCGGCCGTGAACTCGTAAGTGTGGTGGATCGGGAGCATGCTGAAGAATATCTCGTGATCCGTTACCTTGAGAACGGTGGGCGAGAACATGATGTCCGCGCAGATGTTCCTGTGCGAGAGCTCAATGCCCTTGGCCAGTCCCGTGGTGCCGGAGGTGAAGATTATGATCGAGGTCTCCCTGGAATCGATCTGAGCCTCGGTGAATTCGGTGTTTCCGGCCTCTGCGAGCTTCTTGCCTTCTTCTATGAGCTTCCACTGGGAGAGGACGGGGACCTCGACTCCGTCGACGCTGACGGTCTTGTCCTCGTGCTCCTGCTGGGCGATGAGGTACTTAAGTCCGGTCTCGCCCTCAGCGAACATCCTCGTGAAGATCTCCTCGCGCTTTTTGTCAAAGCTGATCGCGGTGACCTCGGCCTGGTTGATGAGGTTCTTGAGGTCGTTGTACGGGAGCTCCTTGTCGAGGGGGACCACGCAGCCGGTTCCGCAGGATACGGCGAGGTGGGCGACGCTCCAGGTGTAGTTGGTCTCGCCTATGACGGAGACCCTGTTCTCCTTGAGGCCCATGTCGATGAACGTCGTCCCGAGCCCGTTGACGTCGCTGAGGAATTCCTTATAGGTTATGGTCTGGTAGGGACCCTTTTCAAACTTGGTGTAGAAAGCCACGTGATCCGGAAAGAGTCTGGTTGAACTTTCGATCAGGTCCTTGATGCTTATGATGGGTCTGGAATCCCTGTACTTTACGTAGGGACGGGGGTCGTTCACGATCGCGTCGATTATGCGCTGAGCCCACTCCCTGTCGTCCTTCAGCATTACTTCGTACTCTTCTCTTGAAACTTTGTTCATCTCTTGTTCTCCTTCTTGCCTGCCCTGAGGACTTCCGTACAGTCTTCGAAAACCTCGTTCAGCCTTTTGAATCCTTTTATCAATACGAGCTTCTCATCGTCCGTAAACTCGTTCATTATCTTATAGATCATGTCGGTGGTGTGCTTCGTCTGATACGTCGTTATCAGCCGTCCCTTGCGGGTGAGGCTCACGCTGCGGCTTCTCTCGTCCTCGGCGTTGACGTTCTTCTGAACGTAGCCCAGGTCCTCGAGCTTTTCGATAAGAGAGGTGCAGGAGGGGCGGGTGATCTTAAGAAAGCCGGCTATCTCGCTGACCGTCCTGGAGCCCTTGCCGTCGGGCGAGGCCTTGTAGATGTAGTCCATGGCGTTTCTGCCGCGGAAGCTCGTCGTAGTCCTTGAGCAGGCCCGCTTGGTCTCCTCGAGCTGGAGGACGTTGTGATAGGCCCTGATCAGCAGCTCGCTGTATTCTTCCGGTTTTACCGACATGTGATGCCTCCGAAAAGACTCATGATCTGATTAGATAAACTAATTAGATAAGCTAACTAAAAGATTTTAACATCGGGGTGGTTTTAAGTCAATTCGTTTGTATGATATAATCAACCAAATATGATAATTACGAAGAGGCGAGAGCCTTTTCACTCAGCTTACGCGAAGTTTTTAAGGAGGCTTCATATGAAATGGTTCAAGTATGATCTGCTCATCAAGAACGGTCACGTTTACGATCCCGCCGCCGGGATAGACGAGGTCCGCGACGTCCTCGTCAGGAGAAGCAGGATAGTCGAAAAGCCGGCTGATTTTGACGAGAAGGAGGTCCTCGAGGTATTCGACGCCAGCGGCTATCTCGTAACGCCGGGCCTCATCGATTACCATACCCATACGGGCTTCCGCCGCTCCGACTTCGCTATCGATCCCGACCTCTACGGACTGCCCAACGGCATCACCACTATAGTCGCCGCCGGCTCCTGCGGCTCCGGAGACTTCGAGACCATGGCCGAGGCGATCATCCCCAGAGCCCAGGTCACGATGAAGGCCAACCTTCACATCACCGCCACGGGCATGGTCACCGAGATGCTGCCCGAGACCCAGACATCGGAGTACTGGGACGTGCTCAGGGACGAATACATCGTCGAGAGATACAGGGACGTCATCGCGGGACTCAAGATCCGCTTCGGAAACAACAATCCCAAGATGGACTTCGGTCCTCTTCCCGAAGCCATCAAGCTCGCAGAGCGCCTCGGACTTCCTCTCATAGTCCACATCGCGAGGACCCTCGTGCCCTATGACGACGCCGTCGATCAGCTCAGAAAGAACGACGTGCACGTCCATATCTTCCAGAAGTCCGAGTACAACATGTTCGAGCCGGACGGAAAGAACATCAGAAAGTGCATACTCGACGCGAGAGACAGGGGCGTTCTCTTCGACGCTTCGGTCGGCCGCACCAACCACAGCTTCGAGATCATGAGGAAGGCCATAGACAAGGGCTTCTATCCCGACATCATCTCGACCGACGTCGTCGCGTACAGCGCGTACCGCACCTCCAACCACTCCGTCCTGAGGGCCATGAGCGCCTTCAAGGCCGTCGGAATGCCCATGGACGAGGTCATGAGGGCTGTCACCAAGACTCCCGCCGAGCACATCGGACTCTACGGAGAGGTCGGAACCATCAGGCCCGGCGCTCTCGCGGACATCGCGATCTTCAAGGAGAACAGAGAAAAGCACGTCCTCACCGACTGGTTCAAGGAAGAGCTCGAGACGGATCTCATGCTCGAGCCTCAGATGACCGTCAAGGCGGGCCGCATAGTTTACATGAGCGTGGACTACGCGTTCAAGCATCAGGAGAGCAACCTGTACTAAATCGGGCTGCAGGCCGGATGCTTCCGGCGGTCTGACGACGCGGAATATCTGACAACAGCAGAAAAGGCTCCCGGCAGATGCCAGGAGCCTTTGATTTAAGGATGTCTCTTTTGTGCCTGCTTCGGACAGTCCGTAGATCGGCGCCGTCTTATCAGGCGGCCTATATGCTCTGACCCTCGCTGACGGCGCTCGTTATGTCCTTTGCCCTGGAGGCCTTGCCGTAATCGTCGACCTTCTTGCGGTTTATCTCTCCGTGGGTAAGGCAGCCGGCTCCGGATACGCAGCCTCCGGTGCAGGCCATGCCCTCGATGAAGTTGGCGTCCAGAACGTTCTTGCTCTTCTTGAGAAGGGCGGCGCGGCAGGCCTCTATGCCGTCGCAGGACACAGCCTTGAGCTCGAAGTCGGTGATGCCCTGTTCCTTAAGGGCCTCGGCCACGGCGTCGGAAAGACCTCCGCAGTGCGCGAATATCCTTCCGAAATAAGACGCACCGTAGAGCTCGCTGGTCTCGAGCTCTCTTATGTCTATCCCGCGGCTGTCGAGCAGGGCCTGAAGCTCCTCGAAGGTGAGGACGCTGTCCACGTAGGGCGCGACGCGCTCGTCCTTGATCTCGAGCTTTTTGGCGGTGCAGGGCCCGATAAAGACCACGTGCGCGCCGGGATGCCTCTCCTTAATGAATTTGGCGATGGTCGCCATAGGAGAGAGGTTGGTAGAGATATTCCCCTCGAGCGCCGGGAAGTTCTTCTTGATATAGCTCGCGAAGGCGGGGCAGCAGGAGCTCGTGAGGAAGCCCTTTTCGGAGAGCTCCTTCGATTCGCCGACGGCGACCATGTCCGCGCCGAGCGCGGCCTCTACGACCTCGTCGAAGCCTAGCATCTTGATGCCTGTGATGAGCTGTCCGAGCCTTGCGTAGACGAACTGACTCGACACGGCCGGAGCGATGACGGCGTAGAGCTTGTTGTCGGGGTCTTCCTCGCGGGAGCGTTCCTTAAGAAGGTCTATGACGTCGAGTATGTAGGATTTGTCGGTGATCGCTCCGAAGGGGCACTGATATACGCAGGCGCCGCAGGCTATGCATTTGCTGTCGTCTATCATCGCCGCGCCGTCCTCGTTTATGCCTATTGCCTTCACCTTGCAGGCGTTCTGGCAGGGCCTCTTGAAGTTTGTTATCGCGGTGTAGGGGCAGGCCTTGGCGCACTGTCCGCATTCGACGCATTTTGACTTGTCTATGTGGGCCACGTGGTTGTGATCGAAGCTTATCGCGCCCATCCTGCATGCATCCTCGCAGCGGTGAGCTATGCAGCCCCTGCAGGACGCCGTAACCTGATAGCCGGCGGCGGGGCAGTCGTCGCATGCTATGTCTATAACCTCTATCACGTTGCGGCTCTTCTTGTTTCCACCCATCGCGACCTTGACCCTCTCGGAAAGTATGGCTCTTTCCTTGTAGACGCAGCAGCGCATGGTTGGGACCTTGCCCGGGGTGATTATCTTCGGTATGTCCCAGAGGTTGTCGTAAAGGGTGCCGTTCCAGTACTGCCTCGCGACCTCCCTGAGGACCTTGTATTTCAGGTACTGCACCTGAGTGTCGAATTTGTAAAGCTTCTTTTCCTTTTCCATGTTTTCTCCCTGTTGAATGTTCTCCCTGTATTTTTGATTCCGAAAATGTATCGTTCAGTCCTTCGGCGTCAGCCGAAAACGTGCAGAATGAGTTCCTTCACGAGGACGCAGGCCTCGTCGTAATTCACCGAAGCCCCCGACGATATCACCAGATAACCGCTCCTGAGCCCCTCCAGGCGCGAGAGACTTTCGGCAAAGGGAAGGGCGGAAACGTCGGTGAACACGAAGTTGTCCTTTGATGTGAGCGGTATCTCGAGCTTTATGTCTCCCGTGAAGCTGTCGTATTCGGCGTGGTATTCGTCCGTATAGATGTCGGCCGGCAGCTCTCCCTTTGGTGCCTTCGCCGAGGCGATGAGCCGTCCTCCTTTAAGAGATATCTCGTTTACGCAAAGCCTTCTGTCGCCGCTTAGTACCGGAAATCCCGGCGCGAAGGCGAGGCGGCCGTATGGAGGGCCCTTGACCGCCGAGGTTATGCGGGCGAGCTGCCTTACGTCGTCGGCGTTGTGAAGGAGTATGGCTTCCTTCGACTCCGCGTTTCTGCTCCTCAGCCAGTCGTAATAAAGATCTCTGCAGTCGCCGCCTCTGATCGGGTCGGTGCGCATTTCCGTGAGTCCCAGAGCCGCCTCGATATCCTTCTGGGAATGCCTTTCCATCCTGCCGTAGACGGGCCAGTAGAGCCTGAGCCACCTGAAAAGGTCGATCGAATAGAGCTCCGGAAGCTCGGCGAGCGGCGAGAGCTTGGCGAGCCTGGCTCTGAGGAAGGGCAGGTCGAAGGAGTCTCCGTTATAAGTGATCACGGCGTCATAGCCGGAAAGCTCTGCGGCGGTCTCCTCGCAGATCAGAGCCTCCTCGGCCGGGTCCTCGCAGAAGAGCTGACGTACCTCGAGAGTGTCCGGATCGCAGAAGCAGGCGGATATTATCCTGTCGTGAGAGGATACGAGACCTGTGGTCTCTATGTCGAAAACGACGGTTTTCAGATCGGAAAAATACTCGTTTCTTACCATACTGTAATTCTAAAACAAAACAGACCGCAGGGGAAGCGGTCTGTTTTGTTCAAAAGGGGTATTTGGGATTAGAGATAAATAATTATCACTAATGACAATTACATGTTGATATTATCATCGCGTTTCACATTCTTCAAGTGGAATTGTGAAAAAAACTTCACAAAGTCGACATAATTCTTTTTTGCGTCAGATTTGCAATGCGAAGGGCGGGAAAGCGGAGTCAAATATTGCAGTCCTTTATGCATTGACCGGCGGGTTTATATTGGTTTACAATAAAACTGAAAGAAAATGAAATTATTATTATACATATCAAAAATTATGTAAACAAATTATTGCTTCAACATGGATTTGGGTTGTATGAGAAAGCTCACTTTGTTTATCCTGCTGTTCGCTCTGCTTGCGGGATCCTTCGGTCCGGCAGCGGCAGGACCATGACTGTCCGATATCGCTCGTTACATATTTCCTGTTCCTTGCCAAATAAGGATCTACTTAAATGACATTCGAAGAAAAGACAGTATCATCCAGGATCATATATGAAGGCGATATCTTCACACTGAAGCAGGATATCGTCATGATAGCCGACGGCAGCACCAGAAAGAGAGACCTTATCCTTCACAGGGGTGCGGTCGCCATTGCCGCAATGCACGAGGGCAAGCTTCTCATGGTGCGTCAGTTCAGAAAGGCCGCTGAGCAGGTCCTCTGGGAGATCCCCGCGGGAAAGCTCGACGCCGGAGAAGAGGGCACCGCTCTCGACGCCGCGAAAAGAGAGCTCCGCGAGGAGACCGGCTATGAGGGCGAGAACTGGAGAGAGCTGTGCGGCTTCTACGGCTGCATAGGCTACAACAACGAATTCATACATCTTTTCGCCTGCGACGCCACCGTAAAGGGCGAAACGGACATGGACGACGACGAGGCCATCGATCTCTACGAGATGGAGATCCCCGGGCTGCTGACCATGATAGACAGCGGAGAGATAAAGGACGCCAAGACCATCATAGCTATAGAGATGATGGCGAGGTCATATAAGCTTATTTGAGGAGGACGGTCATGGGTATCAGGGAAGATTTTGAAAAGTACATGCTCGAAGAGAAGAACTCTTCTCCCGCAACTGTAAGCGCGTACATTTCGGACATCAACGAATTTGAGGACTATCTCAAGGCCGAAAGGGAAAAGACCGTCGAAAAGGCAGGAAACGCCGACGTGGTCGCCTTCCTGATGAAGCTCAAAAATTCCGGAAGAAGGGGCTCCACGGTCAACAGAAAGCTCGCTTCCGTCAGGATATACTACTCGTATCTCGAAAAGCGAGGCAGGGTGAGAAGCAATCCGACCGACGGCATCAAGTCGCCCAGAGTGCAGAGAAAGGAGCTCGATTTCCTCAGCGTAGAGGAGGTCGAAAAGCTGCTCGGCACGCCCGGAGACGACGAGAAGGGCCTCAGGGACAAGGCGATACTCGAGCTCATGTACGCGACGGGAATGCGCGCGGGCGAGATAGCCGCGGCCGACGCCTCGGACATCAATCTTCAGATAGGCTTCATCCAGTGCGGAAGAGGGGCCAAGGGCAGAGTGATCCCGGTCGGAAGGCTCGCCAGAAAGGCCGTAAGGGAATACATGGCCGAGTCCAGGCAGAAGCTCCTCGGAAGGAAGGAGGACTGCGGAGCTCTCTTCCTCAACTACGCCGGCGAGAGGATGACGCGCCAGGGCATATGGAAGATCCTCAAGTTCTACGGCGAGCAGGCCGGCTTCGGCGACAGGATAGGGCCCCAGATGCTGAGGAACTCCTTCGCGGCTCACATGGTCCAGAACGGAGCCGATCTCAAGTCTCTTCAGGAGCTGCTCGGCTACGAGGACATCATGGCCGCAAAGATATTCCTGTCCGTCTCGAAGAACAGGATCATGGACGTTTACGACAGGACTCATCCCAGAGCGTAAACGGCGCGAAAAAGCCTTAAAAATACATAAAATTTCGCTTGCAAAAGGGCGGGACTTCGGTTAAAATACCACTTGCGTATTACGGGCGGTCCGCTGGCAGAGCTCGAAATCAATGGAATTTCAGCGTTCGGATGCCAAGAACGTCTATGAAGAGAGGAGGATACGAAATGGATATAATCAAGTCTATTACCAAGGATTATGAGAGGACCGACATTCCTCAGTTTAACGTAGGCGACACCGTAAAGGTATACGTTAAGGTCAAGGAAGGAAACAAGGAAAGAATTCAGCTCTTCGAAGGCTTTGTTCTCAAGAGACAGGGCGGCGGCGTAAGCGAGACCTTCACCGTAAGAAAGATCTCCAACGGCGTTGGCGTAGAGAAGACCTTCCCGATCAACAGTCCGAGCATCGACAGAGTCGAGGTCGTCCGCAAGGGCGACGTCCGCAGAGCAAAGCTCAACTACATGAGAGCGCTCACCGGAAAGTCCGCAAGGATCAAGACAAAGGAATAAGCTGTCAAAGGAGTCCGTCAGGACTCCTTTTTTTTATTTTTTTCGGTGGTATAATAGAACAGCGGCGCTGAATTGCCGTCTTTAATACAAAGGACACATTACCGTCCGAAAGGGGTTTGAATATGAAAAAGAAGAGTTCGAAAAGAAAGACAGCAGCCAGAAGGATCAGGACGTTCTGCTTCGTGCTGGCCGCGGCGCTGGCCGTAATGAGCCTCACCTCCTGCGGCGACGCGGACGAGCAGAAGGACGAAGCCGGCGAAGGCCCGGAAGAAGAGGAGGGCGAAGGCCCTCTTATAGGAGGCTTTCAGATCCCCAATCCCTGGACCGACTGCGAAGACAAAGCCGCGGCAGAAGAGCTCGCAGGCTTTAAGATCAACGCTGTTAAGGAGCTCGTAAAGGACTGCGACCGCGTCCTTTACAGGGTGATGAAGGGAGAGCAGACCATACTCGAGGCCATCTACTACGACGAAAACGGCGTCGAGCTTCTTCGCGTGCGCAAGGCTCCCGGATCGGGGGATATAAGCGGTGATTTCAACGTATATACCGAGAATCTCGTCGCCTGCGGAGAGAAGATGAGCTATGAGCTCGGCGGCTACGAGAAGGAGAAGTATCTCAAGGCCAGGATCGACGCTCTCGACGGCAGCGGAGATCCCTATACCTACTCGATAAACGTTCCCGAGGAGAGACCTCTGAGCGGAGACGACGTTTAGATTTGGATAATGGCTCTCACCGAGGATGCAGCGAAGACTGTCACGCAGCCCGCGCAGTGACCGGTTCAAGGCGAAATTCAAGACGGCCCGGAGTATTCCGGGCCGTCTTTTATTTGTGTGTCATGACAGTCTGTTTATTTGACTATTCGTGAATACTTTGGCGGCTGCGCAGTTACATATCCACGGGGTCTCCCTTTGATACGCTTATGCCGCCTCCGAGCCTGCCGGAAAGGATGCCGATGGCTTCGGCCATCTCGTCTTCGGTCGGTTCGCCGTTGAATACGGCGATCCAGACTCCGGCGTGTCCGCCGCCTGTTACGGTGCCGCTGTTGTTGAACCACACGTGGATCTCGTTGTTGTGCTCGTCGTCGTCGCGGTAGCCTCCGCAGATGAAGCTTCCGTCGAGGTTGAAGCGCGCTCCGCCCATGTTGTTGATGTTTCCGCCCATGTTGGAGTAGATGGTGCCTCCCGGCTGAACGTCTATGGTCCCGTAGTTAAAGAAGGCCTCGGGACCCGCCATGGTCGTCATCAGGTGTCCGCCGGACTTGACGACAACAGTTCCTCCTCTTTCCACGAGCAGCATGCAGACGCACCTGGCGCCGCTGTCGATCGTGAGCGTCACGCCGCTGGGGACGATTATCCTGGCGAGGGTCCTGATATAGTCGGGATCCTTTAAGGTCATGTCTCTTGCGAGCCTTATGGAGTAGGAGCTGTCGTCACGCTCGGGCGAGAGCCATTCCTTGAGCCCCTCGGCGTTGTAGGCTTCCATAACGCCGTCCGCGCCCTCGAGTACGAGAGGCTCCTGCGGGCCTGCGTCGGGCAGCTCGTCAAAATCTATGAGGACCTCTTCGCTCCCGCTTATCGTGAAGGTCTTGCCGTTCAGCTCGAATACGATATCCTGACCGTCAGTCTTCACGTCGAGGCCCATCACGTTGTTCCTGGAGACCCTGAGCCCGGCGGGTATGCTCTGGGCGGTTATGGAATTGATCTTCGCGCCCTGAGATCTGTCGTCGGGAGTGACCCTGAACTTTGTGATCCCCGCGTCGAGCAGCATCGCAGCTCCGGCGCTTACGTCCTGTCCGACCGTGTCGGGGACGTCAGTGAGGTCTTCCTCGGGTCCGATGCTCTGCTTTATCACTACGGGAACCATTTTGAGGCTTCTGCCTTCGGCGCTCTGCTCGAATATGACGCCGTATTCGTATTCGTCCGAGTAGTTGTAGCTCACGGTGCAGCCGAAGCCCGCGTCCTCGACCTTCTGCTGCGCCTCCTGCTGAGACAGTCCCACGACGGCGGGGACGTTCCTGAACAGGGCGCTGTACGCTCCGAAGGCAACGGCGGCTATCGCGGCTATGACTATAACGGCCGTGACCGCGGCTTTTTTGCTCTTTTTCCTGGACTCGAAAACTATAGGCTTGTCGGCGTATTCCTTTGTCTCGCCGGAGTTCGCGCCCGTCCTGTCGAGCGCTCCCTTTATGCCGTCGACGAAGGCTCCGTAGGTCTTGAATTTTCCGAGATCGGCCATCTGATCGACCAGGAGCATGCGGCTTAGCTCCTCGGGCATTTTGAATTCGCCCATTTTGGCGGTAAGGACGGGGATAGAGTGCTCCTTCGCGAAGCTCAGCTCTCTCTGCACGTTTGGGCTTTTTACCGAGTTTTCGGAAGCGAAGAAGAGGACGCCCGCGGCGTTTTCAAGTGATGTCCCTATCTTCTGAGCCCAGTCCGAGCCCGCTTCTATGCCTTCGTCGTACCAGACCCTGTAACCTTTGGCGCAAAGGGCTTCGATGGCGTTCATTACGTCGCTGCCGTCGGCGTGAGCGTAGCTCACGAAAAGGTAGGGATCGGTCCCTCTGTATGCAGGGATCTTCTCTTTACTCATGGTTATTTCCCTCCTTGAAAAGAATTCTGTCGGGACTGTTGTATTACTTTATGAAATCATTTTATGTATGCTCATAAAAATATGATAAAACATGCCTGTTTTTTATTCAAGACGCTTGTAAAAGGCGGTGCGGATGATATAATTATTCACGATTTGAATAATTATGCGGCTGTCAAAAGCTGCCTTTTTCATTGGAGAAAAATACAGGAGACGGAGATATCATGCGCTACGCAAGACAAAGCAAGATACTCGAGATCATCAAGAACGAGGACATCGATACTCAGGAGGGCCTCGCGGAAAGACTCAGAGCGGCGGGCTTCCAGGTGACTCAGGCAACCGTATCGAGAGACATCAGAGAGCTCAAGCTCGTCAAGGTCGCCGGAAGCAGCGGCAAAAGCGTTTACGCTCAGGGCAGCATGCCCGGAAGCGACGCCGACGAGCGCTACATCAAGATACTCAGGGAGACAGTCATCAGCGTCAAGTCTGCCGGAAACCTCATCGTCGTAAAGACTCTCGCGGGCTGCGCCAACGCCGCGGCCGAGGCCATAGACAAGGTCGGCTTCAGCGAGATCATCGGCTCCATCGCCGGCGACAACAATATCTTTCTGGTCATTGAGTCGGAGGACCGCGTTCCTTCCGTGATGGAGAGATTCGAGAAGCTAAAGGCCTGACGATCTATGATCAGCAATATCGGGATCGAAAACTTCGCCGTCATAAAAAAGCTTTCGCTTGCCCTTGCGCCTGGCTTCAACGTCATAACGGGCGAGACCGGCTCCGGCAAATCCGTCGTGATCGAGGCGATAAGCATGGCGCTGGGCGCAAGAGCGGATATGGACTATATCCGCTCCGGTGAGTCCAGGGCGGTAATAGAGATGAGCATAGACCTCTGCGACTGCGACAGGGCCGCGGTAGGTTCTGTTTTTGATGAGCTCGGTATCCCGGCGGACGATCCTGTTATAATCCGGAGGGAGCTCAGCGCTCAGGGCAAATCTCTCTGCCGCGTGAACGGCTCTCTCGTGCCTCTTTCCGCTCTCGGAAAGCTGTGCAGGCTGATAGCCGACATCCACGGACAGTACGACCACCAGTTTCTGCTGAGCCCCGAAAACCACGCGGGAGTCCTCGACGCCTACGGAGGCGCCGAGATCGCGGACTGCAAGTCTAAGGTCGCCGAAGCATACGCGAAGTACGTCGCCGCTTCGGAGGCGCTGATGAAGCTCAAGAAAAGCATCACCGAATCCGAAAGACAGCGCGACCTTCTGCGCTTCGAGCTTGAGGAGATAAACGCCGCGGACCTGAAGGAGGGCGAGGACGAGGCTCTCGAGCAGGAGCTCGAGCTGATAAAGAACAGCGAGAAGATCTACGAGGCATTGTCCGCGGCATACAGCCAGCTGAACGACGGGGGCGGGATATCCGGCCTCGGCTCCGCTTCCTCGGAGCTAAAAAGGATAGAGAGCTATTCACAGGATATAAGATCGCTTCTCGAAAGGAGCGACGAGCTCTATTATCTCGCTCAGGACGTCGCTACGGACATAAGGCACCTCCGCGACTCCGTCAGCTATTCGCAGGAGGACTTCGAATACAAGTCCGACCGGCTGGAGGAGATAAACAGGCTCAAGAGAAAATACGGCGGCAGCGTGAGCGCCGTCATCGCTTACGGAGAGAGCGTGTCCGAAAGGCTTTCCGTCATAGAAAACGCCGATCAGCAGACCGCCGCTCTCGAAAAGGACATTCTGGCCTTCAGGGCGGATTACGACGCTCTGGCTAACATGCTGACCGAGCTTCGCAGGCTGTTCGCAGGAAGGCTGTCTTCTCTTATTACCAAGGAGCTCTCCGAGCTCAATTTCAGGGACGCGCAGTTCGACGTGAGCATAAGACCTTCCGCGCCGTCCGCCTCCGGCAGCGATTCGGTCGAATTCCTTATAAGGACGAACGCCGGAGAGGAGCTTAAGCCGCTCTCGAAGATCGCTTCGGGCGGCGAACTTTCCCGTATCATGCTCGCAATAAAGGGCATACTCGCCGATACCGACGTGATCCCTACGGTGATCTTCGACGAGATAGACACCGGCATCAGCGGAGCTACGGCGGACGTCGTGGGAAGAAAGATGAGACGCATAGCGGAAAAGCACCAGCTCGTCTGCATAACGCACCTTCCGCAGATAGCGGCTCTGGGAGAACACAATTACAAGATCGAAAAGACCAGCGACGGCGCGGGCGCCTATACCTCGATAAAGGCCCTGGACGACGCCGAAAAGGTCGAGGAGCTCGCGAGGCTGCTCAGCGGCTCAGATATAACCGAAAGCGCAAGGGCTCAGGCAAGGGAGCTCATGAGATCATGATTGAGAACATAAACTGGTATCCCGGGCACATGAAAAAGGCGAGGGAGCTCATCGCCGAGAACCTCAAGCTCGTGGATACGGTAGTCGAAATGATAGACGCGAGGATACCCGTTTCCAGCAGGAATCCCGTGCTCGGCGAGATCATCGGCCGCAAGGACAGGATAATCGTTCTGAGCAAGGCGGATCTCGCGGACGATAAGTATAACGCCCTGTGGGCCGAAAGGCTCTCTGAGGGCGTTTTAAGGGCCCTGGTGGTCAACTGCAGCAGCGGTGAGGGCTCGGGCGCGATGCTCAGGCTTCTTTCGGAGCTTCGCGACAGAAAGAACGAGGGCAAAGAGAGAAAGAAGCCTCTCCGGATAATGATAGTCGGCATACCCAACGTCGGCAAATCCTCGCTGATCAACAGGCTGACCGGAAAGAAGGGCGCGATAACGGGAAACAAGCCCGGAGTCACGCGCGGAAAGCAGTGGCTCGCCCTCGGAGATGATATAATGCTTCTGGACACTCCCGGAGTGCTCTGGCCCAAGTTCGAAGACCCCGAGGTAGGCCTGAACCTTGCCTTCTGCGGCTCGATTAAGGACGAGACCCTGGATCTTTCCGAGCTCGGCCTTGAGCTGATATCGAGGCTCTCGGACCTCGCTCCGGAGCTTCTTTCGGCCAGATATAAGCTCGAAGGCATCGAAGAGACGCCTCTTCAGACGATGGAGGCCATAGCTCTGAAGAGAGGCTTCATACTTCCGGGAAAGCGCATAGACTACGAGCGCACCGGAAGGACGGTCATAGACGAATTCAGGGCAGGAACGATAGGAAGGATCACGCTCGAAAGATGAGGATATTGGGAATAGACCCCGGATATGCGATAATGGGCTACGGCGTGATCGAGAAGAGCGGAAGCCGCCTGATCCCTCTCGCCTACGGCGCCATAACCACGGATAAGGACATGGCCATGCCCGACAGGCTCAAGCACATCTATTCCGAGCTTATGGATGTGATCGCCGAATACGATCCGAAGGAGCTCGCCATAGAGCAGCTTTATTTCAACACGAACGCTACGACCGCCATATTCGTCGGTCAGGCCAGGGGCGTCGCCGTGCTGGCCTGCGCTAACAGCGGGATGGATATTTACGAGTACACTCCGCTCGAGATAAAGACGGCCATCACGGGCTACGGAAGGGCGGACAAGAAGCAGATCCAGAGCGTCGTAAAGATGATACTGGGGCTCGAGACCGTGCCGAAGCCCGACGACGTCGCTGACGCGCTGGCGGCGGCCATATGCCACGGACACAGCGGCGACATGAAGAAAAAAATGTTTAAGATGAAGTGAGGAACGATGTTTCATTTTTTAAGAGGAAGGGTCAGTGAAATACTCCCGGGGCTTCTCGTCCTCGACTGCGGCGGGATAGGCTACGAGATAAACATCCCCCAGAACAGCAGGGATCTTCTCGCGTCTCCCGGCGACGAGCTCACGGTATATACCGCGATGATCGTCAAGGAGGACGACGTCAGCCTCTACGGCTTTTCGGACAGGGAGTCTCTCGCCATGTTCAGGATGCTCATGGGAGTATCCGGCGTCGGCCCCAAGGCGGCGCTCGCGGTGCTTTCGGCCCTCAGCACGAGAGAGCTCAAGCAGGCGCTGGTCTACGAGGACGCGGCTTCTATAGCCACGGCCAACGGAGTCGGAAAGAAGACCGCACAGAGGATAGTGCTGGAGCTCAAGGACAAGGTGAGCGCGGCTGATATCCCGGCGGGACCCGCGGCTCCGGCAGTAAAGGGAAAGAGCAGCGCGAAGGACGACGCCGTAATGGCTCTCGTCTCGCTCGGCTTTACGAGAAGCGAGGCAATGTCCGCGGTGACTGCCATAGACGCGGACGACCTCTCCGCGGAGGAATACATAAGACTTGCTCTCAGATCGAGATAGCTAAGCCCGTTTTAAACGCAGGCACAGGAAATAATGGAAAACAGAGAAAGACTTACAGGAACGGCCCTGATGGGCGACGAGGAATTCATCGAAAGGTCCATAAGGCCGAAGCGCTTTGAAGACTACGTCGGTCAGACCGCCGTCACGGACAATCTCAAGATATACATCGAAGCCAGCAGGCTCAGGGGAGAAACCCTGGATCACGTTCTGTTCTACGGTCCCCCGGGACTCGGAAAGACCACGCTCGCGGGCATCATTGCCAACGAGCTCGGAGTCGAGATGCGCATAACCTCCGGCCCCGCCATAAGCAGGGCAGCGGATCTTGCCGCCATACTCAGCAACCTTAACGAGGGCGACGTGCTCTTCATAGACGAGATACACAGGCTCAACAGGTCGGTCGAGGAGATACTCTATTCGGCCATGGAGGACTTCGCCATAGACATAGTCACAGGTAAGGGCCCGATGGCCAATTCCCTTAGGCTCGGGCTTCCGCATTTCACGCTGATAGGGGCGACCACGAGGGCCGGAAGCCTTTCCGCTCCGCTTCGCGACAGGTTCGGCGTGCTCGCCAAGTTCGATCTTTATACCATAAGCGAGCTCAAGAAGATTCTCGGCCGCACTGCGGACATACTCAACGTCCAGATCGGAGACGAGGCTGCTGAGCTTATAGCCATGCGCTCCAGAGGGACCCCGAGGGTCGCGAACAGGCTTCTTAAGCGCGTCCGCGATTTCTCGCAGGTGAAGGGAAGCGGCAGCGTCGATACCGACATCGTCGAGACCACTCTGGAATCCCTCGGGATAGACGAGCTCGGCCTCGAGGATCTCGACAGAAGGATACTCAGGCTGATAATCAACAGCTACCACGGAGGCCCCGTGGGGATCGAGACCATCGCAGCATCGCTGGGCGAGGAACGCGTCACCATAGAGGACGTCTACGAGCCCTATCTTATGCAGATGGGTCTTCTTCAGAGGACTCCGAAGGGCAGGATGGCTTCGGACGAGGCCTACAGACATCTCGGTCTCAAGCCGCCCGAAGCTCCGGCGGAAAGACCGAAGGAAGAACAGATCAGCATGATATGACGGTCTGTCGACATAATACATATGATTGTTAAGTTAAAAAAGATAGGTTCATTCATATTGATACTCGCTATGATCTCGGCGCTGTGCTTCGGTGCCGGGGTCTTTACGTCTTTCGCGGAAGAGGGCGGCGGATATTCGGAGCCAAATGAAGGGGAATTCGACGTCCACGAGCTGCCCGAGGCCGGGCAGGACGGCGCTTCCTCCGGCCGGCCCGGAGAGGGCGGCGCTTCCTCCGGAGAACAAACCGCGACGGGCTCCTCAGTCAGCGGCGGCTTTTTCGTATATATAGGGCTTAAATACGCTTCGACGGCGCCTTCCTCGGCCGAGATATCCAGCGACAGCGGCTTCACGCTCGTCAGCGCGGGCAGGAACGGCTTCAGCGAGATCAGGGATCTCGGGGATGTCAAAAGCGTCAGCGTGAGCGCGGACGGATACGGAGTGACGGTCACCGCGGGCGGCGAGAGCTTCGCTCTGGAGGACGGTCAGGCTCTCCTCGGCGCAGCGGAGGATCCCGATCAGAGGCTCATATCCTTTGAAGGGAGAAAGTACCGCGACGGCTTCTGCTTCAAAAACCTCGGCGGAACGATGAGCGA
>JAEEGL011789970.1_pt1 | contig 17364 bp, 14 predicted proteins | sample 9134231 | NCBI WGS metagenome assembly JAEEGL01 (sample SAMN16246548, study PRJNA631951) | gut metagenome | biome: gut microbiome; feature: rumen; material: fiber-attached | host: Bos | place: Iran: Karaj | collected 2018-10
ATGAAATGATTCAAATATTCCATCGTGAGGGATATAAAAAATTCAAGTCACTCTGCATTTGGGACAACCCCGACTTGCTGGCAGCAGGCGTAAACTACACACTACCTACTGCATGCCGATTGCTACATTTTTATCTCAAAACGACACAGCATCATTACAGGAAATTCCCAGTTCGCATTATTGACAAACTGCTGAAATTATTTGTGCAATGAGATTTTCCGTCATCATACCGCTCTATAACAAGGCACTTTATGTAGACAAAGCCATTTCCACAGTGCTGGCACAGACATTCCCTGATTACGAACTCATCATTGTGGATGACGGCAGCAAGGACAACTCTGCGGAGATGGCAGCAAAAGCCATTGATGGACATAAACATTGCCGCCTGATCAAACAAAAGAACCAAGGCGTATCTGTAGCCCGCAACAATGGGGTAGCAGCATCGCAGGGCGACTACCTCTGTTTTCTAGATGCCGATGACTGGTGGGAGCCGACCTTCCTTGAAGAGATGTCCAGACTGATTGCTGATTTTCCTAATGCAGGTATCTATGGGACAAACTACACTATCGTAAATGAGGCCAAACATAAAACTCGTGTAGCACAAATCGGTGTTGATGATGGTTTTGAAAAAGGTTATATCAATTATTGCCAAGCATACGCCAAAACAATGTATATGCCGCTGTGGACCGGAGCAGTATGCATTCCCAGACAAATCTTCGAGGAAATGAACGGTTTCCCCAAAGGAATAAAACTGGGAGAGGATTTTCTTCTATGGATTCGCATCGCATTAAAATACAAGGTGGCATTCTTAAACAAACCGTTATCTTTCTACAACCAAGATGTTGATATCGCCAACAGGGGTGTTGGGAAGTTACACGAACCGCAGCAGCATTTGCTTTGGAATCTGGACGTTCTATCAAATACAGAGAAAAACAACCTTGATTACAAACAATTAGTAGACAACCTGCGAGTATATAGTCTACTGCCCTATTTCATATCAAAAGAATATCACGAAGATGCACAGGAAGAACTGGCAAAAGTAAATTGGGACATGCAACCTACAAATGCATGGTTAAAGTACCATCAACCGATTGCCCTGACGAGAATAATCAATCAATTCAAAGTAACTGGCTCCAAGATAAAGACTCTTTTTAGAAAATGAAAGTGATTGTAGACCCGGTAGACGATATACTGTATATGAGTTTTTATATATATGGGTTGACCGTATTGTTCGGAAGCGACAACATACGCTTTTCACCAAAGCCTTTTGCTTTTTTATCCACAGAAAGTCGACATACAAAGTCAACCCGCTTCATCATGGAAAACAACGGCACAGAAAGATTATTTGTCATCCACTGCGACGATACTAATGAAATCCACGAAGAACTCTATAACTGGTGCGATGTCTACGGTTGCGTGAATGCCAATTTCGCCAAGACACCAGAGAGGCTACATGAAAAAATTGTGGCATTATGTCCATCTTTTGGCATTCGCTGTTGGAATACTCCGAAAACGATATTTCACGCCCTTTCCAACCTTCCAAAAAACGGAACTCCCGTACGTAAGTTCTTTGGGAAACACAAACGCCTTCTCCAACGTCCACAATACAAAGAATACGTTTCCCAAGGTTCTCAATTCTCTTTTTCTAATTCTCAATCCTCATACATATTTTTTCTTTCTACACTTTGGTATAGTGACGAATGGAACAAAAACGACGAGGGTGTGAATATGCGTCGAGCCCTTTTCATCAGGGCATGTAAAGAATTAGAGACGGTACATTTTGAAGGAGGTCTAGTCTCTCAAGGAGAGGAACGTAGTTCAGAAAGGTTGTTTGCCGACTGCCTGTGCAAAGAAGTTGCCATGAAAGAGTGGATGAAAAAGACCAAACGTTCTGCTCTGGTGTTCAATACACCTGCCTTTTGGGATTGCCACGGATGGAAACTGGGAGAATATCTAGCTTTGGGCAAGTGCATTGTCTCCTCCCCATTATCCAACGATTTACCTGCACCTTTAATCCATGGAAAGAATATCCATTTCGTAGAGGACAGCCAAAAATCCATGCGTGAGGCTGTGGAATACATTTTAGGTCACCCGGACTATCGGAAGCAACTGGAGCAGGGAGCAAGAGCCTACTGGGAACAATACGGGACACCAGAGGCCTCGCTAAAACTGCTTGGATTATGATTTCCAAGACAATACACTATTGCTGGTTTGGCCATGGCAAAATGCCACAACTAGCGTTGGATTGCATTGCATCGTGGCATAAGTTTATGCCCAAATGGGAATTCAAATTATGGAGCGAAGAGAATTTCGATGTCTTTTGCACCCCTTATACAGCAGAGGCATACACCGCCGGCAAATACGCCTTTGTAAGCGACTATGCAAGGCTGTGGGCTTTGGAGAGAGAAGGGGGATTATACCTTGATGTGGATTTTGAAGCATATAAACCATTCGATGACCTGTTAACGAATCGCGCTTTTGCCGGATTTGAAGGCAGCAAACACCTGCCAGTGATGATGGGGGTATGTGCATCGGAAGCACACGGGAAATGGGTCACGGAAATGCTGACGGCATACGACGGCTTGCATTTCATAAAGCCAGACGGCACACCTGACATGACAACCAACGTGCAGCGGCTCACCTCCATAATGGCTGCAAACGGTCTAAAACAGAATGGAAAAGAGCAAGATTACAAAGACCTGCATGTTTTCCCAGTAGATTATTTCTGTCCCAGGCTGACCACCGGAGAGTATTGTAGAACAAGTAACACATACTGCGAACACAAAGGACTCAATTCTTGGCAAGAAGTTGGAACTGGGTGGAAGGGGGTCATCCGTGGTATTGTTGGACAACACAATATGACTCGTCTGATAAAGTTCAAAAGAAAGTTCGAGAAACAACATCCAAATCATTAACCCATTCACACATTAGCTCATTCTCACATTCAGTTATTCACACATTCACAAATGCTTCCTTTCTTTCCCAGACAATTCAGCACAAAAGCCATATCTTTATATCTAGGAGCACTGGCGGCCGTATCCGTTGTATTCTTCAGTCGTGCAATGTCGTGGGAGTTTATCCTGATGGGCATTGTATGGGTGGTTGGATTCTTTATGCTTGTCCACACCTGCAGCACAAGATGGAGAACCTGGCCACGAAAAAGGTTCCTCTCCGCAGTTTTTTGGTCCGCACTTGGTCTACGTATTATTTGGGTGTTATTCAGTTATGTTTTCTATACAATCAAGACAGGCATTCCTTTTGAGTTCGAGGCTGCAGATTCACTTGGATACTTTGAAACACCAATAGGTCTGTCTCAACTGAAAATATCTGAAATAATAAAGATAATGTTTCCCGCAGGGGGGAATTGGTCTGATTCAGGCTATATCTTCTATTTATCATTGTTGTATAAAATCACAGGACCAAACATCATCATAGTACGCCTCATCAAGGCAGTGATAAGTGCTGCAACAATACTTTTGTTGTACCGATTGGCAGAACGCAATATAGGCGAAGAGGGGGCACGCCTGGCCGGAATTTTCGCCTGTTTTATGCCAAACCTGATAGTATACTGCGGCCTGCACCTGAAAGAGACAGAAATGCTGTTTCTGATAGTGGCCTACCTTGAGCGTGCCGACTACCTGTTGCGCAGCAGGAAATACAATGTTTTCACTATTGCGACACCCATACTACTGGCTTTAAGCCTGTTCACCTTCCGTACTGTCCTCGGGGCAGCAGCGGTGTTTTCTTTCGTAACAGCCATCGTCTTCACAACAACCCGTGTTATCGGCAAGAGAAAACGCGCCATGCTAATTGTATGGGGTGTTCTGGCGGCAACCCTGCTGGCAGGCGGCACAATAGTCAACGAGGTGGAGGGCTACTGGGAAAACCGCAATGAAAACCAAACCACAAAACGCGAGCTTCAGACATTGACTGGCAACAAATGGGCGAAATATGCCACCGGAACCGTGATGGCACCCATGATTTTCGTCCTTCCATTCCCCACAATGGTGGATGTAGAAAACCAATACAACCAACAGGTGCTCAGCGGAGGTAATTATGTAAGGAATTTCCTTGGAGCATTCGTGTTGATAGCCCTCTTCAACGCCATCTTCATCACCAAAAACTGGAGAGACCTTTCGTTAATCGGCTCCTTCGTAGTAGCCTACCTGGGCATTATATCCACCAGCGGATTCGCCAACTCGGAAAGGTTTCTCCTGCCCGGCCTACCAGTGCTGCTAATCATGGCGGCGTATGGTTTAACGCAACTGAACGCCAAGACATACAAGTTTGTAAAAATATGGTACTGGGTGGTTCCGCTAATGGCTTTCGGCTGGGCATTCTTCAAAATCGGAAGTCGGGGAATGTTATGAAGATTCTAGTAGTAGCCAGTGGAAACCATGCACAGGTGGCCTCATTTGTCACCGAGCAGGCAGCGGCATTACGAGTGGCAGGGCGCCAAGTGGAATTGTTCTGTGTGAAAGGACGCGGCCTTCTGGGCTATCTACGGAATCTAAAGCCCCTCAAAAATGCAATAAAATCTTTCTCACCGAACGTTATCCATGCACACTACGGTCTCTGTGGACTGCTTTGCACCCTACAACGTAATGTGCCAGTCGTGGTGACATACCATGGCAGCGACATCAACAATCCTGCAATGCTCCAGTTTAGTCGCCTCGCCATGCGCCGCTCCGCCCACAACATCTTCGTGTCAAAAAAACTCAAAACAAATGGTCTGGAAATCTCTAAATCCCGATGCCTGAAAGTCCCCGCATCGGTCATACCCTGCGGAATTGACACAGAGGTTTTCCGCCCGATGGACCGCGACGAAGCTTGCCGGTTGATGAAACTGAACTCCGCACAGCACTACATTCTCTTTGCCGGATCATTCGACAACGAGGTAAAAAATCCGCAACTGGCAAAACAGGCCTTCAGCTTGTTTTCCACCCATTTGCCAGTCGAAAACCGAAACCAAAACGGGGGCGAGAGCCTGTCTTCGTCTTCATTCATCCAAACATCCAGGCAACCGGACATCCGGCTGTCCGAACATCCTAACATTACTTTTTCCTCTTCGTCTTCGTCATTCTCCACTCATCTGCTCGAATTGAAAGGGTACTGCCGTACAGAAGTGGCGGCACTTATGAACGTGGCCGACTGCCTTTTGATGACCTCACATAGCGAGGGTTCGCCACAAGTTGTCAAGGAAGCCTTGTCCTGTGGATGTCCAGTGGTGAGCGTGGATGTTGGAGACGTTGCAGAACAAATAGAAGGCACAGGCTGCGGGATGATTGTTGAACGTACGCCAGAGGCCATAGCCAAGGCGCTTTCAATACAGATTGAAAGACCTCGCCCAACATGCAGCATTGAAAAAACAAACCAGTTTGACAACCGCTGGATTGCAGCTAAAATAATAGAAACATACAAAACCGTTATCGGGTGATAAAAATAATTACAAAAATCGAAGAGATTGACAAGGCGCAATGGAACGAGCTGTTATACAATCGCTCCGATGTAGCCTCTTTCTTCCAGAGTCCCGATGCATACGAACTATTTGCACCCTTCGATTGGGCAGAGAGTTCGGTCGTGGCGGTAGAAGAGAATAATATTTTGACAGGCGTGGTAGTGGCCACTCTGTTTCATGAGGGCAACGGCATCGTGCGTCGAATCACCTCAAGAGCCATAGTCAATGGAGGTCCCCTTCTGGACAGAAACATTTCAGACAGGGCATTGGAATCCTTACTTTCCACCACCATCACTATTCTGAAAAACAAATGTATCTACATTGAGACCCGCAATTTCAACGACTATTCCCGCTGGAGAGAAAAGTTCGAAAAATGCGGTTTCTCATATCAGCCCCACTACAATTTCCATATCAACACCACACACCCCGACATTGTAGAAAAACGCTTCAGCAGCAGCCGAAGATACGAAATCAGACAATCGTTCAAGGATGGGGCATACATCGACCAAAGTAAAGATTTTATCCCGGATTTCTATGCCATTTTGCACAATCTATACAAAAACAAAATACACGTTCCTTTATTCCCGCTTGAATTTTTCCAACATCTCAGCCGGCAACCTTTTTGCAAAATCTTTATCGTACATGATGCTACGGGCAGAACCATAGGTGGACAGGTGTCCATATTCCTAAATGGGCAGGTTGGCTATTCATGGTTCTGCTGCGGACTTGACCACGAATACAAAAAAACACATCCTTCAGTATTGGCAATCTACTCTGGCATCCGATACGCTGCGGACAACGGCATCCCGATGTTTGACATGATGGGAGCTGGCAGCCCTGACGATGGGGGATACGGCGTGCGTGACTTCAAGGCACAGTTTGGAGGACAACTTGTGGAACAGGGAAGATACCTGCACCTCTGCAGACCTTTGATTTACAAGGCTGCAAAATGGGTGCTGCACATTAGGAAAAAAACATGAACATCCTTGTAGACATAGGGCATCCAGGGCATGTACACTTGTTGAGGCATACTGCCGAGAGGTTGGCTGACAATGGCCACAAGGTTTTTTATTCTGTCAGAGATATACCCGTAGCAATACGACTGATGGAACAATATGGCATGACACCATATCTCAACCTTGGGGAAAAAAAAGACAGCCTTTGGGGGAAGGCACAAACTGTACTGCACCAAGACATAGAACTACTCAAGTTCGTGAGGCACAACAATATCGACATCGGATTGAGCAGCGGAATAGTGTTGAGCCACGTGGCACAACTGACAGGACTAAAGTCACTGGTGTTTGACGACGACGACGATGCAGCGGAACCGCTGGTAGTGAAATACGGGCATCCGCTGAGCAATGTTGTTTTCACCCCCGAATGCATCCAGCGCAAGACCAAACAGGCTGTTTACTACGCCGGCACCCACGAGCTCGCCTACCTGCACCCAAACCGCTTCTCTCCCGACCCGTCCGTGCTGCAACACGCCGGTCTGACCGACGCAGAACGGTTATTCATCATGCGTTTCGTTGCTCTCAAAGGGCATCACGACGTCGGCGAACGGGGCCTCTCTTTGGAACAAAAAAAGACCTTGGTAGAATTACTGGAACAGCATGGACGCGTCATTATCACCTCAGAACGAGCCATAGAACTAGAGTTCGAAAAATACCGACTACCCGTGCCACCATGGGAGATACATTCGCTTATGGCCTACAGCTCAATGTTCGTTGGCGACAGCCAAACAATGACATCCGAGGCTGCTGTGTTGGGAATACCATCTCTGAAATGCAACACATTTGCAGGCCGTCTTTCCGTGCCCAATATGCTAGAAAACAAGTATGGACTCTGTTATGCCTACAGCCCCGAACATTTCGACGACATGCTAGCCCATATCGAAAAAATACTGGCACAGAACCCCGACGAAACAAAGGGCGAGTGGCAGGCCAAACGCCAGCGCATGCTGGACGACATGACAGACCCCACAGAATTCTTCGTCAACTATATAGAGCGATTGTCGTGAATCATATTTGTCTCTTCACAAATGATGTGGAAACCACATCAATTGTCAATCACCGCTTGAGTGACGAGACTGCACGCTATGTGCTGGAGCAGGGGATGCCGCGGTTGCTCGATATGTATGAGCGATACGGTGTCAAGGCGACATTTTTCTTCACGGGACATATCGCGAGACTTTATCCACAGGTGGTGAAGATGGCATTTGAGAAAGGTCATGAGGTGGGGTCACACGGATTGACCCACGAAGTGAGCAAAGCCTTCGATGTGCTTTCCCCGGAGGAGCAGCTATCACACTTGAAGCAGTCGAAACAGATATTGGAAGATATTATTGGCGAGGAAGTTGTATCGTTTCGGGCGCCGGCAGCGAGGGTAGACAAGGCATTCCCGATGATATTGGCTGAAGCGGGATTCAAGGTCGACAGCTCTGTCTCGTCCCAACGATTTGACATGATGTTCTCGTTCGGTGCATTAAAGAAACTGCACTGGCTGACAGCACCACGAAAGGCTTATTTCACAAAAAGCGACAACATCTTCAGAAAGGGAGACTCTAGTATCCTAGAGATTCCCATATCCGCTTTCGGGTTCCCTTATATCGGGACCTTCATGCGCATCGCGCCCATGCTGAACCGGATGACGCGAAGGATTCTGTATGCCGAGACACGGGTCAATGGTCGACAGTTTGTCTTTCTCACCCATCCCAATGAGTTTATCGACGAACCCCGCGACGGCAGCCCCATCCAACGCCGTGCCTCCAACCCCATCGCCTATCTTCTTGGGGATGTGATACGCCACCGCCTCAAAGTCCACAACCTCGGGAGCAAAGCGTTGCCCTTACTTGAACATGAGTTGCGATTCTTCAAAGACCACAACTTCCAATTCCTCACCTGCAATGACTTCTATTTATCATGTAATGGCAATAACCCAATGAAATGAACAGATACAATAGTGCATAATCATTAAACTATCATATAATGCCCAGCAAAGAAGTCCTTCAATACTATCACATGGACAACCCAATAGGATATGTCCGCTACGGTGTCCGTTTCCTTTGGCGGTTCTTCCTAGACAAGGTGATTTTCTTCACTCCGATTAAACCTTGGCGGACTGTCATGCATCGATGGCGTGGCGTCCGTATTGGAAAAGGTGTTTATATCGGTCATGAAGTGATTTTTGACCGAGTCTTCCCCAACCTTATCACAATCGGTGACCATTCTGCCATTGGAGACAGAGCAATCATCACCGCGCATGCCAACATACCATCCGACACAATATTAAAGAAAATCTACCCACGCAATATCAAACCCACCACTATCGGTAAAGGGGTGTGGATTATGCCGGGGGTGACCATCTGTCCTGGAGTAACCATAGGAGACGAGGCCGTAGTAGCCACTGGTGCTGTTGTAACAAAGGATGTACCACCTCGAACTCTAGTGGCTGGAGTCCCTGCCAAAGTGGTCAAGGACTTGAATCCATTGCTTGAAAACACATGCGAGATTTCACACTGAAAACCTACCAAGAACTTATCTCCGCATTCAAGGGCAAAGAATACCAGTTCCTCACCTTTGAAGAATATATGACCTCCACAACTGAGGGCAAGGTTCTTATTCTTCGACATGATGTGGACGAAAAGGCCTGGAATGCACTAAAGATGGCTAAAGTAGAGAACGAACTTGGGGTAAAAGCCACCTACTTTTTCCGCATCGTCAAACAGAGCAATGTACCCGAAGTAATCAAAGAGATTGTCAATTTGGGACACGAGGTAGGATACCACTATGAAGACCTTGCCACTGCCGAGGGGGACATAAACAAAGCCCTAGAGTCTTTCAAACAAAACCTCAACTATTTCAGACAATTCTACCCAGTCAAGTCCGTATGCATGCATGGGAGTTCCACCTCTAAATATGACAACCGAACTATATGGAATGTGCACAAACTATCTGATTTCGGACTCACAGGGGAGCCTTACTTATCTGTCGACTTTAATAAAGTATATTATCTGACCGACATTGGACGTGCATGGGATAATGGACGGTTTGCTGTGCGTGATGTGGTGACGAATGATTCTGGATTGAAGATGCATTCGTCATGGGATATAATTGATACTCTAGACAAAGGACAATTTCCATCACAAGCCATGATTTTGGCTCACACTTTGTGGACTGACAGTATCACTCAATGGTATTACCTACAGATGAGAGAGTATGCCAGAAACAACATTAAACTGATTGCCAAGAACAATAAGACCGTTTCGAAACTTTACGGAACGTTGGTAAAACATTACTGGAAATAAACATGCACAAAATACTTACCATTGTCGGAGCACGGCCACAATTTATTAAAGCGGCGGCCATTTCTCATGCTATCAAGGAAAAATATACAGACAGCATCACTGAAGACATACTTCATACTGGACAGCACTACGACGACAATATGTCGGGGCAATTCTTCTCCGAGCTAAACATTCCTCTGCCTAAATACAACCTCGGAGTGGGTTCGGGAAGTCACGGAGCGCAGACAGCAGCGATGCTGAAAGGCATAGAAGACATATTACTATCAGAGCATTACGATGGCGTGCTGGTGTACGGCGACACCAACTCGACGTTGGCAGGAGCGCTAGCGGCGGCCAAGTTGCACATACCCGTGTTCCATGTGGAGGCTGGATTGCGATCATTCAACAGAGCAATGCCTGAAGAGATTAACCGTGTACTGACCGATCATACTGCCACACTACTCTTTGCCCCCACACAAACAGCCGTACAAAATCTTCGGAAAGAAGGATTTACCGACAGACAGATTGTTTTCAGTGGCGATGTGATGCTGGACAATATCATCTATTATGGGCGAAGGGTAACAACCCCTCACCCCACCCCTGGTGGGACGGCATGGTCTATTCTTGCGACAGTTCACAGAGACTTCAACACAGACAATCCTGCACGTTTAAAAAACATACTATCAGCACTTAACTCTATTGCGGAGCATTACGGTACAAAGATTCTATTCCCTGTACACCCCAGGACAAGAAAAAGAATACAGGAATTCAATCTCCAACTTCCTTCTTCAAACTTTCAAGTGGCTGAACCACTCTCATATATTGAATCACTAACTGCGATAAAGAGTGCAAAAATAGTGCTGACCGACAGCGGCGGCCTGCAGAAAGAAGCCTTTTTCTGTGGCCGACCATGCGTGGTACTGCGTCCTGAGACTGAGTGGGTTGAGATAGTTGAAGCCGGGGCTGCAATACTCACGGATGCCGACTGCGGTAGAATTGTTGCGGCCGTTGAGAAACTGTGGGACACCACCCCGCCATCACCAACACAGTTCGGTGACGGACACGCTGCCGAAAAGATACTGGAAAACATCATATCCACACTCACTCCTGGTTCGGATGGGTTCCACTTTATTTCTTCCTCCATTTAAAAACCGTCAAAAAGCGTAGAAAACACGGAGCAAACACGGAGCAAACACGGCGAGGACACGGTGAGGATACGGCGAGGGTGCAAAGATGACACGAGAAAAAACTTTAATTATTTACAAATATTTAACATTTCCCCTGCAACATTTTTAAAAATTATGCGTTGTATATAATTACACGAAAACCGTGTACTATGTCCGCAATAAAAAATAAAAAAAATATAATCTTACTATCACTGGTGGCATTGTTGGCAGTGGGTTGTGTCTCTCCTCGCAGAATCAACTACTTGCAGGATATGACACCGCTGACCCAGATAGAGCTTGAACACCGCTTCGAGGCTAAAGTGGCACCATACGACGAGTTGAGTATAAACATTTCAAGCCCCTCGTCGCCAGAACTTGCCACGCCATTCAACAACTATGGCGGCGGCAACCAAAACTACGCCGTCAATAACAGCTATGGCTATGGTCGCGGCGGATACTTAGTGGACGTGAACGGCAACATCGACATGCCCTTCCTTGGCCGTCTGCACGTCGCAGGACTGACACGCCTGCAATTGCAAGACACACTGGCTCACATGCTACGGAACGATGGATATATCAGCGACCCGTTCGTCAACGTACGCTTCAGCAATTTCAAGATATTCTTCCTCGGCTCGAACAGGGCCAGTGTCATCAACATCCCCAACGAGAGTTGCACATTCCTACAGGCCATTGCCATGATGGGCGGTCTGGACAACTACACACGGCGCGACCGTATCGCTGTGATGCGTGAAGTGGACGGACACATGGTGATGCGCTATCTAGACCCACGTTCGAGCGACGTGTTCAACGACCCGTTCTTCATGCTCCAGCAGAATGATTTCATCATCGTCGACAATTTCACCACGGAAACACTCTGGAGTGAGACGAACAAATGGATTGGCATTGTCAGCATGATGTCATCCATCGCCTCTCTAGCAGTAACTGTAATGCTATACCTGAAAAGCAACGACTAATGGCCGAGACCAACAATAACACAAGCGAAGTCTCCTTCCTCGAAGAAGAGAAGAAAGCCCCGAAACTTCACGTCAAAGACATTCTCTTCATCGTGCTGCGCAACCTTCACTGGCTGATTATCTGCGGTACGGTCGGAGCCTTCATTGCTGGATATCAGGTGCGTCACCAAAGTCAGGTGTACCAAAGTTCGGCCCGTGTCCTCATCAAGGGTGCCACCGCCTCGTCCACTGTCAACAGCAACACCATCCGCGAGGCCTCAATCCGCAGCATGTTCAACTCGCGCTCACTCTACAACAGCGATGTGAACAACGAGATGGAGATTATGACCTCGAAGACTGCCTTGATTGAAATTGCAACCACCCTCAAACTCAACGTACGTTATACCGCGAAGACCAAAGTTGTGGGACGAATAAAAGACCTCTACGCCGAGTCACCATTCACAATCGATTTCATTGATGCCGGTGACGAAGACTATGTGAGCATTGAAGCCGTAGCACTCAATGACAACCAGGTCAGCATAACGTTGCCCGGATACACTCCACGCACCGTGCCATTTGAAGACACCGTGGCCACACCAATGGGGCGCATCGTAATCCACAAGACCTGGTTCCTCACCTCGTCATACTACAATTCGCCCATCAGTGTAGTCCATTCAAGCCTCACCGGCACCGCAGAACAGTACCGAGGTGCCTTGCAGGTGTACCGCGACAACGAGTCGAACACCATTGTCAACGTTGTGTTGAACGACCCCTCCCCTATCCGCGCTGCCGATGTAATCAACGAGGTGCTGCGTGTATACAACGAAGATGCCGTGCGTGACAAGCAGCGCATTATAGCCTACACCTACGACTACATCAACGAGCGAATACAGATGCTCCAGTCCGACCTCGGCATACAGGAGAACACCCTAGCCGACATCAAGCGCGAGCACCAGATTTTGAGTCTTGCCGACTTCGGCCAGTCATACCTAGCAACCAGCATCCAGTCGTCGGAAGAAATTGAACGGTTGAAGAAACAGCTCAACATGGCCCGCTACCTCATGGAGACCAACGAAAGCGGTCGAACCCCGGAAATCATCCCCTCCAACATCGGTCTCGACGACAAGGCCATCATGGACATGATTTCAAGGTACAACAGCCTTATACTTGAACTGAACAGCTACGACAGCAAGAACAACCCCTTGGTTCGCTCGAAACAGTCCGACCTGGAGACTCTGCGCAGCAGTATGAACCGCATGCTCGACATCTACATCGGCGTGTTGCAGGAACGCATTGCCGAAACCAAAATAATCGCCTCCAATGCATCGAGCCAGATGAGCCATGTACCGCAGCAGCAGCTGTATATCGAGAACGTAGAACGCTTACAGAAAATCAAAGAGAGCCTATACCTCAGCCTGTTGACACGTCGTGAGGAACTTATGATTAGCCAGCCCTCGATTGAACCCAACGGCAAGATTCTGGACGCAGCACGCATCAACCGCACCCCAATTGCGCCCGATGAGAAGAAGAGTACCATGTACGGCCTGATCATAGGACTGCTGATACCGGTCGGCATATTCTTCCTGCGCATGTTGTTCGACACCAAGGTCAAGTTCTACAACGATGTCATGGCCAAGACCGACGCACCGTTCCTGTGCGAAATACCCGCCAGGAAGAAGAAGGACAACCGTGCGCTGGTTGTCACTAACCACGACCACGACACGATGAGCGAGTCGTTCCGTCTGTTGCGAGCGAAAGTCGACTTCATGTGCACACCCGGCGAGCCGCAAGTCATAATGATCACCTCGCTGCAGCCCGCCATGGGCAAAACGTTTATCTCGGCCAACCTTGCCGCCGGATTCGGCATTGCAGGCAAGCGAGTAATCATCCTCGACCTCGACCTGCGCAAGGGTTCCCTCACACGCGAGTTCTACTCCCGTCGCCACGCCGGTTTGAGCAACTATCTCAGCGGCAAGACCGACAACTGGCAAGATTTGGTTCGCCACGACATGCTCTGTCCGGGTGTCGATGCATTGTTCACCGGCCCCATACCGCCCAACCCGACAGAGTTGCTCGGCAGTGGACGTCTAGACAAGCTGGTTGGCGAGTTACGCCAGCAATACCAATACATCATCTTCGACAGCGCACCTTCTGGTTTGGTGGTCGATACCGACATCATCAAGCACCTTGTCGACAACTCGCTTTTCATTATACGTGCCGGCAAGTTCGACAAGCGACTGCTCGAAAGCGTGGAAAAACTCTACCGCGACCACTCCTACCCCAACATGGCTGTCGTTCTAAACGACGTTCACTACAAGAAACTCATGCCATTCGAGCGTAAATACGGTTATGGTTACGGATACGGCTATGGTTACGGCTACGGATATGGTTACGGCTACGGATATGGCTATGGTTACGGATATGGTTATGGCTACGGCGACAAAGAACGTGAGGAAGACGAGGCTGAAGCCCGTCGCGGAATCGATGTGAATAAAGAAGAGAACGCAATAGAGACCAATCTTACTATCGACACTAACATATTTAACTAGAAACATTTCGTCTTGAAGAAATTATTCATAATATTAACAATTCTAGCTGCGTTTGCCATCCCTACACAAGCGCAGAATGAGGAATACTACATAAGAAGAGCCCGATCCTATGGTATCGACAAAGACTCCCTGCTATTCCTCATTGGCTCACCCTTTGATAACTGGTACGTGACATTCGGTGCCGGTTTACAGACCTTCATGGGCAATGAAGTGGATGTTGAAGCGAGCCACAACAAACTCAACTACAACCTATTCGTACAGGTCGGCAAGTGGATTATCCCAGACCTTGCCGTGTCTGTGCGTTACAGCTATTTCACCGTCGACGGACAATCACGTTACGGTCTTCAACCCTTCATCGACTACGAAGCAGTTCCGCTTGAACAGCGCTATGACCCCGACAATCCGGGCTACTACAATTACCAGCCATTCCATGCACAGGCAATGGCACTCACTGGATATGTGACACTTGACTGGACAAACCTATTCCTCGGCTATGAAATCGGCAAACGAACACGCAACCACTACTATTCAGCCATCGGCATGGGTGCCTCGATGCTCTACGGTCCGGTACGCAATCCCCGCCGCAAGGATATGGTTTTAGGCGAGGTAAGCCATAACTTCGAACTCTGCTACGATTTCGCCTTCGGTGCGGAACACCACCTCTCACAGGAGCTTGCTCTCACCTATCGTATCTCGCTGTTCGGCTCTGAGTCGACATGGGACTGGTCGCCATACGACAACACACGTATCCGTTTCGACCTCATGCCGCAATTTACCGTAGGTGCACGACTCAACCTACTGTCACACATAAACAAAGAAGACCCATATACCAAGGAGGCTTATCGTGCGGACGTCATACACTATTTCCGCACCGTCGGTTCAAGCCACGAACTTGAACGCCGCGAACGCGAGTTGATACGCCTTAGCCGCGAGCGCGACTCTCTAGGCCAATTGCTTGACCAACAGCCGCAGCTACGCCCGGAAATACTCAATAAGTACGACTCAATCCAGGCAAAAATCGATGATATCAACTACCAGGCACCCCGCAAGCTCAACGTCCTGGAGGAATTGTCCGACGCCATTGAGAGACTCAACATCCCAGCCGCCATCGTTTATTACGAACTCGACAAATACTTCATTGACTACAACGGCCGCAAACGCCTGCAAAACTTTGTCAAAGAGATAAGCCACCTCGACGACACACTTGAATTCTATGTCATCGGTGCTGCCGACTCCATAACCGGCACCATCCGCCACAACCAGTGGCTGTCCGAACGCCGTTCAGAAGCCGCACTCAACATGATGGTCAAGAACTTCGGTGCCGACCCCAACCAGTTCATTCTCGTGCCGGCAGGCGGCATCATGGATTACGACCCGCCTGAATACAACCGTATGGCCATGGTCGTTCTCCGCACACCAGTTACCGAAGAAATTGTCAAACGCTGGATAAGGATGCGATCTCGACGTTAGGCATATCGTACCAACCCACAAGCCTCTCCACCCACACATGGAGAGGCTTTTTTTTATCCCATACAATAAACCTGCTGTTACATCGTTATTTAATGTATTATTAATAAAAAACGCCTCTGTATATGAAGAAGATTATGATTGCTATCGCCACCCTGCTGCTGGCCATGCCCGCTGCGGTGGCCGACGAGGGTATGTGGATTCCAATGCTGTTGGGCCGCAACGAAGCCGCCATGCAGCGTGCCGGTATGCACATCTCGGCCAAGGACATCTATGACGTGAACCATGCCTCGCTCAAGGACGCAGTTCTGCTGTTCGGCAGTGGCTGCACCGGCGAGTTCGTAAGCCATGAGGGATTGCTGCTGACCAACCACCACTGTGGCTACAGCTATATCGTGAAGCACAGCACCGTGGAGCACGACTACCTGACCAACGGCTTCTGGGCCATGACGCGCGAACAGGAGATACCCTGTCCCGGTCTTTCGGTGACCAGACTTGTACGCATGGAGGATGTCACGGCACAGGTGCTTGCCGGCGTGACCGACGAGACCAGCGAGGCCGACCGCGAGAAGATTGTGCAGAAGAACATCGAAGCTGTCACCGAGAAGGCCACTAAAGGCACTCACTACAAGGCCATCATCAAGCCGTTCTATTATGGCAACCAATATTTTATGTACGTTAACGAGGTATTTACCGACGTGCGAATGGTGGGCTGCCCGCCAAGCAACATCGGCAAGTTCGGTGGCGACACCGACAACTGGATGTGGCCGCGCCACACAGGCGACTTCTCCATGTTCCGTGTCTATGTGAACAAGGACAACATGCCTGCCGACTACAGCAAAGACAATGTCCCTTACAAGCCTCTGAAACACCTTGAAATCAGCCTCAAGGGTGTCGACGAGGGCGATTTCACATTTGTCTTTGGCTACCCCGGCACAACACGCCGCTACATGACGCACGACCAGGTCGACCTCTCGGCCAATGTGGAGAACCCCATCCGCATTGCGTTGCGCGACATACGTTTGGAGCATTACAACGCCGCAATGCGCCAGAGTGCAGCACAGCGTCTGAAATATGCCAGCCGTGTGGCCAGCATTGCCAACGGTTGGAAGAAATGGCAGGGCGAAACGCTGGGTATCAACCGTCTGCGCGGCGTGGAGCAAAAGATTGCCCAGGAAGCCGAGTTCCAGAAATGGGCACAGGACAAACCGCAGTACCGCGATGTGCTAGACAGTCTCGAGGCCAACTATGCACGTCTGCGCGAGATTGACCAGGAGTGGACTTATTTTGGCGAGGCCGTGCTGGCCAGCGACTTCATGACCCGTGCATACAACATGTGGCGCCGGTTCAACGCCGCCGCCGATGAGCAGGCAATTTCAAAGATGGCGGAACAGTTCATTGCCGAGAACGAGAAATTTTTCGAGGACTTCGACCAACATTCGCCCATCGACGAGGCCATCTTCCTCGAGACCTTTGAGTACATGTG
>JAEEGL013541646.1_pt1 | contig 17364 bp, 14 predicted proteins | sample 9134231 | NCBI WGS metagenome assembly JAEEGL01 (sample SAMN16246548, study PRJNA631951) | gut metagenome | biome: gut microbiome; feature: rumen; material: fiber-attached | host: Bos | place: Iran: Karaj | collected 2018-10
AGAGAGCCGAGCCTCTCGCCCGCATTTCTGTCAAGTTCCTCGCACTTCTGGTTTATCTCGTTCAGGAAAAGCACGGACTTTTCGTCCATGAACGATTTTGCCTCATCAATCTTGGAACTTACCTCGTAATCAAAAGAGTCAATCTCGCTCAGGAAACGCTCCGCCTTTTCGGAAAGCATATCCTGATCTTCCTTTATCTTTGCCGAAAGTCTGTCCTCAAAATCATCAAGCTCGCCCAAAAGCTCCTCGCTCTTGTTTTCAAGAAGAGTTCCAAGCTCCCCGTACTTTTCGTCAATTTTTGCATCGAATCCGTTTATCTTAGCCTCGAACTCAGCGTTTTTCTGCTCCATACGCTCGTTCGTTTCCTGGAACACGGAGTTAACGCGCGCATCGAACGAACGAATCTGGTCGAACAAGTCCACATTTTTCTCTTCAAGAAGATTCGTGTTCTCCTCGAACACAGAGTTGATTTTCGTCTCGAACTCAAGGATTCGATTTTTCAGCTCGCCGTCTTTCTGCTCAATAAGGTCATTGTTGCCCGAGAACACGCCGTCAATTTTGTCATTGAACTCGGAAATCTTCTGATTAAGCTCATAATCTTTCTGGTCAAGCTCCTTTTTGTTCTCGCTGAACACGATATTGAGCTTGTCGCCGAACTCGGAGACTGCATCCTGCAAATCCGCGTACTTCTGCTCAAGAAGCCCCCTGTTCTCCGCAACGACAGCCTCGATTTTGCCAGTGAACTCGGATATTCTCTGCTCAATATCGCTTTCTTTCTGAACAAGCTCCGAAGTGTTGCGCTCAAACGCAGAATCAAGTTTTTCGTCAAAATCATCAATTTTGCGCTGCAAGTCATATTCCTTGCTGTCAAGAGTGTCATTATTCTCATTGAAAATAGTGTTAAGCCTGTCGCTGAACTCGGACATTTTGTCCTGCAAGTCCGCGTACTTCTGCTCAAGAAGCCCCGCGCACTCATCAGTCGTAGCTCCGATTTTCGCGTCAAACGAATCGATTCTTTCCTGAAGCTGGTGCTCTTTCGTGTCAAGCATTTCGCTTGTGGCATCAAAAACAGTCTTGATTTTTGAATCGAAGGAGCGTATTTGATCCTCCAAATCAGCATGTTTGCTTTCGATAAGATTCGTGTTGTCCTGAAAAGCCGCATCGATTTTTGAGTCCATGGAGTTGATAGCTGAAATAATGCGCTCGTTTTTCTCGCCAATCATCTTTTCAGCTTCGCTCATCCTTCCGTCAAGTTCCGCGCCGATTGCCTCCACAGTTTTGGAGAACTCATCGGAGCGACCATCAAGCATTTTTCTGTTTAAGAGAATCTGGTTCTCAAGGGTTGATGTTAGATTCTGGATTTCCTCTACGAACGAATTTCCTTTTTCTTCAAGAACGGTTCTGTTCTCCAAAATCTTTGAGTCAATCTCCGACTTTGTTCCGTTGACTTCCTCAGAAAGCTGGCTGAATTTCTCATGCACAACCTGTCTTGCCTTTGCGATATTCTCATCGATTTTTTCCTGCAAAGCATTGTTCTTCTCTTCAAGGTCGTCAAGATAACGCTGGCTGCGTCTCTGCGCCTCATCCTGCAAAGCCTGGAACGACTCCGCCTCAAGTTTTGCAGCCCTCTCGGAAGCAGACGAATATGCATCCTCTATGCCGGCATTGATTCTGTCCAAAGCCTCTTGCGTCTTTGTAAGGGCTTCGGCCGTATTCTGCTCGATTGTATCAACTCTGGAATTGTATTTATCCAAAAGCTCGTTTCCAAGGTCTCTCAGCCCGTCGCTGTTGCGTTTTGAAAAATCCGCCGTAAGCTGCGGAATCTGACGCTCCACAGCCTCAAGCGATTTTTTCTGGTCTGAGATTCTTGCGTTCAGTTTGTCTATGACCGTGGATTCTTTTCGGAGGACCTGCAAATTTTTCTCAACATTGGCTGCCATCTCCGACAATGCTTTCAGATTTCCGTCAAAGCCAGAGAGTCTTGAGTCAATATCATTCACCTGCTCGAATTTTTCGGCAAAAGTGTCGCTTATATTCTTAAAGTCCGAGAACTGACGGTTCAGCTCCGTTATTGTAGCCCCGACAAGCTGTCTGTTCGTGTCAAGGTCTGCGGAAAGAGTGTTTAGCTCTTGCCTCTGCCCCTCAAAATATGCCTGAAACTCCGCGATTTTTTTCTCAACAAAATTCTTGATGTTGTCCATCGAATTGTTTTCTTTGTCAATTTTCCTTGAAATGACAACGACGGCCAACGACGCAATAACCGACACTACAACTGCCAGAATTTCCATTCTACCCACCCGAAAAAAAAAGAGATTCGGAATTTAGTTTAGCACAATTTTCATAAGTTGACGATAGGTAGAAAAATTTATATCGGCAGAATTTTTGCCTGACTTGAATATTTTCTTGAAGAATGCTTTTACACGCGGGCACAGCAAAGCCGTCATCATGCCAGCGTTCTTAGCACCAATGACATCATATTTTGTACTGTTTCCAACATAAAGAATTTCATCCGCGCTCACGCCCATCGTCATAGCAAGAATTCCGAACGGATATTTGGACGGCTTTAGGGCACCAATCTCCTCGCTCCCAAGAATGCACTCGCAATAAGGCTTAAGACCCCAAAGCTCGCCTTTCTGGTCAGGCGGAAAATCCGAGAGCAAAGCAAGACGAAAGCCGGCTTCCCTAAACGACTTGAAGCAAAGCTCCACATCCTTGAAAGTAGGAACATCTTTAAAATACGGCTTTAACCCGTCATAAACTATGTCCCTTATTTTTTTCCGGGACTCTTCAACAGAGCAGTCAAGCTCACGGGCAAGAAGCCGGCCCTGATACTCGTAGAAACCGAACCCAGGAAGAGGAGCCGTCCTGTGCATGACCCGCCGAACTTTTCCGAAATGTATGTAGAAGCGGAAATTCTTCAGGACATAAAAAACAAGCCTTCTGTAAAGAGAAAATGACGGATAAAGAGTTCCGTCAATATCGAATGCTATGACTTTTATTTTCTCAAGCATGATTCTTCTATTGTATTATAAATTCATTTTTTTTCCAAATCAAATATTTTTATGATATTATAGAAGAATCAGGAGTTCATAATGAAAAAAGTCATTTCAATTGCAGTTGCTGCTCTTTTCGCAGCTTGTCTTTTCGCCGAAAGCGAAAAAATAACACTAACCGACAGTAAAGGCCGTGAGAAAAAGTTCGATACAATAGCCGCCGCGCTAAAAGGCGTAAAAGGCTCCGGGGAATATAAAATCAAACTCCCAAAGGGAACTTACAACGAGATTCTTTATTACAACGGAGGAGCGAAAATCACGATTTCAGGCGACACCGATTCTGAATTCGGCTCTGATGTGATTATTGCCGCAGAAAACAACGGCGAGCTGAAAAAGGGAAAAAGCATGGAAGGAAAGGCAATAAAAGACCGCTGCCTTTTTGAGTTTGAAGGAACGGGAAACCTTACGCTTGAAAATCTTACGCTCCACAACACTTATGTAAAAAAATCGGACGGCGAGAAAAACACACAGGCAGAAGCACTGGGCTTCGACTCAACTGGAAACCTCGCCGCGTACAACTGTTCGTTCAAATCGTACCAGGACACCGTGCGAACTACAGGAAAAGCCTGGTTCTACGGCTGTCTTATTGAGGGCGATGTTGATTTTATCTGGATGGAGCAAACAGGAAAAGTCGCCCTTTACGAAAAATGCCAGATACGCTCGCTTTACAACCCGAACGTTTCAAGTCACACCGCATATATCTGCGCCCCAAGAACAAACATATCGGGTCTTATCTCAAAAGGAATCGTAATCTTTGACAGCGAAATAAGCGGCGCGGAAAAAGAAAAAACATATCTTGCCAGAACGCCTTGGAAAGAAGGTTATTACAGCCAGGTCGCATACATACGCTGCGCCGCATCAGGAATAGACAGCGCAATCTGGCACAAAGAGCCGCTTATGGCAAAGAACACGCCCCGCACAGTCATCGGCTGGAAAATGGACGGAAAAACAGCTGAAAGCCTCGGCGTAAGCGCGGAAGGACGGAACGACATTCTTGACGAAGCGACGGTTCAGGCTGAGTATGGCGGAAGAAATGTTATTCTGAACAAGACCGTTTCAACAAGCGGAATATACAAAAAAGAGTCAAAGCCTTGGAATGTCTCTGAGATGGCAAAAAAGCTGGGCTGGCGCGTGACGGAAGATTTGTCGCAGCTGTAAAAACATAAGAGCTGTTCAGAAACTTCAGTTTTCCGAACAGCTCTATAGTTGCAAAAACTGCATTTTACTTTATTCACGGATTCGGTATAATCCTATTTTATGTCAGGTTTTTATGATTTTTACGATGTTGCCGTCGTAGGAGGCGGCCACGCCGGAACTGAGGCTGCGCTTGCCGCAGCACGCATGGGACTTAAAACTGTCCTTATAACACAGACCATAGACTCAATCGCAAGGATGAGCTGCAATCCGTCAATCGGCGGAATCGCCAAAGGAAATATAGTCCGCGAGATAGACGCACTCGGCGGCGAAATGGGCAAGCTAATCGACAAGTCGATGATTCAGTTCAGGCTGCTGAACAAAAGCCGCGGTCCTGCCGTGCAAGCTCCGAGAAGCCAGGCAGACAAGATTCTTTATTCAAGTCTTGCGCGAAAAACAATCGAGAGCACGGAAAACCTCTATACTCTCATGGACACGGTTGTTGAGATAAGAACAATCGCAAGCGACACGGATTTGCCCGGCGAAACTGAGTCAAAGCAAAAAGGTGAGATTCCCGGCGAATTTACGGAGTCAAAGAACCTGACGGAAGCCGCCCTTTCAGGAAAAAGGCAGAAAGTCACTGCCGTAGTCACAGAGCGCGGCCGGGTAGTTCCTGTGCGTTCAGTCGTTCTTACCACAGGAACTTTCCTTGGCGGGCGCATTTTCATAGGAGAATTCGACGCACCGTGCGGACGAATCGGAGAGCCGTGCGCATCAGGGCTTACGCAAAGCCTGAACAGGCTCGGATTCACCACAGGGCGGCTCAAAACCGGAACGCCTCCTAGAATCCTGCGCCGCACAGTTGATTTTTCTCAGCTTGAAATTCAAGATGGAGACGCTGAAATCATACCATTCAGTTTCTCGGACGAAAAAGTTGACCGCCCGATGGTTCCTTGTCATCTGGTCTACACTAACGAAAAAACCCATGAAATTATAAGGCGGAATATAGGTCGTTCGCCCCTCTACTCAGGAAAAATCCACGGTGTGGGTCCTCGCTACTGTCCGAGCATCGAAGACAAAGTGATGCGATTCGCAGACCGTGAGCGTCATCAGATTTTTATTGAACCAGAAAGCCTTGAGACAGATGAGATTTATCTGAACGGATTTTCATCAAGCCTTCCGGAAGAAGTTCAGGACGAGTTTCTCAGGACGCTCACAGGATTTGAGAACTGTCATGTATCGCGTCCGGGCTATGCCGTGGAGTACGATTATGTTGAGCCTACGCAGCTTTTCCCTAGTCTTGAGACAAAGCGCGTGGCAGGGCTTTTTGATGCAGGCCAGATTAACGGAACATCAGGCTATGAGGAGGCCGCAGGCCAAGGGCTTGTGGCTGGAATCAACGCCGCACTTTACGCAAGAAGCCACAAAGAGCTTTGCGGTGCAATTTCGCTCTCACAAGACAAAAAGTCCGTTGTCATAGAAAAGAACGAAATCACGCTCCCCTGGTGGAAGCCTCTGGTTTTGGGGCGGGATGAAGCGTATATCGGGGTTCTTATCGACGACCTTGTTACGCTCGGAACGAAAGAGCCGTACAGAATGTTTACAGCACGGGCCGAGTACCGCTTGAAGCTCAGGCACGACACAGCCGACAGGCGGCTCATGCAGAAAGCTTTCGATGTGGGGCTGAAATCTGAGTCGGAGCTGAACGCTATGAAGAGCAAATATGAGCAGGTCAGTGAGGCAACTGAGATTCTTCTAAAAAGACCTGATGCCGAAAACCCCGGCTACAGCGCACTTGTCTGGGAAGAGGCAAAAGAGGACGCAAAATACAAGTATTACATTGAAAAGCAAGATGCCCGCATTGCGAAAATGCACAAAATGGAGCATTTTAAGATCCCTCTCGATTTTGATTACTCAAAAATCCCGGCACTCAGTTCGGAAAGCCGCGGAAAACTTGAGCAAGTCCGTCCCCTTACATTAGGGCAGGCGAGCCGAATTTCAGGAATAAGAAATTCCGACATCATGCTTTTGATGGTTTATCTGAAATAATTTTATGATTAATTTTTCTTTTTTGTACGGAGGAAATTATGAGAATCACGGTACTTGTTTCCGGTGGCGGAACAAACCTTCAGGCACTGATTGACTACGAGAAGTCACACGCTGACTGCCCTTACACGATTTGTGCCGTCATTTCCGACACGAAGAACGCATTTGCTATTGAACGGGCCAAATCTGCCGGAATTGCAACGGAAATCTGCTCGCCGTTCGCCGTACTTGGGGCGGAAAAAGCAAAATCCGCCAGCAAGGAAGAGAAGCGCGTTGCCGTAAGCGATGCCGTTCTTGCAAAAGCAAAGAAACACAAAGCCGATGCAATAGTTCTTGCTGGCTGGCTCACGGTCCTAAGCGGGAATATCATCTCCGAGTACGCGAACAGAATCGTGAACTTGCATCCCGCGCTTCTTCCCAAATTCGGCGGGGTTGGTATGTGGGGTCATTTCGTCCATGAAGCCGTAATCAAGGCTCACGAGAAAGAATCCGGCTGCACAGTGCATCTGGTTGACTCAGGCTGCGACACGGGAAAAATTCTCGTTCAGAAAAAAGTCCCTGTCATGCCGGACGATACGCCAGACACGCTCTATGCGCGCATTGCCCCGCACGAGCATGAGGCGTTGATTGAAGGAGTATGCCTTCTGGCAAAGCAACTAGGATAAAATCTCTCCCGCAAAAAGCATACGGTCAACACGGATTTTCCATATGTCCGTATGCTTTTTGTAAATTACTGCTGCTTCACTGAGCCAGGGAGAGTGACCACACCACCAGCCGCCGTAAGCGGGACATACTCCGGAACCTCGCGTCCGTCCCAGTGCTTCGCGCGCTCAAGCTCAATTTCAAGCTCTTTCAGCCTGATTTCAACATTATAATTCTGCGCAACCTTGGAGTTGTAGTATGCGAGCGCGTCAGCTTCAACCTGTTTTGCCTCCGCAGCTTTCTGAGCCTTTATCAAATCGGCCTCAGCCATCTGCTCGGCAGCCTTTTTCTGAGCCTCGGCCTCAGCAACTTGCTTCTGAGCATTAGTTTCAGCAAGTTTGAGATCCTGCTCGGCCTGGCGGACCTGCTGGGTTCTGTTCATCGTTTCTTTTATCTGCTTGTCAAAATCATCGCTCCAATCCCAGTTTGAGATAGTAAGCTGAGTAATCTCAATCGGATAGTCAGACAACTTTGCGCTCAGGCTCTCAGCAACATTTGATGTAATTCTGTCCTGATTCTCAACAAGCTCGTATATAGAATATTTTCCGACGGACTCTTTTACGGAAGAAACAAGGCTTCTCGTTATGGCATTCTCCAAGATTGAATCACTGTACTTTCTGATTGCGTCCATGATTTTAGCCTCGTCGTATCTATAGAAAACAGTAACCTGCGAGCCGACAGTCTGCATATCTTTCGTTATTGCGCCGTCCTGCCCCACGGAAAAATTCACATTCATTCCCTTCGGAACTATAGAATATTTTTTGATGACGCTGATGAAAGGCGGATGGAAGTGCATTCCAGGCGGGAGAACATCGCCCGTCACTTCACCAAGCGTTACTTGCACGCCGCGCTCATTCGGAGCGACAACAGCACACGATGACGCGGCAAGAATCACAACCGCAAGAAACACAACGACAGTCAGGAAAAATTTTTTAGCCCCTGCTTTCATTTTTTTTACCTCGTAATTGTTATTTTCAATAACTTTATATCCATTCTAGATATATGTCAACATTTTAGCTAATTTTGTTGACAATTTATTTTTATAGTACTATTCTTGAATTATGAAAAGTACAACTTATGTATTCGGCCATAAAAATCCAGACACAGATTCAGTAGTAAGCGCAACTGCCTTCGCTTGCCTCAAAAACCTTCTCGGCGAGACAGAATACAAGGCGGCACGGGCAGGAAAGCTCTCCCCGCAGACAGAATATATCTTCAAAAGGTTCAATGTAACTCCGCCGGAGTTTATTCCGGACATGAGTCCCAAAGTAAAATTTTATATGAACGAGAATTTCGTTTCCGTGAACGAAAAGCTGTCTTTGTGGAGTGCGGCAGGAAAAATGCAGAAAAACGAGCATAAGGCCCTGTGCATAGTTGACGATGACGGAAAATACAAATCACTTCTTCATTACAATGTATTCGCAAAAAATGTCCTTTCCATATTGAATCCCGAACATCACCTGAATGTAAGCACAAGCATATCGCTAATAAAAGAGACTTTGAGCGCACAGCCACTAACCTTAAGCAACGAGAACGAAATCGTAAAGATAACCATGATTGTTGGTGCGGCAAGCATAGAATCATTCAAAAGAACTCTTGAGGCGCACCTGAGCGAGCGCGTCATAGTCATAACAGGAGACCGCGATGAAATCCATCAGTTCTGCATCGACAAAAAAATCCACGGACTTATAGTCACCGGCGGAAAGCTTCCAAAAAAAGAACTAATCGAACGAGCAAAAAAATCAGGCACATCAGTCCTCATAAGCACATTCGACACGGCTTCCACAGCCATGCTTTTCTCATACTCATCCCCAGTGTCGGTAATGTCCGACTACGAGATAAAAGCCGTAAATCCTATGGACGAAGTATCAAAAATAAAGCCCGCGCTCCACAAAAGTCCCAGCCACTCACTTCCTGTCGTCGATGACAACGGAGTTCTTGTCGGAATCATAAGCGAGAACGACCTTCTCCAAGAGCCGAAAGTTCAAATCTCGCTAGTTGACCACAACGAAATGAGTCAGGCCGTGGAAGGAATCGAAAATTACAAAATCCGCGAGATTATTGACCATCACAAAATCGGGTCAATCTCAACGAAGTACCCCATTACTTTCATAAACCGTCCTGTCGGCTCCACATCAACACAAATCGCTAATATGTTCCGCGAGAAAAAAATCTCCATTCCGCTCGATATGGCACAGATTCTTCTTTGCGGCATTCTGAGCGACACGCTTATACTCCAGTCCGCAACAACTACGGACGCGGACAGGGAAACTGCAGAATATCTTTCGTGCATAACAGACCTTGAAATAAACAAGCTCGGAAAAGAGATAATCTCGGCAGGAAGCCACATAGGGGAACGGACTGCGGACGATGTAATAAACCAGGACATGAAAGAATACAAGGAAGGAAAATTCACCTACACGGCAAGCCAAATTGAGGTTGACAACCCGCTTGAAATACTCGGAAGAAAAGAAGACTTCCTTGAAGAGCTTGAAATCGCACGGAGGGCGCACGGAGGGCTTTTCTCCGTGCTTCTTGTGACAGACATAACAAACCTGAGCTCCTATATGCTAATGGCAAGCGAAGAAAAGTTCATTCCGTTCGTAAACTTTCCGAAGACGGAAGAGGGGGTATACTATCTCAAAGACATCGTAAGCCGAAAAAAGCAGCTCATTCCGCTCCTCACAGAAGCCATAGAGCATTTTGGAGGGTAAGTACTGCACACGGCTGGGGCGTTACCCAACATCAAAGCCTCTGTCCCAGTGCCAGACAGGCTTTGCGAGCTTGCAGGAAAAGGGCTGAGTCCGCCGGAAATCAGGAAGCCACTCCGTGTCGGCACACAAGTCCTGATAAAAAAGGTAGTCAAAATCGTACGCTTCTACCAAATCCCGCAGGTCATTGTCCTCGTCCGAACTGACAAGGCGATTCTCAATCGCACTCATAGCTTTTTTCCGCCGTGCAAGGGACTCTTCGTCCTCATCGAACGGAACTGGCGTATACTGGCTCATCAAAGAAATTATCGCCTTTCCGTCGGCATTTTTTTTGAGCCACTCAAGGACATCAGCTGTCTCAAAGAACCGTCCTGGAAGAAAAAGATGGCGCACAATCACACCGCTCATAATTTTCTCTTTCTTAACACCGTCTTTCTCAACTTCAACGATTTTCAGAGGATTATGAGCTATCATCCATGAAATAGCTTTTTTTGCTGATTCAGGATAATTTTTTGCGGCACACAGACTCTCGCTCAGTTCCGCGCTAAGAGTTTTTAAGTCGGGCAGATAAATCGACACAAGCCCCTCCAAAAGAGAAAGGCTCTCCACCGAATCATATCCGCTGGAATTCCAGCATATGGGAACGGAAAGACCGCGCCGCCGAGCCTCGGAAAGCCCCTGTGCAATTGCTGGAACATGGTGACTTCCAGTGACTATGTTTATGTTCTCAGCCCCAGCGTCTTCAAGCCGGAGGCAAATCTCCGCAAATTCGGAAACAGGGACTTCCCTTCCCATTCCGTTCTGGCTTATCTGATAATTCTGGCAGAACGCGCAGCGCAAATTGCAACCAGTCAAAAAAATCGTGCCGCTCCCGCCATGAACAGTCAGGAGCGGTTCTTCGCCAAAATGAAGGCACGCCGTAGCAATACGGATTTTTTCGCTCTCAAAGCAGAATCCAGCAGCCGCGCTCCTGTTCACGCCGCATTTTCTCGGGCAGAGCGCACATGAATCATAAAGCTTCGTATTCAAGGAAAGCTCCGGTCACAGCGCACCATGCGCAAGAATCAGGCTCATAAGGTTCTGGAGCATATCAAGGTCAATCGTTTCAGCCTCGCCGTCAACAAAATCACGGAGCGTTTCCCAGTCATCAGCTCCAAGCGCGCTGAAATCCTCGGAATCATCGCTATCCAAAAAAGCCTGAAAAGCCCTGATGCGCCCGATGTTCTCCTCGCTCGGCTCATCTGCAGGAGAATCGGACTGCAGGACGAAAGTATTGAGCCAGTAATCGGCAATCTGCCGCGCAAGGCTCTGGACATGCCTGTTATTGCTCTCAAAAAGCGACGCGATTTTCGTACAGGCGCGCTTTCCGTCATAATGACCGCCATTGTCCGCACGGTCATGCTTCTTTATCTTCTCAATGTCAGAAAGAAATTTTTCAATAGAATTCATGTGGATAATAATAACATCTTTCAAAAATGAATCAAATTAATTTTTTCTGTTTTAAGAAACTTTTTTTTCTTGACTTTTAAGGAAACTGAATTTAGACTAATCTTATGGACTTAAAAACAGTTTTAACGCCAGATACGGTAGAATTACACCTCAACGGAAAAACTAAAGAAGAAATTATCGATGAGATGCTAGATCTCCTTATCAAGGCTGGAAAGGTGGCAGACAAAGCTACTGCCCGTGAATGTGTACTAGATCGTGAGCGCAAGATGTCTACTGGCATGAAGCATGGCATCGCAATTCCTCATGGCAAGACAGACACAGTTTCTGATTTGGTTGCGTGCATTGGAATTTCTGACAATCCGGTCAATTTCGATTCATTGGATCAAGAACCATGCCGCATTTTCATCATGACGCTTTCGCCTATCAACAAAACCGGACCGCATTTGCAGTTCTTGGCAGAAGTCAGTCTTCTCTTCAAGAGCGCAGAGAAGCGAGCGCAGATTTTGAACACACAGGACAAAGCTGAAGTTATCAAGATTCTTACTGAGTAGGACATTAAAATCTGTTCGGAAGAAATTTCTTTCGTGGCATTTTTGTCTTTTCAGTACGAATTTTGTACAAAAAAACCTCTGCAAAGGCGGAGGTTTTTTTGTTCTCAGAAATTTTCTCTCAAAATGTTGTTGCGGATTGTTGCAGCAATTGGGCGATGTCAGAATATTTTTTAAAGCAGCCCAAAATCAATAGACCAGTTCGGAAAAATAATGTTTCCGAACAGGTCTAATAAGGAAAAATATGAAGCTTGAAAAATTATTTGAGGTAAAAGGACAGAAGCTGTTCAAGATTGACGGCGGGGACGAAGTGGCAATAAAACCTGAGATGGCTTTGCCAGTAAAATGGAGCGATGTTGAGCATGAGAATGAAGTCTATGACGAAGAATATCTTGCTAAACTTCGGGAAAAACTTAAGTCACTTGAAGAAAAAAAGGCCTTTGTTTTCATAGAGCCTGTCTTTGACAAAAAAGCCGGCGCAGAGCAGTTCACTTCCGCAATGAAGCATACGGCCCGCCGCATAAAGGATTGCGTGTCCGTCATCGGCTTTGCTCTTCCAGAAGAAGTCATTCAGGACGCAGAATTTTTCATTGAAGAACTGAGCGCGAAACATGCCCAATACTGCTTTTTCTGCAAAAAAACTCTTAAAGACGATATAGTTTTGTACTGAACTGGTGTTCGTGCGAAAAACAACATTATATGCAGAATTTTCACGCTTTTTTCATAAAATTTCATTGATTTAATTCAAAAAATCTGTAATGATTCATGTATCATGAGAAATTACAGAACTAAATTGATGTTGGGAACAACCATATTCAGCGCAGTTTTTCTCGGACTTTGTGTGCTGATAGAACATTATTTCCCGTCAATTGAAGTAAAAGAAACTGAAACAAAAACAGAAACAGCGAATTTCAACTCATACACCGTATTGCAGAATGAGTTTTTGACAGAAAACTTTCTTGAGGATTCTGGTCTTAAGACTGAGATTTCAGATATTTCCTCCGTTGAGGACAAAATCCTCGCGCTCTACAGAAATGCGCAGTCCCGCCCGGCGGTAGAATGGTTCTACTCAAGGATTACTGCAAGCAGGGAAATTGCGCAGGCAATACTTGAGTTTGCGGACAAAAACGAGATTTCACCAAACCTCGCTTTTGCCGTGGCGTATGTTGAGAGCCGCTACAAGACAAGCGCGAAAAACGAGAACGAGAACAAAACTGTTGACCGCGGTCTTTTCCAGCTCAACAGCGCGACTTTCACAAAGCTCTCAGAAGAAGAGTTCTACAATCCGAGAATAAGCGCGAAATACGGTCTTTCGCATCTCAGGTACTGCATTGATGTTGCCGGGAACGAGATTACCGGTCTTGCAATTTACAACGCAGGGGCAGCCCGCGTAAAGAACAACAACACACCGCAGAAAACGCTGAATTATGTGGCAAAAATCACTAATTACAGAAACCGCCTTGAAAGCCAGTTCGCAGGTGAAGTTCTTGCGTTCTACACAGCAGGGGCAGAAAACAAGGATATTGCCATGCTGAACCAGCTCAAGCACTACTAATTTTCTTTTTTCGGACGGCGGCCACAGCACTTTTTCTCGGTGCAAAAGCCGCTGACATCGCATTTGGGGACGAACAATCCGTCACAAATCCATTTCCATTCTTCCGAATACGATGACAGTCTGTCCTTTATCTCATTCGCCAGAGACCGTATCTCAGAATATGCCCTGGAGCACAGTCTCTGGTTCATAAGATTTATCATGTTGCGCAGATTTCTTTTGTCAACGATTTTTGTCATCATGCCGAGCGGAAGGATATTGGCGGCATCCTCGCGCGGAACTCCGCTTTCGATAAGCTTTCCGTACTGAGCTTTGATAAAATCCATTGTATCGCAGTAGATTCTGCTGGCTTTTTCTGACGCGCGCACTGCTGGCGGCACGAAAAAGTCAAATTCATTGCAATTAACATAGCGCGTAGACTCTTGAAGACGAGTTGGAGAGCCTCCTATGTGCGTGTAATACTCCCTGATAGCCCTTGCGGAATATCCTTGAATGCAAAGCTCTATGTCAACATACTCAAGGACGCGCCCATGCCCGGAAACAATGCAGTCTTTGGCGCGTTTTATGTTCTTCTCAGCATCGTCAACGGGGCTTCCCCAGCAAACGCCAGCAAATCTTCCAATCTTCTGAAGCGGATATTTATCCGTCGAATCAAAAATTTCTACCATAAAGCTCCCTACGCTCTCCAGCCATCATATTTATCGCACTCAAGAATTTTTCTTGCGTTCTCAACGCGTTCCTGTGAAGGACTTTCGGTATCTTTCAGGACATAATCTATGCCCAAATCCTTGTATTTTACAGCCCCAAGACCGTGATAAGGCAAAATCTCGACGCGCTTTACATTATGCAAAGTCCGTATGAAATCTCTGGTACGCAAAAGATATTCATCGTTGTCCGTTATGCCCGAGACAAGAACATGACGAATCCAAATATCCTTGTGAATCTCGTCAAGATAGCGGAACATTTTCTCCACATTCGCCCGCCCATGCCCCACGAGCTTTTTATGCTCATCTTCGTCTATATGCTTTATGTCAACCAGAAGAATGTCTGTAACTTCCATAAGTTTTTTGAACTTTCCGAACCACTCCCCTTCATCTGTAAAAGGACCGCCCGCCGTATCGATACAAGTGCTTATTCCAAGCTCTTTTGCCTTAGAAAAAAGCTCAAGAAGAAAATCAATTTGCAAAAGCGGCTCCCCGCCTGAAACGGTGATTCCGCCCTTTTTTCCCCAATATGCACGGCAGGAAAGAGCTTCCTTAAGAACATCATCAGCAGAGTATTCATGCCCGTCGCTCATTTTCCATGTATCTGGATTATGGCAGTACTTACATCTGTAATTGCAGCCCGAAAGAAAAACGATAAAGCGAACGCCCGGCCCATCAACAGAGCCGAATGACTCAAACTGGTGAACAAAACCTTTTGTCATAAAATCAGAAACCCCCGATACAAAAGATTCTATCACAAAACGACGATTAAATCAGTTTATCGGAAAGTCGATTACATTCCGGTCACTTCAAGGGCAGATTCCGCAGACTCAAGAAGAATGCCCGCATTCTTAGAGACATTCTCCACATCTTTGGCAATATCAACATTCTCCGATTTCATCTCGCCGAATTTCTCCGTAGTGGACTCAACGCTCGCATTGATATTGCGCAAATTCTCGCCGATTGAATTACCAAGCTGGTTCTGCTGCTCAATTGAGACTGACATTTCCTCAAAGCTCGCAACGACGCTCTGGCTGCTCTCCACAATTCGGGAGAACGATTCTTTCAGCGTTTCGGTGTACAAAATCATTGATTCGACCATCTTGTTCATGCTCTCGATTGAAGCTGAAACTTCTTCCTCCTGAACGCGGCTTTTCTCGGCAAGGTTACGGATTTCCTTTGCTACAACGGCGAACCCGGCTCCCTGATCCCCTGCGTGAGCCGCCTCAATCGCGGCATTTATTGCAAGAAGCGAAGTCTGGTCAGTGACGGAAGAGATAAGGTCGTTGGCAGAATAAAGCCTTGAGGCGCAATCTCCAAGAGCATTGATTTTTTCATTGAGGTCTATAAGCTGGGACGACCCCACATTCGAGCTTTTCTCAAGGTTCTTTGTGTCAGACAGGGAAGCAATCCGCAATGCGTCCATAGAAGAAAGCTGCGTCAAAAGATTCATTATTTTATGCTCGGCTTCATTTATGCGCCCCGACTGTTCGCCCATCATGGAGCCAAAATCCTCAAGGTGCTTTATGTTCGATGAGAATGTTTCGTTCACGCTTCCCACGATGCGAGACTGAACGGAAGCCTTCTCTTTGGTTTCGGAAAGGACATGCGCCATAGTTCGGAGTATACCCATGATGAAATAATTGAATATCATCACGATTACGAATGTTATCAAAATCATTACAACCGATGTGATGAACAGGCTGCTCTTAAAAATGTAGCTGACAGAAAAAGGAATGAACACGGCAAGATGCCACCCAAGTCCCGTAACAGGCATCATTCCGTACTCGCCAGACTTTGTCCCTACGGCAATGAAATCATCAGTAGTAAGGAAAAGCGTATGGACAGAAAGCTCCGGGAACACCTGAACTACAGAAGCCTTGTTTTCGATAAGGGAAGTGTCAAGCGAGCCCATAACCTCAAGGTCTTTGTTGTAGAAACACATCTCAACGCCATCGTCAAGCCCATCGAACACTTGCGAGAAAATCTCGTTCAAAGGAATCTCAGTTCCTGCCATTCCGATTGATTTTCCGTCTGCATTCCTGATTACGGCGTTAATCCAAAGGCTTGAGCGTTTCAGTTCGCTATTGTAGTTGATGTTGAAATTGTAAGTATCAGTTTCTTCAAGAGTCATTTTGTACCAGTATGAATCAGGCTCTTCAGGATTCACTTTGTACAAGAACTCGCAGTTTGAGTAAAAGCAGAGGTCCGCATCGGAAATAAAGAACGAATACTTGCTCAGAAAAGTGTCCGTATATGACTTGATTTCGGCGAGGGCAACTTCACGGCTTCCGGCGTTTTCAGGGTTTTCGATGAACGAGATGACGGACGGGGAGTTACACATTTTAAGAACAAGGTCAATCTGGCTTTTTAGCGCGCTTTCAAGCTGCAGGATTTTGAACCGTCCGACCTGGTCAAGTTTCTGCTTCGCCTCTGAATTGAAAACCCGCCTTACTCCCAGCAAAATAATCAGCAGAGCCATCACGAACACAAATGAGAAGAAAAAAATCGAAAAAATTCTTGTTTTTGTTTTTAATGTCTGATTCTTAAATTTCTGTACAAAATTCATACTTATATAATAAATCAGAATAAGCAGATTCGCAAATTCACAAAGCCCCTTTTACACGGCGCAAATTAAGGCTATTATACCAGAAAGTCAAAATAATGAAAAAAAATTTTTCCTTCGTAATGATTTTTTCAATTTGCGCGCTTCTCATTCTTGTGATTCTCTCCCTTTGTTCGGGGGCAGTCAAAGTGCGTCCCACAGAAATTCTCACCATTCTGGAAGACAAATCGTCAGCTTCATACAGAATCATGCGGTTCATACGGATTCCACGGACGCTGGGAGCTGTTTTGTGCGGCTCCGCGCTCGCAGTCTCGGGTCTTTTAATCCAGAGCGTACTTCACAACCCGCTTGGCTCGCCGAATGTTCTTTCCATGAACTCGGGAGCTTCACTTACGGTAGTTCTTTTCAGCGCGCTTCTTCCGGGAAGTTTCGCCCTTTTCCCGCTCGCAGCGTTTTCAGGGGCATTCGCAACGCTAATTGCAGTCGTCGCGCTAGGGAAAAAAGCCGGCTCATCAAAACATTCAATCATTCTTTCAGGAGTCGCAATGAACGCATTCCTTACGGCGGTGGCGGATGCAATCACCGTGTTCTCGCCCACTTCCGTATTCTCGCGCAATTCGTTCAGAATAGGTTCTTTGAGCGGAGTCCAAATGAATATAATCTTACCGGCTGGAATCGTAATATTGGCTTCGCTTTCGGTAGCGTTCATCCTCAGAAACAGAATTGAGATTCTTTCAATCGGAGACGAAGCAGCCTTGTCCCTGGGACTTGATGTTGAAAAAATGCGTTTTTTAGTACTGATTCTATCATCCCTTCTGTGCGGAAGCGCAATCTCATTCGCGGGGACGATAGGCTTTGTGGGTCTTATTGTGCCGCACTCATGCAGAATGATTCTTGGC
>JAEEGL012489162.1_pt1 | contig 17363 bp, 16 predicted proteins | sample 9134231 | NCBI WGS metagenome assembly JAEEGL01 (sample SAMN16246548, study PRJNA631951) | gut metagenome | biome: gut microbiome; feature: rumen; material: fiber-attached | host: Bos | place: Iran: Karaj | collected 2018-10
CTCCGCTTTTAAAACATCTCTTTTTTCTGCAGGCAACTGCATAGTCACCTTGGCTTCGATCATTGGCATGATTGATTCTCCTAATTTTTGATTATTTATTATAGCACAGGCATTACAGAAAGATAAGGAGGGGAAAGCCTTCCCCTCGTCCGCACTGCGTTGCGCCCTACCCTTTCGCCTAGGGGCAAGCCCCTAAAACCCCATTTCTCCTTTTATACTAATATCCCAATCAACCTCATCAGGATAAAGCTCTTCAATTTTTTTAATAACTTTTCTGGCAAGCGATTTTATAAAGTCATAATCTGACAAACTCATATAAGAAAATTCCTTATCAAAAAGAATGCCAGAAAAACAGCCTCTGCTACCCTTTCCAAAGTTTCCAATTTTATCGATATGGCATCTGTACTTTTCCAGAATTTTTTCAATCTGCACTTTAAGGATATCTGATTTTTCTTTTTGAATAATTGTCACGGTAGGTCTGTATCCCTCCGTTTCCGACTGGCGGATATAAAGAGAACCGTCTTTTTCCACTATAAGATCATAAGCATAATCTTCATCACAAAAAGTATAACTGTGTCTTACTTCAAACAGAATCTGCTTATTCTCCGGTCTTTCTCGTTCCTGCCCTTCTCCAATCTGTTTCCAGTTGTCTTCATCATCACGATACAAAATGATTTTTCCATTCATAGCACTCCTCCTTTCTGTCTCAAGACAGACTTATTGATTTTACATAAAAAATTATAACATGTCAGAGTGTCAAATAACGGCATTTATAGGAAAATCGTTAGGAGTTTTATAATTTTATATTTTTTTTAAACTTTATTAAAAATATTTCTGTTGTTCTCACCTTTTGATAGCAGTATCATATATATTATAAGGTATGACAGATAAACTAGATTACATCGCAATTGATTTTGAAACCGCTAATACCTACAGAAACAAGACACTTCTAATCACTCTCACAAAATGATAGCGTTTTCTCAAAACCATGCTATAATATGAGTATGAGTAGAAAACTAAGCGAAGTCGAAAAAGAACGTAATAAATTAATGCGTGAAGAAAGGCAGACTATAGAGCATTCTCAGGCTGATTCACAACTTGATGATCGCTGCTATGAAATTCTCCAGATTCTTAGAGATGTAAATGAGAACACTGAAGTAAAATACAATTCAAAGTATTTTGCAAAACACTTCAAGGTTTCGGAACCTACAATTTTCAGACTCATTGAAAAACTGCGAGGCATGGATCTTATTAAAGACAAGCAGGTAAATGGAAGTTATGCAATCAATACTGATTTTGAAGAAGATTTTTATTCAGATGATATCAAGAAAAATATTGCCCTTGTTGCAAGCCTTAGAGGTCTCTTACAGCAATACAAAGGCACTCCCCTTTTTGACAGCGTAACCAAACTTATATATTTTCTCCAGCCCGAAGTTGCAAAGAATGATGCCGTTCTTTCTTCTGGTCGTGTTATTGTTCCTCCACAAATGGAATTCAATATTGATGTTCGTAATTGGGACCGTGTATACAGGGCACTAAATGAAAATCAAAAGATCCGATTCCGCTATAAAAAATCTTACACCAACCAAGACAAGCAGCGCATAGTTTGCCCGTATCAGTTGATATTGGAAAATGGAACTGTATATGTTTGGGGCTACAGCGAATATGCAGAAGTTATTCTCATGTACGATTTGAATTTTATGACCGATATTGTGATTCTAAATGAAAAGTTCAAACTTCCAAAAGATTTTGATATAAACAACTACAGCGGAGGTGGCAGACTCGGAGCCTTTGCTGGTGATGTTATTGAAAAGTTCAAAATCCGCTTTACAGGTTATGCCAAAGAATGGATCAAAAACCACAAATGGGCTGATGACCAGACCATGAAAGAAGATGATGAATCTACAATAATCACATTCTCTTCGAGCCAGTTTGAAAAGGTTTACGAAAATGTCCTTAGTTGGGGCAGCCAGGCTCAACCACTCTCCCCTGCCAGACTTGTAAAACGCTGGAAAGAGGAAATCAAGGCTATGTTTGCTATGGTTGATGGAGGTAAAAAATAATGTCGAAGAAAGATTTTTCCAAGCCAATTACAACAGAAAAAGCACCAAAGCTCACAGTGCCAGAAATTATTGAATATTGTAAAAATGTATTGGGCCTTTCATTTAACTTAATAAGTGAAGAAGATGCAAAGACATTTTTGCAGAAAAACAACTATTTTTTCCGTCTTAAGCAATACTGTAGTATCTGCAACAACCAGACAAAAAGCGGAAAGTATATTGGTCTTGATTTTGGGCACCTTGTTGAACTTTCGACAATCGATATGTATTTACGAAAGATACTTCTTAAAATGACAATAGACTTGGAACATTATCTCAAAGTAAAACTTGTAAATGATTGTCAAAAAAATGAAGCAGATGATGGATATGAGGTTGTAGAACAGTTCTTACAATCTCATCCAAAAGTTCGAGACAACCTTTCCCAATTCAAGGCATCAAGTTATGGCAATCCTCTTGATAAATATATGGAAACACCAGCTGTCTGGAATCTTGTTGAAATGATTGGTTTTGCAGATTTCATAAGTTTTTATGCTTATTACTATAATTTCTTCCGTATGAGCTGTGAATATATAAAGCATTTTGAATCAATCAGACATATTCGCAATGGTTGTGCCCATAATGTATGTATGCTTTCTTCTTTCAAAGTTGTTTCATTTTTTAAACCTGACATGGGAACTAATATGGAATTATTAATGAATGACCCGGGTATTGGAAAAGGGGTAATATCAAACTGCATGAAAGTTCCTTTGCTAAACGATTTTGCAGTTATGCTTTCGGTGTATACAAAACTTGTCTCTTCTCCAAGAGTAAAAGAGATAACTTTGCAGGAGATTAAGGACTTCTTCTATGGTCGTATGGTTTATCACAAGGATTATTTTGAAGACTACACCGAAGTTAAAAATGCATACTCCTTTGCACGAAAGCTTTTGGATTACTATTCATAAAGGTTGGACTTATCCTTCCACTTCACTGGGTAATAATTCTCTAGATCAAATACATCTGGAGATCTTCTTCTTCTTGGAAGTTTTCTTTTTTGCAGTAATCCATGATATCTTCAACTGAGCTTTTTGTACCGGAGAGGATTTCATGCATTATAGCTTTACGAAGAATATTATCTATCTGGCCACCTGTCATAAGATATTTTGAGGAGATTTTATCTATATCTTCTGCAGAAAGCCAATCAAACTTATCATGCCAGATAAGTTTTGCAACTTCATTATTTGGTTTATTGAATCTTATTTTGAATAAGAATCGTCTGTCGTAGGCAGAATCAAATTGCTCAATTACATTTGTTGTTGCAATGAAAATACCTTTTTGTCGTTCTATGTTATCAAGCAAAACCGACTGAATATGATTTTCGGAAATTTGGGCACCCTGTAATGCTTCTGAACCAGAAACTCTTTTCCCAAATACAGCATCTGCTTCATTAAACAATAAAATAGGAACATTTTTTCCCGTCTTTATAGCAAGGTTATATTGATATTTATAGTATTCAAAAACCTGCGATATATTGTTTTCTGTTTCTCCAACCCACTTGCTTATAACATTACCAAGATCTATATGAAGAACGGCTCTATTTGTTTTTCTTGCAATCTGATAAACCGTTTCTGTTTTTCCAGTTCCCGGAGCACCCTGAAGCATTACACAAACGCCTGGAGTTAAACCTTTTTGATCAAGACGCTTTTGAATCTGTGTAAATTTTTCTTCTTCTAGATATTGGGTAAGATTTTCAATATCTTTTTGAATCTCTTCAGGATAGAAAAGTTGTTTTTCTTTTATTTTATGTGGATAGATGTAATTACTTTCCTTGATTTTGCTATCCTTAAGATTAAGAGGTTTTACATTTTGTAACAAGGAAGGATCATCCTTTTCAACAGCAAGTCCAATAATATCTGGAATAATGTATTCATTCCCTAAAAAAGAATTATTGGAATTTGATACTAATTGTATATATCCTTTCAATTCAAGATTTCGAATAGTCTCTTTAACTGATAATAATTTTATAACAGAAATATTGTTATTTTTTGCAAAGTCATACAGGGCGACCGGAGTCATTTGATATTGCCCTGTAGGACTAGCAAAGAATTCAATATACATATACGAAAATAGAATTGTTTCTTGCTCTGGTAAGTTAAAAAAATCGCTGACTTTTTTTACATACTTTTCTAAAGTACCTTCAACTATTATATCAAATTTTTGAATTGCAACCTTATGGTGGATGTTCTCAATAAGTTTAAAAAGTATTCTTTTTGATTCGGTTGTTGTCCCCATCTAAACTCCTGATAATAATTATTGCTTTTGTTTGTATTGTCCAACTATATAATATAGTTTTATTCTATCAAATCGTAATAGTAAATGAAAAAAATATTAATAATATTGTAAAGTATTACTATATTATTAAAAAGAATCAAACCATCTATCAAAAATATCTTGTACAAATAAATCTTTAGAGTTTGAATATTGATATTCATAAGCGAAATCTGAAATTAAATTCTTAGTTGAAACTTCATAAATTAGTTTCATTTCGGTTGGAATAGCTTGTTTATTGTCTACACATAATTTCTCAAACTCTTTTATTTTTTCATTTATAGAATGAATTAATTCTTGTTGTCTAAAAGTTGTAGCACCTTGGATTTCATATCGCTTAATTTTTTTATCTTGTTTTTTGAAAAAAATATTAGAAGAAATACAATTCTTCTCATTTGAACAATGAATATAAATAAAATCTACAGTGTTATCACAAAATTCTAGTGCTATATAAATCATGTCCAATAATATTGTAGAAAAAGAGTCTTCAAATTTTATCATTTATACCACCTTATCTCTTATTGAATTGATAAAAACTTGCTCACACCAATCTCCATCATTAATCCTATATTTTATTGACATTTCCGATGGACGCCGAGAATCGGCGTCGTATTTCAAATCATATAAAGCCTCAACCTTATTTCCTAGTTTTATTTGGTTTCTCAAAAATCCCTCAAGCTTTTTATATGTACTACGATTTAGTCCAGATTCTTGTGAAATTATATTATCAATATCGGATGAGGCTCCAAATTGGTCTCCAATAATATGACCGGCATCATCTCCATTGACTTTTTCCGGTGATTGAGAGTTATGCGGAATTCTTTCATCACGTGGCTTTTCTTTTAGAGGAAGAGCTTCTGCATGAATAATCCGACCTTGTGAATCAGTTTTATATGAATAACCATTTTCACCCGTTGTATATTCATAATTTGGTTTTAAATAACCTTTTTCTGGATCTTCCCACTGTGGTCCTTTACGAGTATCCTTAAAGTCATCGTTTCCAAGTAAAGGAATACCACGTTCCATGGCAGCTTTATCTTCATCTGTAAAGTTACCATTTACAGGACGATCACCAACTCTAACTCTTTTATCAGGGTTAAAATTGGTGCTAGGCGTAGGGATGTGTTTTTCTTGGTTTTCAGAACAAGAGATTTCTTTCATTTCACAATAATTCATCTAAGCTTGAATTTTCAGAAAAACAAACTCCTTCATTTACATTGAAAAAACACCATTTACTTGTTTTATAATTAAAGCAAATAAAATCATTTTCATATGCATCAATAATCGGAATTAAGTTTTTCTTTTTGAAATCAACATGTAACAGTTCTGTAGAATTTTCAATTTCTGTAAAACTCATTAATCTTTTTTCTTCTCCAAAAAACAATTGCTTTCCTGAAATTGAAATTATTCTCTTTAATAAATCTGGAAGACTACATCCAAATTTACCTTCAAGCCTCTGAACAAATTCATCATTAATGGCAGAATTTGTTATTTTCGATAAAAATTCTTCATTAGTCATTACCATTACCTCCTAATTTTTTATCTATTCTCGCGTAAGGACTGTTTACATCATGTACACCTTTGGAATCGAAATGTACATCTGCATGCATTGGAGTTATATTACTTGCTATACTCTCTCCTCCCCAGCTTAATGGTTTTATATGATGAGCATCATAACAATCACCGGGATTACGAATATTTGGACAATTGTCTTCCGTATATCTTGGCCATGGTTTTCCATGTAACTTTTCCCATTCATTACGAAGATTACCTTTATATTCAGGGTTATTTCTGCCTCCCTCTCCATGCCCTTGAAAATTAGCTCTTTTTTTTCCATTTTCCTCAGGGGAACGTCTTTCGATATTATCTACGCCAAATGATTTTTCTGGAATAGTTTCTGGATATTCCGAATGCTCTTTTAGATCATTTACATAATCTACAATGTCTTGTTCTGTAACCTCTTTTGATACAGGTTCTATTCTATTATCTGGATCAAAATCTTTTTTTGGAGATAAGTCGTCTACCTGTATATTAGTTTCGGTTTCTTTAACTCCGACCCTCTTATCTGGATCAAAGTTTTCAGAAGGTTTCTCAACTTTAGGTTGAGTACTTATATCAGATGTTTTTATTTCATCCATTACCTACTTTTCTCCTTTAATAATTTAGCAAAATCGGATTTTCCTATTTTGCTTTCTTTTAATAAATGGTCATAACTAAGCAAAACTGCAATTTCATTTTGATTTCTAACTGTACGCAAGAAATCAGAAGTTATACCATTAATTTCAAATTTTATTTGAATTTTGTGTTCGACCCAATCAGAAAACCCCTGTTTTGCTTCTTCTGAAAAGTCGTCAATTTGTTGTATTACAGAAGTTAACAAACCTTCATTTTCCTTAGGGTATCCATTTGAACACAAAATGTCTTTTAGTTGTTCTCTTGAATAAGTCATTAGCCAACTCCTTTCATCAAATTTCTCTGAAGATTACTAATAATTCTTTCTCCAAAATGTCTCGCATCAAGTTCTAAAGGGTTATATTCATAACCAAAAGGATCTAACTTGCTGGCACCTATAAGTGAATAAGTTTCTTTTGCAACTTTCCATTCATTGTAAGATTTTTCATCTACATGAAATTTGCCAGGATTTCTAATCGCTTGTATCTGAAACTCATGTCTTATTTCATGAGAAATTGTATTAATTGCTTCGATAACATTGCTCGGATCTTTATACAAAGTTGGAGTTACATAAACCTTTCCTGAACCATCTGTATATCCCCAACAAAACATATGGTCACAGCGTTCTGTAAAAACGATCCCCTTAAAATTTATACCTAGCACCTCAGCAATCTTATCTCCATAGTTTTCAAGATATGTTTTTCTATGATGTTCAGACATATTTTTCCATTCTTGTAATACATCTTGAGAAAACATATCTTTAGCGACATCGGAGGCTTTTTCAATGCCATAAGTTCTTGAATCTTCAACTTCATCTTTTAATGCCCCTGTATCGCTGTTTATTTCAAGTCTTTTATCCGGATCAAACTTCGATGTTTCAGTAATAACCTGAGGAACTTTTATTTCTTGTTTATTAAAGTTTTCCATCATAAACTAAAATCCATTGTGTTTAGTCCATTCACTCCAAGCCTCAAGTTTTGCGCCTTGATGTATTTCATTAAATACATATTGTGTTATGAGTGCCTGAATAATATCTCGTTGAACTTGATCCATATTCTGTTTGTCAATCCAATAATGTTCTCGATTTAAGGCATTAACAATATCGTTTGACCACATAGCAGGATTATCCGGGTTCATTACATATGTATTTTTAGTTGCTTCATATGCTTTCGGGAATAAAGCAGACATAATTGGTGCTAATTTTGTCATTCTTGGTTCACTAGGTGGATTTTGCAAATATTCGACGGCTATTTCTTTTGCTAGGAAACTGATATTTACTGAATCCAGTTCTTTTCTTGAATCTACAGTAGATAATTTTTCTCCACGGCTTAATAAAGAAGCAACATGTATACGTTTTTCATTCAATTCGCCATCATTGATTGTTACAGAAGAAGAGGTGTAACTGTATTTTTCATTAGTAATTTTGTAAAGATTAATTTTACACAATACAGCTTCTACCCATTCATTTTGATAAACAGCGGCAACCCCACGAGGTAACTTTGCTAATTCTGTAATCTGATCATCATTTAAATTAGAAGCTCTACCAACTAATTCTCGATCACCTAAATCTGGAAGACGCATGATAATTTTTGTATTTGTGTTACGAATAACGGCCATATCAAGAAGAGCAGGTGCTTGATCAGCAATAATAAAGCCTTCTCCATATGTTCTCATCTCTGCAATAGCGTTGGTCAGCATTTCTACAGATTTTCCTGCTAGATTTGCACTTTCTGCAGACTGTTCAGTGCTTGTTCTTTTGAGCAGATTATGCGCTTCTTCAAGAACTGTAATATGTTCCAATTTCGCGTTCATCCTTCCTTGAGTCATACGATATTCCTGTAATTTAAGAACAAGAACACCCATTAATAAGGATTTTGTTTCCTGACTACCAACTCTACTTAAATCAATGATTACATTCTTATCAAATAGTATAGAATTATCTATTCCTTTAGTAGTAAAAATCTGTCCATTCAAACCATTTGTAAGTGTTTTTAATCTTGTCAATAAAGAACCTTTATATGCACCTTTATTGTCTGTATCATATTCAGATGTATCAATGATAATTTTAATATTCTGAGCTACATCCTTAAAAGTTGGGTATAGTTCACCTTTTGGATTAGTGCTCTCGGTCAAATTCCATCCAGCATCTTCATAAGATTTTTCAATAGCCTCCTTTAGAACGGCTGGCATCGCTGCATACATAGGCCAACAAACATTGAAAATCTCTACAAGTCGATCTAAATGTTCCAAAATATGAATCTTTTGTGGAAACGAAAAAGGGTTTATTTGTAACAATTGTGTCTCATTAGGATTTGTTCCGTAGACTTCTACATCATCCATGTTGCCAAAAATATGTTTATATTCACCTTTGGCAGGTTCAATAACCAAGAAATTTATTTTATTATCTTTAGCTTCACTCAATAATTGATAAACAGTATTTGATTTTCCAGAACCTGTAGAACCTGTTATAAAAACATGCGAAGTCAAAGAATTTGCATCTAATTTCACAGGTAGTTTTTCCTCGTGATTCATATGGAAAATCTGACCTAGATTTAATAAATCACCTTGTTTTCCTGGTAAATCATATGTAGAAACACTTCTTCCAAAAGCAGCACATTCCAGAACAGGAAATCCACTTACTGATTTTGCAGGAAAATTCAATGAATAAGCTAGTTCTTTACCTGATAATGCAGTCGTTGGCGTTACTCTTAATGGATAGACCAAGAACGTAGAATCTTTTTCTATCAATCCCTCACTTAGTGAAAATACCGGATGCATAAAACTTCTAATATATTTAAAAATTTCTTTCGCCTGTACAGAGATTTTTGACTTTTCAAGATCGTCTTGTGTTGCTAAGTTTTGATCTATGTTAGTTGAAATATCTCCTCGCCAAGTATTTATAGCTGCATGTGACATGAAAGATTCCTCACCTTGGGTAAGAGCTTCATACATATGTGCAACATTGTTTGTAATATCATTATCTTCGCTTACAACATATGCAGCAAAATCCCACATGCCTAGAGCGGAACTGATATCCATACGTTCCATTTGTTTTTCAAGATTCTCAAGCAGATGTTTGATATTATAGTTTGTAAAAGTTTGTGTTATCGCTTCATTACAACCAACTGTCGCTGTTATAGAAGAAGAACGAGCAAAATTTGCCCCAACATTTGCTCCTGCACTAATTCCTTGCGAAGTACCTGCATATTTACCTACAGTATTTGTTACCGCATGACCTACAGAATTTGAAACAGCTTTTCCTATAGTTTTTGCTGCGGATTCCCCTACAGTTTTTCCAATTGATTTACCGACAGATTTAGCTGTACTTCTATTCCATCCATGATTATATGAAGCCCCTGCATGAGCTATTCCAATATTAGCACCACCATGTACCCCGACACTATCAGAAGAGCCTTTCGTATCAGTTGTATTAGTAGTATCTGTTACTGTATCTGAAGTAGACTTCGTATTTGTATCAGATGTTGAATCTGTATTTGTTGTTCCAGTGCTATCTGTAGTTCCGACAGAACTATTTGTTCCCTGATTTCTACCTGCCTGAACCCCAGCACTAACTCCGACATTTACACCAAAATTCGCAAGTGCATTAGTAGCATCACTTTCATTAAAAGTATAATTAGTCTGCCATGACGCGTAAGGAGCCAAACCTGTATAGATTTCTCCTAACCTAGTTTTTCGATCTTCAACATTGTGTATAGGGGTTGCAAGAAGAACTACTGTATATTCTTGTTCGCCTCCATTTGGAACAATGCCATCCAGAAGTTTTTCAATGGTTTGGCTTATAAATCTTTCAGATTTTTCTGAAGGGACGTTAGAAATTGTTGCTACAGAAAAGTTTTTATCTTCAGATAGAAAATCTAAAACACCTCTTTTTACATCTCCAGTCTGAGCCCCCGGGAAATTACCCTTAATAGCTTCCTCAAGCCTTACTATAAACCTCTTTGATATAGATGGGTCTGATTTATCTGAATTATTTAACACACCCAAATATACAAAACACTTTTCTACAGTTCTTCTGAATACTAAGGCAATATTACAATCTTCATCTTCCAAAACCTGATATACATTTACTAACTTTTCAAGACTATTTTCTTTTTTGTCACTTACCCATTTTGTTATATCAAGATAACAAATTCTCTTTTGCAAAATTTCATCATCATAAGAAGAGATTTCTTCGGGCATGTAAACATCTTTGATTTGTCCCAAGTAAGAATTGAATACTTCTACACTACTAGCAGCGATTAATCGTGATGTTAATTCTATAGCAGCCTCATCATCCATTGATGGCATCTGAGACAAATATTTATCTCTTTTCTCTTGTAAATCTTCAATTTGACCAGGAGTTAATTTAGATAATTTTGCAAGTTTATCACCAGCTTTTTCATATTTTTGCATTGCACCGGCTTTTATTTTTTCAAGAAGAACTCCCATTATTCAGCCTCCCTAGTTTCAACGTCTTCTTCATTTTTTACAAAACAACTTGTTTGTTCTACTTTTTCATAGTTTTCAATAACAGTTGATATGGCAGAAATGTTTTCTGCCTTCAAAGTTCTTAACATAGAAAAATTTCGCAAAGAAACTCCCAAGGTAAATAATGAACTACACAATAGGATAACAAAGAATACAATTATAATAAGATGTTTCAATTTTTGTTTTTTGATTGCATCACGAACACGTTTTAGATGTATAAAGAACTCCTGTGAACAAGCTCCATTCTTAGCTAACTGTACTAATTTTTCATAGTAAGGTTTTGTATAGATATATTGCCTTACTGAGTTCAGGTCATATGTTTTGAATACATCATCTCCATATTCACTTTTCAATGTATCCATCATTTCTCTTAATCGTGATTCTGATATCTTTCCATTTATAATAGAATCTCTGATTTTTCCAAGTTCTTTTATAGAATTATCCATTATCGACCCCCATCTTACGCTGACAATAATTTATCAAGATTCTCTTCTGAAGAAGATATTCTTGATTCTATTTTTTCCAATTCCTTTAGTTCATTTTCAAGTCGTAATTTTTCTTTGCTCCAATCCGCTAAATCTGGATTGAGAGATGTAATTTCTTCCTCTATTTTACCGATTAATCTTTCCTGCCAAACGAAGAATGATTTTTGAAAATCATCCTGTATTTCATAAGTCTGATTGTTTACAATTTCCCTCAATTTGTCTTTTGATGCATCTGCTAACTTCTTATAGTTAATATCACCAAGATCAATAAATTTTCCAAATAAATAATGTGCTATTTGTGAATCTTGTAATAAATCTGCATTCTCTCCTGTTTCTTCCAATTCAGGAAACTTAAGTATTACTTCACGAATCTGATCTTGTTCTGTAGTTGTTAATTCATCTTTTTCTTTATTCATTACAAATGAAATCAAATCATTTCGTAATTCTTTTTCTTGCTTCTTAAAATATTCTCGAGATTCTGAATAAAGACAAACATCTATGTCCTTAACATCATTTAATAAACTTCTTTCAACCTCTTTTCTTACATTAGATCGAACAATTTTCATGCCATCTGTATGATCTCCCCAAGCATCTACACCTTCTTTAGTTACTCTGATAAAAGTCTTTACGGTTGCCTCCAGACCTTTCTTTGCTGTATTTAGAGTATCTTTTCCAAATTTTACAACGTTTTTTAACGGTTTATTTCCAATTGTTTCAACGGAGTTATCTATAACATTTGTTGCAGAATCAAATTCTTCCTTGAATACATTGAATTTTTTTCCAACTCTTTGCAACGAAGAAAGAGAATCCAACCCGCGTTCATTTAGCTCAGTTTTAAAATCTGTCTCATAACGATTTATCCATTCCTTTCCAATTTTTCTCATTTTATCTTCTAGTCGATCATCTTTCTTTGATGAGAGAATGTTTGGAAATTGAGATATGGCTTGATCCGATAATTTTTGAGAAGTTTGTCTAAGCTGTTCAATAAGGATTTTCTTTTTTTCATCCAATTTTTTTGCTATTTCTTCTGCAGGAGCAGCAATATCTTTTTTCTTCTGCAGTATTTCTTTTTGAACAATATCTATTGCTGAAACAAGGTAGTCTTTAGCATTTGCACATTTATTATACAGTGCATGCTTTTCTCCATAGGTGAAAACTTCTTCAACAACGCATTGTATTCCACTATTAGCATATAACATTCTCTTTTCATCATCTGATTCTATTGATTTCTGACACAATAAAGTTATCCTATTTTTTTGGGAATCAGGCATAATATTAAATGCATAAAGCTGACGATAATCTGGGTTTTCTTTGTTAACAAAATCATCCTTGCTCTTTCTAAAAGGACGACTATATTCTTCATTATAAAAATCTATATTATTCCTTTTATAACCGGCGATGCCTGCAATTGAAGACACAAAATAAATCCGAGTAGATTGCCATTCGCGAATTACATCTTTTTCAGTCAATAATTTATTAATACCTTCATCTGATGATTGATCTGCCTTATTAGCAATAATAATCATATTATTCTTATCTAGATTTATTTTTTTCATCTCATCAAGGATTTCTTTGTTCCCTGCAGAGTTCATACTTTCAGGCACGGTAACAAATATTGGCAATCCATTTGTTTGGTCTTTAAGAGCTTTTTTTAATATATCAAAATGAGTTTTATCTGTCCCTTTATCAGCAGAATCTGAACCAGGAGTATCAAGAACTGAAAAATTATATCTTTTATCTCCGAAAATACCATTGTTTGAAGGCACTTCTATTTCAATTAAGTCTGAAAGATGAGACCGTTTGTTTCCAGTACGACTATCTTTAATATCTTGTTCGTTTAGTTGCTTTAAAGCCTGGTAAATATGACTCTCTATTGAATTATCTTTTGAATTTTCAATTATAGTTGAATACAAATTCCTGCAAAAATCTTTTTCAGAAGAAGTTTTAACTACAAGATTGTTTTCATCAAAAAAGAGTTCAATATCCTCTCCATCATATTTGAATAAAATACGGCCTTTTTTAGAAGAAGGGGATTTCTTAATCCGATGTGTTTTAGCTGTTGTTGTAGTCGTGGCACTAGGAAGAACCTCTAAACCAATTAAAGCATTTATAAAAGCTGATTTTCCTGAACTATATGTTCCCATTATTACAATTGGAATCTCATCTGAAACAGTTTCATTAAACTTTCCAATTTCTTTCTTTATAGCTTCATTTTGTCCACTATACTTTTTATTCAAGATTTCCAAGAGTCCATCAAATTCTGTTTCAATAGATTTTAAAGCCTCACTAGCTTTCTTAAAGTGTTTTTTAGAACGTTCACATATCAAAATATCTTTAGATTCCAATCTTTTCTCTAAATCGCGTACTGTTTTTGCAGCATATTCGAGTTCTTCATAATCATCATCTGACCCTTCAAAAATTACATGTGAATAATCTTGTTCATAAATTGATTTCACTACTTCTGTAGCAATATAAGAGAATTCTTTACCATCATATTTTAATAAAGGGTTTTCTGAATCCAAACTTTCCCATTTATCACCAACTTTATCCTTGTAAGTAATTTTTTTTGTATAAGGATTGCATATAATTTGAAGTGTCATACCCATTTGTAATAACTCCTTTCCTTTATAACAAATGTAAATATATGTTATAAATTCTATCAAATCATGATTGTTTTTAATTATAAGTCAATATTATAACACAAAAAAAGTGTTTTTGTTGAAATTTAAATTTCAATTATCAATTTTGAATTATGATCCCCCTCCGATACAACGGTATATACTTTTCCTATATATTTTTATATCTTTGGCACATTCTTTGAGTTGTTATAGTTCTCCCAGCCCCAATCACTGTGCCAGTTGACATGTCTGTTGTGTTGTGCGTGTCGCCGGTTATGTAAATCATTCGCTTAATCTCTCAAACATCCCACCGGAACAACATAAACACCATCTTCTCTACGGTAGGCAAATTTGCCGGTGCCGGTTAGAACCATTAAGAAAGAGGGTTCTTTCATTTTTTTGGTGTCGATTTTGGCGCTGAACTTTTTTAGATTTTGAGCACCTTCTTCTATAAGGGTGTCGCCGCCGAGTTTTATTTCAATTAAGCCAAAAGATCCGTTTCGTAAATGAATTACAGTATCGCATTCGAGCCCTGATTTATCACGATAATGATACACCTGACCATCAAGACTTTCGGCATAAACTCTAAGGTCGCGGACACATAAAGTTTCAAAGAATAAGCCCATTGTGTTCAAATCTTTTATAAGGTCATCTGGTCCAAGACCTAGGCTCGCAGTAGCAATAGACGGATCAATAAAATAGCGAGTATCGGAAGTTCGAATTGCTGTTTTGGAACGCAGGTTTGGATTCCAGGCAGGCATATCTTCTATTACAAATATTTTTCGCAAGGCGTTTGTGTATGCATAAACAGTATCTTCGGTAAGAGACTCGGCATCATTAGCAAGTATATCATCTCTAATAACTGTGTTTGCAGTCTGAGTTCCTTGATGACGTGCATAAGATTTCATAAGCCGCTTTGCTCTTTCTGAATCTCGCTGAACATTATCGACTCTTGATATATCTGAATTAACAATGGCATCAAAATAATCAAAAGCCTGTTCTAGAGCAATATCGTCTTCCATATCAAGAGCGCCAGGCCAGCCACCACGACAAATCAAAAAAGCAAGTCTACTTAAGTCATCAAGTTTGTTTTGGGAAAGGATTTGTTTTGGCTGCTTGAACAATTCCTTTAAACTGATTTCGCCCGTTGATTCACCAGACTCAAACAATGTCATTGGACGCATTTTTATCCAGGCAAAACGGCCTGTCCCTGTATGATATATTTCATCATTATCGGGAGGAACTGCAGAGCCTGTAAGAATGAATTGACCCTGTTTGTTTCTGTGATCAACTTCAAAACGAACAGCATCCCATAACTTTGGAGCAATCTGCCATTCATCTATAAGCCGTGGAGTTTTTCCTTCAAGGAGTTTTAAGGGTTGTATGTCTGCAGCCACAAGATTTGCTTTTACATCTTCTGGCTTTGACATATACAGAATGCTTTTAGCTATCTGTTCTGCGGAGGTTGTTTTACCACACCATTTAGGGCCTTGAATGAGAACGGCACCCTTCCCTTTTAATTTACGGGCGAGAATATTGTCTGTTAGTCTTGGTCTATACATGCTTATATTCTACATCTCGTTTGGCGTTTTGGCAAGTTTTTATTTGGCGTATTGGCAGTATTTTAGTTGGCGTCTTGGCCGTTAATTATTTGGCGGTATGGCATTTTTGTTGTATTGAGAAAAGAATAACTTAAAAAGAAGAATTTTTTAACTTTTTAATACACTATCATAAAACGAGAGCAATCAGTTTTATAATCATCTAAGAACATTGGAGATGTATATGCAGGATTCTACAAGAAAAGACATATTATTCAGAAGGCTGGGCATAGTTAAAGCTTTAGTTTTGTTTATAGAACACAAAGAAGAAATAATCAAAATTGTTTTTGAAAGCGAAAACACCGAATCATCTAAAAAGCAGTTAATCTCAAAATATAATTTAACTGATGAACAAGCCCAGGCCATAGTTGATTGTCTGGTAAAAAGACTTAGCCAGCTTCTGAGGGAAGATTTATTAAAGGAATTAGATGAAGCAGAAAGAGAGTTTAATAAGATTTAGGAATTATGTATAATATATTTTGGAGAAAAAAATGACAGATTATTTAGAATTATTTGCTAATGGTATCACTCGCGAAGGCTTAATTAAGATTTTCAATCCTTATGATTGTATGTTAAGGACAGAAGATGATTTCTTTAAGAATGAAGTTTATCAAGCACTTGAGCAAAATAATACATATGATGAACTAAGAATATTACCGTTTTATACTACCTATATTGACAAAAATCGTGAAGCTCTGTTTGAGGCGGCAATAATTGATTTTTTATCATATAAAGATGGTATGCATTTTTATCCAACTATACAAGAATGGTCGAATTCCATTTCTGCGCCTGAAGATTTTATAAAAAAGATTTTACCTGATAATGGAGTAAATCTGTCCATTCTTCTTGGAAATGATTTTTGGTGTAGAGAATTGAATATTATCTTTCATAAAAAAATTAAGGAAATGGAAGATGTTGAAGAAGATAATTTTGATGAAGGAAAATTCGAGTTTAGTGATAATTATTTTACTGATTACTTGTCAGATAGATTTTCTGAAACTGTAAAAAAGCAATGGGAAAAATATCTTTCTAAAGAATTTGAAGTTGGCAAACGCTTACATGATGCCTGGGAAAATAGAGAAAAATATTTTAGCATAGCAAAAGAACAAAATTTAACAGTAATGGAAACTATTATGTTGTTCATAGATTATGCATTCAGTGGTTATATTAAATAACCACCCCCATCCTATACAACGCAATATATGTAGCACTCTCATAATTCTCATACCCCCAGTCACTATGCCAATGCCCAAAGAACCATTTTTTGTAGGTCACGAGGGAATCAATCTTATCATTAAAAACAACTGTGGAATCTAGAGCAAGTTCAGCGAGATTATCTTCATTAGAAAAATACGGATCTATGCAAGCAATTCCTGGTGTCGGACCCGTATGAGAAAGAACGTAATCAAACTGTGTGCCCTGCTTCTGGATTTTATCAATACAAGCAGCCTGTTCAGCCTCTGTCCAGCGTTCCTGTGGCCACCAGGATTCGTGAAGGGTTCTGAAGGCTTTATCTTCACTTAGAGCTCCTCCAAGGATAAGGAAGCGCTTCCCTTCAATTTCATAAATCTCTCCGCGGTTCAAATAAAAGACATTTTCACTTACTTTACCAACAGTAGCCCCAAACATTGGAAC
>JAEEGL012713824.1_pt1 | contig 17363 bp, 5 predicted proteins | sample 9134231 | NCBI WGS metagenome assembly JAEEGL01 (sample SAMN16246548, study PRJNA631951) | gut metagenome | biome: gut microbiome; feature: rumen; material: fiber-attached | host: Bos | place: Iran: Karaj | collected 2018-10
AGGTGGAAATGCTCCAATTAGTGAGGATGCAGAATTTGCCTATACAACGTCTCTTAATCATTTGTTAGCATCCAATTCGCGTAACAAGTTCATGGTCGGATCTCGTACATTCCTTTTCTGGGCATCAAAGAATGACGAGGCAGGACTGAAAGTTGAGGAGAGCATCTTCAATTTTTTTGGATTCACCGACAAGGATGATGACCCCAACAGAAATATAGAGCAAGTTCGCAGGGTGTTAAACTCAATCTATTCGGGAGAGATAAGAACGACATCAGATGATAGGTTCTATATATTGGGACTTGCGCCCAATGCTGCACGAATCGCAGTTGTCTACTGGGCGGAGATTCCTCTGAAGGAGTTCGCGGGTACAATATGCAAACATTTCAAGGATATGGAAGTGGTGGACACTCGTCTAGAAAAGAGACCATATATGAGTTTGCGCAATATTCTTGGCACAGTAACTCTCGGAGGCAAGGTTTCAGATGCACCCCCCAATCTTCCAGATGCTGTGGTAAAGAGTATCTTCCAAGGTATTCCTTATTCATATACACTATTTTCGTCCTGCATACGTCGCATCCGTGCAGAGTCTGCTGGCAAGGACAAAGACTCAGTGCATATTACTCGTGCCGCTATTATCAAGGCATACCTAAACAGAATCAATAATAATCAAGAAATAAAAGTCATGTTAGACAAAGAAAACACCAACCAAGGCTACCTCTGTGGCCGACTGTTTGCCGTGCTTGACAAGATTCAAGAGGAGGCAAACAACCAGCATTCCATCCGTGAACGCTATATGAATTCTGCAAGTTCTACACCTGCTGCAGTCTTCTCCACGATTCTTAATCTTTCTAACCACCATGTAGAAAACTTGAAGAATGAAGGCCGAAAGATTTATTTCGAGAAGTTGAAACAGGAAATAATCAACAAGATTGATGCCTCTGGATTCAAAGCGCAACTGGACTTACAAGACCAAGGCCGTTTCTTTATTGGGTACTATCACCAGCGGCAAGACTTCTTCATTAAGAACGAAGATAATAACAATGATTAATAACAAAAAACGATACAACTATGTCAGAATTAAGAAACAGAATCGATTTCGTATACATCTTTGATGTACAAGATGGCAACCCCAATGGAGACCCCGATGCGGGGAACCTTCCTCGTGTAGATGCAGAAACAGGAATGGGGCTAGTAACGGACGTTTGCTTGAAACGCAAAGTGCGTAACTATGTCCAAGTGGCAAAGACTGGTTTCGAGGGGAATGATATTTTAGTAAAGTCTAAAGAAATATCTGGAGAAGAGGTTTTTATCAACGGCGAAATCAGAAATGCATACAAGGATTTAGGCATTGAGTTGAAAGTCAAAGATAAAGCTAAATCAGAGCAGGTTGAATCAGGTCGCAAGCGGATGTGTGAAAAGTTTTTCGACGTTCGCACATTTGGAGCAGTTCTCTCAACTGGTGCTAATGCAGGACAAGTTCGTGGAGCAATTCAGATGACTTTTGCGAGAAGTGTTGATCCCATTGTTTCTATGGAACACGCATTGACTGTATGTGCAGCAAGGGATGAAGAAAAGAGTTATGAGTCTCAAGTGGGAATACAAGGTCGCAAAGCCACCGTTCCCTATGGTCTTTACGTATGTCACGGTTTCATCTCTGCCAATCTCGCCAAACAAACGGGTTTCTCGGAAGAGGATTTGGAACTGTTCTGGGATGCACTAAAGAATATGTTTGATGTTGACCGTTCTGCTGCTCGAGGATTGATGAGTGCACAGAAACTTATTGTGTTCAGTCATAATAGTGTGTTAGGTAATGCTCCGGCTGACAAATTATTCAAATTGGTGGAGGTGAAAAAGAAAAAAGACATTGTTGTTCCCCGCTCTTTTGAGGATTACGATGTGACGAGCAAAGCCGAAGTAGAGAAAAAACTTGAAGAGTTACACCTTAATGAGAATATCCACGTTGATTATTTGATTTAACCACTCATTTCAGAGAGTCATTTGTCAGAAATTGCATTGTAAAGTTCCTGGCATTTAAAACTCAATCGAAAAAACAGGGAGTATAGATGATATAAGCCTATAATAGACTATGATGTACGGTGACGATGATATGCTCATGTTGTCGGGGATACAGCACTATCGCTTTTGTCCCCGGCAATGGGCATTGATACATATCGAACAGCTGTGGGACGATAACCGGTTGACCATGGAGGGTATCCTCATGCATAAGCATGTTGATGACCCTTTCTATCGTCAAAAATGTGGTGAATATATTGCACTGCGTGCGGTGAATGTCGCCTCACACGAGTTGGGTCTGTATGGTGTCACTGATGTCGTAGAACTCCACCCGTCCGACGATGCTGCAAACAGCATCAAGCATCCGAAATATCCAGGCTTGTGGCAGCCTTATCCGGTGGAATATAAGCATGGTAAACCAAAGAGGGATGAAATCGATGAGGTTCAGCTGGCAGCTCAAGTCATGTGTCTTGAAGAACAGTACGGCATACGTATACCATACGGGGCTTTCTTCTATGGGGAAATACGTCATAGGGTGGAGGTGGATATAACCGACGAACTACGCCAAATAGTCCGAGAATGCTCCAACGAAATGCACCAGCTTTTCCGTGACGGACAACTCCCCCCTGTCTTACAAGGGAAGCATTGCTACAAATGCTCATTGAAAGACAAATGTCTGCCGCAGATTGCCGATTGCACCAGAGTTTCATACTATTTAAACAAGTATCTCTATGAGGAAGCTACTTAACACACTGTACATAACAACGCCTGAGTCATACCTGAGCAAGGATGGTATGAATGTGGTTGTCTCTATAAACCAGCAGGAAGTGTTTCGGATACCTGTTATCAACCTCGAGAGCATTGTAACCTTTGGATATAAGGGCACAAGCCCGGGATTGATGAAACTCTGTATGGATAACAATGTATCGCTGACATTCCTTTCACCCAATGGAAGATTTGTCAGCAGGTTCCAGGGACCTACACGTGGCAATGTATTGCTTCGAAAGGCACAGTACCGTCTTTCTGAAGACGAAGCATGGTCACTGCATGTGGCAAAAGTAATGATTGGAGGTAAGATACAGAATTATCGTAACATCCTTCGCCGCTATCAACGTGATTATGGGAACAACCCAGAGGTGGAATCGGCTGTAACTGCATTGGATGTTCGTAAGAACAAGGTTTTCCTTGCAACAGACCGTTTGACACTTATTGGTGAGGAAGGACTTGCAGCAAATAAGTACTTTGAGGTGTTCCCCTGCATGATGACCCAACAACGAGAAGGCTTTCCGTTCTCCGGACGTAACCGCAGACCGCCAAAGGATGCTGTGAATGCCATGCTCTCGCTGGCATATACGCTCATCGCCAACGATGTTGCAGCGGCCTTGGAGACAGTGGGACTTGACCCTTATGTGGGATTTCTTCATACCCTGCGACCCGGAAGGGCTTCTCTTGCTCTTGATATGTCGGAGGAATTGCGAGCCTACTTAGGCGACCGCTTTGTACTCTCACTCATCAATCGCAGACAGGTAACACCCAAAGATTTCCTTTACCAAGGAGAGCAGGGAGTGACTATGTCCGAAAACGGATGCAAAACCTTCATCACGGCGTGGCAGAACAGGAAGAAGGAAACACTTGTTCATCCCTATCTCAATGAGAAAATTCCAGTAGGACTTGTCCCTCACGCACAGGCAATGTTATTGGCAAGATATGTTCGAGGAGATATTGACGACTATCCAGTTTTTTTAATCAAATAATGGTACAATAAATGAATATTCTTGTAACCTACGATGTCGACACCGTCAGTGAAATAGGGCAGAAGCGGCTACGGAATGTTGCCCGCATCTGTAAGAATTATGGCCAAAGGGTTCAGAATTCAGTATTTGAATGTGACGTTACAGAAACTCAATATTTGGTGTTGAGAGAGGAGCTCAAAGAGGCTATGGACGAGGAATTGGACAGCATCAGATTCTATCAACTGAATAAAAACAAATCACATGGACTTGAAACATTAGGGAGGATTACTTCGTATGACTACGACGAACCTATTGTCCTGTAAGTGCGAACAACAAGCACTGCATTAAATGCGAAGTGTTCGCACCTGTTGATATTGAAGAACTAGAATGGAAAAATGAACATAGATAGAGAATAACGTAGATATATTCGCGAAATAGAATGAATAAGGTATTTAAAGTGTATTAATTACATGTACTGCGGTCGCCCCCCATACGGGGGCGTGGATTGAAACTGTGCTTAGGTCCGGTCTTAACGGGGCGTTGCTGTCGCCCCCCATACGGGGGCGTGGATTGAAACTTTTTGGCTATCCACTCTTTAAGGTCAGCATCGGTCGCCCCCCATACGGGGGCGTGGATTGAAACACCACTGTGGCCTTCATCACCGCCACCGCCAACGTCGCCCCCCATACGGGGGCGTGGATTGAAACTGCGATGCCAAAACATTCAGGTGCGTGCGTCGTGTCGCCCCCCATACGGGGGCGTGGATTGAAACCACATGTTGTTGTTATTGTTGTTCGCGGCCAGGAGTCGCCCCCCATACGGGGGCGTGGATTGAAACTTTGTTATATGTATAGGTGTTCTTCAATGTAGGTGTCGCCCCCCATACGGGGGCGTGGATTGAAACACCACAAAGGACTGAGTAGAAACCAAAGTCAAGTCGCCCCCCATACGGGGGCGTGGATTGAAACCCTGCCGACAGCATAGGCCTTGCCGGGGCAAAGGTCGCCCCCCATACGGGGGCGTGGATTGAAACGTCGATATAGATGCCGTGTCTGTGGAGTTCGTCTGTCGCCCCCCATACGGGGGCGTGGATTGAAACCTGCCACTCCTGCTTGAGGCTCTCGAATGGCTGTCGCCCCCCATACGGGGGCGTGGATTGAAACATCCTCATCAGTTCTGTGCTTAGGTCCGGTCTCGTCGCCCCCCATACGGGGGCGTGGATTGAAACTTCGGGGATGTTGTCCCAGCTGAAGGGTTTTTTGGGTCGCCCCCCATACGGGGGCGTGGATTGAAACCCGACAACAATGGGAACAATAACAACAACGCATGTCGCCCCCATACGGGGGCGTGGATTGAAACATCCACTCCGACTACGGCCAGTACGTACTCATCAACGTCGCCCCCATACGGGGGCGTGGATTGAAACGACAAGATGCTCACCAACCCCCTGCAAGTGGTCTGTCGCCCCCCATACGGGGGCGTGGATTGAAACTTATCATATTCGGATATGTTGAGATTTTTGACAGTCGCCCCCCATACGGGGGCGTGGTTTCAGGAAGAATTATCTTTTCTTCCGGAACTGTCATGAATAGACTGAATGCAAAACATAGAGATAGAAAAGATGTCCTAATGAACGATTTGGGGTAAATATTTGTCTCTGCGTTGTTTGCGTGCAATAGGCAGGGTGTGTTGAGGCTAGATGCGATGCGGAGTGAGATTAAAATAGATAAAACCCAATCCTTTTTAACATAAAAGAACGATATTTAGCACTCTGTTGTTGATTTGGTATCAAAAGTGTAATAGCTTAATATTGTTTTTGTTTCGATTCTGTCTTTATTTTTTTGTGTTAAAAACTTGTATTGATATGAAGTTTTTAGTATCTTTGCAGTTGTTTTTTTTGATTATTCATTATTAGGTAAATACGTTATTATATAATATTTCATTATTAATTTAAAAAGTATCTGTTATGCTAAAACATGTACCAAAACTATTGCTCATCCTTACGATGCTTGTCGTACCATGGGCAATGCAGGCTCAAGAGGTGCAGTACTATCGGATGGACACAGGAAGTGATACTTCCATGTGGATCACCCTGTCCAGTTCTGCAACTCATGTGTTGGCCATTGAGGGCGAAGACGACGAGTCGTCTGGCCTTATCAACATTGGCTTTACTTTCTCCTTTGGAGGCAACAGTTACACACAATTTTCGTGTAACTCAAATGGCCGCCTCAGATTGGGTTCGGTTCCCTGTTCCTATCACTGGTTGCATCCTTTCACGGAGCTGACCGACCCAACGTACAATGACCTTCCGTTTATCACAGCATTCGGAATGGACAACACGCTTGAGGGCTCAGGCTCTCATGTGAAGTATGAGCTTGTGGGCACTGCCCCCAATCGTATTTTGGTAATTGAGTATCGCACCCCGTCAGAATATGATGCGGATGGCGACTTGGTCAATTACCAGATTCAATTGCTTGAGGACAGCAACAGAGTTCGTCTGGTTTACGGCACCACCGATGCCTCCTACTTTGAAGACTATCAGATTGGACTCGCCTCTTCGGCCACCGACATCATGATGGTCAATCCCATCACTCACACCACCTTCATGACGGGCACATCCACCTCGTTCTCGTCGTGGCCCGGTGCAGGACGTTACTATCAGTTTACTCCGCAGCCGGCTCCCTCTTGTCCTGGTGTTCAGAACATCACTCTGTCCAACGCTACTGCCGGTACCGCAGTGCTCGCATGGTCCTACCATTCGGGCAGCGACGGCATCCCTACTGGCTATGAGGTTGTATATGCTCCGGCCGACGGCTCTGCCGCACCGCTGACACTCAGCACCAGCACTCCCTCTATCACTCTTACCGGTCTCAGTCCCAACACCAGCTATGTGGCCCGTATCCGCACCGATTGCGGTGTCGATGGTCTCAGCGGTTGGGACTCGTTGGTTTTCAGCACCCATTTGTTGCCTTGCTTGACTCTGGATCTGACCACCTATGATTCCGTCATATTCAGCAATGGCACTTCCACCAACTCGGGTACCCTGGTCTATAGCAGCTGGGGCAACACCATGTGTCAATTCATCTACACCGCCTCCGAACTTACCGCTGCCGGTCTTGCCGCTGGTGACATTGTGGGTGTGGATTTCGGTTTTGGCACCAATAGTTCTTATGCAAAAGAATTCTCCATCTTTATAGGCACTACCTCGATGAGTTCCTTCGCGTCGGCCACTTCCTATGTCGACCCCGGTACCCTTCAGCAGGTTTACGGCCCCACAGCTCACCCGCTCAACACTTCCGGTTGGCAACACTACAATTTCAGCCAGCCTTTCCTGTGGGATGGTGTGAGCAATATCATCATCTGCACTTTCATGAACCAGCCTTCGGGCACCAGCCAAAGCTCCAGTGGCTTCTCTGGCTACTACACTACCGGCCCCACTGGTTCCAGCCTCTATCGCTATAAAGACAACACGCAGTTCACTCTGGACAACTATGCCACCTCCAGCGGCGGAAGTACGCATACCTACCGTGCCAGCATCCATTTCTATACGGCTGACTGCTCCGAGATTGCCACTTGCGCTGCTCCCAGTGCAATGGTCGACAGCGTTTCTGCCACCGAGGTCTCCATCTCCTGGATTCCGGGTTATAACGAAACCTCTTGGGATGTGGAATACCGCCTACATGATGCTACCTCGTGGACTTCTGCTGCCACTTTCACCAGCAACACACAGGCCACTATCGTGGGTCTCACTCCCGCTACCAACTACGACATCCGTGTGTTGAATATTTGTGGCAACGATACCTTCTATTCCGTATTGACCGTCCTCACCGACTGTGTCCCGATTCCTCACACGGCTCTGCCTTTTACCAACGGTTTCGAGTCGCTGACCTCGACTGGTACGGGCTCCCCGGTTGATGTCTGTTGGGCTCGTGGCTATTCCGCCAGTGGTAGTTTCAACCCCAATAGCTATCCGTATGCCAGCTCCTCCTATGCTCACACCGGTTCCCGTTCGCTGTACTTCTATGGCTATAGCACCACCACCTCCAGCTGGATCTGCCTCCCCGAGTTCGAGGACAGCATCAATACGCTCCAGGTTGCGTTCTGGGCCAAGAAATCCAGCTCCTCCTATTCCGGTGCTATCAAAGTGGGTGTGATGTCCGATCCTACCGACCTCTCCACCTTCCAGTTGCTGCAGACGTTCACCACCGATGCAACCACCAATTGGAATTCCTTTGATTATCCTTTGATGAATGCTCCTGGCGCGGGTCGCATCACCATCCTCGTCGACGGTGGCGGCACCAGCAGCAACTATATGTATCTCGACGATATTACGGTATCCGAGATTCCCTCCTGCCTGCATGTACAGAATCTGACTGTAGACAGCGTTGGTCTCGACTGGGCATGCCTCAGCTGGACCGAGATGGGCACTTCCACCCAGTGGAGAATTGAGTACGACGTGACCGATTTCACCCCGGGTGCCGGCACCTACAGCCAGTTGGTTTACGACTCTTCTTTCGTCAGACTCACCACCCTCGACACAGGCCAGACATACTACGTCTATGTCAGTGCTGACTGCGGTACTGAATACAGCACCTACGAGGGTACCCAATTCACCACCCTTGCCGGCCTTCCTGCCACAGTGCCTTATTTCTGCACCTTCGAGGGCAATGGCAGCAATGGATGGGATTTTGCCAATGACCCCCAAACCAACTATTGGATTGTTGGCTCTGCCACCGGTAGTGGCAGCTCCCGTTCGCTCTACATCACCAACGACGGCAGCTCCAATGCCTACACCATCTCCACTACCACTAATGTCTATGCTTGTCGCGAATTTTTGCTTACCGACACTGGCGAATATGCCTATTCCTACGACTGGCACAACTATGGTGAGAGCTGCTGCGACTATATCCGTGTGGCTCTGATGGAGGGCACTTACCAGCCCGTTGCTGGCAACTCTACCGGTTGGACTAATGCAACAGGTACCGCCGTCTCCAACTGTGTGGCCGACCTTTCGAGCAACACACGTCTTAATCTCGCCAGCGATTGGACCAACCGTTCTGGCACCTTCCGTATCAATAACCCAGGTAACTACAAATTGGTTGTCTTCTGGCACAACGACGGTAGCGTTGGCACCCAGCCTCCCGCAGCTATCGACAATATCCAGATTGTCCACAATACCTGCCCCTCGCCCATCAATCTCACGGCTTCCAATGTCACGGCTCACGAAGCTACTATTTCGTGGTCTGCCGGTGGCAGCGAAACCTCTTGGGTTGTTAGCGACGGCTACTCCGACTATCCCACCGACAGCACCACCTACACCTTCTACGGTCTCAATCCCAGCACTCAATATTCCTTCTTTGTGAAAGCTGTTTGCAGTGCCGATGACACCAGTATGGCGGCCTCTGTCAGTGCCCTCACCGCTTGCGGTGGCCTCACCAATTTCCCCTTTGTCGAGGATTTCGAGAATCAGGCTACCACCAGCACCACAACCCCCAACTCCACGTTCATCTATTGCTGGCACCACCTCAACAATGGTACTACTTATATGGGCTATCCCTATATTGCCAGCTCCTCCTCCTACAACCATACTCCTGGAGGCACCAAGGGTCTCTACTGGTATGGCACCACCACCACGGGCACCTATGGCGACTACTACTATGTTGTCCTGCCTGCTATCGATACCGATGCTGTCTTGATGAACACCATGCGTCTTAGCTTCTGGGCCAAGGTCTCCAGCACCGGCTATCATCCTGTAATGAATGTGGGTGTGATGACCGACCCCACCGACATCACCACCTATCAGAATGTTCAAGATATTAATATCAATCCCGGCAGCAGCACCGCGTGGGCCAAGTTCACCACCGAGTTCGACAACTTCACGGGCAATGGCGCTTATATCGCCATCCGTGCTCTCCGTCCCACCTCGTCGTGGTATGTCTATATGGACGATATCACCCTCGACCAGATTCCCGACTGCCCCGAAGTGACCAATATGACCGCTTCGAACATCACCACCGAGTCGGCCGACCTCAACTGGACCGAGACTGGCTCTGCCACCTCCTGGACCATCGAGTACGGCCAGCATGGTTTCGTGTTGGGCAATGGCACCAGCGAGTCGGTCTATTCTCTGCCGCACAACATCTATGGCCTCGACGCCAATACACTCTATGATGTTTATATCACTCCCGAGTGCTCCGGCATCCCCGCTATAACCTCCTTCTCGTTCCGCACCGAGTGCTATGCACTGGATTCCCTGCCCTACACCATGGGCTTCGAAACCTCCGACGGCGTATCTGCCACCGGCGCTTCTAACAGCGATCTCTTTGTTGAATGCTGGCATCGTCTCAACAACGGTACCGATTACTTCGGCTACCCCTATGTGGGTTCCAGCACCTACGCCCATACCGGCAGCCGTGGCCTCTATTGGTACAACACCACTACCACCGGCACCTATGGTGACTATCAAATAGTGGTGCTCCCCGCTGTCGATACCGACCTCTTCGACTTACACGACCTCCGTCTGTCCTTCTGGGCCAAGGCCTACTCCAACTACCCCTCGTTCCAGGTGGGTGTCATGACCGACCCCAACGACCACACTACCTTCCAGTCGGCCGGTTCCGTATCGGTGACCAACTCTTCCGCTTGGGCCCCGTTCCATGTTTCGTTCGAGAACTTCAACGGAAACGGCAACTATGTGGCCATCCGCGCCCAACGCGCTTCGTGGACGGCCTATGTCGACGACATCTCTCTTGAATTCCGTCCCGACTGCCCCGAAGTGGCCAACATTACCGCTTCCGGCATCACCACCACCTCGGCCAACATCAATTGGGTTGAAACTGGTGAGGCAGAGGAATGGACAATAGAGTATGGTGTGCATGGCTTCACTCCTGGCAACGGCACCACCGAAACCGCAAGCAGCCATCCCCACACCATCACGGGTCTCAGCTCCGATACCGAATACGATGTCTATATCACTCCTGTGTGCACGGGTGTGGCCGGAACCATGATGTTCTCATTCCGCACCGAATGCACCCCCGAGTCGTCGTTGCCACTCACCATGAGCTTCGAAAGCTCCGATGGTGTAAGCACTACCGGCTCCAGCACTTCGGCAGTATTTGTCAACTGCTGGCACCGCCTCAACAACGGCTCTCAGTATTTCGGCTATCCCTATGTAGGTTCCAGCACCACCTATGCTCACACCGGTAGCCGTGGTCTCTATTGGTACAATACCACCACCACCGGCACCTATGGCGACTATCAAATCGTCGTCCTTCCTGCCATCGATCCCACTCACCCCATCAACACTCTCCAGCTCTCCTTCTGGGCCAAAGCCAGTTCGTCGAGCTACTATCCCACGTTCCAGGTGGGTGTGATGACCGATCCGTACGATCCCAATAGCTTCCGTCAGGTGGCTTCGGTCGATGTGGGCAACAGCACCGTGTGGGAGGAATACTCCACCGGTCTGGCCGCCTACACCGGCTCCGGCACCTATGTGGCCATCCGCGCCATGCGTGGCTCATGGACCGCTTATGTCGACGATATCACTCTCGACTTGGCTCCCCCATGTCCTGGTGTAATCGATGTTGCCACCACCCAGGTGGGTACTACCGGCGCCGTGGTTACATGGTCCACCCAAACCGGCTTCATCGATGTGCCGTCGTCCTACGAGATTGAATTCACTCCCGACGACACTTCCGAAACTGCCGCTACCCTCGTGGCTACCCGCACCACCTATTTGCTTTCCGGCCTCCTGCCTAGCCACAGCTACACTCTCCGCATCCGCGCCAACTGCGATGCCGATGGCTACGGCACTTGGAGCGACTACTTCGAGTTCTCCACTGCCGGTCTCGGTTGTGCCGTCATCGATACGACCGACTCGTTCGTCGATACAATCGGTACAGGCACTTCCACCAGTAACTACATTCCCAGCTATAGCACCTACAACTATGGTCTCTCACAGCAAATATATACCGCTGCCGAAATAGGTTCAGGTGGACGCATTACCAGCATATCTGTTAGGCCTCAGGCTATTACCCAGCAGCGTACCTTTGAAATCTATCTAGCCCACACTTCCAACACCTCTCTCTCCGGCTTCATCCATCCCTCCGACATGGTTCGTGTATACGATGGTGATCCCGTCACCCTCGTGGCAGGTCAGTGGGCACGTTTCGAACTTGACTCTCCGTTCAACTACAATGGCTCCGACAACCTGTTGGTTTGCTTCCGCGATATGACCGGTTCATGGGTTAGCGGCAACTACTGGTATGTACACACCAATCCTCATGGCAACTGTGTATACACCTATCAGGATGGTGGTGCCTACGACCCCTTCACACAATCTGGCGGTACCGTGGTTTCAACACGCAACAACATCATCATCGAGGCCGTTGCATGCTCCGAGCAGGCCACATGTGCTCCTCCCATGGTGATGGTCGATTCTCTTGCCTCCGACTATATGTCTGTTAACTGGACCGCCGGTTACGAAGAGACCTCCTGGCAGGTGGAATACCGCCACGTCGACAGCGCTTGGGTTGATTATGGCATCGTCAATACGCCCGGTTATACCTTCACCGGACTTCAGGCCAACAACAACTATCAGGTCCGCATCACCGCACTGTGCACCGACACCAACATGGCCACCACCATCTCGGTCACCACACCTTGCGATGCACAAGCACTTCCCTTCTTCACCAGCCTGGAGAATTTCCCCTCCAGCTCCTTCTCGGATCCAATGCCCAGCTGCTGGTATAGGTACAACAGCTACTCCACAAGCACCGCCTACCCCTATCGCTCTACTTCCTACGCTCATTCGGGCAGCTATGGTGTCTACATGTACTCTACCAGTTCATCCTACAGCTACTTCACCCTGCCCGTTTTCGATGCAGCTATCGACAGCCTGTATGTCAACTTCTGGCTCTTGAAGAGCAATACTTCGTATGCCAATGCCCTCAAGGTGGGTGTTATGACCGATCCTACCGATATCAACACCTTCACCGAGATTGCCACTGTGGCCAACACCGACCTCTATATGTGGGAACAGTTCGAGATATACCTCAGCAGCTATACCGGCGAAGGCCGCTACATCGCCTTCGTGTCGCCCAATGGTGAGTACAGCTATCCCTATCTCGATGATATCACCGTTGACTACATCCCCGCATGCCCCCGCATTCAGGATGTCACTGTCAGCAATATCACTCTCACCAGTGCACACATCTCTTGGAGCGGTGGTGATGTACCAGAATTCGACGTGGTCTGCGTACCCGCCGGCACCAACCCCGATTTGGGCACCATCAACCATGTCTATAGCGAAGATTCGTTGACTGTCACCGGCCTCAGGGCCAGCACCGCCTACGATGTCTTTGTGCGTGGCTACTGCTACCCCGACACCAGCATGTGGTCGCTTGGCACTCGCTTCCGCACCCTCTGTGGAATGATCGACAGCCTGCCCTTCTACGAGGACTTCGAGACTGTCCCCACAAGCTCTTCCTCCAGCAGTGCTTTTGTCCCCTGCTGGGAACGCCTCAATAATGGTACTACCTATTATGGCTACCCCTATGTCTCGTCCAGCACCAGCTACAGCCATAGCGGCGGTACACACGGCCTCTATTGGTACAACACTACCACCACGGGCTCCTATGGCGACTATGAGTATATCATTCTGCCCGCTATCGACACCAGCCGTCTGCCCGTCAACAACGTTCAGCTCAGTTTCTGGGTCAAGAGCTCCAGCACCAGCTACTATCCCGTATTTGAGGTGGGTGTGATGAACAACAATTTCGACACTTCGTTCACACGCCTCCGCACCATCAATGTATCCAACAGCACCGCTTGGGAGCAATACACCATACCGTTTGGTCGCTACAGCGGCAATGGCAACCGTATTGCTATCCGTGCTCTCCGTCACACGGCTACATGGTATGCCTATATGGACGAAATCCGGCTCGACACTATGCCGTCTTGCCCCATGCCCATGGAAGTTGTGCTCGACACCTTCAGCACCGATGCTATCGGCATTTCTTGGATTCCCTCGGGCTCCGAAACCCAGTGGCAAGTGTCCTACAATGGCCAAGACACCATTGTCAACGACTCTACCTCGCTGTTGATTACAGGCCTCACGCCCAACACTGTCTATAATATAGGGGTAAGGGCCATTTGTGCTCCTGGCGACACCAGCGACGCCACCACTACGAGCGCCCGCACCGAATGTATAGTTATTTACTCCTTGCCTTGGAACGACAACTTGGAGAGCTACAGCTCAACCTCCAGTAGCTCTAGAGTATTCGTTCCCTGCTGGGGTCGTTTTTCCGATGCCACTACCTATTTTTACCCCTACCTCTCTAGCTCCACTACCTACAACCACACTCCCAGTGGCAACATGGGCTTCTATTGGTATGTCTCTTCCACCACTACTTCCTACGGCAGTTACCAGACTGTTGCCTTGCCGGTGGTCGACACCAATACCCTTTTCATCAATTCTCTGCAGTTGGTGTTCTGGGCCAAGGCTTCCAGCACTTCCTACAATCCCGTGTTCGAAGTGGGTGTGATGACCGACGATGATGCCAGCACCTTCACTCCGGTCGACACCGTCCACATTTACGGCAATACCGAATGGGATCTCTTCGAGATACCGTTCAACAACTATGCCGGCTATGGCAACCGCCTTGCCCTGCGCACAACCTATGCTATGTCTGGCACCTACTGGTATGCCTATCTTGATGACTTCACCATCGAGGCCCTCTCGCCCTGCCCGCGTCCCGACTCGCTCATGGCTTCCAATGCCACTTCCAGCTCAGTCACTCTCAGCTGGCATGAAACCGGCTACGGCAACCAGTGGGTTATCGAGTACGGCCCCCGTGGCTTCGTGCCCGGCACCGGTACCCAGATTGTCACCACCTCCAATCCTTATACCCTCACGGGTCTGCCTTCGTCCTTCGAAGGGGAATTCTATGTACGCACTCTGTGCGGCGGTGGCGATACGGCCACTTACAACCGTATGCCTTGTGCTTTCAGCACCGCTCAGGTTCCCGCAAGCATACCCTATAACTACGACTTCGAGAATCCCGCCGAATGGGCGGCCTGGCAGCTCAACACCAACACCACCATCGGGTGGGCTCGTGGCACTGCCGTCGCCGATTCCGGTAGCTATTCCATGTACCTGTCGCCCGACAACGGCGTCACCTATGGCAATAACAACTTCAGCTCTGTGGTCAACGCCTCTGCCTACCGCGACATCGACTTCGGCACCATCGACTCCAGCTTCACCATCACCTTCCGCGCCAAGGTTGGCGGCACTACCACCAACACCTATGACGCTCTGATGGTATTCCTCGTCGATCCTGCTCTCCCGGTCGTTACCACCTCTGCCAACATCACTTCGCCGTGGGGCAATGTCAATGACCTCTACACGGTTGCTGCTGCCCGTCTCGACACCTCTTGGACCACCTACGAGGCTTCCTTCGACACCATCCACGGTGTCCACCGCGTAGCCTTCTTCTGGTTCAACCAAAGCACTGGCGCTTCGTATCCCTACATCGGTGGCCCCGCTGCGGTCGACAACATCCATATCAACTACAGCTCCTGCCCCCGTCCTGTCAACCTGGATACCATGGCTCTCACCAACAATACAGCTACCCTGCATTGGGATGGCGATCCCAACGCCCAATACCGTGTGGCCTACCGTGTCTATGGCGAATCGGCCAGCACCAACATCTATCTCAACGCTTTCACCAACCACATCACCATCTCCGGTCTCGATCCGGCAGTCACCTATCGCGCCTGGGTACAGAAGCTTTGTGGCTCTGACAGCAGTCTCTTCAGCGACGGTGTAACCTTCACAACCCACATGTGCGCCAACAGCCAGGTGGTACAGATCGGTTCCGAGTCCTCTACCACTACTTCCTACCAGTATCCTGTCAACAACTTCTATAGATACACTCTCTCCGAGACCATTATCGACAGTGCCGAAATGGGTGGCCCGATGGATATTCAGTTCATCTCCTACTACTACAACTATACATCGCCTTCTACCGTCAAGGACAACTGCACCATCTACATCCAGCCTACCACCAAAACCGAATTCACCAGTACTACCGATGTGGAAGCCATCGACACCGCTACCGCTGTCATGGTCTACACTGGCCCGCTCAACTGCTCGGAGGGTTGGAACATCTTCGCATTCACCAATTCGTACTCCTACGATGGCAACGGCAACTTGATGGTCATTGTTGACGATAACTCCAACGACTACGATGGTTCTGCCTATGTATTCAAGACTGCCCCCTGCACTTCCAACAAGACCCTGCATTACTATTCCGACTCTTACGATGCCGATCCATACAATCCTTCTTCATACTCTGGTACCAAGGTCGTCGTGATGTCCCGTGTTGTGATGCAGCTTGTCTCCTGCGGTACGGTTCCCGTATGCCGCCAACCCATCATCGACAACCTCACTCACGATTACGAATCGGCTACCCTCAGTTGGGTGGGTGAAGGCAACAGCTACGAGGTCAATATCAAGGAAAGCTCTGCTACCGATTGGCCCGCCACCGACATTCCTGTCACCGGCACCAGCTACACCTTCACTGGTCTCCAGCCTGCCACCAACTACACCGTCCGTGTGCGTCAGGACTGCACCATCGATACTCTTGGCTACAGTGATTGGGTCTACGAGACTCTCCTCACCGACAGCCTGCCCTGCCTGTCTCCCGAAAGCTTGGCTGTGTCTGCCGTCACCAACACCAATGCCACCTTCTCATGGAATGCCCGCGGCTACGAAACCATGTGGAATCTCCACGTATGGTTCACCGGCGGCCTCGACAGCATCTACACTGTCACCACCAATCCTGTTACCGTGGGCGGCTTCGCAGCCGGTCTCACCTACAGTGCAGCCATCCGTCCGCTCTGCGGCTCGGCCCACAACATTGTAGGCGAATGGGGTGACACCATCACCTTCACCACCGCCACCTGCCCCGATGTCACTGGCTTCACCACCAGCAACGTCACCGCCAACAGCGTAACCCTCAACTGGAACCCCGATCCCATGGCTCAAAGCTGGACCATCGAGTACGGCTATGCCGGATTCATCCAGGGTCAGGGCTACACCGTGACCTCCACCACCAACAGCTACGTGGTCAACGGACTTGAGGACGAAACCGAATACGACTTCCACATCAAGGCCATCTGCGGCACCGACTGGCTCAGCGAACACTGGGTCAACGCTTCCGCCACCACCCAGAGCGGCGGCGTCACCTGCCTGGCACCCACTGGAGTCACCTCGGTTGTGGCCGGCAACAGCGCCACCATCAGCTGGACCGCCAACACGGGCAACATCAGCTACGAACTTGAGTACGGCACCCGCGGCTTCGCCCACGGCTCCGGCATCATTGCCACAGCCACCAGCTCGCCCATGGTGCTCAACAACCTCGCCTACGAAACCCAGTACGATGTGTATGTTCGCGCCATCTGCGACCAGAACACCTACAGCGCCTGGAGCGTAGTGTCCACCTTCACCACCGATGCCGAGCCTTCGCAGGACTGCGACCCCGTACAGGATCTTGCAGCCAACGACATAGCCGAGACCAGTGTGAACATTACCTGGACACCCGGAGCCACCGGCGA
>JAEEGL014754558.1_pt1 | contig 17363 bp, 8 predicted proteins | sample 9134231 | NCBI WGS metagenome assembly JAEEGL01 (sample SAMN16246548, study PRJNA631951) | gut metagenome | biome: gut microbiome; feature: rumen; material: fiber-attached | host: Bos | place: Iran: Karaj | collected 2018-10
AATAATAATAATAATAATAATAATAATAATAATAATAATTTAGTTAAACCCAATGAATCAAGAAAAAAGAAAACATCAATTATACAAAAGGCTAAACGATTAAAAAGCTATTTAACAAAAAATATCTATGGTCTAAAAAAAGAAAAATTTGAAGAAAATTATGAGCAATTCCTTAAGATAAATAAATAATTAAAAAAAATAAAAAACGTAGTTCAACAAAAAAAATATTTTTTCATTTATTTCAAAAATTCAAATAACAAAATATCTTTTATTCCTACTTTTATTCATCTAATTTTTTATTTTTTTGAAAATGATTGTCAAAATGTCTTCTTCTTTTTCTTCCTTTTAATTTTTATTTGGAATCTTTAATTTTTGAAATATGATTATTTTCATATTCTTTTAGATTTTTTGTTGATTACAAATTCCAAAATAAGTTTATAATTTCTTCTTTTTCCATAAAGTTTAAACGACATAAAATTTGTTTTTTGATTTCTTCTTTTTCATCAAAAAGATAATTTGAAATTTCCATTTGGTTTATAACTTAAAAAATAAATTTTTCCCAATTTATACTTCTTTTTCTTAAATTTGTCCAAAAAAATAACAAATATATTACAAAAAATATATTTAAAAGAATATTAATAAATTATTTTTAATTATTATTTTTAAAGTTAATATTTTAAATATTAATGAAAAGAGAAATTAAATCATTAAATGAAAGATTTAAAATTGAAGACAATTGTTTAAAAAATAAATTAATTTTATCAAAAAAAATTCAATATGAAATATCAAAAACTTATATATTATTAATAAATTTAAATACATGTATAACAGAAATAGCAAAAATTTTAATAAATAAAGGATTTAACATTTATTTATATGACCAGGAAAAAATATCAGAAAAAGATATAACAAATAATATATTATTAGAAAAGGAAGATTTAGGAAAATCAAGATTAAACATAATTTATAATAAATTAATTCCTTTAAATGCAACAGTTTCTATTCATAATGTTTCTAATTTTAATAATTTAAGAGATTTAAAATATGTGATTTTAGGTTTTAAAGATTATAATACTTTATGTAATTATGAAGAATATTTTACAAGAAGAAATATTTTTTTTTATTGTATTAATAATAGTGGAATTTTAGGCTTTTATTATAATAATTTATCAATTTCTTCTAAAAACGGAGATAAAAATGTTATTGTTGATAATAATTTATTTTTAAAAAAAAGTGAAAAATTTTTTAATGATTTAAAAACCAATAAAAAGAAACCTGATAAATTTATATTAGCAATATATTTACTTGAATTATATTTTAGGAAGAATGTAAATAAAAAGGATTTGATTGCAGAAATAAAAAATGATTTTTTGAATTTTGATAAATTTTCTAAAAAAATAACATTTTTTGAAAAATATTTTTCAAAAATAGGATGTGAATATATATTTAAAGATATTGAGATAATGACTTTTATTAAAAAATTTATTGTAAATTTTAATAAAGAATTTAATCCACTTTCTTCTTTGATTTCTGAAAAAGTAACTAATGAGATTTATAATTATATTACAAAAAAAAGTATTCCTAAAATTGGAATTATTACTTATGACAGTGATATTGAATCATTTGATTATAATAATTTTTTAGATTAAATTTATTTGTTTTTTAATTTATTATTAAAACTGATAATAAATTTATTATTTTTATAATATTTCTTTGATTTAAAAGTAAATTTTATTTGAATCGAATGAAACTTCAAAATATAAAAAATAAAAATATAATTCCAAAAATTAAATGGATAGTCCTTTTGAAAAAAAATCTTTATTTCAAAGAACAAATAGTGATCAATTATTTAAGAAAAAAAAAATGAATCATTTTTATAAAAAAAAGGCAACGTTTACAGAAATCAAATCTTTTTCAATAAATTCTCCGAATAGAGAAAGAAAAAGGAAAGAAAGTAGTAAATCTATAAATCCTAAACGACAAATTCTTGTAATAGAAGAACCAAAATCAATTTCATTTACACATATACATAATAAATTTATAGGAAAATCTTCAAAAAAATCTCCAATAAATTCAAAGAATAATCAAATAAAACAAAAAATTCTTAACTCAAATGTATTAAAACGTAATTTTAGTAATATTTCTCATAATAATAGTAATAAAAATCATAGTATGTTTAATATTGATAAAAAAAGAACAGCATATCAATCAAAACAAAAAAATTATTCAGAAGTTTTTGGTTTTTTAGAAGAACCTGTATTATTTGATGATATTAATATTCATACAACAAGAACAAATTTTCTTCAAAATAAAAATAGAAAGCATCATGTAATGCAATTTATTGATGATAATAAAGATAATGATGAAAATCTTTCTATTTATAGTATTACAAATATGAAACATGAAAGTATTATTAAATTAAATGAATTACAAAAAGAATTTAAAAAAAGCTTTATTGGCTTTGGTTCTTTAAATTCAGGAATTTGGAAAAAAAGTTTTTTATTGGATATGGAAGATGAAATGAGTTTAAATGAAGGTTTAAATCAATCTTCTTTAAAATTAAATGATTGTGAAGATGAAAATGGGGTGAAAAATAATAAAGATAGATTTAGAGTATTTCAAAGAATGGGAAATGTTTATGATTCTTTAGATGAAGAAGATATTATTATTTCTACTACTTATATTCATCCTGATTCTAAATTGTTAAAACTTATTGATTTTTTAGTTTTTATTTTCTCTATTTTTAATTTAATTTATATTCCTTTTTTTTTAGCTCTTAATGATATTCATTGTAGACAAAATTCTTTTTTTTCTTTTCTCAATTTTATTGAAATTATCTCTAATATTACTTATTTAATTGATGCTATTATTCCTTTTTTTAGTGCCTATTATACTATAGATGATATTTTAAAAACTAATTTAAAAGAAATTGGTTCTATGTATTTAAAGTCTTATTTTATTATTGATTTTTTAGCTGCTATTCCTTTTAGATTAATTTTTCAAATATTTGATAAAAAATGTAAAGACATTGGATATTTAAGTGCTCCTTTATATCAAAATAATGTTTATTATTGTTTACTTTTATTAAAAGTTCCAAAAGCAATAAAAGCTTTTTCTCATAATAGAGTATCATCATATATTTCAAATAAATTAAATCAACAGGAACATTTTAATAAATATTTTGGTCTTTATTCGGGATGTATAATATTTTTTACTTGTTTACACTTAATAGCATGTTGTTTTATATTTATAGGTAAATGTCAATATCCAGGATGGATTGTTTATTTTGACTTTGAAAATAAAAAATTTCATCAATTATATTTAATTGCAATATATTATATTATTACTACTTGTACTACTGTAGGATATGGTGATTTAACTTGTATTACTCTTGTTGAAAAAATTTTCGGTCTTATTATGGAAATTGTAGGAATTTTTGCTTATTCTTTTGCAGTTTCTGCTATTAGTAATTATGTTAAAGTCATGAATGATAAAAATGAATTATATCGAGAAAAAATTGAAATTTTAGAAGATATTAAAATTTCTTATTCTGATTTTTCTGAAGATTTATATACCAGAATTCATAGATTTTTAAAATTTAAATTTAAAAATAGTGAAAAGTTAGAAAAAAAAGAAATTATAAATTCTCTTCCTATTACTTTGAAAAATGCTTTAGTTTGTGAAATGTATAGACCTCTTATACAAAATTTTATATTTTTTAAATATTTTGATAATATAGATTTTATAGTAAGAGTTATATTAAGTTTTAAACCAATATTAGCAGTTCAAAATGATGTCTTATTAAAAGAAGGTGACTTTGTAGAAGATATGATTTTTGTAAAAAAAGGAAGACTTTCTTTAGATTTACCGATTAGGATTGAAGAAGAAGAAGATGAGATTGAGAATATAAAAACAAAAGGACAAAAAGATATTATATATTCAAAATCAAATAGATTAAAAAAAAGTAAAACTATAAACACAAAAATAATATCATATAATAGTGATGGTGAATTAGAAGAGGAAGAAAAAAAAGAAGAAGAAGATGAAAATATTCAATTTTTTAAAATTTTATATATTCAAAAAAACGAACATTTTGGTGATATTTTAATGTTTTTGAATAAAAGATCTCCATTAAGATTAAAAGTAAAATCCAAAAAAGCTGAATTATTTTATTTAAACAAAGAAGATGCATTTGAAATATCACAAAGTTATTCTCAAATATGGAAAAAGATAAATAAAAAATCTCTTTTTAATTGGGAACAAATAAAAAGATTAATGAAGAAAGTAGCAAAAATATTTACAAAAGAAAATAATGTAGATTTAAACAATGTAATTTATTTTACAACAGATATTCCAGATGTATCAGAATTACAATCAATACCTTCATTAACAAATGTAACATTAGAAGATGATGAAAGAGAATTATATAAATCTAATCAATTAGTAAGAGAAAATACTTTAAAGAATAAAGATGTTGGATTAAATTTTAAAGAATCTACTTCAATTGATATTATTGAAGAAAGTCAAAATGAAGAATCAAAAAATTTTGATGGAAGTAAAAAATGTGATTCTTATTCTAAATTTGAAAATTCTGATGATACTTCTTTGTTTAATAATAAAACAATTAAATATGATGATAATGATAATGATAATGAAGAAAGTAATTATAAAATGATTGAATCTGATGATGAAAAAAATACTTTGAGAAATTCTGATAGTAGAAAAAAAGTAGATTTTTCAGAAAAGTATTCTGAAAATTCAATAGAGAAAAATTATGTAATAAAAATAGATTCAACACCATATAAACCAAATGAAATAAATAATGAAATTTATCCAGATGAAATTTTTGTAGCATATTCAAAAAAATCAACAATGAATAAAGAGTCAACAACACAAAAATTGCAAAAATTATTGTTAAAGAAAAATTTAGATTTATCTGTTTGTTCAACAGAAATATCATTTTCAGTAAATAGGGAATATGAAAATTTAGAAGAATTAAGTGATTATACTTATTCTAAAAATCCAGTAATGCAAAGAAAAGTAAAAGAAATAATTGGAGGAAATCAAACATATTATAAAAGTTCTTTAAAATCAAATAATATAAATAATTCAAAAATAATTAAAAAAAAAACTTCTTTTATCAAAGCAGATAAAACAAGAGTTTTTGCTAAAAAAAATACTTTTAATCAATATAATGATAATTATAAAATTGATGATAGTGACAATACTAATAAAGAAAAAGAAAATTCTTTAAAAGATCCTACTATAAAAAAAAATAAGAATAATAAAAAAAATTTGTTAAATGTTATTCATCAAAATATAGAAAGAAATTATATGAATTTAAATGACCCTAATTTATTTTATAATGAATTTTTTCAAAAGTTTTTTGAAAAAAGAAAAGAATTTAACAAAGGAATAATTAATAAAGATGAAAATCCTTTTGATGAAGATGATGAAGAAATTTTAAAAAAATTTGATGATATATATTATATAAATCATAAAAATAAAAGCCATTTACAAATCTTTAATGCTATAAAAGAAAAATTATAGCATTACTTATTTTATTTTCATATTCATATAAAACAGATTTATTTTATTGTATTTTTTTGTTTTTAATATTGAGGTATACGAACTTTTTAAATATAAATTTTTTTAATTATTGGTGGTTTTATGTATTGATGAAATATATAATATTTATGTTTATAAATTAAACTTAATTATTAAATTAGATCATTCCTTTATTTGAAATAAATTTTTTATTATTATATCTTTTTAAATAAAAAAACACAATAAGAACCTTTGTTTTAAGTTAATGTAAATCAAATTGGTTTTTTTTTTAAATATAATTAATTTCTTAAATTATTATTAATATAAGCAGAACACTCAAATGAAAAAAAGATAATCTGTTTATGCATTTTCTATTCAAGATTAAAAAATTTTTAAACTTTTGATTTTTTGAAATATAATTATTCATTTTATGAGAAAAAATAAAATAAAAATTATATTATTTAAAATCTTAAATTTTTAAAAACTTTTTTTTATTCACTCTTTAAAATTAAAATGTCTGACAATAATAATTGTCCAGTTAAACTTCTCTTAGCAAAAAAAGATATATTAAGATGTTCTAAATGTCCTTATATTCCATTTATAGAATTAAATGAAAAGAATAATAATATATTAGTTACTTCAATTTGTCAAAATAACCACAAAGAAGAAAAGCCTTTAAAAACATATATAGAACAATTAAAAACCCAAAATCAAAATATATCATTTACTTGTAGTGTATGTAAAATTCAGAAAAAAGATAAAGATATTTTATCAACAATAAATTATTGTATAAATTGTAAAAATTATATTTGTGATAAATGTAAAAGTGCACATGAAAAAGAGAAATCACATCAAATAATATTAGTAAAAGATTTAAATTCAATATGTCCAAAACATCAAAAACGGTTTTTTAGTTTTTGTAAAAATTGCCATATAAATATTTGTTCTCATTGTCTTGAAGAACATGAATCACATAATACAGAACAATTATCAAAAATAATAATTGAACAAAAAGAAATAGAAAAATATAAAAATTTAATAAAAGCATCAGAAAATCATATAAATTTAATTCAAAATATAATGAATACAATAATAAATGAATTAAAAGAAAAAATAGATAATTTACAGAAATTACATAAAGGATATGAAGAAATAAATAATTTAGAAATTAAATTTGCAAAAGAAATTATATCATCATATCAAATCGAAGATAATAATAAAAATATGAATTATCAAATAATAATAAATTTAAGAAATAATTTAAAATTTTCTTTTGTAGAAATTCCAAGAACAGGAAATTCTTTTATAAAGGCATTTAAATTAGAAGATTATTTTCAATCAGGAATGAATAATATATTATTCACTAGAAAATCAGGAGAAAGAAGAAATAGTAATTTACCAAAAGTAATAGCAGCATTAATATGTAATTTTGAAAATAAAAATGAAGAACAAAAAATATATTGTTTAAAATTAAGAGATAATATTAAATATCCTGGCAATATCGGTTATGAAATTAAATCTGTTACTAATGAACCTTTTTCTATTCAATTAGCTTTTGGAGGAAAAATTTATACCTTACAAAATGAAAAAAAATTCACTGATGATATGCTGATGAGTACTTTATCTAAATTTTATAAATTACTTAGACCTGTGAAACCTATAATTAAGAAATAATCCATATGATATTTTTTTAATTATTATTTTTCTTTTGATAAAAATTTTAATTTTTATTATAATTTAAAAAAAATTTTTTTAAAATTTAATGAATTCAGATACTCCTAAAATAAGAATGGTTATAAAAAAAACAAGACCTTCAAAAAAGAAATTAAATGAATATGTATTTAATTTTTCTTCTCCAGTGAAACATCATATAGATGAATTTTTTGAAAACACAATAAAAATATTAAAAAAAAGTAGTGGTTATAGAAGTCAAAATGATATTCAAAATGTAATTCATTATTTCCCTTTTTTACCAGCATTAAATAAAATGATATTAAAAGTAAATGGTGATAAATCTTATGATATCTTATATAAAATTGCTAAACATTTAGATTATATTTATTATCCTAAAAATGAATTAGTAATGAGAATTGGAGATATTGGAAAAAATTTTTTTATTATTTTAAAAGGTTCTGTTGATGTTTTAGTTTTAAAAATGAAAAATAAAAATATGTTAATAAGTGAATATTATAGATATTTAGCTTTGTTAATTGGTTATAATGAAATTGAAATTTTAAATAAAGTCATTAATGATAATTTTGATGTTTATCCAATGGAAATTGAAGATGATGTTGATTTTGGGAAAATAACTAAAACTATATTAAAATATGAAAAAAAAACTATTAAGAAATTAAAAATTGATACTTTGTTTTCTTTTTTTGAAAATGAAGAAAAAGAAAAAATTATGTCTTTTGGTATTGTAACTTATGATAAAAATGGTAAAGTTGTATATAATTATCAATCAGATCAACAGAAAGAAGATAATAATTATAAAGTAATTTTAAATAAAATAAATTCTTCAATGAAAATGATACATAGTAGTTCATCAATAAATAATTCAAAAATAATAAATGAAAATAAAAATAAATCATTTTTTTTAGAAAAAGAAATAAATAAAGAAGAAGAAGAAAAAAAAGGAGAAATATTAACAAGTGAATTATATATTAAAAGACTTCAGACATATAAATTAAATGAAAATAGTGAAATATTAAATAAAAAGAGTGATATTTCATTTATTAGAATTAATGTAAATATATATGAATATGTGAATTTACAAAGTTTTAATACTGGACAATATTTTGGTGATTTTCCTTCAAATGATCCTATTGATAAAAGAAAAGTTTCTATTATTACTAATTCTGAATGTCATTTTGGTATTTTGAAAAAAAGAAATTATATTGATATATTAAAAGAATCTGTTGAAAAAAATAAAAAAGGTTATATGATTTATATCATTTCAACTTTTATTTTTAAAAATTGTTCCGTTAGATTAATTCAAAATAGGTTTTTTCAAAATTTTGTTATTTTAAATTCTAAAAAAGGAGATTTTCTTATTGAACAAATGCAGAAAAATGATAAAATAATATTAATTAAACATGGGTGTTATGAAATAGGATTAAAAACAAGTTTAAAAGAAATTCCAGAAATTATTCGTTATTTTTATAAAAAAATAAAATTAACTGAAAATGAAGAAAGAGATTTAAAAATACTAAGTAATACTAAATATAATAATAATAAAATAATTGAAGAATTTCATTCAAATGAATCAATATATATTTTACAAACAATAGAATTATTAAGTAAGAAAGTGAAGCAAATGTTAAAAGAAGACAAAAAAATTAGAAATTCATGTAAAGAATTAAAAATAATTAAACAATTATATAATACTAAATTTGATACTGTTTTAACAATAATTAATTCATATAATATTTTTGGTTTTGATGATATGGAATATGAAAATGGTTTAAATTTATTTTATATTAAATGTACAAATGATGGAGAATATTTAACTTTAGATAAAGAAATTTATCCTATTTTATGTAAAACTGAAGAAACTGTAAAAGAAAATGAAATAAAATTTGTTAGATTAGAATTATCTAAAATTATCAGTAGATTATTAGAAATTAGAAAAATTAAATTTTCTACTTTTTTAGAAATGAATCCTACTTATAAAAGTATAATTGATAATAAAGAATCAAATGATTTAATTAATTTTTTTGAACAAAAGAGAATAGAAAAAATATATTCAACAAGAAGAATGTCATCAAAAAATACGAAGACTAATTTTGTTAAAATTAATCCTTTATCATTATCAAAAAAAACCGGAAAGAAAAAAATAATATTAAAAAATAATAATCGATTATTAAAGAATAATTCTCAGAAAGATATAATACCAAATGTTAATATTAGTAAAACTTTACCAAGTCTAAAAAAAAATAATTCATTTTCTCAAACTCAAATATCTATTTATTCTCAAAAATTTATAAATGCAAAATTACCAATGGAAAAAAAAGAAAAAAAAGTTATGTTAAATAAAAACACATTTAGAAATAAATTATTAAAACAATCAATTTCTTCAAATCATTTATTTAATTCAATTGAAAAAAAATATTCTTTTAATTCAAAAGATTCTTTCAGTAAAAATTTAGGTCTTTCAAGAAATGAATTAAGTGAAACTCAAAGAACAAGATCTTATATTGATATTCAAATGAATAATAGTAGTGATTTAGAAAAATTCAGAAAACAATATTTAATTAATATAACCCCTTTAATAAAGAAAATTAATATAAATAAAATTAATTCATCTCAAAAAGAAAATAATTTAATTGATATTTATGATAAAAGATTAACTAAGCGTATTTTATATATTGAAAAAAGAAATAAATATAATATAAGAACTACACGAGATTTTTTTATGAGATATAAAGATAAATTAGACTTTAAAAAGGTAATAAAATAAAATTATATAAATAATATTTCAAATATAAATTATACATTTATTCTTTTTTTAAGAAAAACAATATATTTATAAAAATTATAAATAATAATATAATATATTTCGAATGAATAAATTAATTTAAATATTTTTTTTATAAAAAGATTTTTAAATAATGGGTTGTTGCAAAGATCCTTTTGGAGTATTTTTAGTGATATTAACCCATATAATATTATTTGGTCAAATAACAATGATATATTATTCTTCGGATGAATATGCAGAAGAGAAAAACAAATCAATATCTCAAATAGAATTTATATCATATTTACCTATTCACAAGTTAATATTTTACATGATATCTGTGTTTGTATTTTGTTGTCATTTAAAAGCAACAATAACAGATCCAGGGAGAATAACACATTATAATAATTATTCAGTAATAGAATATTATTATGAACTCCATGAAAAATCAATGAAAAATGCTCAAAGAATAATTCAATCAAAAGGAGGTGAGGAAGAAATAAAAAAAATGATATTTCAATTAAATGAAACTGAGGGTGAATTTCCAGAAGAAAGTGAAGATGATGATTATAGTTATGATCAAGTAACTTCAATAACTGATAATGATTTAGAAGAATTTAAATCAAAATATAAAATGAATTTAACAAGATGTATTCATTGTTATGTTGTTAGACCTAATAGAGCTCATCATTGTTCTATTTGTAAAGGATGTGTTATGGGAATGGATCATCATTGTCCTTGGATTAATAATTGTGTTGGAGTCTTTAATAAAAAATTTTTCATTCAATTTAATTTTTATACTTTTATCGGATGCTTATATTCTATTTTTATTTGTGTTTATTATAATATTTATAAAAATTTCTCTTTTTTAATTAATGATATTTGGAATATTATTTTTGTCGTTGGACAATTACTTCTTTCTTTTATTTTTGGCATTTTTTCCATTATTATGATTAAAGATCTTTATGATTCTTTAGATACTGATTCTTCTTTTGTTGATTATAAATTAGGAAAATTATATGAAAAAAGAAGTACTTATGAAGAATTTTATGAAGTTATGGGAAGTGATTTTGGATTTAGTTGGTTTTTACCTTTTAAACAAGGAGGATTTAGATTTTTATTTAATTTGATTCATAAGAAAATATATGAAAAAAATGATTAAATTTATTTAATATAAATTAAAATAATTAAAGTTTATAAAAAAAAAAATGTATAACTCCAATATGCCATTAGGTTATATTCCTCAACCTAAATTTCATAACACGAATAAAAATGGGAAAGTGAATTTAATTGATATTTTTGAAGAAGGTGTTGCTTTGGATAAATTAAGGAAAATTGAATTAAGAAAAGATGCAATGATGCTTTTAAGAGTAAAACAAAAATATGATATTATATCTAAGCACTTTTCAAAATATCATACTAAAACCAACAGAAAAATTCCAATAATAAAACTTTCAAACGGTGAAAATTTACTGTTAAAATCTCCTGAAAGTATGTATGAATATAGAGAAATATATGAAATTTTTTTGGAAGAATTACATAATTGTAATATTGCTTTTTTTGGTTTACTTCCGAATTTAATGAAATTATCTATTAGGTTTAGTAATATTAGTTTACTTAGTGAAAGTGAATTTTGTGAAGAAGAAAGATATCCTTTGCTACAGGAATTAAATTTAAATTGTAATAATTTAGATTCTTCTTCTTTAGAAATTATTCGTCATATGCATAATTTAAAGAAATTAAATTTAATGGGAAACTTTATCACTGCTGAAATTCCAGACATAAGTGATTTAAATTTTTTAGAAGAATTAGATCTTTCTTATAATCATATTGAATCTTATTTTGTTAATTTAAATATGTTAAAAGATTATAAAGATGGAAGTTTAACTGAAAATTTACCAAAAATTCCTGGAACAATAAGACCAAAAGTTTTAAATGAAGATGAAAAAAATAATAATAATAATGAATATAACGATAAAGAAACTAATGAAAAGCATTTAATGGATACTCAGAAAACTTTTCAACAATTACAACAATATTTAAAAACTAATATGCAAGATTTCTTCCATAAAATTTCTCTTTTGAGAAATTTAAAAAAACTAAATTTATCTCATAATAGAATTAATTATTTTGATATTGATCCATCATTTATTCAAGAAAATTCAGGTTTTAAAAATTTAGAAACTTTAGATTTATCTCATAATTTAATTGAAGATGAAATAGCAATATTAATGATAATTAATTTACCAGTGATAAAAAATGTAGATGTAACAAATAATCCATTAACATATAATAAATTAGCATATGAAGATATTGAATATGAAATATTTAAATGTAAAAATATTTTATTGACGAATAATAAAGAATATAAAAAAATGAAAAGTAAATATAATGTAAATGATATAATGAATTATCCACCTCAACCTTATTTAGTTAAAAAGTTTAAACTTGAGCAAAAATCAAAGAAAGATTTAATTATGAAAGTGAAAGAAGAAATTCCTCTTGTTGATTATAAAGAAGAAGATAAAAATGAAAATAATGAAAATAATGAAAATAATAATAGTGTTAGTAATGTTGAATTACCTCCTTTGTTTACTCCTTCTATTAATCCTATTTTACTTACTAGACTTGATATGATTGGAAAAAGTAAAAAAAATAAATAAGAAAAAATTTTTATTTTTTTATTCTTGGAACTTATATAAAAAATATAATTTTTAATTTAATGTTTATTTATTATAAAGTTTTTTTAATAATTTAATAATATTAATATAAATAAAATGATGAAAAAATCATCAAAATATGTTTATTATAGTTTATTAAGTCAGAAAATATTAAAGATAAAATATTTACATATCTTTTTTTTATTTATAGAAAATTTTTTAACTATGTTTCTTATTTTTGATTGTTCAAATATGATATATGGAAAAACAAATATTCACTTAAAACTTATTCAAATATGCAATTTAAATCATTATTTAAATCAAAGTTTAGTTTTATGCATTATTGTTCTTTTTTTTCTTTTAATTTATTTATTTTATTTTTTATCTGAATTTTTATTAAAATTTAAATGTTTTCAAATTGTATTTATAAATTTCTATGAAATTTTTCATATTAGAGTTTTATCCTTTTTTTATTTATTAGCTTTATTTTCTTTACATAATATTCAATTAATTATTGCTTATGTAATTGCAATATTTTATTTTTTAGTTTCAATTTCTCATATTATAAATTTTCATTTACCAATTTATTCTTTAGAATATGTTAGATTTGTTTATGATTCATTTTCTTCAATTTTTGATTCTATTGAATTAACAATTAAAACTTTATTTATTTTATCTAATTCTTTAGCTGAAAAATATAATGGAATTTCAAAACACTTTTTTTATATTTCAATGGGAATTTATATTTTTCAATCAATTAATATTCTTTATATTATGAAAACAAAATCTTTTTTATTTATGAATAATGTTTTATTAAATAAATTAAGGATTAGTATGGTTTTTTTTAAATTATGTATTACTTTTTTAAGTTTAGGATTTGCAACTGAAGGAATAACAAAGAAAAGAATGAGTATATTATACATTAATTTTTTTCTTATATCAATTATTATTTTTATGCTTATTTATAATCCTTATGAACATATTTATTTAAGGACCTATGGATATATGATTGAAAATTCATATTATTATTTTTTTTCTATTTATAGTAATAATGAAAAAAATAAACTACTATTTTATCATAAGATTAATGAATGTGCAAATAAAGAATTTTTAACTGAATCAGTTAATGTTAATACAATAACTCATAATTTTTTATGTGATAATGATTATTTTCAATTAATTTTATTATTCTATAAAGAAATTAAACAAAATAAATTACATGATTTATGGAAAAGTAGATGTTTAATGATAAGATTAATTTTTTTAATAAATAAATATAAAACAACAAATTTTATTATTTCAATGAATTTAAAAGCTTTATTTGATATTATAAATTTAAATAATAATATAGAAAAAACATATGATGTAGTATATAGACTTGAATTAATGATTCATTTTATTGATGATGCACATGGAGTGTTATTTTTTTTAAATGATATTATTCATAAAAATTTTAATGTTACTATTTCAGAATTAGTAGAATTATCACATTTAATAGATAAAATTAATTCAAAAACTTATAAAAATAAATTGTTAAAAAATAAATCTGTTGAATCAAGTTATTTTTCAATAGTTTGTGGAGTTTTCTATGAAGAAATTTTAAATAAATCATTAATAAAACATAATTTTCAAATAAGAGAAAATATCGTTCAATATGAAGATTCAATTAATTTTTTATATGAAAATAATAATAAAATTACATTAACATTAAATTTATCTTCTGATGAATGTAGAATTATACAAATTGGAAGAGATTTATTTGATCATTTTAATAATGATTTTTCTTTATTATTTCCTGAAGAATTTAGAGAATATCAAATGATATTATTTAAAAATGGTATTTTTGATTTAAATTTTGTACTTTCTAGTCAAAAAAGAAGATCTATTCATGAAAAAAGACAATCAAATTTATTTAATTTATTAAAAAGTCCTCCAACTACAAAAGATGTTTCTTTTAAATTCATAGTGAAAAAAAATAAAAGAGGAGAATTAGGTTTATTATATATTGATTTAAAAATGTTATTTGATAATACATGTAAAGATTATATAGTATTAAATGGATATTATTTTTTAGGGAAAAATTGCTTATTTACTTATAAAAAGAATTTCCGTGATACAGAAAAAATATATAAATTAGATTTAAACACAAATGATTTTGATGATGAAGAAAAGCCTCCAGAAACTTTAAAACAATATTTAAAAACATATAAAATATATAAATCTAAATTAACACAAATTCATTCATTTCAATTAAATGGATTAACATACATAATATACAACATAGAAGAAAATAAATCTCATCAAGAGACAGATATAATATCATTATTACAAATAGCAACAAAGAATGTAAATGATACATATTTAGAAAAATATAATCAGAAAGTAGAAGATTCATCTTCAGTTGCAGGTTCATTATTAAGTGGAGCAAGTACTGGAGATGCTAGTTATTTTTCTAATCATATGAGAAGATTAAGTAATAAAAAATCACAAAGTCATAAACAAGTTTATATTCTTCATATTTATCAAAGATTAATTTTCATTATTTCTGTCATTAGTCTTTTTTCTTTTATTGTTGAATTATTCATTAAAAAAAATAAAAAAGATATTTTATTCAATAATTATTCTATTTTAACTAATTTTAGAACTTTAATTAGATTGTATTATCATGGTGTTCCTAGTTTTATGCTTACTATGTGCTTAGCTAAAAAAGATGAAAGTAATTGTACTCAATATTTAAGTCTTTATAATGAAAAATTTGATGAAAGATATCCTGGAGTTTATTTAAATTTTACTAAGTATTTTTTTAGTGAAAATAAATTTAAAGTTGAAAATTTTAAAAATGTTTGTTCTGTTTTTTTTAATGAAATTTATTCTCTTAAAGACCCAAGAACCGATAAATTTTTTCAATATGAAATTAATTATATTAATATATTACAAAATGATGGGTATTTTTATTTAGTAAATCAAACAATTGAATTTAAAGAAGCTATTAAAATATTATTTAATACTATGGCAATTTTAACTGCTGATAATAGTTATGCTATCAAACCAATTTATTTATTAAATATTACTACTAATCCTCTTTCTACTATTCATTTTAATTCTAAATTAGAAGATTATCAATTATCTTATTATTCTATTATTAGTAATTTTAATACTTTTTGTCAATATTGGAATAAAATTCATCATGAATTTAATGATGTTATGGATTCAAAATTGAATTCTTATAAAAATTTGAATTATTACTTTTTAAGTTTAAATATTATAATTTATATGATTTTTTTAATTATAGTTTTTTTATATTTAGAAAGTTATAAAAAAGTCTCTTTAGAAATTTTCAATATAATAAAAAAAAGAACAAATAGCAAAGAATTTAGAATGGTATTTACAAAAAAGATTGAATTATTATCGGTTTTACTTAAAATATATTCAGTTAATCCTACTCAAATTATAGGAAATTTAGATGATCTTTATTCATCATATAAAAAAAAAGAAAGAGAAAAAGCAAAAAATAAAAACCAAAATGGCGGAACAGCATATGATGATCTACAATTAATATTATATACTAAAGAAGATATGTCAAAAAGTCATATAAATTTATTATACACTCATATATTCCTTGTAATATTTACTCTTTTTATTATAATTCATTTAGGTATTTTTACAATGTATTTAATATATTTTAAAAAATATAAATTAGTATTTAAATTACTATCTCAAAGTTCACTTGCAGAATGCACAGGATATAGAGATTTTACATTTTATGTTAATAGATTATATAATAATATAACAGAAGATTTAATGAAAAATTGGATGAATAAAACTGTTCTTCAAGATACTTCTGATATTATTTATACTTTATATCTTATAACAAGAGAAAGACAAGGATTAGGTGATTTATATCAACCTTTATCATATTATTTTACTATTGATTGCGCTGATTTCTATGAAAAAATTCAAGATAGTCTAATTGAAAAAGTCAATGAATATCAAACTGAAGAAAATATTTATTCAAAATTATCTTCTTTTTGCTATCAAAATAAAATTATGGAATATAATGACCAATATAAAATTAATACTGAACAATTTTCTTATATCAGAAAAGGGTTAATTCAAACAGATTATTATGACATGGAACAAGTCATTGAAACTTTAAATTCAAATGAATTTTTTAGATCTGGTTTATTTTGCTTATTAATTTTTAGACCTTTGAGAACTGCAGAAAATAATTTTGTAAATATTAATGCTTTATCCAAAATGAAATTATATATTGGATATATGAATTATATTGATACTTTATTAGGATTATTTTCTGAATTTTTCATTTTGTTTATTTGTATTTTTATTTTTATCAAAAAAATCAATAATTTTCATAAACAAATTGCTAGGATTAAAGATATTTTTCTTGTTTGTCATTTTGATAATTCATCTAAATAATATAAGTTAATTAAATAATTTTTAAAGATTAGGGTATTTTTTTTGAAATTATGTTTATAAATAATTAAACATATTATATTTATAAATATTTAAATTTTATTATTTTTAATTAAAATGTTTTATTATTAAATTATTTAAAAAAAGAAAAAAAAGAAGAAAAAAAAGAAGAAGAAGAAAAAGAAGAAGAAAAAAAAGCTCAAGAAAAAAAAGAAGAAGAAAAAAAAGAAGAAAAAGAAGAAGAAAAAAAAGAAGAAGAAAAAGAA
>JAEEGL016058651.1_pt1 | contig 17363 bp, 11 predicted proteins | sample 9134231 | NCBI WGS metagenome assembly JAEEGL01 (sample SAMN16246548, study PRJNA631951) | gut metagenome | biome: gut microbiome; feature: rumen; material: fiber-attached | host: Bos | place: Iran: Karaj | collected 2018-10
GGATGCCGTACTGAATGTAAGAGATTACGGGATCCTTCATTTCGTTAAGGGTGAAGCCGGCAAGTGTGAAGTCCTGACCGTCCACGGATGTCCACACCTCCACCTGTTTGGGCAGATAGATACCCGGACCGGGATTGCAGAGGAAGGTGGCGCCTACGTAATGAATATCCATTTCGGCCTCCAGATCGAGGGTAACGTCTACGTCACTCAGGAAACCTTGCCAGCGGCCATCCCCATAGGTCCAGCCGCCGCACTGACCGTCTGTGAGCGTAACAGGTCCAGCCGCCGTGTAGTTCCTGTGCCAAGGAATAGTATAGCTTACCGGTTTTCCCAGCGCCAGGTGCTGCACACCCGTTTTCCAGGCTTCCCGCTCCCCTCTCTCCTTGTGCAGGTCGAAGGCGTTGTAGCCAGCCGCTATCAAGGCATCGTTCCAACGGGTGACCCGCTCGCGGAAATCACCCTTATTGGCCACCTGCGACCAACCCACTTCTGCGATGGCGGCCACGCGCGGATACATCATATATTCCGTGTGCTCCGGCGTGGGAATCATTTCGTGCCAGAGGTTTCCCTGAACGCCCAGCAGATGATACTCCTTGCCGGCAGGGACTTCGGCCAGCGGATCGTACGAATGAACCACATCCAGGGGCAGGTAGCCACCAAAACCCTCCGGCTCCGTCAGGGGGCAATCCTGCACCTTATCCAGGTAGCAATAGTTGCCGGGCGTCATTACCACATCGTGATCCTGCCTAATCGCTTCCAATCCCCCCTTCGTGCCCCGCCAGCTCATTACGGTGGCGTTCGGAGACAATCCTCCTTCCAGGATTTCATCCCATCCCAGCAACTGACGGCTATGAGCGTTCAGATAGCGCTCAATGCGTTTAATCAGATAGCTTTGGAGTTCCTCCACGGAGGAGAGCCCTTCGGCCTTCATCCGGGCCTGACAGTCCGGACAAAGCTTCCAATCCTGTTTCCCGGCCTCATCGCCGCCGATATGGATATATTCGGAGGGGAAAAGTTCCATTACTTCGTCCAGGATGCCTTCCAATAGAGTGAATGTGGCTTCCTTGCCGGGGCAGAGTTCGCGGCTACCTTCCTTACAACCCACTTCGGGATAGGCCGATACCACTTCGCGGCTGTGCCCCGGCATCTCGATCTCCGGAATCACCGTAATATGCAGGCGTTCGGCAGCCGCCAGGATTTCCTTCACATCGGCCTTGGTCAGATAACCGCCGGAAGCATCCGGAGCTCCTTCGCTGGAATACTGGCTTCCGCCGTTCACCCATTCCCGCCAGGTGGCACCCACACGCCAGGCCGCTTCAGATGTTAATTTGGGGTATCGGTCTATCTGCAAACGCCAACCGGCATCGTCGGTCAGGTGCAAGTGAAGCCGATTGATCTTCAAGCTGGCCAGCGCTTCCATCTGCTTGATGATAAAATCTTTATCCCGGAAGTGACGGGAAATGTCCAGCATAAAGCCCCGGTACTGAAAACGCGGATAATCGTACACCGTACCACAACCTTCCATCTGTTTCAAGGTCTGAAGGGCATTGAAATAGCCCGTTTCCGTATTGGCCTCCACCCGGTATCCCTTGGATGTAACGGTAAGGAGATACGCTTCCTCCCTGGCATACTCCGGCAAAGCAGCCGTCCGACGCGCAAAGGCCGCCTTCCCCACCTTTCGGGAAAGTTCTTTGGTGAGATTGGGCATACCGGTCTGGACTTCCACCTCTACGGGAGCCGGCACCACCGAAAAAACCTGCGCCCGGACAAAACCTGTAGTCAGAACTATGGCGCAAATAAGAACAAGGACTGTTTTCTTCATGGGATAATGCGTTTCTTTCGCGAATTTGGGGATTTTTCCCCGATAAAACAAGCATCCGCTGTACAAGGCTGGTTTAAGTTTGACCAACCCTGTACGCCAGAGTAACCCCAAACGCATATTAGCGTACAAGGCTGGCCGAGTAAAAACCAACCTTGTACAAAAATCGGCCAATAACACACGCCACGGCTTGTTTCTGCCGAATCCTTTCGTTAGATTTGCAGGCAGAAAGAGCTGCCATAACCTTAAATCTTTATGTATGAAAAAGATTCTGGAAGTTCTTCTGTATGGAGACAACGATCTCCGCTTCAACACAGACCTGGACAGGTCTGATTTACGCGACCTTATTCCCACCTTGGCCTCAACCGCCGCATACACCATGGTCACCAAACTGTGGGGCGGCAAAGAGCCTTACGTGTTGGCCGCCATCCGCGCCTTATCAATTGCCGATCTGGCCGTTTCGGTCAACCGGGAAGAAATGATCCGGCAACTGGACGAATGTTCTGAAATGCTGGTCCATGCTTTCCAGGATGCGAAAGAGCAGCTTGAAAAAGAAGGCGGGAAGGTAATAACTTTCGCGCCCGGAGTCAATCCGCCCAAAATGCCCAGTTAAGCATGCAGCGCTTAGCCATACGGACCTTGCCGGACGGGAGTGTCTGCAAGGTCTACCCTTATCATATCTGCATCAAGGGATTGGAACAGACTGTCCTTTGCCGGGATTCGGATGATTACGATGCTATGGTAAAGGTCATTTGCTTGAGTGCCCGAAGAAAGAATGTCATCGTCATCATTTATGCCGTTGTCTCCAATCACTGTCATGTGGCCATTCTGGCCGCTTCCCAAAAGGATGCGGACGCTTTCGCCTATGATCTGAAAAAAGTATATTCCATGTGGTTCTCCAGGAAATACCAGGAACGGAACGTTCTGCATAGGATTACCGTCCGGGCTTTGTATCTGGATACTGACTGGTATGTCCGTAACGCACTGGCGTATATCCCCCGCAATGCACTGGACAATGGCTGTAACATCCAAGAATACCTATGGTCCGGCTACCGGGCCATGTTCAGCCGTGAACTCCCCAAAGGATTGAAACCAGTAAACTCTCTATCCCGTCGTGAATGCCGGGCTATCCTTCATACCGGAGACAAACTGGACCAAGTGCCTTGGCTCATCAATTCCGACGGCCAACTGGAACCGCGCAGTTTCTGTGACTGCCTTTACCTGGAGCAGGCATTCAACAATGACCAGGCATTTTTCCTGAAAACCATCGGTGGACAGGACACGGCGCAAATGAAATATAATCTGGAAAAAAAACCTTACAAAATGGTCAGTGACTCAGAAATGCAAAAAGTAGCAGACGAGGTCTGCCTGCGTTGGTTCCAGGCCAAACCGGCAGAAATCAGCACAGAGAGGAAAACCCGCGTGCTCAGTTATCTCTACCATTCCCGTAAAACTACAGTGGTCCAATTGTCCCGGGTCCTGCAACTGCCCCGGGAACAAGTAGCACACCTGTTAGGAATAACCTGAACGTACAAGGTTGGTTTAAGATTGACCAACCCTGTACGCCAGAGTAACCCCAAACGTATATTAACGTACAAGGTTGGCTAGATAAAAGCCAACCTTGCACACTATCGGGCAAAAAATGCTATTTTTCCAATTTTTCCTGAACGTAATCCTTCGTGAGGTGGAAGGTTTTTTTGCGGGAAGAGGGAGCTTCGAACATTGCGTCGGCCATCAGGCGCTCGCAAATGCTACGCAGGCCGCGGGCTCCCAGCTTGTTCTTCAAGGCAGTATCCACAATAAGGTCCAGGACCTCCGGGTCCACCTCCAGCTTCATGCCATCCAGCTCGAAAAGCTTCTCGTACTGCCGCAGAAGGGCGTTTTTGGGTTCGGTCAGAATCCGTTTCAGCGATTCGCGGTCCAATTGGTCCAGGTAAGTGATTACCGGAAGACGACCCACAATCTCAGGAATAAGACCATAGGTCCGGAGGTCCATCGCATCCACGTATTCCAGGAGGTTATCCTTATCGATGCGTTGTTTTTCCTCGGCCCCGAAGCCGATAATCTGGGTGTTCTTCCTCATGGCGATATGCCGCTCGATGCCTTCGAAGGCACCGCCGCAGATGAAGAGGATGTTCTGCGTATTCACGTGGATGAACTCCTGCTCCGGGTGCTTGCGCCCGCCCTTCGGCGGAACGTTTACAATGCTGCCTTCCAGGAGTTTAAGCATAGCCTGTTGAACTCCTTCTCCAGATACGTCGCGCGTGATGGAAGGGTTGTCGCTCTTCCGGGCAATCTTGTCAATCTCATCGATGAACACAATTCCCCGTTCTGCTTTCACCAGGTCGAAATCGGCCTCCTGGAGCAGGCGCGTGAGGATACTTTCCACATCTTCGCCCACATAGCCCGCCTCCGTGAGTACGGTAGCATCCACGATGGTGAAGGGCACGTCCAGCATTTTGGCGATGGTGCGGGCCAACAAGGTTTTGCCCGTACCGGTGGGGCCCACCAACAGGATATTGGACTTCTCCAGTTCAACGCCGTCGTCGGGCTTCTCCACCAGATTGTGGTTCACCCGCTTATAGTGGTTGTACACGGCTACGGCCAGCACTTTCTTGGCGCGGTCCTGGCCGATCACATATTGGTCCAGATAGTCCTTGATTTCTGTGGGCTTGGGTGCCGGACCCAGCGCGGGAGCCGGGCCCTGCGGTCTGCCTTCCAGCTCCTCCACGTAGCGGGCGGCCATTTTGGCACAGTCCGAACAGATGTAACCATTCAGACCTTGCAGCAGGAAAGGGACCTCTGCGTCCGAGCGGCCACAGAACAGACAATGCTGCGTATCTCCGTTACCCCGATTGTTCTTCCTGGCCATTAGCGCGTCCGTTTACGAAGGATTTCGTCCACCATACCGTAGGCCTTGGCTTCTTCGGCGGTCATCCAATAGTCCCTTTCTCCGTCGGCTGCCACCTTCTTGAAAGGCTGACCGCTGTGCTGGGCAATGATGTTGAAGAGCTCCGTACGGGTTTTTTCGATTTCCTTGGCGGCAATCAGAATCTCCGTGGCCTGTCCCTGTGCACCGCCCAGCGGCTGATGAATGAGCACGCGGGAATGCGGCAGAGCGCTGCGCTTGCCCTTTTCGCCGGCACAAAGCAGCACGGCACCCATAGAGGCAGCCATACCCGTGCATACGGTGGCCACATCCGGCTGCACCAGCTGCATGGTGTCGTAGATGGCCAGACCCGAATGCACCTGCCCACCGGGAGTGTTCAGATACATGGTGATGTCCACGCCCGGGTCTTTAGCCGCCAGGAACAGCAGCTGGGCCTGGATGATATTGGCCACATCATCGTCGATGGGGACGCCCAGGAAGATGATGTTATCCATCATCAAACGGCTGAACACATCCATCTGGGCCACGTTCAGGCGGCGTTCTTCCGTGATGGTGGGATTGATGTAGCCATCATAGACGGAAGTATAACGAGAGAGGGTCATCGAACTGATGCCCCTCCCCTTCACTGCAAATTTCTCGAAATCGGTCATTACTTCAATTCCTTGAACTTATCCTGGGAAATCTTCTTGGTCTGGAGGGTGACTTCCTCACGGACTTTGGCGATGGTGAGGTTGTCCTCACACTGCTCTTCCAGGCGACGATACTGGTTCTGGTCCTGGAGCATATTCTCGGCCGAAGACTTGATGAGGTTGTCGGGCACGCCGGCCATCCCGTACATAGCGTACTGATAGGCCACGAAGCTTTCGGCGGCGGCCTGGATATCGGCCTGGCTCACCTTCAGGTTGAATTTTTGCATAAGGTAGCCGCGTACCAGCTGCCACTTGAAGTCCTCGATAAAGGCGGGGAACTCTTTCTCAACCTGCTCTGCGGAGAACTTGCCCTCATTGACGTACACCAGCCAGCGCTTGAGGAAAGCTTCCGGCAGTTCCAGACCGGCCTTCTCCACAAAGTACTTGCGGACATCGGTACCGAAACGGTAATTGGCTTCCTGCTCGTGGCCGGCCTTGATGCGTTCCGTCACTTTTTCCTCGAACTGTTCGGGGGTGGTTACCACATCCTTGCCGAAAATCTTGTCATAAGTCTCCTGGTTTTCCTCCGCGGCCTTGAAAGTTTTCACATTCACCACGGTGAAGGTAAACATAGGATCCAGCGTGGCCAGCTGCTCTTTTTCCACCTTGAGCATAGCGGCACGGTCGGTTTCGTTCTCGAAGGCCTCGTTCACATTCAGCTGGAACTTATCCCCGGCCTTCTTGCCGATGAAAGCACCGCGGGCAGCCTCTGCCACGTGAGAAACGGACACATACACGCCCTCGGCCTTGTGACCCTCGTTGGCGATATCGGCCACGATGTAGTCCTGCTCACCGGCCTTGTTGCCTTCCTGCAGGGAACCATACTGCTGGAGCAGCTGCTCCTTCTGGGCCTTCTTCTCTGCGGCGGTGATGTTGATCTCGTAGTAAGGGATCTTATCGTCCTTGTCCACGTTGAAGTTGATCTCCGGAGTCTGGGCCAAGTCGAACTTGAAGGTGAAATTCTCACCGGCTTTCCAGGAAAGCTGAGGCTGGTCCTCCGACGGGAGGGGTTCGCCCACCACACGGATTTTCTCCGTCTGGATGAACTGGTCCAACTGCTCCGACACCAGGCCGTTCACGCTCTCGTAAAGGGCTTGGTCGCCGTACAGGCGCTGGATGAGGCTAATGGGAGCCATGCCCCGGCGGAAGCCTTTGATGTCGGCCTTGCGCTTGTATTCGTTCAGGCGCTTGTGCAGCGGTTCCGCATAGTCGGCGGCCGCGATCTCGATGGTTACCTGATAGTTCAGGGCATCGGGCTGAATTTTACTGACGTTCATAAGTATCTATTGATTATTATTTCGTATAAAGGGCCGCAAAGATAGTTAAAATTTGCCGAACTTTCAACCATTGCGCTTGGGATAGGCCACCCGTCCGTGGAAAATCTGCTGCAAATAGGTCTTCAGCATACGTTTCATCAGCGTAAGGTCGTGAATTGTGATGTCGGCATCCTCCAGCTGACCAGCCTTTTCCTTCCCGGCCACGATGCTTTCCACAAAGCGGTCATAGGCCTCCGGGCTAAACTCCTTGAGCGTGCGGGATGCCGCCTCGATGGAGTCGCAGACCATTAGGATCACCTGTTCCTTGGTGGTGGGTTTCTGACCGTGATAGAAGAAGGCCGATACATCCTTGGGATCTCCGCCTTCGTTCAGGTAACGGTTCAGGAAATAAGCCGTACTGGAAGTGCCGTGATGGGAGTTAATAAAGGCCTTGATCACATCCGGAAGGCGGTGTTCCTCTGCGATGGCCAGACCGTCATCTACGTGACGGATGATGTCCGCAGCGCTTTCCTTGGGCGTTTTCCCATCGTGATACTTGGCAGCACCCGGAGCCGACGATTCATTCTCGACGAAGCAAAGCGGGTTCATCATCTTGCCGATATCGTGGTACAGGGCAGCGGCGCGCAGCAGGGGGACATCGGCATCCGTGGCGCGGCCCACGGCGTCCACCAGGTTCATCACCTGCAGGCAGTGCTGGAACGTACCGGGCGCCTTGGAAGCCAGTTCCTGCAACAAAGGATTGCTGGTATCGGCCATTTCCACCAGACGGGTTCCGGAAACCAGGTTGAACACTTTCTCAAAGAGGAAAATGAGCGGATACAAAGCCACCGTGGCCATAGCACCCACGAAAATAAGGGCCATATCCACCCACCAGGTGGCGGTACTTCCTACGTCGATGAAGCGGAAGCCCAGATACACCACCACTTCCACCGCAAAGATGATGGCGGCGTTCAGGAACTGGCGCCAACCTTTGCTGAAATAGCCGAAGGTTTCAATGGTAACCACGCCAGCCGTCAGGAACATGACGAAGAGTTCCATACCGTTGCCGCAGAAAATCAGGAGCGGCAGCAGATTCACCATATACATAGGCAGCACCATCTTCTGCCGGAAGAAAGCCAGCAGATACAGGGCAAACACCGGGAAGGGCACCATAAACAAGAAGGACGGCACCGTACGTTCCACCACGAAAGTGAGCAAGGTGGCCAGCAGGAACACCGTGAGGATGTAATAATACTGGTTGCGATGCTCAAACACCGGGCTGCTGGTGAAATAGATCACCAGATACAGGATGACAACCAGTGCCAGTGCCAGCAGGACATTACCCAGGTACAGGAAGATACGCGGGCCGGCATAGCCGAAAACCTGATTATACTCTACCTTGTAGCTGTCTAGGATCTGGGCGATCTCCGCCGTCACAATCTCCCCTTTCGATACGATTTTCTCATCGGCCTTCACATAGCCCAGCGTAGGAGACACGTAATCGTCGGATTCCGCGTGGGTGAGTTCCGTCATGGCTTTGTCGTACAGGAGATTGGGGACAATCACCTCATATACGCCGGTGCGCCGGAACAGGGAGTCCAGATTTACGGAGGGGTAGTTTTTGGCCAGCATCGCCACCAGTTGGTCACGGGCATCGGCCACGCGGTACACCTCCGAACGAGGATACTGCACGGCGCGTTTGTTTCGCTGGATATAGATGAGATTCTCCGACACGTGGGCCGATCCGTGCTCCAGCTTCACCTTGCCGTCCGAGATGACACCCTTGGAGTAGATGTCGCTCAGACGGGTGACTACGGAGGGACGAAGGCTATTGAAACCGCCCAGGTCCAGGCTCTGGGCATTCTTCACCACCGACGAAGTCACCTCTTCCGAGTAACGGTAATAGGGAATCACGATGGTGCCGGCCTGCTCACGTTCCGCCTGAATCTGTTCCTCTGTCTTGAGGATGGGGAAATCGAATTCTGAGATTAAGGTCTCGTAGGGCCAGGGGGTTCCTTTCTTGTAGTCATAATTGAATTTCGCGGTCCTGGGCATCAGGAGCACCAGGACTGCGAAAACAATAACCAGCGGCAGAAACTTCTGCGGAAACTTAGGCATCGATGTTGGCATAATGGGCGTTTTCTTCGATGAAGGCGCGACGCGGCGGAACATCATCTCCCATAAGCATAGAGAAGGTGCGTTCTGCATCGGCGGCGTTTTCGATAGTAATCTGGCGCAGCACGCGGCGGGCCGGGTCCATGGTGGTTTCCCACAGTTGTTCGTCGCTCATTTCGCCCAGACCTTTGTAGCGCTGCACGGTGACGCCTTTGTCGGAGCCGCGGCCCAGTTCGGCCGTGGCGGCCTCCCGCTGGGCATCCGTCCAGCAGTAACGCTCTTCCTTACCCTTCTTCACCAGATAGAGCGGCGGCGTGGCCAAATAAACGTAACCGTTCTTGATCAGGTCGAACATATAGCGGAAGAAGAAGGTGAGGATGAGGCAGGCGATGTGGGAACCGTCCACATCGGCATCCGTCATAATGATCACCTTGTGATAACGGAGCTTGGAAAGATCCATATGCTTTTCGCCGGATTCATCTTCCTGCGCAACGGTAACGCCCAGGGCGGTGTAGATGTTGCGTACTTCCTGGCTCTCGAACGCGCGGTCCTGCGCGGCTTTCTCTACGTTCAGGATCTTACCTCTGAGGGGCAGGATGGCCTGGATGCGGCGGTCGCGGCCCTGCTTGGCGGTACCGCCTGCAGAGTCACCCTCCACCAGGAAGAGTTCGCATTTCTCGGGATCGTGATCAGAGCAGTCGGCCAGTTTGCCAGGCATACCGGCGCCACCCATAGGGGTTTTGCGCTGCACCATTTCGCGGGCCTTGCGGGCTGCTGCGCGGGCCGTAGCGGCCAACACGATCTTCTCCACGATGGTCTTGGCCTCCTTGGGGTGCTCCTCCAGGTACTGGTCCATGGCAGCGGCGGTGGCCTGTGAGACGGCCGATGTGGCCTCCGGGTTGCCCAGCTTGGTCTTGGTCTGACCCTCGAACTGCGGTTCGGCCACCTTCACGGAGATGACGGCGGTGAGGCCTTCGCGGAAGTCTTCCGGGCTTAAATCGCCTTTGAACTTGGCCAGGAGGTTGTTTTTCTCTGCGTAGTTCTTCAGGGAACGGGACAGGCCCATCTTGAAGCCCTGCAGGTGCGTACCACCTTCGATGGTGTGGATGTTATTGACGTAGGAATAGATTCTCTCGCTGAAGCCGGTGTTGTACTGAAGGGCGATATCGATGGGAATCACCTTGTCCGAGGTAACCGTGATAGGATCCGGGATGAGCTTGGGAGCGCCAGCGTCCAGGTAATCGATGAATTCTTTCAGGCCTTCTTCCGAATAGAAAGTATCGGTTCTGAAAGCCATAATGCCGGTTGCCTTTCTTTCACCGTCTTCGGCGGTGATGAACTGCTCCACCTTTTCCCGGCAGTCCGTGAGGGTGATGCGGATGCCTTTGTTCAGGTATGCCAGTTCACGGAGACGGTTGGCCAGGGTCTCGTATTTGTAAACGATGGTCTGGGTGAAGATGGTGGCATCCGGATGGAAGGTGATGGTGGTGCCGGTGTCATCGGCCGTTCCTACCACCTGCACGTCCGTGATGGGCTTGCCCTTGGAATACTTTTGGACAAAGATTTTGCCCTCACGGTGGATTTCGGCCACCAGGAGGTCTGACAAGGCGTTTACGCAGGAGACGCCCACGCCGTGCAGACCACCGGACACCTTGTAGCTGTTCTTATCGAACTTGCCACCGGCGTGGAGCACGGTGAGCACCACTTCCAGGGCGCTGCGGTGTTCTTTCTCGTGCATTCCCGTGGGGATACCACGGCCATTATCCTGTACGCGGATGGAATTGTCTTCCAGAATCTTTACATCTATCCCGTCGCAGTATCCGGCCATGGCTTCGTCGATACAGTTATCCACCACTTCATAGACCAGATGGTGCAGGCCGCGTTCACCTACGTCTCCAATGTACATGGACGGACGTTTGCGCACGGCCTCCAAGCCTTCCAAAACCTGAATACTGTTGGCCGAATACTGCTGTTCGGCCGCTCTCTTCTCTTCGTTTTCGATCATTTTCGTATACTGTTTTTTACTATTTTCCAAATCACACAAAATTAAGCATTTTTCCACAAAAAAACAAGTCCCCTATCGAAGATAGGAGACTGTTTTTGATGCCGGAAAAACCTTACAGGCTCAACGTGACGCCCACGGTGAAATAGATGCCCTTCTGGGCGTAGAACGGGACCCGCTGGATGGTCTGGTTCAGGAGGTTTCCGCCCTTGAGCCAGAAGCCCAGACGGCTGGTCATCTGGAGTTGAGCTTCAAGTCCCAGGTCCACGTAGCCGGGGATGGCTTCCTTGCCGGGCAGCTTGGAACGGGCGTCCAGCGTGAGGCCAGCCTTTACGCGGCTGCCCCAGATGTAGAAAGCGTGTGCCTGCGCCTTGAAAGGAGCCGGTGCAAAGAGAATGCGCCCGCCCAGGTCCGGAATGGGCGTGTAGCCATAATAGACATGCGTGCCGATATCCAGGAATTCGTTGTTGAATCCGGCGTTCAGATCCACATAGAAAGTATGCAGCGGGCTGGCATAGTCCATATAAGGCGGAGCGGCCATTCCCGAATACAGATTTACGTTCCTAATATCATTCCTACCCCAGGTCCAGGCATTTTCATCCCAGCGGTAACCGCCCTTGAGGTCGTAATGGAAACGCTCCGCGATATTGCCCCGCACGCCCAGGCAGGCGTTCAAGCGGGTAATCTGGTTGTCCGTGTGCCAGCCGAAATCGGCCATGAAGGGATTCATGGACAGGAGCTTATCGTAGGAAATGATCTGGTCTCCGCCAGTGACCGATGCATACAGCACCGCCACATCCGGCGCCAGGTCGAAGGAGATGCGCACATCCGGGAAAACCACGCCGCCGGGATGCGGGCAGAAGGCGGGATCCGAACGGAAGAGGAAGGACACCTTCACGCCCAGGTCCATATGGAATTTCCCGGTATTCAGCATATAATGCGGCGTTAAAGCCACATTCCCCACAAAATTGTCTCCCTGCCCCACGGTTTCGGCCAAGAGGCCCAGCCTCACGTTATGAACGCCGAAGCGCGTTCCCAGGGAGCCGTCCGTCACCGTATGGAACTCCCGGAAATCTCCCACGCCGATATAGGCCAGACGGGTGCCGGCTTCGTAAGCCATCGCCGTGCCAGGCGCACTTTTCACCCGGGCACGCAACTGGCCGATGTTATGGGAAGCATCCCCTCCCATAATGCCGGTTCCCAACACGTTCTTATACTGCACATCGGCCGCCAGGACACCGCCCGTCCAGGTGTAGAGGGCATCGGCCCCCAGGGCGCTGCGCATTTCCTTCCCGTTACGGAAGGTCCCGTCGGCCACGTACATCCCGCCGTCCAGGGCCACGTTCCGGTACTGGCCGATATAGGAAGAATGGTCCCCGAAGAGGTTCAGGCGCAGATGCTCCTTCTTCACGGGTGTCCACACCACGGTGGCCTCCGGATGAAGCCCGTAGCCGGCGCCGGCCCGTACGAAGAGCGTCCCCTCCGTGGAAGGACGCGGCTGGGGACGCAGCTGCACCAGATAGGGCTTGAATTCATAGGAGCCCCGGTACGGCGTGGCGTTAACCGAATAGTCCATATCCAGGTTGAAGCGGAGCACGGAATCCGGCATTTCCAGCAGCTGGGAGGGCTTCTCGATGCCTGTGGCCTCCCGGGCATAGGTATTGGTCACCTCCACGGTAGGATTCAGGTTCTGGGCCCATACGCTGGCACCCGCCAGCAGGATAACGGCAGAGAGTATAGTCTTTTTCATGATTTACTGCAGTTTACGGAGTCTGAGTTCCACCTGGTCCAGGACGTCGTCCTGCGGACCTTCGGAAGTATAGCCATTCCGGATACTTTCAAATGTAGCCTTGGCCTGCGCCAGATTGCCTTGTTCGGCGAAGCTGTCGCCCAGCACGATGAACGCCTTCGCCAGCCAATAGTTCTGTCCGCCGGCTTTTTCGGCGAAGGCATACACCTTGTCCTGGATGCCTTCAAACTGGCCGCGGTCGTACTGGTCCTGGATGAGGAAATAAGCAGCCTCTGCACCTTCGTTGGTGGAAGGAGCCTGCGCCAGGATTTGGAATTCGGTCAGGGCCTCTTCACGCCGGCTGGTGCTCAGGAAGGACTTGCCGCGAATGTAACGGGCTTCGCGGAGCAGGTCTGCATTATCCTTTTCCGCATCCATCACCGCCTGGGCGTCCTTCAGGGCATCGTCCCACTGGCGGGCGCGGAAGGCCGAACGCATCAGGCCGATGAGGGCCGTGCCGCGGTTGGCTTCCAGCTGGGCGCTGTCGCGCAGGCGCAGATATGCGCTATATGCCTTGCCGTAGCTGCCCATTTCGTACTGCAGGTTAGCCATCTGCAGGAGGGCGCTTTCGGCCAGGGCGCCATCCAGACCGGCGTCCAGGGCTTCCTGGTAGAGGTCGGCGGCTTGTTCACGCTGGTCCGTGAAGCGGTAGCAGTCGGCCAGGTAGAAACGGGCCTTGGCACCGAAGGTGGCCTGCGGGTATTTCTGCAAATAGGCCTGCAGGGTGCCCTGCGCCTTGGCGTAATCGCCTGACATATAAATCTGTTCCGCGCTGGAGAAGTAGACTTCCTCCTTCTGGGCGTCGGTGCGGTGGGCGGCGTCGCCCAAGTCGTCGATGTAGTCCAGATAGGCCTCGGGGTCTTCCCGGGTGCGATAGATGGCTTCAATGGCCAGGAGGGCGTCTTCCATATATTCCCCACCCTGGGCCACCACCTGTTTGTAATAATCCAGGGCTTCGTTGCTGCGGCCGGCATTGCGGGAAATCATACCCAGCTCCAGCAGCGCCTTGGTGGCCAGGTTCGGGTCCGAGGTGCTGCTGCGCAGGGTGCGGAAGGCGCGGATGGCGTCTTCTTCGTCGCGCAGGGAGACATAGGCCCGACCCAGTTCATACAGGGACTCTCCGTAGTACGGAGCCTGCGGGCTGGCCAGTTTGGCATCTTCCAGGAAGTGGACCTTGCGGGCATTGTCTTCCAACAGGCCGCAGGCCACGCCGGCCCGATAACGGGGATACAGGTTCTCCGGATCCGGATAAGTGGCCATCTGGCGTTCGTAGGCCGCCACGGCCGTAGTGTAGTTGCCGCTGAAGAAATAGCAGTCTGCTATGCGGGTCTGGGCATCGGCCCCCATCACGCGGGCATCGCCGTCCAGATAATTCTGGAACCATTTCAGAGCGTTGGCATAATCGGCCTCCTTGAAATAGGTGTAGGCCAGTTGGTAGGAAATAAGGCTTCCTTCGGGCCGATGCAGCAGAGCCGACAGGTTATACAGGTCCGTAAGGACGCTGCGGGCCTCGGCCCATTTTCCGTCACGGTACAGGGCTTCGGCCTGATAATAACGGGCCAGCTGGTTGAAGCCGTCCTTGCGGGAACTATAGTACGCAGCAGCCTTCAGATGCGGCAATGCGCTGCGCCAGGAACCATTTTCCATCAGTTCGCGAGCCCGCAGGAAATAGGCCTTCATATAGTTGGACTGCATACCGGGATCCAGCTGGTCTATATGGTCATAAGCGTCCACCGCGGCTTCATAGTCGTGGTTCTGGAGGGCCACCATAGCCATATAGGAGTAAATCTGGTCCCCCTTCTTGCGGGTGTCGTATTGCTGGAGGTACTCCTGGAAGGGAGCGGTATCCCGGCCCAGGTCGAAGGCCAGCTTGGCATAATTGAAGAGGGCGTCTTCCTGGATGTCCGGCGTGTAGGACTGTTCGGAGGCTTCCTTGAAAGCCTGCATGGCGGCCACCTTGTTGTGCAGTTGGATATAGCTGTAACCCAGTTGATAATTGGCCACCTGCCCCAGAGAGTCCGTCTTGTCTTCCATCCGCTCAAAGTTCTCCACGGCACCTTCCCAGTTCTCTATCAGGTAGTTGATTTCCCCGGCGTAAAAAAGATCGCTTCGGTTGAGTCGGCCCTTGTTGCGAAGGTTCTTTTCATAGTAGGAGCGGGCCTTGTCCACATCTCCCAATACCAGGTAGCTTTCGCTCATAATGCGGGCCATGTGGGGCTGCCTGTCTTCCGGAACCTTGTCGAAGAGGTCTTCGCCGAATTTGACTACATAGCGATAATCCTTCTCGTTGAAACGGCATTCCAGGATGTAATAATTAGCCAGGGCACTGAAGCGGTGGTCATCGGCCGCCAACTCGAACCATTCCGAGGCGCCCTTGAAGTCTTTCCTGGCATATTTCATATAGCCCAGCGTATAATAGGCCGGGGCCGTATAGTCTGAATAGGGCAGGTTGCGCATACGCTCCAGCAGGCTTTCGGCGCGGTCCCATTCATCCTGGGCGAAGGCACAGTAACCCAGTTTGTACACATACTCTGCCTGTTGCGACGGGAGGATATCACTCTGGGAAATCCTGTTGAACTGGACCAGGGCGTCTTCGTAGCGCTCATGGTCGAAATAATCCAACGCCAGCAGGAAACGAACCTGGGGAACCAGGATGTGTTCGTGATTCTTTTCCACAAAGGCATTGGCCAGTTCATAGGCGTTATCCGAACGGAGCTGTAAGGCACAGAGCGCACGGTAGCCTTCCGCCATGGGAGAGTTATTGCCTTGTACCAGCCGGACGGATTCCGAATACATTCCCGCCTGGTACAGCTTCTTCACTTGTTCCCAGTCTTGCGCAAAAAGGCCCGTGGCCATGAAAAGAGCAGCGGTGGCTGCAAGTATTTTTTTCATGCCGAGTATTTAAAAACCAACTAAAAATACAATTTCACAAATTTACAAAAAATTTGGTTTATATTTGTATGATTTTGGATTAATTCTATGGAATCTCTCATACATTTTAAAGACGCCGATATCCTGAATGGCGAAAGCGTAGTCCTTTATGGTCTGAATATGGATGTGCAGGCCGGAGATTTCGTTTACATCGTGGGGAAAGTGGGGTCCGGTAAAACCTCCATCATCCGCACCATTACCGCCGAAAACAAGCTGCTCAAGGGCGAAGGAGTGGCCTGCGGCTACGATTTACGCACTATCCGGGAACGGGACATTCCCTTCCTTCGGCGCTCCCTGGGCGTGATTTTCCAGGATTTCCAACTGCTCACAGACCGCAGCGTGGAGGCCAATCTGGAGTTCGTCCTCCGGGCCACCGGCTGGAAGGACCGGGAGCGCATCGACACCCGCATCACGGAAGTGCTGGAGAGTGTAGGTATGATTACCAAGGCGCACAAGATGCCCCACCAGCTTTCAGGCGGTGAGCAGCAGCGTATCGCCATTGCCCGCGCCCTGTTGAACAAACCCAAGGCCATCCTGGCCGATGAGCCCACCGGCAACCTGGACGGCGAAACCGCCGACGAAATCCTCCAGCTCCTGATGGACCTAAACCAGGAAGGCACGGCCATCGTTATGGTTACCCACAACCGCGCCATCTTCGAGAAATACCCCGGCCGCGTCTTTTCCTGCGAGAACGAGCGCTGTCAGGAAGTTGTCGACGAGGGCATTGACGTTACCCTATGAGTATCGAAGACCGGTACGAAGCCATTGTCGGCTGGTTCTCCCAGAATCGGCCAATAGCACAGTCGGAACTCGTTTTTGCCAATCCCTACCAGCTGTTAGTGGCCGTCATTCTGTCGGCCCAGTGTACCGACAAACGGGTGAACCTGGTTACGCCGGCGCTGTTCGAACGCTTCCCCACATCGGCCTCCCTGGCTGCCGCCTCCTTCGACGAAGTATTCCCCTTCGTAAAAAGCGTCTCCTACCCTAACAGCAAGGCCAACCACCTCATCGCCATGGCCCAGATGCTGGACGCCGATTACGGCGGCACCGTTCCCTCCGATATCGATGAGCTTATGCGCCTTCCCGGCGTGGGACGCAAAACCGCCAACGTGATAGCCTCCGTGGTGTACGACAAACCCGTGATTGCAGTGGACACCCACGTATTCCGGGTGGCGCATCGGCTGGGCCTCTCGGACGGCACCACCCCCCGCGCCGTTGAACTGGACCTGGAACGGCACATCGCCCCGGACCTCCGCCCCATCGCCCACCACTGGCTCATCCTCCACGGCCGCTACACCTGCACCGCCCGTAAACCCGCCTGCGAGCGCTGCCCCCTCTCCCCCTGGTGTCCCTCCTTCCCCGTAGCAACCAAGTAACTGAAACTCAACAGATTATACGATAGTCCTCGTTCGATTTTTGAACGAGGACTATATGTTAATTAAATGAGAATCAATTGATTAGCTGTCACGAATTCTGACAAACCAGGAGGTCGTTGCCGTCCAGGGCGTCAATGTGCAGGCCGAAAATGTGGACGCCTCCACCGGAGCGGACTTTCAGCTTGGCTTTCAGGGCCTCGGAAGTGAGCGGAATGTTGCGTGCGGTGACTTCGGCCTGCGGATACCGCTTGCCGATTTCCTTGAAGGAGGCCTTGTTCAGGGGGAGCATTTCCAGAATACGGAACACCTTGCCGAAAGGCTTCAATTCCTCCGGAACCGACTCACCCACATACAGATGCGTATGCCGCCCCAGTTTCTCCAGACCATAGTGACAAGGCAGTTCAAACGCCCCCGCCTTCAGTAGCGCCTTCCCCGGTTCGAACAGGATCTTTCCAGTATAAATACCAGGTCCAATCAGGCCTTGGACCTGGTCCAC
>JAEEGL017143405.1_pt1 | contig 17363 bp, 16 predicted proteins | sample 9134231 | NCBI WGS metagenome assembly JAEEGL01 (sample SAMN16246548, study PRJNA631951) | gut metagenome | biome: gut microbiome; feature: rumen; material: fiber-attached | host: Bos | place: Iran: Karaj | collected 2018-10
ACGTTCGCGGTTAAGATGAACGATGTGCAGCGTTACCATATCCTTATTTATGATCGCCGCGGACAGGTCGTTTTTGAGTCGTTTGACCCAGAAATGCCATGGGATGGAAATGGTCAAAATGGTCAAAAATGCCCCATGGGAGTGTACACATATATCATCTCATGCCACAAAATAACCCATCCATACGATCAGATTATACAGAAGGGAACGGTTGTGCTAATTAGGTAGTTATGGTTTTGTGGAGATTTTATTTCGACACAAAACGAAAAAAAATTTGGTCAGTATTTCAAAAAGTAGTACTTTTGCACCCGCATTTGAGGGAGAGAAAAGCAGTTTTTTGATAAAAAATAATATTGATTCAAGTGCATTGATTCAGTTCGGGGCGTGGCGCAGTTGGCTAGCGCACTTGCATGGGGTGCAAGGGGTCGGAAGTTCGAGTCTTCTCGCCCCGACAGGAAAAGGGTTCTTTGAGGAACCCTTTTTTGATATACAGCGTTTGGCATCAAAACAAACAATAATGTACCATGAGTATTGAAGAAATATATGAGTTGTTTCTGCAGTCGCGGGATGTGACGACAGACTCACGCAAAGTTAAGGAGGGAAGCCTTTTTTTCGCTTTGAAAGGTGACAATTTCGATGGTAATACTTTTGTTCCACAAGCTTTGGAGAAGGGCGCCGCACTCTGTGTGGTTGACAATGCCGACTACAATGTCGACGACCGTTGTGTGTTGGTGCCGGACGCGCTACGCGCGCTTCAAGATCTGGCCTGTTACCATCGCGGTAAACTAGGAATACCGGTGATTGGCATTACAGGCACCAACGGCAAGACCACTACCAAGGAGCTTGTCAACGCTGTCCTGTCGAAACGATATCGTGTGTGGGCCACCCAGGGTAATTTCAACAATCACATCGGTGTTCCGTTGACACTGTTGTCGATTCCGGCAAATACGGAGATTGCCATTGTGGAGATGGGCGCCAACCATCCTGGTGAGATAGATTTCCTGTGCAATATCGCAAATCCCGATTTCGGCTTGATTACCAATGTCGGCAAGGCCCATCTTGAGGGCTTTGGCTCTTTCAAAGGGGTTATACGTACGAAGACGGAGTTGTATAAGCATTTGGCGGCTATGGCAGGTGTGATTTTTGTCAATTCCGACAACGACATACTTATGGAGCGTGCCGAGAAGATGGCCCAACTGCCCAGCAATCCATCGGTACTGCCGGGTGTTGTACCTTCGATACCTGGGGTGAAGCCTACGGAGTATGGCGATGATTTCAAGCCCAGAGGGGTCAATCTGCCGATGGCGTCGGTGGTGACATATGGCAGTGGCGAAGACGCCGAGTACAGATGCTCTTATGTGTCGGCCGACCCATATATGAAGTTTTATTTTGAGGACGGCGATGTGGTTTACACCGTTCAGTCGCAACTTATTGGAGGGTATAATTATGACAATGCCATGTCTGCGGTCTGCGTGGGAAGATATTTCAATGTGGATTTGTTCGACATCAAGCAGGCCATAGAAGATTATGTGCCTTCCAACAACCGTTCACAGTACAAGAAGACAAACCATAACGAATTGATATTGGACTGCTACAACGCCAATCCTTCAAGTATGCGTCTCGCTGTTGAGAATTTTGCCAGTATGAGGGCCGATCATAAGGTCGTAATGTTGGGGGGTATGAAAGAGCTGGGAGGCGACTCCAAGACGGAACACCGCGATTTGTTTAAAAAAGTCATGGAGTGCAAGTTTGAGAGAGTGTTTCTGGTTGGAGAGGAATTCGAATTTGCCGCCACAGACAACGGTGTGAAGTGGTTCGCGACAAGCGATGATGTGCGCGAATACTTGAGAACCAACCCGCTTGAAGGCTGCGTGGTGCTGATAAAAGGGTCCAATTCGAATAAAATGTGGCAAATAGAGGAAGTGTTGTAAGTTAAAAAAAATAAAAGTGAATACAATTATTCATAATATTTTTCTCAAACTCTCGTTATAAAAAGATATTAATTGAAAACTATAATTAACACACAATTATGAAAAAAATATTGGTTTTAGCTGCTATAGCAGTCGTTTCCATTTGTGGAGCTTTTGCGCAGAACACTTTCAAAGGCACCATTGTATACACTGTTGCATCCACTGGCGAGGAGGCTATGCAGGTTCCTGATCAGTATGCCACCGCAGAAATAAAAGTTTACGACAACAAAGCTCTTACCTCTAGTGCGCTGTTTCTCAACAATCCGTTTGCAAGCAACATCCTTGTCGATGGACACAAGCAGTTTGTTTGCATGGATTTGAGTCAGCTGATGATGTTCTTCTCGCAACAGGATATTGAACTTGATTATAGCGGCTCGAGCAAAATACTTGTCACTAATGAGCTTACCCAGCAGGAGATTGACAGTCTGACTATCCCCGTCAGTGAGGGTTTCTATATTGAGTACGTGGCCGGAGAGACAAAGACCGTTGCGGGCATGACAGCGAAGAAAGCCGTCATACATATCTTCAATGAAGATGGAGAGGACAATCCCATGGTGATATGGTACAATGACGAGATGGGTCCTGATGTCAACCTTATCTTTAATGGCGTGAAAGGTGTCGCTTTGGAGTATTCGATCAATTTGGGTGAAGGCCGTCAGCTGACACTTACCGCATCAGAGATTAAGAAAGGCAAAGTGAAAGAGGTCGATATGCTGCTGCCCAGCGGATATGAGAGCATCTCAAAAGAGGCCTTTACCAAGCTGTTTGAGCAAATCAGTGAAGAACTAAAGTATCTTCAGGAAGAGTAGTTTCCTGAGTGAAGCGGTGAACTTCATTTTATAATCTCAGATTGTTTTTCTCTATTAAACAATACTAAGCTTTCGGGCGTATGCCAAAGAAAAAAAAGAAAAAAGTCAAACCCACAAAGGAGGGAGGCCTTGGACATTTTTTGGCCTCTCCTCAATTTGCAGTGACAAGGGGAGCGTTTTATCTGCTTCTCGCCGTATTTGCGTTTGTCGCCATCATCAGTTATGTGCTTTCGTATGTTTTTGGGGGCATGGAGCCGGATCGCGCTGTTAATTGGTGCGGTACCTTTGGCGGTTGGTTGGCGTCGGTGCTGGTCAGCGGCACTTTTGGCATTGCGTCGTTGGGACTCTGCTTTCTTTTGTTTGTCTATGGATTGCGTCTGATTGCCAAAAACAAAGAAAACAAACCTGAGAAAGCGCCTAAAAGCACGTTGTGGCGTGACGACAGGCGATTCCGCAAATGTCTTTGGTCTGTTGTTTTTTGGGTGTTATGGCTGTGTACAACTATAGGGTGGATTGCCAATCCGGAATCCAGCAGTCAAGATTCCCTTGGATCTGCTCTCTCGGGTGTTGTAGGAACGGAGTTTGCCCGTGTCTTGTCAGGACTGCTTCATATAGGTTTGCCTATCCTGTTGCTGTTTTTGGCTTGTCTTTTCCTCGTCATGGTACATCACGTGCGGATACCATTCCCCGAACGTAATGAGAAACCGCGTGAGAGTGCCAAAGAGGATGACAACGAGGAAGAGGAGGATGACAGTAATGATGATGAGAAAGTTGGTCTTTTTAGACGTCTTTTCGGATGCCTTGTGAGAAAAGACGATGACGAGGAGATTGACGACGAGGAAAATGAAGGCGCAGAGTTTGAACCAGACTCGCATATCGACGACCTGATGTCGGGACGTGCGAACCAAGAAGAAGACGCCAGTCCAGACGACTCTCAGAGAGAAGAGGAGAATACCACTGTCACATTCAGTTTAGACGATGAGTTTGAACGTGTCAACCGCCGTGCCGGACATGGTGGCGAGCCAATTTTCACAGTTAATGAGAATCCCGAAACGGGATCGTCATTTAGCAACCAGGATGCCGAGCCTGACGCCGAGTTGGAGCCCGACGACTACCGGGTGCATTATGGTTTGGATGAACCATACGACCCCAAGTTGGACCTTAAAGACTTCAAGATGCCGGATACTGACATTCTTGAGGACTGGGAGAAGAAGAATGTCAAAGTGTCCAATGAGGAATTGTTGGCAAACAAAGACCGCATCGTTGAGACCTTGAGGAACTATGGTATTGACATTGTCGAAATCACGGCGTCACCGGGACCTACAGTCACGCTTTATGAGATTAAACCCGCACCGGGAATCAGGATTTCGAAGATAAAGAGTCTTGAGGACGATATAGCCTTGTCCCTTGCCGCTCTGGGTATCCGTATCATAGCCCCCATACCGGGTAAGGGCTCAATAGGTATAGAGGTGCCTAACGCCAATCCGCAGGTTGTCTCGATGAAGACCATGCTCACCAGCGACGCATTTATTAACAGCAAAGCGGAGCTGCCTGTGGCTTTTGGCAAGACAATCTCGAACGATGTGTTTGTCACCGACTTGTCCAAGATGCCCCATCTGCTGATGGCTGGTGCTACGGGTACCGGTAAGTCGGTTGGATTGAACGCAGTCATTGCGTCGTTGCTCTATAAGAAACATCCAGCAGAGTTGAAGTTCGTAATGGTTGACCCCAAAAAGGTGGAGCTGTCCCTTTATACTGCCATAGAGCGCCACTACCTTGCCAAGCTGCCCGATTCGGAGGAGGCAATCATTACAGATGTAAAAAAAGTTGTCCGTACGCTCAACTCACTCTGCATTGAAATGGATCAGCGCTACGATTTGCTTAAAGCTGCAAAGGTGCGTAACATCCAGGAATACAATCCCAAATTTATAAACCGGCAGCTCAATCCTGACAACGGTCATCGCTATTTGCCGTATATTGTGCTGGTTATCGACGAATTTGCCGACCTCATTATGACTGCGGGCAAAGAGGTGGAGCTTCCTATTTGCCGTTTGGCTCAGTTGGCACGTGCCGTGGGTATCCATCTCATTATTGCTACCCAGCGTCCGACAACAAATATCATTACTGGCGCAATCAAGGCCAACTTCCCGGCACGTATCGCTTTCCGTGTTATTTCTGTCATCGATTCACGCACAATCCTGGACACGGGAGGAGCAAACCAGCTCATTGGCCGCGGCGATATGCTGATATCCATTGCCGGAAAGGATTTGGTGCGCTGCCAGTGCGCGCTCATAGAGACAGAGGAGATTGAACGGTTGGCGCGATTCATTGGAGAGCAGCGCGGTTACGCAGACGGAGAAGGCTTTATGCTTCCGGAGTACCTCGACGAGAATGATGAGCCAAACAGAGATTTCGACGCCAAGTCGAAGGATGAGTTCTTCAACGACGCGGCTCGTCTGGTTGTCGCCTCGCAGTTTGGCAGCACATCGCTCTTGCAGCGTAAGTTGTCGCTTGGATATAATCGAGCCGGACGTATCATAGACCAGTTGGAGGCTGCCGGTATCGTTGGCCCATACAATGGTTCGAAAGCGCGTGACGTGTTGATAAAAGACGAGGTGGCGCTCGAGGAATTGCTCAGGAGTCTATAGCTTTTTCGGTGGAAAGCGAATTAGAATACATAATGAGACATAGTACGTCCGCTGACGCTGTTCTTGATTCGGTGGAGCGTTGGGCGGCGTTGCATACACCTCAGCCACAGATGGTTTGTGGACCATATGAGGGAAGACTGCTCACTGTTTTATGTCGTTCACTGCATGCGCGTTATGTCGTCGAGGTCGGCACTTTTGTCGGCTATTCTACAATTTGCCTTGCTCGTGGGATGGCGCAGGGTGGAACGCTTCACACTTTTGAGGTCAACGAAGAGCTAGAGTCGCAAATCATGCGTCATTTGCGTATGGCAGGCGTAGAGGAGAGGGTGCGGCTTCATATTGGCGACGCTCAACAATTGCTTCCGAGCATTGTTGACGAGAGTGTGCCGTCTGTAGACTTGGCTTTTATCGATGCCGACAAGAGGGGTACAGAAGTTTATTATGAGATGTTGCTTCCGCGAATGAGGAAGGGAGGTCTGATAGTTATAGACAATATGCTTTGGGGCAGAAAAGTCATGGACACAGAACGAAATCACGACAGAGACACATTGATGATAGACAGATTCAACGAAAAGGTCCAGAACGATGACAGGGTTGAAAATGTGATGGTTGGTGTGAGAGATGGCTTGATGATTTGCAGCGTTTTGTAATTTTTTTTCGTCGAATGGGATTTTTTCTTTATTTTTGCATTTTGATTTTTTGAAAACAATACTCAGATTTATATGAAGAAAGTTGCTTTAATATGCGGCGGTTTATTGATACTGCTTGCGACGGTGTCGTGCACGAAAGAGCGCGTTTGTCGCTGCGCGGTTCTTGGCGAAACATATGAGCGCGTAATCAAGATTGACAAAGGCACTTGCGAACAGTTGCGTTACGTCCTTTATGATTTGCACTCGGTGACGTCGCACGATGTTACGGATTCTGTGTTGTGCACAGATTTTGATTTCGGTTCAATCCAAGATTAATAACACTTTGAAACGATGAACAAGAAAAAAGTGATGGCTGTAGTAGCCACAATTATGATAGTTGTGATGGTTGGCGCTTGCAAGAAAAGTCGCTATTGCCATTGTGTAAGCGACAGTTATACCATTGTTATCAACGCAGACACTGTTAGCCGTCGCGACACCGCCGTTGTCAATGTAGACAGGGGGATGAAATGCGATCATATACTTGAAATGACCTTCAGAACAAAGGACGAGGGTCCGGTGGTTTATACTGATCGCAGTGTAGTCTGCCAGGAACTTGATGTCGATACGGTGAGAGTGTTGCCCTAATAGTCAAATTCCTTTTCGGTAGGACATTTCATATAGTTTTCCCCAATGAAAAATGTGCTTGGTATCAGTGCCTCGGTAGTTAGAGTGCTGATAGGAATGTTGTTTCTTTTTTCGGCTGTTTCCAAATTTATAACAGTCGACATCTTCGAGATATATGTATATAGTTTTGGCCTTTTCTCGCTGAACGTCTGTTTCTACATCTCCCGGTTGATTATCTCAGCTGAGCTTATAATCGGAGCGGCGTTGATATCCCATCGCAACCCCAGACTGACGATAGTGTCAACTATACTGTTTTTGGTTTGTTTTATTGTTTTTCTGGCTTATGCGCAAATGGTGGGCCGTACCGACAGTTGCCATTGTTTTGGCGAGTTGATGCCTTTCAATCCTGTCCAATCCATTCTGAAGAATGCCGTCCTTCTGCTCCTCTTGGTTTATGTTGCCAAGTTTACCCCCGCAAAATGGTATCCCAAATGGTGGCTTGTTGTATTGGTTTATCTGACAACTACCGCGGTGTTGGTCTATTATATGTCGTCCTCGTTCCACTATATCGACCTTCTGGCTCTTGTGATGATGTTTGTGATGATGATTGTTGGCATTTTGGCATCGCTGAAATTTTATAACCGTTGGTATGTCACTGCTGTGTTGTTGCTTGCACCTATAGTGACCACATTTATACTCACACCTCCCGATAGTTGGTTTTATAAGAGTGATACGGAGGTTTTTGACAAAGAGCTGTTTCTCAGTCAGATTAAAGGAGAGGAGACGCAAAATGACAATGCGGTTGTCGACAGCGTGGCGGTGGAGCAGGAGGATGTCGACCGCTTGGCGGATATCGGCCTTGACAGTGGTCGCCATATAGTCGCCTTCCTCAGTCCCTCGTGTAGCGTTTGCCGTTTGGCGGCAGACAAGATATCAACTATAGCCCGCCGCAGCTGTCCGGATACCAGTCAGATAGTGTATGTATTTCCCAAAGTGGCCAATGAGGAGAGTTATGAAAAATTCTACTCGAACACACACACCATGCGATTTAATGAAAAGCGAATAGACAAAGAACTGTTTGTAAGGATTACGCGTGGCGCTTTCCCTCTGATACTGCTGGTGGATAATGGCGAGATACAAACCACGTATTCGTATAGGAATATCGAAGAGGGTAGAATTGTTGATTTCCTGTTGCCAGACAAAGAATGATGAAAAAGAAGATTCTTTATACTATCATTGCCATTGCTCTGTTTCTGCTTTCCTCTTGCGGCAAGACATGCCGTTGTTACAGATACGACGGAAATGTCGAGGAATTTGATGTTGCCCAGCTTGAAAAGGAGGATAAGACTTGTACGGGTCTCGTCAATGTCGATTTCGGATTGACCTATTCGCTATGCGAAAAGGTGATGTTTTAAGCATCATCGTTTTCCTATCGGCGTTTGATTTTCTGCATTGCTTTTGTTAGCAGTTCCCGCTCGTTGTACATTACTACCGCTATGTATACGATTAGTAGCATAGTGTTGATTGTCAGCGATAGTGCGGGACTGAGGGCGCTTGTGCCGCTCATGGCTGCAAACAGCGCCATTGTCAATGCGAAATAGCCTATAATTGATTTCACTGGATAATCGATCTTGTTATAGTGCTGCCCGATGAAATAACTTAAAAGCATGCACACTCCGTATCCGCAGAAACCACCCCACGCGCACGCTATATACCCGTAGCGGGGCACGAAAATGAAGTTGACAGCCAGAAGCACTACGCATCCTATGGCGGATAGAATGGCTCCCCACCAAGTTTTAGCGATCAGTTTGTACCAAAAAGACAGGTTGAAATAGATGCCCATAAAAATCTCAGCCATCATCACGACCGGCACCACCCTGAGACCTTCCCAGTAGCGTGGCGCTATTATGTGTCTCAATACATCCATGTAGGCAATTACGGCGAGGAAAGCCAAGAGGGTGAACATTACAAAGTATTTCATCACCAGAGCCTGACTCTCTTTACTTTCCTTGCTGCGTCCGGCGCTGAACACAAAGGGTTCGTAGGCATAGCGGAACGCTTGTGTTATCATGGCCATAATCATAGCTATTTTGGCGCAGGCGCCATAAATGCCCAATTGTGCGTCGCCTTCGTCGCCAGGTACGAGAAAACGGAAGCATATCTTGTCGGCCACTTGGTTAAGTATGCCCGCCAGACCAAGCAGAAGCAGTGGCCATGTGTAGCGAAGCATGCTTTTGACCATCTTGAAGTCTATTCCGTGACGCATGTTCCGTAATTCGGGAAGGAATCCCAATGTGATAGGCACTGTACATATAAGGTTTACCAGGAATATGTAAAGGACTTGGTTGTCGACAGAGTACCATCTCATCAATGCGGGATGTGATACCGCAAGTTTTGGCGCTGCTAGGAATACGAAGAGGTTGATTCCAATATTGAATACGATGAACAGCAGTTTGAGGATGGCGAATTTCCATGCCCTGCCTTTGAAACGGAGAAAAGAGAACAGGATGGCTTGGAAAGCGTCAAAAGCCACAATTATCGACATTATCCGTATATATTCCGGATGGTCGGCATAGCCCACAGCATTCGATATGGGATTGATAAAGGTGTTGACAATCAGAACAAACAGCAATCCTACACTTCCTACAAGGTAAAGCGCCGTTGAGAACACACTCTGGTAGTTCTCTTTGTCGCGGTTGGCAAAGTAGAAGAAGGTGGTCTCCATGCCGAAAGTCAGCAATACAAGCAAAAGAGCGGAATAGGCGTAAAAGTTGGTTACTATGCCGTAATTGCCCGAGCTGACAAGGGTGTAGGTGTAGAGAGGCACAAGCAGATAGTTGAGGAAACGGCCAACTATCGAACTGAGACCGTAGATTATAGAGTCGGAGAATATTCTCTTTAGTGAAGATGATGCGCTCATAGTTCGTTGTTCATCATTCCTGCCTTTTCGACAAATTCAAGCAGGGCTTGAGAAATGGCCACGTTATCTTTCCGTGGGTATCTTATTTGTGTGAATATCTGTGCCAGGTTCTCGGTACCATTGACACGAACCATCTCCTGGTTGAAAGGAAACTCCTCGCGTATGCGGTGGATTTCATTTATTTCCTGGTCTGAGTAGTCGTGGTATTTTTCGTTGTGTACTATGCCGTTGAGTGGAAGGCGCTCGCTCAGCGCCGGTTGCTCGTCGGGGTAGCCCATGCATAATGTGATTACAGGCACAACACCTTTGGGAAGACTGAGCAGCTGGGCGATTCTCTTTGTGTTGTACATCACTGTTCCAAGGTAGCAGAAACCAAGACCTTCCTCTTCCGCGGCTATGCAGATGTTCTGGGCGGCGAGCGAGGCATCCACAGTGCCCGACATAAGCCACAGGAAATTGTCGTAAGGCTCGTCACATCCGCGCAGTCTGCACCAGTGATGGTAGCGGTTCACGTCGACGCAGATTGTCAGGAATGCCGCGGCAGTGTTTCCTTGTCCGAAATGAAGCTGCGACAGTGCGGCGATGTTTTCGGGCTCTTTGGTAACGATGATGCTGTATATTTGCATGTTGCCGGTATTCGACGCTCTTCCGCCGCATTCCAGTATGCGTTCCATCTTGTCGTCCTCTATGGGGCGCGACTGGAATTTTCTTACAGAACGGTGATTAAGTATTGTTTCTTGTGCTTTTTGCATTGTTTGCTGTTCTTGAATTCTGGAATAGAAACGGCTGTGTTGACTTTTTATTGCAAAGTTTCGATTTTTTTAAATATTTTTGCAGTTTATTTTACAAAGACAGATAAACATTATTATGTTATGTTATCACTAGAGCCTCAATGGGTTGCACTATATACTAATCCTCGTTCGGAAAAGGCCGTTGAGTCAAATTTGCTTGAAGCCGGTTTCGAAGTTTATCTACCATTGCGACGCGAGCTTCACACGTGGAGTGACCGTAAGAAATGGATAGAAGTGCCGTTGATCAAGTCGTATATTTTTGCCAAAATAACGTCTAATCAGCAGATTAATGTGATGTCTGTGAGAGGTGTCTCCCACATCGTCAAGTTCAACGGCAGTGTTGCCACCATTCCGGAACGCGAGATACAGATGATGAAAGACTTTATCGCTGCCGAGGTTAACGTTCAGGTGCGAACGATAGAGCAGCTGAAGTATGGAAGCCGTGTCAGGATACAAAGTGGCAGTTTGGAGGGAAAGGAAGGCCTGTTGGTCAGCGACTGTGAAGATGGCAATTTCGCTGTTGAGATTACTGGAATCAGCATGGCTATGATTGTCCATGTGGCACAGGAAATGCTCGAGGTAGTCAATGAGGACGAAAACCCTGAACCAGTTGCCAAGCAAAAGAAATACACCATAAGATGAATATTATTATAGCAGGCGACGGCGAGGTGGGCTTTTATCTTGCCAAATCGTTGTCGCAGTTGGATTACAATATCACGGTGGTCGATCCCCATTCCGAGCTTCTTGCCCGCTTGGAGAAGGAGACAGACCTGCTTACCATTGCCGGCGACTCTACATCGCCGAGAGTTCTTGATGACGCCAAGGTGGGCGAGTGCGATCTGCTGCTGTCGGTGCTGCATGACGAGCCTGTCAATCTGATGACCTGCATTCTCGCCAAACGCCTCGGGGCGCGGAAGACGGTTGCGCGCATCACCAACGCCGAACTGCTCGCCACAAAATACAAAGACACATTGCGCGACATGGGTGTCGACGAGCTGGTCTGTCCTGAGCGTATCGCCGCCAAAGAGATTACCAACCTTCTCCATCATACTGTAGCTACCGAGTTTTTCGATTTCAGTGGAGGTCTTTTGACCATGTATGTGGTAAGGCTCGGCTCTGAATCGCCGGTGGTCGGCAAGTCGGTTAAGGAGTCGGCCCAGGTCTACTCTTCTCTGCAAGTGCGCATTGTGGCTATTTTGAGACACGGCGAGACCGTTATTCCGCATTCAGACACGGTGTTCGAGTCGGGCGACATGGCTTACATTGTCAGCAAAGCCAATCAGATGGACGGAGTCAAACGTATAGCGGGAAGTGTCGATTTTGAGATCAAGAAGGTCATGATTGCCGGAGGTGGCCGTATAGGTCGTTTCGCGGCACAAACACTCGAGAAGGAGAAACGTATCACTCTTGTCGAGCAAAACCGCCGTCGATGCAAGGATTTGGCCGAAGTGCTTTCCAATACGTTGATTCTTAACGGTGACGCCACTGATATAGAACTGCTGAAAGAGGAGGGATTGACCACCAATGACGCCTTTATAGCCGTTACCGACTCGTCCGAGACCAATGTGCTTACCTGTCTCCATGCCCGCAAGCTTGGCATCCGCAAGACCATTGCGCTGGTCGAAAACACTGGTTTCATCAATATCTCACAGGATATTGGCATCGACACCATCATCAACAAGAAGCTTATCACGGCAAGTTATATAGCCCGTTTCATTGTGAAAGGCGACGCGGTGAGCAGCAAGTGGCTCAGCGGAACCAATGCCGAGCTGATTGAATTTGTAGTGGGTCGTCATGCGGTGGCTACAAAGGTGACTATCGGCGAGTTGCGGTTGCCCGAAGGACGCGCCACTATTGGAGGTATCATCAGGGGCCGTGAGACGCTGCTGCCTACACGCGACACACAGCTCCGCGAGAAGGACAAAGTGGTGGTTTTCGCCCTGCCTAGTGCTATGGAGCGTGTATCCAAACTATTTGAGTGATGAGGATTAATGCCCGACTGTTGTTCCGAGTCTTGGGAACGCTGCTTGTCATCATGGCGGTGTCCATGCTGTTGCCGATAGTTGTGTCGGTCTATTACGGCGACGGTTCGCAGTTCGGACTTATGCTTGCCGCGGTGTGCATAGTCGCCATGGGCTTGTTTTTGCGTAATTTTCTGGGCCATGGCGCCTCAAACGAGCTATATGCACGCGACGGAATCTGGTTCACGGTTATTATTTGGATCGCCGTACCTCTGGCGGGAGCGCTACCTTATCTGTTCACCAGCTCTGTGCGCAATTTCACCGATGCCGCTTTCGAGTCCTTCTCTGGGTTCACCACTACAGGCTCGTCGGTGCTAACAGGATTGGACGATTTGCCGCAGGGATTGCTTGTCTGGAGAAGTACTTCGCAATGGATTGGCGGTTTGGGATTGATTCTATTCGTCATCGCTATTTTGCGGCGACTCAGCGAAGGGGGTGCCCGACTCTATGAGGCGGAGTTCTCGGGCACCTTGCAACGCCGTCTTCATCCGCGATTGGGACGCAGCGTGGTGTTGATGTGGGTGGTCTATATCGCGCTGACGGCGACGATGTTTGCGCTTCTTATGCTTGGAGGCAATGGTTTTGTCGATTCGCTCTGTACGGCGCTGAGCACCGTGTCGACAGGTGGCTTTATGACTCATGACGCTGGTTTTGCCGACTTTTCCAATTTCTCCAAATGCTGCATAACTGTTTTTATGTTCCTGGCCGGCATTAATCTGGCAATGTTGTACAGTCTGTTTACCGGCAAATGGCGTGCTCTGCGCGAAGACGAGGAACTCAAACGCTACTGCTTGATCTTCCTTTTGGCGGTGATAGTATGTTACATCTCTTTCGCCATATCGGGCGAGGGCTTTTCGCTCACTAATCTTGGCTTTTCAATGTTCCATATTGCCGCGGCGCTGTCCACATGCGGATTCTACACATCGTCGCCAACGGTGTGGCCCGTAACGGTAAGTGTGCTCACATTTCTCTTGATTTTTGTCGGCGCCTCAACAGGCTCCACGGGTGGCGGATTGAAGATGAAGCGCCTTATGGTTGTTGGCCGTGGCATACGCAATTATTTTGTCAGCATGATTCATCCGCAATCGGTCACCAGGGTGCGTATCAACGGTCGTGCCATTGACGAGGAGCAGGTCGGACGTGTCTTCTCATTTCTGTTCCTCTATGTCGTTTTCGTTACGGTTGGCTCTTTTGTGCTGACATTGTGCGGCATAGATATCCCAAACTCTTTGTGTATGGCCACCGCAAATCTCGGCAATTTGGGACCCTCGCCAGTCATCAACAGCATGGGCGCCCGACTTGACTATGTGCAGCTTGTGCCGGTGGCTAAATGGACCATGATGTCGTTGATGCTTGCCGGCCGTCTTGAAATATTCACTCTTGCCGCAGTCCTAATCCCTCAATATTGGAGAAAAAATTAATACCCTTATTGTCACCGTGTCATCCGAGAAAAACATACAAAGACAGTCTCACAAACGCGCCTTCTCGCTGATAGGTACTTCGCTGATAGGCGAGGGGGTGGTGATGGCCGGATGCCTTGTGCCCGCCGTGCATTATGCCGACGGCACCTGGTGGCGAATACTGCTTGGTGTGGTCCTTACAATTGCCTCGGGTGTGATGTTGCGACGGCTGAGGATCGAGCGGGTCCGCTTTTTTGGCATAGGCGAGGGCGATACGCGCTCGTCGTATGTTATTGTCGCGCTCGTATGGCTGCTCATGACGCTCTACGGTACGTTGCCCTTCGTGCTGACCGGCAGCGTGGCATCGTTCACTGACGCCTTTTTCGAATCCATGTCGGGACTGACATCCACGGGTGCCACAATCTATCATAATGTCGAGCTGTTGCCTCCTTCGGTGCTTTTGTGGCGTAGTTTGTCGCAGTGGTTTGGCGGTTTCGGCATTATATTGCTCGTCCTCGCAATCGTTCCAAAAATGGGAATGAACAAGTACAGCCTTTATACCGCCGAGGCCAGTGGTGCCGACAATGCCGGCAAGTCAACAGGCTCGGTACGTATCACGGTGCAGCGCACTCTTTTCGTCTATGTCTTGCTCACCATTGTCTTTGTCGTGCTCCTTTATCTGTCGGGGATGACACTATGGGAGGCCGTCAACCTTACCTTCACCAACATTTCCACAGGAGGTTTCTCAATCTATGCCGACAGTGTGGCGCGGTTCACTCCGGTTCAGCAGTATCTCCTTGCCGCGTCTATGTTTCTAGGAGGCGTCAATTTCGCTTTGCTTTACAATCTGATAACCTTCAAATGGCGCAAGTTGAGCCATAAGCTCGACCAGTTTGGCTTTTACGTGGTCGTGATTATCGTGTCGGTTTCATTTGTGGTAGCGGCGCTCAGGTTCTTCCACGGCTACGGATGGAGCGAAGCGGTCCGTTTGGGCGTGGTGCAGACTATGAGCGTCATAACCACGACTGGTAGTGTTGTCGCCGACACCAATCTTTGGTGGACGCCGGTGGTCTTTCTCTTTTTGGTGCTGAGTCTTTGTGGCGGTATGGCGGGCTCCACTACTGGCGGAGTCAAGGTGATGCGAGTGCTTATTCTGTTCCGCAATGTGCGCAACTCGTTGGTCAACAGGCTCCATCCGCATGCCTACAATCCTGTACGTCTCAACGGTAAGCCTGTTTCGGCAGGCATTATCACCAACATCAATGTAATATTTGTGGTCTACGCCGTCACAATGGTTGTCTCGTTGCTGCTGCTGATGGTTTTCGGAGTGGCGGCAACAGAGGCTCTTGGCGCCGTTTTCGGCTGCTTGACAGCCTATGGTCCTGGTTTGGGTGTTTGCGGTGGTTTCGGCAGTTATGCCTCATTCCCCATTATAGCCAAATGGTTGCTTTCATTTCTTATGATTCTGGGTCGCCTCGAGTGCCTCACAATACTGATATTGTTCCTTCCCGGTTTCTGGCGCAACAGATAATGTCCGCTTTCAAGTTTTTTTTCTTGTCTCTCTGTGTATTTCGGGAATTATGTGTAAATTTGCAGAAATATTGACTTATGGACAACGAACAGATTATATTGCTCAATAATGTGACAATCAGTCACGAAGAGGGTGTTGTATTGAGAAATGTGAACTTCACAATGCGCAAAGGCGAGTTCGTCTATCTGATAGGAAAAAGTGGAGCTGGAAAAACCTCGCTGCTTCGCACGCTCTATGCCGACAGCCCCTTGGAGGAGGGTAGTGGAGTGGTGTGCGGCTTCTCCCTCGCCGACATGAAACGGCGGCAGATACCCATGTTGCGTCGCAAACTCGGCATAGTCTTCCAGAATTTTCAGCTGCTTACCGACCGCAATGTATACGACAATCTCGCTTTCGTGCTTAAAAGCATCGGTTGGAAAAACAAAAAACTCATCGACGATCGTATTATGGAGGTGCTCACCGCTGTTGGCGTTGCCGACAAGGCGGCATACCAGACATACAAACTCTCTGAGGGTGAGCGCCAACGTGTAGGCATAGCCCGCGCTTTAGTCAACACTCCAGACCTTATCCTTGCCGACGAGCCAACAGGCAACCTCGACCCCATCACATCGAGCGAGATTATGCATCTCCTCACCGAGATCAACCGTTCTTCAGGCGTGTCGATGCTTATCTCCACTCATGATTTTATGATGATTGACAAGTTCCCCGCCCGTGTAGTATGCTGTGAGGAGGGAACACTCGTCGACCCGCAAATGGACGACAAGGCACAATAATTTTTTGGCATTTGCGTTATCAATGCAAATTATGAAATGATCAAAAACAAGGTTGAACGTTATATGAATTTAAAAAGTTGACTATCAGTACGAGATGATTTTAGAATTATAACCTTTAACCTTTATTTAATTGAAAATAGAGATGAAAAAACTAATTTTTCTGATCCTTGTGGCAATGTTGGCACCTACGGCGGTAATCGCCCAGAATACAAAAAAAGGAGCCAAAGTGCAGAGTCCCTTTATCGAGGGCAAGCAGAAAGTGCGCAAGAGTGACTATGATTCTATATGGAAATTCACCACTTTCGACGCCAAGAAAATTTATTTTTGTGACTTCGACTATTCCACCATACCTTCGCTCGTTGAGTTCCGCCGTCCCGATTGGGGCAATTTCACGCCGGTGCTCAACTATCTTACCACTGTCTCACGCTCGCCCATGCGCGTTTGTGCCCTCTTCGCGGTCAATCCCAAAATCGAAGACGATATACTGCGCCAGAAGTTGATAGAGCAGGGCAGGGAGGAGGCTCTCGAGGCTTTGCGCACCTATCAGCAGTGGGCCACCGACGAGAAGATGAAAAACAAGCTGCAGCTCAATGTTGCGCAGGTCGACTACCGCTACTGGCAGGGTATGGAATATTTCTCCACCGAGCAGACTACCGAGCCCCTCATTCATGTAGGACTCCTTCTCTATTTCGGCACTAAGAAAATAAACATGTTCCCCAGTGCCGCCGAGGGAGCCAAGAACTTCACCGACGTTAAGTTTTTCCCCAACGACGCCACCGTTGTCGAGTCGTGGGAGCCTATGATGGACAGCCTGGCTCTATATCTCAAGGAGAACGACCGTCTAGAGGTCATGCTTCGCGGCTACAGCGACAACAGCGGCACCGAAGCCTACAATATTGGACTCTCGCGCCAACGCGCCGTTGAGGTTAAGAAGAAACTCACCTCGCGTGGTGTCAGCGAATATCGCATCGAGATCGAGGCCAAAGGTACCGCCGACCCAATAGGGGACAACAACACCTACGAGGGTCGCATCATGAACAACCGCGTCTCCATTATCATACAATAACCATTTTCGAAAACCATCGGTGAGTGGAAAACGTAAAGCTGACCATTTGAACAATTAACAATATCAACGTTTCAACATATCATTGCCAACCAACAAAGAAAAATATAAAACAATATGCGAACAGCGGCAGTCCGAAGTGCCGCTGTTTCTGCAATATTGGTGGATGGAGGCTGTTTGTGGC
>JAEEGL013187295.1_pt1 | contig 17362 bp, 28 predicted proteins | sample 9134231 | NCBI WGS metagenome assembly JAEEGL01 (sample SAMN16246548, study PRJNA631951) | gut metagenome | biome: gut microbiome; feature: rumen; material: fiber-attached | host: Bos | place: Iran: Karaj | collected 2018-10
TTATTATAGTGATCTATTAGCTTAATGTAATTAGAATCTGTTTCTATTATATTCTCAAAGTAAGTACCATCTATCTCATATATATCGTTGATAATATCTGAGTATATTGTAGCTTCTTCAAGCATACACTCTGAAAACTCTTTATATGAGAATAAATAACCATGTTTAAGCATAGTTAAATCATACCTACCAAAGCAGAATGTGAGTGCACAAAGTGCACTCACACCTACAATCTTCAAAACGTTTATAAATGGCTTACTCATAGTTCTACTATTTCTATCTTTTTAATATATTGCACAGTACAAACGCATCCAGCTTTTTCTTCATCTGTGAACATATTTTGGTTTTCTTCTATCCATTTATTACATTCTTTTTCTGTGGAGAAATAGTCTATTCCAGATAGTGTGAAAGCCATTGGCTCCTTGCCTACAAGTGTTCCACAGTTTATAATAGGTGCATATACATCTACCTGTACTTTTCTTGGTCCATAAGTTGCCTTATATTCCCTAATAATACTTGCTGCTACTATACAGAATAGTATTTCACAAAGTGCAAGAATAATAAGGAACAATGTACTTTCAGCCCTCCAAGCAAACATGCAAGTAAGAACTATAAGTGATGTACAAGCTGTAAAGCCTAATCCTATCATGGTTAAACCAATGATAAAGGATAATTTTGGGGTGTTTTCAATCTTTTTCATATTGTTGATGTTTTAGGTAATTATTCATTGAAGGAAAGCTTGTTGTCTTCATTTTCTAGCCACTCTATAGCAGTAGTAACTACTAAACTCTGTAGCCATATGTAAGTATCAAAGTGTTCTTTCTTTTCTTTATAAGTTTTGCAAAGAGTAAATGCTTCATGCTCACCTAGCATATCACAGTAGGTATCAGTTTCACCTACTGTATCTGCAAGAGGCATAATGTTATCTAGAGAATCTAACTCTGCTTCCTTTATGTTTACTATTTGTTCCATCTTAGCGATAATAATGCCATCAGAAGATGAATCAGCGATGCATAAAATAGTGCAAAGCATTAGAATAGAGGTAAATAATAACTTTTTCATAGTTGTAAATGTTTAGAGTGTTTAATTTTACTAAGTTGTAGATAAAAAATATGGATAGATAGTACTGCCAATTATTTGGACTTAATGTACTACCCTAACTATCTTTGACCTGTGTATTGTTGATGCCTAATAGTACTGGTAAATCAACTCAACTGCTTTTTTATTTAAAGTCCAGTGCAGTAAATAGGACATTTTATTAAACAATTAAACCTCGTTATCTAAAGTCTTTTAGACACAAAAGACTATTGATTATTTTTTGTACTTATATAGCCAAGGAGAGCATAGTAAATAATAACACATACTATTAAAGCTCCTATACCTTGACCAATGTCTATTATTAGTTGTAGCATGACTTTAAATGTGATATATTACTAATACTTGAAACTTTTGAAGGTGAAAAATAGGTAAGGCATGTGGGGAGTGGTTTATACCCCACAATGCTTGATAATCAAGGAGTTAGAATAAATCAACATCCTCCCAGTTATTCTCACCACGCTTGCAAAGCTTGTAAGTTCCACTAGCAAGCATTACTACCTGAAGGTCATCCTTCTGTGCTCTTATTTCAGCAGGAGTAAGCTCACCCATCTTGCTTGAGAAAGCAACAAGAGTTACATTGTTCTCTGCATCAACAAAGGCACAAGACTTGAAAGCTTCTCCTGTCTCTGAGTTTACAAAAGAAGCAATCTTCATCTTACCATGAGCATGTGCAAAAGCAACCAAACTCCAAGAGTCCTGAATACCAACATTCTGAGAACCATTAATATTTGCTGTATTAGACATAATGTATACCCATCTCAGGGCTATTGACATATTTAATTATTAATAGGGTAAATGTCTAACCCAACTGCAATACATAACTTAAATTACCAAGAACAGTCAACTCTTGAATAACTTTTTTATACCAAACTATAGGTAGAGTTCTGTTTAGATTAGGACTTAACAAACTTAGCACATATCATACTATTAAATACAAAGTATAAGCTATGTTAAGATTACTCTATCTTATTACAACTCAAAGTATAGGTAGAGTCTTGTTTAGATTACTATTATCACATTAAATTCAACTCCTATATATAATAAGGTGTAATGATTATTATTGATATATATCATTTCTATTATATTCTATGTAAGATATAACATCAATTAATAATGAATAGTGCAAGGTACAAAAAATAAAGAAAGCAGGAATGTTTAGATTAAAGCAAAGAAAAAGAGAAGCAGGATAATCCTGCTCTACTTTTCTACAAACCATTCCATATGTACAGTCTTTCTTTGAGTTGCATTCCATATAGCAAAGCCTTCTTTATTTGCTAATTTAGATACTTCTCTTATTTCTTCAAGAGTGTAGTCTGCTGGTGCTACTTCTTTAGCCCAAGTTGATTTGTCCTTGAAGTTCTTTCTTGATGCAAAGTATAAAATGTAAAGCATAGTTTTTGATGTTTAAGTGTTAATATTATTACTATCAAATTATAGGAAGAATAATGTTTAGATTAAAAAGATAAAGGAAAAGGGAGACAAAGTCTCCCAATCTCTTTAGATGCCAAGGTCAACATCCTCCCAACTGCTGTTGGTGTTGCAGAGCTTGTAGCTACCAGATGCTAAGAGCACAACCTGCAAGTCATCCTTTCTCTTTTTAATCTCCTCTGGAGTGAGTTCTCCAAGATTGCTTGAGAAGCCTACAAGTGTGATGTTGTTCTCAGGGTCAATGAATGCACAGCTCTTGAAGGTTTCTCCAGTCTCACTGTTAGTGAATGGAGCAACTTTCATTCTGCCATGTGCTTTAGCAAATGCCAACAAAGACCATGAATCTTTAATCCCAACGAGGTTAGCTGTTGTAGACATAGTTTGAAGGTTGAGGCTATGGTTAGTCCTCAGTTATTGCTCTGTTCTTTACAAGAGCCATGATGCAGACAGATGGTTACCTTACTGTGGGAATGTAAGGTGATGCTACTATTCTTCACATCATTTATCAATGACAAGTAAGAGTCAGTGTTTGGATTAACTCCCAGGGGGTAAACCCCATTGCCAAAGTCAAGGTGGGGTGTTGTTTAGATTGTACCTCACACATAATAGTAAAATAGAAAATAAAAAATCAAAATTAAATTTTAACACACATGATAGTAAAACAAAAAACTAAAAATAAAATAGAAAAAAATTTCAAAAAAATTTTCTAAAAAATTATTTTTTAAGATAATTTAACTAAGGATTTTACTTATTCATTTGCATATATCAAAATATTTTCCTATCTTTGCACTCACTAAGATTAGTTCCAAATCTTACCTCAGCTTATAGCTACCATAATGTAAAAAAGGTGTAAGCGTAAGCTCTGGAGAGGGTAGTATCTACATATAGTAGAAAGGTGTAACCCTCTGTAATAACTGACCTATACTATAAAGGTAGTAGCACACCGATGGAACTGAGAAAAGGTTGAGGGTAAAGTGCTCTAGGGGTTAACCGCCTACTGGAAATGTATAGGTTAATGGTATTAAGATAACAAATTAATATCTGAAGGGTTTGCGCTCTTTAGGGACTTTTTATACCTTTTAACATTATGGATTTAAACAAAAGATTAAAAGAACTCCAAGAGGAGATTGATGAGATTAAAGCCATTCAACATAATACAGGAATGAATGGTGCTGCTAATAGTATAGAAAAGAAACTAGTAGATAGAGCTACTTATGCAGAGTTAAAGTTTAAGCAAATAGCTGAATTAAAGAAACTTCATCTTAAGTTCCAACATAGAATAGACATTATGAAGGGCTTACGTATAGAAAGATTTTACTTTGCAGATTTCTGTGATATAAAGAATAAGCTTATCTTTGAGATAGATGGGGAATATCATTATACACCAGAGCAAAAGAAAAAGGATTGGTTAAGAACTAGAGACTTAGCTAGAGCTGGTTATAAAGTATTCCGTATAAGTAATGAGGATGTAGTTAATGGTAAAGCAACTAGCTTTCTAATTAATGCTTATAGAAAAGTAGGTATTACTCTCAAGTAGTACCTATTTATGTTTATACAAACATTATATATTAAGGGGATAAACCCCCTTTTTCACCCTTTAAGACCAACAAACATATGTACAGATTAAGTGAGGAAGAAAGAAAAGAACTTTTAGAAATCACTAGAGAGAATAATAGGTTACTTAAGAGCATACTTACTATTGTAACCAATGAACACTCTAGTGATTTTATTAATAATATAGTAGCCAATATGATTGGTAATGGTATAATGCCTAATAGAAGATAGTATGTGGAATGATTTAACAATGTCTGAAAGAGCTGATGTCATTAAGATGGCTGTTAAAGCAGGTCTTAGAGACATGAAAAGCATAAGAGATTTCTATAATAATTCTCTTAAGTATGCTGATGGTGGTCCTAAGAAAAGTTATGATGATTGGTATAAAACTGTTCCTGTAGACAGGAATGATACCACAAACTATGACTTAAGAAGAGCCTATGAATTGGCTCCAATAGAAGAGCTAGAATCTTGGAGAACATCTAGTATAGAAGATTTAAGAAATGATAAAAATCATTTAAGGTCAGTATATGAGGACCCTAATACAGGCATATATAATTTTGTAAAATCTAAGAACCATCCTACTGTAGGTTTAGAATTAGACTGGTATAATAGTAAAGATGCTGCTGACTTTAGAAGTAAATATGACCTAGATACATCTGGTGATTATTATAGATATGTACCTAAACCTGACTATAATATAACTCTGCCAGAAGTTACTGTTTTAGGTAGTAAAAAATATGCTGATGGTGGCTTAATACATATATCTCCTTCAAAGAGAGGTACTTTCACAGCTGCTGCTACCAAACATGGTATGGGAGTACAAGAATTTGCTTCAAAGGTACTAGCTAATAAAGATAACTATTCTCCAGCTATGGTAAAGAAAGCTAACTTTGCTAGGAATGCTAGTAAATGGAAGCATGATTTAGGAGGATACTTATTTGAAGAAGGAGGACCTAAATCTACTAATAGAGAATACAAATCAGCTAATAGCTGGAACACTGCTAATGTAGGTAAGGCACTTGCTCCTATACTAGAACCTGTAAGCAAATACATAATGGATATAGGAGATAAGTGGGCTATGAGCCAAGGCTCTGAAACTGGTATAAAAAATATAGGTAAAGATGATGGTAGTAATAGTATAGCGCAAGACACTTACTTGTTACCTAGAAGTGTACAAAGAGCAGTATTTGAAAGTAAAGGATATGAATACAGACCACAAGACTATGGTTTAGTGAAGAAAGCTGTTAATGGAAGAAATATACCTGTATATCAAAGAGCACCTGATGATATAACTAGAGATAAAGTTGTACCTCTAGGTAACTCAATGGCTTATTCTGATGACCAACTTATACAAGGATGGTTTGGTAAAAAAAGAAGCATTATTAGAAGACCCTACTAACTTTCCTACTACCTTTTATATATCTACAGATGGTAAAAAGTTGTATCAAAAGGGATGGGATTTGAATGATTATGGAGATAGTGCTGAAACTTATTATGATGGAGATACTAGACAATTAGCAGCTAAAGCTGTAGATTTAGTAGGTAGTCCTACTGTAGTTACTACAGGTATATCAGAGATAGGGAGTATTAATGATTTAATGGCTAAAGAAAACAAACATTGTATATTTAATATAGGACTTATAAGAGATTTATTTGCTAAAAAAGGATTAGTACCTTTGCAAGTAGGTAATGACTATGTTCCTTCGTTACCAGAGGTTACTATTACAGGTAAAAGAAAGAAGAAAGTTAAATAAAGTTAAAACATTTTGTAATCTCAATTTTTTTTAGTACCTTTGCAGAGGCAAAGATGATAAGTGTCCTTAGTGAAGTACACTAAAAGAATCGGGAACTTTTAGTAAGAAGAAGCCCTACTAGGGACTTATTAGGGCTTCTTTTTTACTTTGGAGGTCAGTGTGGTGGTTCTTCCGCACATTAGTTTTTGGCACTAAAAGAAAAGGTTCGACTCCTTTACCTCCAACAAAAGAAAAATAGTTGATATATGAAGTATAATTGGAATAAAGAAGTAATAGAAAAAGCAGTCATTGATTCTGACTGTTATTCAGATGTTTTAGTAAAAATGAGAATACCTGTACAAGGTAATAATTCAAAAACATTAAAAGAAAAGATAAAAGAGTTTAATATAGACATTTCTCATTTTACTTTTAAAAATCAGTATAAGAAAGGTCTTAGTAATTTTAAGTATATCAAAGTACTAAATTATATAGGAACTGATAAATATATACATACTGGGAAACTTAAGTATAAATTAATAAAAGAAGGTTTAAAAGAAAATAAATGTGAGGTATGTGGTATTACAGAATGGGCAGGAAAACCTATTGTATGTCAGTTACATCATATAAATGGTAATAATAGAGATAATAGGCTAGAAAATTTACAAGTATTATGCCCTAATTGTCATTCACAAACAGATAATTACTGCGGCAATTCCATAAAGAAGAAACAGTACTTTTGTGAAGATTGCGGTACAGAAATTACTAGAGGTGCTAAGTATTGTACAAAATGTAAAAGTTTACATCATAGAAAAGTAGAAAGACCTACAAAAGAAGAATTAATTAATTCATTTATAGAACTAAAAACTGCTGTTAAAGTAGGGAATAAATATAATGTAAGTGATGGAGCAATACGTAAGTGGTTAAAGTATTATGGTTTACCTAATAAAGCATCTCAGATAAAATTATACATAAAAAATATATCAACACATCCTCTTGGTTTGCGAAAATAGAGAGGGTTTTTATTAGTCTCTGTAAATTATCTCAATATAAAGTCCACTAAGCATAGTGATGTAAGTGGCAATGGAGGATTAACTAGAACGGCTTCTAGCCTAGTCTTGAAAACTAAGGGTGCATTTAACAGTGCATGGGAATCGACATCTCAGTCCTCCTCTATGATACAAATACTAAGGAAAAATGGTTGGACCCTTAATTCTAATGATAAAGTAGTAAATGGGGTCTTAAAGATGGTTGAAAAGAATAATGGAGAGTGTCCTTGTCATAATACAGGAGAAGATAAACACTGTCCATGTAGTGATTATAGAGAAAATGACGTTTGTCATTGTAGCTTGTATGTAAAGCTTGATAATGATGTGAAATAATGTAAATAGTATGTACAGATGGTTTGTGAAAATAGTCTGTACTTATGGAGGTGAGAAGCCTAGAGGTAAGGTCTTGGTTTGCTAAACCAAAGGTGCAGTAAAATGCTTGAGTTTCGATTACTCCTGCCTCCGCTAACTTTGTTAGTTTCATAATGTTAAATCAAAATTGTTAATACCCTAGCCAGAGAGGGTTACTCTGGCACACTGGGATTTAGCTCAGTTGGTTAGAGCAATTGTATATTAAACAAAAGGTCGAGGTATCGTAATTCTCTAGACAGTTATGGAAGATTTAAGAGAATGTAAAAAGCATGGACTTACATTACATGTCTGGTCTCAAAACAGATGGAGATGTAGGAAATGCAGAGTGGAAGCTGTGCAGAAAAGAAGGGATAAAATAAAAGAATTAGCTATAGAGTACAAAGGAGGTAAATGTTGCATCTGTGGATACAACAAATGTCATAGTGCTCTAGAGTTTCATCATTTGAACCCTGAAACTAAAGATTTTAGTATAAGTGCTAACGGTTATACTAGAAGCTGGAAGGAAGTAAAAGATGAATTAAATAAATGTATTCTCGTATGCGCAAATTGTCATAGAGAATTACACTCAGGCATAATAGGGATAGGTGGTAAACTAGTAAGTCCTAGTATGCCAACAAATTGATTCTCGGTAGAACTGTTAATCAATAGGTCATAGGTTCAAGTCCTATAATCCCAGCTAATATTAACTTTAAATTAATATACATTATGAAGAAGATTCTTAATACTATTAAGAAAGTAGCTAGGTGGTATATATACCAATCAGGTAAATTATACCAACCTCTTTTTAGAGATGGTATTAACCCAGCTATGTAAAAAGTATTTAGATGTAGGGGATAGGCAATACAGCCTACCACCCCTTTTGAAGAAGAATATTAATTATAAGTAATATGAAAAAGAAGTATATTAAACCATTGTTTAGAGCACGTAAAGTAGAAGCTATAATAATGACTCCTTCAAGTGGTCACCATGATAATGGCAAGCACAATGGATGGAATAACCCGAACAATCCTCATTACCCATATAATCCTGATGAAGATTAGATGATATTTATTACCCTAATTGACCCTTAGCACAAGGCTCTCAATGCTCTTTTGAACTCCTAATATCCTAGGCTGGAGCCTGGGGCACAGTACAAATAAAGCTACTAGTAATAAAGGTACTGATAGGGTAAATGCTCTAATGGTGGAATTGGCAGACACTAGGGACTTAAAATCCCTTGAGCAGTAATGCTCGTGTGAGTTCGAGTCTCACTTAGAGTACTAATAAATGTTAAATATTTAATAGATATTTGGTGTTATCAATTATTTTGCTTAACTTTGCAACAAACAATAAAAGATATGGATAAGAAAAAGATGTCTGAAGATGAGTTAAGATGGCAATCTGAAGAGGATGCTAGAACTCTTGAAAGGTATCAAGCTATACTTAAGGACAAGGCAAGACTTGATAGAGCTATGAAAGTAGCAGCTAAGACAGTTGATGACTTGCAAGAAAGAGCTAAAGCTCTCAATAAGTCTTTAACAGGACTTAAGAAAAAGTAGTCTTAGGACTACTAATATCGTGGTAGCAGTGTGATGGTCGCATACAAGGCTCATAACCTTGAGGGGAGGTTCAATTCCTACTACCGCAACTAAAACTTATATAATATGGAGAAGAAATTAGATGTAATAACTGGACCTTTATCTAGTGTTATAGATGAATTAAATAATCTCAAAGTAAAAAGAGAAGATGTAGTTAGTCTTATACAGAACAATGAAGGTCTTTATGTAGTAGTTTTTTATTGTTAATGTTATGGAAGAGACAAAGAAGGAAATAGCTCCTATTTCACAGGAAGAATTTGTTAAGCAGATTCATGAATCAGCTCTTGCTAATAGAGCACAGGTTGCAGAAGACTTTGAAAATGGTATTCTTCACCTTCATGACTACAGTGCTGTAAAGAAGTTTAAGTCTATTAGAAGAGCTATTAGGAGAGGACATGTATCAATATGGGGTGACTTATACCCTCATAGACCTTTTAAGAACATAAAGACTTACAAGGGTAGTATTACATACACAAAGAGAAGGTACTATGAACAATTTACCCACAAGAAAAATAAGGTTGCCTAAAGAAGAATACAACAAAGAACCAGTATTCTATTGTGCAGACTGTTTATCCTTAGCTATTATGGGTGTAACAGGTGTAGATGATGCTTCCTATTGTGATAAATGTGGGAGTACTAATATAGAAAAGGCAAGTATAGATGAGTGGCAAGCACTCTATGAAAAGAAATACGGATTTAAATTTTTAAATAATACATATTAATATGGCTAAGAAAGTTAACATGGAAGAGAAGAAAGAGGGTACTACCCAGCAGAAGCTTACTTATGAACAGCTTAAGGCTTATGCAGCACAGCTAACTGAACAGGCTAACAAGATTTACAAGAGAAATCAAGAGCTTGAAAGAGCCCTTTATCAGAATAGTCTGAGAGAGGTAGAGATTGCTCTTAAGTGTCTTGACCATGCAGACAAGTTCTCTCCTGAGTTTATTAAGAATGTAACTGAAAGGATTGAGCTTGTAATGAACCCTAATAAGGAAGCTAAGGAGGCTTAAAGATGGCATCAGGAAGGGCTAATAATGTAATTAGAATCCCTACATCCTTACAAGGAAAGTTTTTCAGGATATGGATTGAGTTCTTAACTCCTCTTCACAATCTCACTAACAGAGAGAAAGATGTAGTAGCAGCCTTTATAAAGGCTAGATTTGAGTTAAGCACCTCTATCCCAGACCCTGAATGGCTAGACAAAGTAGTAATGAGTGATGAGATAAAGAATAAGGTGAAAGAAGAATGTGAGGTATCAGATGCTTTCTTTCAAGTTATTCTTGGTAAACTTAGGAAAACAGGGATTATACTCGACAATAAGATAAACCCAAAGTTTATTCCTAAGAACATCACTAAGGGAGATAAAGCATTTCAACTTTTATTATACTTTGACCTAGATGGAAAAGGTAATTAAGGAGTTAGCACTTAAGTTAGGTAAACCAGAAGAGGTAATAAAGAAGGCTTATAGAGCCTACTGGAAGTTCATAAGAACTAAAGCAGAAGAACTACCACTAAAGGAAGACTTAAGTGAAGAGGAGTTTAAGAATCTTAGAGTTAATTTCAACATACCTAATCTAGGAAAGCTGACATGCACCTATGATAGGTATGTTGGAATGAAGAGAAGAAATCAAGTAATAAAAGAGTTATATGCTAAACGTAAAGAAAATAAGACCAATGGCAAACTACCTAGTGACAACTAGGGCAATGTATGAAGAGGACAAGGTTATAAATGGTGTACTTACACCTACAAGAGGTACACTTAAGGAGTATCAAAAGGTGGTAGCTGTAGGTCCTGTAGTCAGAGGTATCAATGTAGGAGATGTTGTATGTGTTAATCCTAGGAGATATGCTGTTAGAAAGTATCGAGAAGGCTCACTTAAGGATGGTGTCATCTCTGAAAATCCTGTAACACACTATAATTTCAATGTCATTGAATTAGACCATGTTCCTCACTTGTTACTTACAGACCAAGATATTGACTTTGTAGTAGAGGAGTTTGAGGAAGAGGAAGAAGAGGCTAAACCAAAAGTAATAGTCCCTAAAAAGAAGATAATAGTATAGTTCAATACCTACTAAGGGACACCTTAGTAGGTTTTTTAATATAGAGGAGAAGCAATGATTAGACTATTTCATTATGAAGGATATGAGGTTGAGATAGAGCCTGAAGCTTTAATATTAGCTCCATTCAAAGCTATATATGATAGGGATAAGAATAAAGATAAATCTATGGCTAAACAAGAGTTAGCATATATTTACTTTATGGAAGACCCTAGGAGTGACTATCAGTACTTAGTAGATACTGAAGTAAGAAATAATGAGGTCATAAAGGGATTAGGTATGCCTAAGGGATGGAAAGCAGATAAAGTTATTGAAAGAGCTTTAACTTTCTATGGAAGTTTTAAGCCTATGAGTGCTGGTCTGCTTGAGGATACTAGGTACTTTGTAAGTAACCTAAGAAAGAAGCTTAGAACTATAGACTTTGATGAAAGGGATGATAAAGGTAAACCTATTTATACATTATCATCTATTACAGAAACCATCAACAAAATACCTATTCTAGCTAAAAACTTAGATGAGGCAGAAAGAACTCTTAGTAAGGATATTACTAATGAGGCTAAAGCAAGAGGAGCACAAACTAAAGCATTATTGGAAGATGAAGATTGAGGATGTAATTAATTCATATAATGAGTGTCTTTCTTTAGAAAGATTTACCTCATTCCTAAATACGAAGTGTTGTATAGGTCACTTTGTATTCCGTAAAACTGTTAAGAAGCTATTAGGTAACTATAGAAAGTTTACATATACTATAGAGTTTATTAACAGAGAAATGCAACCTGTTTTATTTGTAGAGAATGACTATGTTAAACAGGTTAATGCTGACTTAGAGGAAAGATACACAAGAGAAATAGAGAGTGCATTTCTTACTAACTTCTTTATGACCCTCAGAAGTAAGTCAGTAGAAGAGTATAAACAATTACTTACAGGAGAATATGGAGTTAAGTGATGATTTCTATATCCCCACCAATGAGTTTCAGACAGCAATAACTAAAGACTTTTTATCTACACTACCTGAAGAAGTAGCAGAACAGTTACTGGACTTTGTGACTAATGTACCTTATATACAGAATCTTATAAGTCCTAATAGAAGAAGAGCTAAAGATATGCCACATGATGAGGAGGGTAGGGTCATTGTAGACCTTGCCAATCCTCATATATTAGAGGACATGGATTACTTTAGACCTGCTGCTTTACACTTCAAGAAACATGGATGTTATACATTCTTAAGACCTAATCCTAATCCTAATAGTGAATATAAAAAGTGGATTAATGAGGAAAAAAGAAGATGTAGAGAAGGCTTTGTAAGAGAGTCTGATGGTGAGTGGGTTACAGGATATATGTATTGGTACATGAACTACTGCCCAATTATGCTTACCAGAGTAACTGAGGGTAAGAAAAAGGCAGACAGAGTAGAAGACTTTCCAGAAACTTGGGAAGGAATTTACTTAAGATTCCATTACATACATCAAGCAAGAGAGAATGGTCATCATGCTATAGAGCTAGCTAGACGTGGTTGTTCTAAGTCTTATAGCTTGGCATCAATGATGGCTAAGAACCTAATTCTAGGTGAAAGTACAGAAGTATGTAAACGTGTTACTACTGTTCTTACTGCTTATCAGAAGGAGTACTTAGCTGATAAGGATGGTACACTATCTAAGTTTGAGCCTATGATTAACTTTGTATCAGAGAATACAGAGTTTCCTAGACTAAGATTAAGAAGTTCATCTCAAGATATGTTCTGGCAGATGGGCTATATTGATAACTATGGAAGAAAGAAAGGCTCCTTAAATAGTGTAATGGGTGTGTCATCAAAGGATGACAGTGGTAAGCTAAGAGGTAAGAGAGGTCACATATACTTTGAGGAGATGGGTTCTTTCCCCAACCTTCTTGAGATATTTGATGTTGTAAGGCAAGGTATGGAGGAAGGTGATTATACATATGGGTTAGCATTTCTTGTGGGCACGGCATCTGAGAAAGAATCTAACTTTGAATCAGCTAAAACCCTATTGTATAACCCTGAAGGATATAATATACATTCTATAAAGAATGTGTATGATAAACCTAAGCAAGGTAAACCTACTTTTGGTTACTTCTTTCCTGCTTATGTAAACAGAAAAGGATGCTATAATAAAGATGGTGTATCTGATGCAGTGAAAGCACTAGTACAGATATTAATGGCTAGATATAAGGCTAAATATGGTTCTGACCCTAATTCAGTATTAAGAGTTATAGCTGAGATGCCTATTACTCCTGCTGAAGCTATTATTAAGGTAAAGAATGCTTTCTTCCCTGTTACAGCTTTAACAGAGAGACTACAGCAAATAGACCTTGATAGTAAAGCCTATGATGATGTTAAAGTAGGTAACTTAGCCCTTGAAGGAAATGAAGTTAAGTTTAAACCTTCAGATGATAAGCCTATTAGAAAGTATGGTGTTGATAACTCTACACAAGGTGCTATTGAAATATATGAAGTACCACAGAGAAATAGCTCTAATAAGGTTTATGATAATAGGTATATTATAGGTCATGACCCTGTAGATAATGACCAAGCAGAATCTCATTCTCTTTCATCTACTTTTGTGTTAGACTTATACACAGATAGAATAGTGGCTGAGTATACTGGTAGACAACCATTTGCTGATGATAACTTTGAGATAGTAAGATTGCTTTGTCTTTTCTACAATGCTAAATGTTTGTACGAAGCAAATAAAAAAGGAATATTCGCTTATTTTCAAAAAATGCAGTGTACTCACTTATTAGCAGATACGCCTGAGTACCTAAGAGATAAGCAACTTGTAAAGTATAGTTCCTTTGGCAGTAATGCTAAAGGTGTTAATGCTACAGCTGCTATTAACAACTATGCTAATGGACTTATTAGAGATTGGTTACTTAAGCCTATTCCTACTATTATAGTTGAAGATGGTGTAGAGAAACAAGTACAAATATCTAATCTTTATTTTATTAGAGGTAGGGCTCTATTAGAAGAGCTTATAGCATTTGACCCTGTAAGAAACTTTGATAGAATTAGAGCATTAGGTATGCTTATGCTATATAGAGAAGAAAAGATAATCTTATATGGTTCTAATCTTAATGCAGAAAGTGCAGAAAAGGCTGATAAATCATACTTAGGTAATGATGATTTCTTTAAAAGAAACTATGATAATGTAGGAGCACCTTTTGTACAATAAATAGTAAACAGGTATGCAAATATAAGTAATTTACTTTTATACTTGCATACCTTTAATTTTTTACTTACCTTTGCATAAAAATTGAAAACTGTTGTAAAGAAACAATAATAATATATGAATGCAAATGAACTCATAAATGAAGCTAAAAATAAGTATCATGGTGGGTTTCCTCAACAGTACCTTCCTATGGCTAGGAAGACTAAACTTTGGAGAATTGCTTGTGTAGAGTGGGCTGATGCTAGGACATTCTTTAATTATGCTCCAGTAAGAAACTCGGTTATACATAAGAGGATAAACTATGACCTCTTTAATGGCAAGCTTCATATGCAAGACCTTGAGGTAGTTCTTAATCCTGAACATATAAAGGAAAAGACAGCACCTTCAGACATACAACATTACCCTATTATCAACAGTAAATTGCAGATACTTAGGGGTGAGGAGTTGAGTAGAATATTCGACTTCAGGGTTGTTGTAACTAATCCTAACTCTATATCAGAGATTGAAGAGAATAAGAAGGCAGCTGTGCTTGAACAACTACAGCAAATGGTTGCTGACCAATCAATGGATGAGGAAGACTACCAAAAGAGGTTAGAGAAGATGAGTGATTACTTCACTTATGAGTGGCAGGATATGAGAGAAGTAAGAGCTAACAACTTACTTAATCACTACTCAAAAGAGTATGATATTCCTTTCATGTTCAACCAAGGGTTTATGGATGCTGCTATTGTAGGTGAGGAAATCTACCAATGTGATATTAGAGGTGGAGAACCTATAATTGAAAGAGTAAACCCTCTTAAGATAAGAGTATTCAAGTCTGGCTATAGTAATAGGGTTGAGGATGCTGATGTTATTATAATGGAAGATTATTGGTCTCCAGGACAAGTAATTGATGCTTACTATGATGTCTTATCAAAGAAAGATATTGAGTATATAGAATCAGCACCAGACATTGTACCTAAAGAAGATGGTATGGGTCACATTGATGAGAGAGCTGGTTTCATCAATCAGCATATGATGGATGATACTATATATACTGATGAAAATGGTATGGGATTTTATTTTGACCCATTTGGTCTATTCAGTGATACAGCTAATGACCTCCTTCCATTTGATACTAATGGTAATGTAAGGGTAATGAGGGTATACTGGAAATCTAAGAGGAAGATTAAGAAAGTAAAGTCTTATGACCCAGAAACAGGAGAAGAGGTTTATAACTTCTATCCTGAGACTTACATACTCAATGAAGACCTTGGTGAAGAAGAAGAGATATACTACATTAATGAAGCTTGGGAAGGTACTAAGATAGGTGAAGAAATATATGTAAATATGAGACCTAGAGTAGTACAGTATAATAGACTTTCTAATCCAAGCAGATGTCACTTTGGTATAGTAGGCTCTATTTACAATATCAATGATAGCAGACCTTATAGTCTTGTTGATATGATGAAGCCATACAATTACTTGTATGATGTTATTCATGATAGGCTCAATAAACTTATTGCTAAGAACTGGGGTAAGATTATAACCTTAGACTTAGCTAAAGTACCTAAGGACTGGAATGTAGATAAGTGGCTTTACTTTGCTAAGAAGAATAATATAGCTGTAGTAGACTCCTTCAAGGAAGGTAATATAGGTGCAGCTACAGGTAAGTTAGCAGGTGCTCTTAATAATGCTTCATCAGGTGTTATTGATGCTGAGCTTGGTAATAGTATACAAATGTATATTAACTTACTTGAGTTTATCAAGCTTGAAATGTCAGAAGTAGTTGGTATTTCAAGGCAGAGAGAAGGTCAAATATCTAATAGAGAAACTGTAGGAGGAGTTGAAAGGGCTACACTTCAGTCATCACATATTACTGAATGGATATTTGCTATTCATGATAGTGTGAAGAAGAGAGCACTTGAATGCTTCTTAGAGACAGCTAAGATTGCACTTAAAGGTCACAGTCTTAAGTTCTCTTACTTAATGTCTGATGGGTCTCAAAGAGTGACAGAAATAGATGGTGATGAGTTTGCAGAATCAGACTATGGTCTAGTAGTTGACAATAGTAATGGTATACAAGACCTTAACCAAAAGCTTGATGGCTTAGCACAAGCAGCTCTACAGAATCAAACTATATCTTTCTCTACTATAATGAAGCTTTATAGCAGTGCTTCTATTGCTGAGAAGACAAGATTTATAGAGAATGACGAAAGAAAGATACAGGAGAGGCAGGCTCAGCAAGCAGAAATGCAACAGCAACTACAAGAGCAACAGTTACAGCAAAATGCTGCACTTGAGCAAGCTAAGATGGAGCAAGAGGATGCACTCAACCAGAGAGATAATGAAACAAAGATTATAGTTGCTACTATAAGTAGTCAAGGCAATGAGGATGGTATTCAGGAGCCTGAGTACTCTCAAGAAGCTAAAGACAAACTGGCAGAGTCTATAAGACAGTTTGACGCTAGACTAAAGTTAGATAGGGACAGACTTAATCTTGATAAGCATAAAGCAGAAGTAGATGCTAGTCTTAAGAGACAAGCATTAAACAAGAAAACAACATCTAGTAAATAATAGCTATGTTATTCACACAAGAACAAATTGAAGAGATAAGAGAAAGACTCTCTATTTCTGGTTCTAAGGATACTAAGTTGCCTTTAGTCTTACTCCCCTTATCAGGAGAGGAGACTATTGCCTTAGTACAACAAGGAGAGAATAAGAGAGTTCCCATAGAAAACTTCTATGAGGAATTTGCTAGGTACATAGACAACTCTGAAAGAGTGGATTTATTCAATGTATCTAGATATGTATCACAACAATCAGATAGTCCTAGTTCTGGTATTCTTACATTAGAAGAGGCTATTGCAGCTTGTCCTAATGATGTTAGAAGACCAGGTCAACTAATCACCTTTGAGACCCCAACACCTAACCATGAATGGGCATTATGGCAATTCCAAGGTGATGACATTACTCATTGGTCAGACACTGCATTATGGCATTGCTATGAAGGAACTGATGGTAAGTTCTGGATTGTTGATATTACAAGTAGTGGTGTAGCTACTGACAGATTAGGTAGAAAGTGGCAACTTGCTCCTTATGTAGAGAACTATGTAACTAAAGCATCTAACTGGACTTATGATGGTCATGTATACCCACTTGCTACAACTAATACTGCATTTACTATTTATTGGGCAGCTACTGAGGAAGGCTTAGCAGACTCAGAGAGTACTTCAATACCTACAGCAAGGAATGCAGGTTCTTATACTTGGTATTGGAAAGCTGTAAATAATGGAAGTCAGGTAGCTACAGGTGTAATTACAGTCAA
>JAEEGL013404400.1_pt1 | contig 17362 bp, 14 predicted proteins | sample 9134231 | NCBI WGS metagenome assembly JAEEGL01 (sample SAMN16246548, study PRJNA631951) | gut metagenome | biome: gut microbiome; feature: rumen; material: fiber-attached | host: Bos | place: Iran: Karaj | collected 2018-10
AGAGAGATACCGATAACGACGGTACTCCCGATGTTTACGGATTTACCGGAAACTATGATGACGGCGTAGAAGAGTTCGTTCTCTCAAACGGCGGATCATTCGTTAAGAATGAAGCAAGCGGACTTAGAGTAGCATTTGATGATGCTGACACTGCAGAAGCTCTCAACTTCTTCCAGGAGATGGTATCTACCTATGATGCTCACCTTTACTATCCCGCTGACGCAGCTTGGGACTTCTACAAGACCGATTGGCTCACCGGAAACACTGCTTTCTACATTGGCCAGGTTTGGGAGAAGGACAACGTAAGAGGCGTTGGTGAGGACGGCAGATCAATGGAAGACGAAGTTGGTTTCGTATCCTTCCCTGTAGGACCTTCCGCAGGAAGCAACTTCACTTCTTATGCTTCGGATAACCTTTACTACATCCCCGGATGCTATGACGCTGATAAGGCATTTGCTTGTGCATTCGCATACCTTTGCTTCTATCAGGATACTCCCGGATACGAAGATTTCATTAACAGCCTTGACGGAATCAAAGCAAGCTTCTATTCAAACTTCGATGACACCAGAGCAGTTGATGAGTCTATCGTAAGAATCATCAAGACCGGTGGATACGAGCCCGCTGAATCTGTTGCTAACGTTGATATCGGACCTCAGTTCAGACATCACGTAGGCGTTAACGTTGCTGAAGGTACTGTAAACGATATGTCTGCAGCTATCGAAGAGGCAGCTACTCAGTGGAATACTTTCGTAGAGGAAGCTAACGCTAAATAATAGGTTTTAACCAATGTTTCTTTGCAGGGCGACGCTATATGCGCCGCCCTGTTTTATAGAAAGGCAAATCATGGGTGAAGCAAGATTTCATCTTCCCGGACTGAGAAAAAATTTCCCTCTCAATATGATGGTGATCAATCTTCTTGAGAGTGATCCCGATTGGTTCAGGGAAGGTACCAAGATTGAAAGTGTATACGGAGAATTTCCCACATCTCTTTGGAACGGAGGAAGAGGATCATTTGATGATCAGTGTTCAGCCGAGTATGTTACCAATGTCATTAGGAGTATAAACTCCCACGGTATTTCTGTCAGACTTACTTATACCAATATGACACTTACCGAATATGAGTGTGAGGACCCTTATTGCAATTTCTGTCTTAACGAGCTTGCAAAGGATCCCAGGAATTCTGTTATTATCTTTTCACCCATATTGGAAAAATATATCAGGGATAAATATCCTTCCATGAATATCGTCTCATCCACCTGCAAAAGACTTCGTAATATAGATGATGTTAATGCAGAGTTGGAAAGACCTTATCAGCTAGTGGTTTTGGACTACGACTTTAATAATGATTTTGATGCACTTGCTAAGATTGAACCTCATGACAGATGTGAGATTCTGGTAAATGCTGTATGTACACCCAACTGTCCCAGAAGATCGGATCATTATAAGAACATTGCCGAGAATCAGAGGCTCAAACTGAAGAACAGAAAAATGCCCCCTGATAAGCAGATTCCTCTTAAACCCTGGTCGTGTGAATACTTCAAGGACAGCAGCTACTATAAGATCAAAGACTTTAAGACCTTTGTTTCTCCCGAGGCTATCTTCGGAAAATACAGTGAGGAACTTGGCTTTCACAATTTTAAGATAGAAGGACGTACCGATAATTATTATCATCTTATCGAGACCTATTCCAACTATCTTATAAAACCCGAATATCAGGGCATCTTCAGGATCAAACTGATGGATGCTATGGTTGGAAATAAACTGATTAATTATGCTCAGCCTAAACCCCAGAGATTTGTAGAACCGGGTAAGGAGTGATACATTTGGAAAACATGGAGAACAAAGTATATTGGCATATTCCCGGCTTCTGTGTTTTCAGAGTCGTTAATCAGATATTGATGAATATGATGAAAGCGCACCCCGATTATTTCAACGACGGATACGAGATAGGATCCGCATACGGAACATTTCCCGGTGCGATATGGAACGGCGGAAGAGCTGTTGTGGGATCTGTTAATAAGAAACAGATCGAGTCCGTTCTGAATATATATAACTCCAGAGGGATACCTGTCAGATTTACATGGACCAATTCTCTCATCGGAGAAAAAGAATGCTACGATACATACTGCAATCTGATCATGAGACTTGCAGATAACGGAATAAATCAGGTGCTGGTCAATTCTCCTGCATTGGAGAAATACCTCACCGAAAACTATCCTTCATTTAAGAGGATATCATCCACTACCAAGAGGATCACAGATCCGGAGAAGCTTGTTGAAGAACTGGATAAGGATTATTTTCTGGTGGTACTGGATTATGATCTTAATCACGATGAGAATGTCCTCGAAAGTATTGCAAAGAGTGGCAATGCCGGCAGATGTGAGATCCTTGTAAATGAAGTGTGTTTTCCGAATTGTCCCAAGCGAATCGAGCACTATACCCAGCAATCAAGAATGCAGCTTGAATTCGATACATCGGTTACCTATCCCTGTCTGGTATCCAATGCACCCAGAAATTTTGAAGAGTGCATGAAGAGACCTGCATTTATCAAAGATACCGAAATCGGTTCATACATCGAAAGAGGATTTAGGCAGTTTAAGATAGCCGGTCGTGGAATGCCCGAGAGCTATGTGATTGATTCGTATGTATATTTCCTTGCAAAACCCGAATACAGGGAAATAGTAAGAAAGCGGTTTGAAACAGAACTGAGAGAGATTAAGAATCAGGCAGCTGCGGGGGCTGCAAAGAGGAGATTATGAGGAACAAATTGTTAGCAAAAAGAATTTGCGCCGTACTGCTTGGTATAAGTATGTCGGCTGCAACGGTTTTGTCGGGATTTGCCGGAACGGCAAATATAGTCAGAGCCGAAGGTGTCACGGATTATGATACCGTAGGATACCTTAAGGACGTATACGCAAGTCGTTTTAAGGTTGGTGTTGCGGTTCAGGCAATCAGTCACTGGGGTGACCAGACTGCTGAGATCGGTAATGCACAGAAAGAAGCTTTTATCACAACTCAGTTTAACTCTATGACCTTCGGTAATGAGTTCAAGCCTGCATATAATTTCGATGCAGAGTCCGATACTCTTTTTACCGTAAACAGAGCAGCTGAGGAACTTCTTGATTGGGCCAAGGATAATGGAATCGCTGTAAGAGGACATACACTTGTATGGCATTCTCAGGTTGATCCTTCAATCTTTGCCAAGGATTTTAAGGCAACTTCAAACGGAAGTGTTACAAGAGATGCAAATGCTACTCTTGATGAAGATTGTCTTGTAAGCAGAGAAGAACTTCTCAGCAGACTTGAGAAGTACATCAACGGTGTTATCGAGTACACTTATGCAAACGGATATGCAGATGTCATCTATGCATGGGACGTTGTAAATGAGGCTGCCGATGAGAGACAGCCTGACGGAATGAGAAAGAGCTATTGGTATCAGATCATCGGTCCCGATTTCCTCTACTATGCATTCCTTTATTCAAGAGAAGCAGAGACCAAGTATGCTGTAGAATACGCTGATCTCTACGGTCTTGATCCGGAGGGAGATCTTTCCTCCATCACCCCCGAGCTTTTCTACAATGATTACAACGAGTGGTTCTCTTCAAAGTGCGATGCCATCATCAAATTCCTGACAGAGACTCAGTTTAATGAAGGTCACAAGATGGTTCAGAGCGATGTCATCAATCCTGACGGAGACGGAACTATTTACGGAGACGGACTTATCGACGGTATCGGTCTTCAGGGACATCTTACCGTATCCGATTCACTTTATCAGTACAAGGATGCTATTCAGAAGTACTCCGCAGCAATCAACAATCTCCATGTTACCGAGCTTGATGTAGGAAAAGCTGTTGCAGGTGAAGCAGGAGAATTCCAGCAGGCAAAGTTCTTCTATGATTACTTCAAGATGCTTTGCGACTGCCAGGATGCAGGAGCCAATATCACCTCTGTAACTCTTTGGGGACTTACCGATACTTCCTCATGGAGAAAAGAATCCGAGCCCCTTCTCTTTTATTCAGATCTGTCAGGAAAGCCCGCATATGAAGCAGTTATCATGGCAGGAATGGGAGAAGAGTTCACTCTTGTAGATACTGCAGGAAAAGGCAAGGCAGAAGACATTCTCATTGATTTCGAGCCTGTTATCGTAGACGGATCATCCTCCAATAAGACTCCCGAGGAGTATGGTTTTGTAAGCCGCGGATCCGGACATCAGGCTGTTATAATGCTCAAGATCAAGACCAATCACACCGAGGGAGCAAATCCCGGTTTCTCACTTCAGGTCAGAAGAGCCGAGCAGGATGCAACCCTTAAGTATGATATAAGCAGGTTTATCGGACATACGATTAAGATCTCTTATTACTATCAGTCAACCGATGCAAAACTCTATATGGGTGTTGACGGATACGAAGACGGCGGTGTAAGAGAATATGACATTGCCGGTGAGGACTGGCAGCTTGTAGAAGCGACTCTCAAGCTTCCTGAGGATCTTGAAAACGCAGCGCTGTTCTTCGAAACAGACGGAAATGGTGAGTTCTATATCGATGATTTCAGCATCGCTCTTGCAGATGATGCAGACGCTGCTGACGGATTCGACGGTGCAGCATCAGGTGATGCAGATGCGGAAGCTCCCGAGGCTGAAGGCGATACCGATAGCGAAGGTAGTTCAAACCACGGCGCAGGAGCCGCTGCAATCGTAGTACTCCTCCTTTCCTCCGTAGCACTTAGCAAGCAGAACAAGGCTAAGGCAGAGAAGAAGGAAGAGTCCAAGGACGAAGCAAAGAAAGAATCCAAGAAAGATTCCAAGGAATCCAAATAATAAGCTTGGGATATAAAGAACCCCGGACATTTGAAAGATTATCTTTCCAAATGTCCGGGGATTTTTTTGTCTATTCCAATTACCTGACTTAATAAAGCAACTGAGGAAGGCTAATAAATTCCTCAGAAATTAGTTCTTATTAGCCTACACTTGCGATTAGACTCGATTAAGCAACTGAGGAGGCTAATAAATTCCTCAGAAATCAATTCTTATTAGCCTACACTTGCGATTAGACTCGATTAAGCAACTGAGGAAGGCTAATAAACTCCTCAGAAATTAGTTCTTATTAGCCTACACCTGCGATTAGACTCGATTAAGCAACTGAGGAAGGCTAATAAACTCCTCAGAAATCAATTCTTATTAGCCTACACTTGTGATTAGACTCAATTAAGCAACTGAGGAAGGCTGAGAAATTCCTTGATATGAAGAATGACTGTAAAAATGTTTATTATTAGGTAGAATTACAGTCATTTATGTGGAAATCCGGCATGATTCATGCACAGTTGGCTGTAAAAAAGGGTATTACGAGAAAATTTACAGCCCCTAAGGCGGAAATGAATGGGAATTCCTCGGTCAGGGGCTGTAAAAAAGGGTATTACGAGCAAAATTACAGCCCCCAAGGTGGAAATACATAGGGAATTCCACTTAGGGGCTATAAAAGCGTGGGCTATGGATAAATTTATATGTCACGGGCTGCTTCGTGGTGTAGATACTTACAGCATCGGCAGGGCGTAGGCCAGAAGCATCATAAGGGAGAAGCCGGCTGCGAAGGCAAGGACTACTCTGTCGCTAACTTCGCCATCGATCATCTCAGGAATCATGGATTCGACTATGGTGTAGATCATGGCTCCTGCGGAGAGTGACATTACATAGGGTAAGATGGGAGGCAGAAGTCCTGCGACGATTACCGTCACGATTCCGATGATGGGTTCAACGCCTCCGCTCATCATCCCGTAGAAAAATGAAGCTCCCTTGCTGCGGCCTTCTTCTTTGACGGGGACGGACAGAAATGCAGCTTCCGGGAAATTCTGTATCAGCATCCCCACCGTAACTGCGATCATGGAATAGCGGGAGATTATTCCTTCTCCGTACAAGAATCCTGCGTATACTGCACCGATTGCAATACCTTCGGGGATGTGATGGATTATCATAGCAAGCATCATTTTCACAGGTTTATCGGCTTCTGATTTAAGACCTTCAGTTTCTCCGGAAAAACCGTGAGTATGGGGAACCAGGTTGTCCAGACCGAACTGGAAGAGTATTCCGACCCAGAAACCTATGAATACAGCAATGAAGGGTTTCTTGGAACCGAATGAAGGCAGTGAAAAAGAAGGAGTCATGAGACACCAGATCGAAGCGGAGAGCATGATGCCCGCGGAAAGTGCGATGAGACACTTTTTAAGCTTATCAGGGATATTTACACGGAAGAATACCAGCAGTGCTCCCAAAACAGTTCCCGCAAAAGGAAGGAGCAGCCAGAATACATTATCATTACTTGCTCCGGTAATATCGTACTTGTCCATGAGAGCTTTGAGACCGATGAAGATGAGGATGCTTCCTCCTGCCGCAACTGCACCGGACTTGTAAGCAGCTCCGAAATATCCTCCTATAAAGACACCGGCAGCGGATATCGCATAGGTGATAATACCGATACAGGCCACTGCAAAGAGGGTATTGACCAGAGATGATGCGGAAAAGACACGCACGGGAACAGCTACGAAAGTGACACCGACTGCCATGGCATCTATGCTGGTTGCCACAGCTGCACCGAACATTACCTTAAATCCCAGATCCGGAGTGGATTCTTCCTCTTCATCATCCTCACCGAAAGCTTCTCTGAGCATATTTATACCAAGGAATGTAAGAATCAGGAATGCAATCCATGCCGCGAATCTGTCGATAAATGAGGCAAATCCGGATCCCAGAAGGTATCCGAGCAGTGGCATGATGCCCTGGAAGAGTCCGAACCAGATTCCGCACACGGATGCTTCCTTAATAGTAACTTTTTTAAGAGAAAGACCTTTGCAGACCGAAACCGCAAAGGCGTCCATGGCAAGTCCCACGGACAGGAGCAGTATTTCACCTAAACCCATATTTCACCTATGTTTTTGATTCCACTAAAAAAGTCCTGCCTCGGCAAGACTTTTATTTATCCTAGTATGATCCGCTTTCAAGCAATTCTTTGATCGTGTATTTGCTGAAAAACTCCTTGAGAGTCTTATCCAGCTCGGTCCACATCGGCATGGTCCTGCACTCGGACTTCTGGGGACAATCGAAATTCTCCATGGTTACGCAGGATACAGTGACAAAATTATCCTCCGTAGCGTGGATCACATCCCATGCAGTGCATTCTTCAGGCTTCATATTAAGCTTGTATCCGCCGCCTTTTCCGCGGACTCCCTTTACGATACCTGCCTGAACCAGATCCTTGATAATGGCTTCAAGGTACTTTTTGGAGATTCCCTGTCTGTCAGCAACTTCACCCAAAGGGATAAACTCATCCTGATCGTGTGCCGCGATATCGATTATGACGCGAAGCGCGTATCTTCCTTTGGTTGAGATGAGCATTGAAAGCCTCCTAAAGCGTTTGAAAATCTTTTTCTATAATACAACTAGTTTAGTAGGTTTTCAAGAATGAAGACAGTTTGGAAGCCTTTTTTCTAAAAGATGATATAATGAAAACATGAATTTTACAGAAGCTAAAAACTACACCGAAAACACCGGATCAGCCGGTATAATACCCGGAACCGATGTGATAAAAGAGCTGCTCGGAAGGATGGGAAATCCCGAGAGGAATCTGAAAGTTATTCACGTAGCCGGAACCAATGGAAAGGGATCAATCTGTTCCTATCTGGAATATGCTCTTTCGGAATGTGGACTGAGAGTAGGAAGATATGCCTCACCCTCTGTATTTGATTTTCTGGAGAGGATCCGAGTAGATCTCTGGAATATTACCGAAGAAGAATATGCCGAGGCGGTAACCAAGGTAAGAGATGCGGCAGCAGAAATGACCACACCCCCTACGGGATTTGAAGCGGAGACAGCTGCAGCATTTTGGTTCTTTGAGGATAAAAAAACAGATGTTGTTATAGTTGAATGCGGCATGGGCGGACAGGATGATGCCACCAATGTATTCAACTCACCCCTTGCAACAGTGTTCGCATCCATCAGTATGGACCATATGAGATTTCTGGGAAATACTCCTGAGGAGATAGCAGTAAACAAGGCAGGAATAATGAAAAAGAATACAACTGCTATTATATCCCGCATGCCTCATGTATACTGTGGTGGAGAGGATTATGATCCTGCCGAGATCTTGGAAAGAGAAGCTGTGAAAAAAGGAGCTGTATGTGTCCGGACCGAGGAGATGATCATCCCCGACGGATTTGTAAATCCACTGACCGCATCCTATCAAAACGACAACCTGAACACAGCTTTATGGACTCTTCGAAACATAGAAGATGAGCTTAAGAATCTATATCCCACCAAAGAAATATCATACGATATTTTTATGCAGGGAATCGCTAAAACAAGGCATCCCGGCAGGTTTGAGAAGATTTCAAAATCGCCCGTTATCATAAGGGACGGAGCACATAATCCGGGTGCGGCGAGAGCCTTGAGAGATGCTTTATCCTCGGACGAAACACTTCCCAAGCATAAGAAAATCCATTTAATAATGGGCGTTTTTAAAGATAAGGATTACAAGGAAATCCTCAGAATAATGCTTCCGGGTTCCGTTTCTCTGACGGCTTTTGATCTTCCGGATCCGGTGAGAGGCCTTCCCAAAGAGGAGCTTATTAAAGCAGCGAAGGAAGTATCCGAAAATTTGCCTGCAGATTGTCCCGGACCGGACGAAGATCATATCGGAGCGGCAGGAAGTCTTGAGGAGGCTCTCGAGCAGACAAAAACCGCCTCCTCCGAGGATGTATATGTAGTTTTCGGTTCTCTTTCCCTTATGCAGCTTTTTAAGGATTTATGATTGGTTTTTGTAGTTTGCCAAAGGGTTTCGTGGTAGAATTCTTTTAATACTATATATGCGTTGGGGTCAAAAACGGGGGGTTTTATGGTCCTATTTTTAACAAGTTCATTTCTTGAATACAGGCCGGATGATGAGACGGGACCGGTACATCTCATTAATGATTATGGATTTGTGGAGAATCTTGCGAAGTACTGGCGTCCCAATTCATCCGTTCTTATAGTGACTTCGGATCCCGGAGCAAAGAAGATAAACAAAATAGTTGAAAATAGGGTGAATGTTGCCTTTAATCTGGCAGGCCTTACCGTCGAATCGGTCAAAACCCTCGATCACAGCAATAAGGACAAAGCATTTGAGCTTGTCCGTAACGCGGATGTTGTTATTCTGGGCGGCGGAAACGGAAATATTCAGAATGATTTTATGAAGGAGATAATGCTCAAAAATCTCCTTGTGGGCTACCCCGGAATAATCATTTCCATGGGCTGCGGCAGTACCAATTGCGCGGAAAATGCCTATCTCGTTCCCGAGTATCCCGGTCAGGTGTCCGATCTGAGCTATGAGAAGTTCACTGACGGTCTCGGACTTACCAATATCTCCGTGATTCCTCATTTTTCATTCCTGAAAACCATGGAGATTGAGGGGAAGAACCTTATAGATGAAGTGGTTTTCCCTGACAGTGTGGGAAGACTGTTCTATCTGATAGATGACGGTAGTTATTTCCTGATTGACGAAGATGTCATTAATTTCCATGGGGTAGGAAAAGCCCTTGAAAACGGCACAATTCGCAGTATTGACACTGCTATCAGTGAAAATGACTGGAATGCCGTTATGACAGGCGGGTTTATTTCTGTTTTTGAGATCAATATCGAGAATTTTGAGATTATATCTAAGTTTTCCAGCGATTTCCTCAATAAATATGATGTCAGTGTCACAAACGCCAAAAACTTCGGAAAATTCCTTGAAGACTTCACTGCCAAGATAGTAGTAGAGAATGAAAGGGAGTCCGTACTTGATCAGTTTACTCCGGAAATCATTAAGGAAGAGATTGAGGACTTAGGTAACTTCTGCAGAACCGTTCATACCGAAAGAGGCGGTTTCAGAAGAGCACTGGATTTCAGAATCAGACGTCTCAGGAACGATGAAAATCACAATATCTGTATAATTCAGGATATCACCGAGATGATAGACCGTGACTGGATGACGGATATACTGTCCAGAACCGGATTTTTAAGAGATGCGGACAGGAAATTGAAAAGACTTGATCTGGACGTGGGATATTCACTGATCTATACCAATATCCGCGGGTTTAAGACCATAAACGACCTCTTCGGAGAAGAGAGCGGCGACAACGTCATCTTTATGGTCAGGGATAAGATCAAGGAACTTCTCGATCCTGTGGTCATAGGAAGACTCGACAGCGATCATTTCGTTGCCATAGTTAAGGATGAATATCTTACCAATAGCCGGTTGCGCAAGCTTAATCAGATTACCTTCCGCACCGAATATAAGATGTTTGATTTTACCGTGACGTGCGGTATATATCATATTACCGATATAGGCGTATCCGTAGGCCTTATGATAGACAGAGCAAAGCTTGCGGAGGAAAAGCTGTCGGAAACCGATGCGGAGCTGTATGCGGAATACAGTGATAAGATGCGCAAGGATTATGTAAACCATATGATCCTTGTCTCGGATCTTGGGGATGCACTGAGGCATAGGGAACTTCTTTCCTATTACCAGCCCATTGTCGATACCTATACCCGCAAGATCGTATCAGCCGAATCCCTTGTCAGATGGAATCATCACGATATGGGAATGGTACCTCCCGGACTCTTTATCCCCGCACTTGAACAGTCCGGCAAGGTATCCAGAGTCGATATGTATATGGCGGAGACTGTATTCGGGCTCCTTCTTAAGAATGCAAGGGAAGGCCTGCCCATAGTTCCCATCTCCATAAACCTGTCCAGGATAGATTTCTACGATCCTTCGCTTCTTGAGAGAATCAGGGAGATATTGGAAGAGAAGGATTTCCCCGAGGGCGCTGCCAAAATAGAGATTACCGAGTCTGCTTATGCAAATATGGAAAGGCATGCCCTGGATTTCCTTAAGAGTATGAAGGAAAAGAAGGTAAGGATCCTGCTGGACGATTACGGCAGCGGCATGAGCTCTCTTTCCACCCTTGAAAGCTACGAGTTCGATACAATTAAGCTGGATATCGGTTTTATCCGTAAAATAGACCAGAGCCACAAGGCCGAAACCATCATCAGATCCACCATAAACATGGCGCATGCTTTCGGTGCGGATGTAATTGCTGAGGGAGTTGAAACCGAAAAACAGCTTGCCTTCCTTTCGGACGCAGGATGCGATATGATCCAGGGGTACTATTTTTACAGACCCATGTCCGAGGAAGACTTTATAAAGATCATGGATAATCCCAGTAAGACCGATATGCGCCTTACCTGGAGAAAGGACTGACTTATTAACAGAATTATCGAAATAATGGCTCCTTGTCATTTCGGCATGGAGTCCGTACTGAAAAAAGAAATCATAGACCTGGGATACGAGGTGACTAACGTATCCGACGGAAGAGTGACCTTTGAAGGCGACGCCGAGGCCGTTGCCAGGGTCAATATAGGTTCAAGGACTGCTGAAAGGCTGCTTATCAAGGCAGCCTCTTTTAAGGCATGTACCTGGGATGAACTGTTCGAAGGAGTAAAGGCCGTACATTGGGAGGAATATATCCCCAAGAACGGCAAATTCTGGGTTGCTAAGGCATCCAGTGTAAAATCACAGCTCTTCAGCCCCTCGGATATCCAGTCCATCGTTAAGAAGGCGATGGTTGAGGAACTTAAAGGGGTTTACCATACCGATTGGTTTGCCGAAGACGGGGATTCTTTTCCCTTCAGGGTATTCATCATGAAGGATGAGGTCACCATAGGTCTTGATACCACCGGTGACTCGCTTCATAAGAGAGGTTACAGAAAGCTTACAGCCAAGGCTCCCATTGCGGAAAATCTGGCTGCGGGGCTTATTTCCCTTACTCCCTGGAGAGCTGACAGAATTCTGGTTGATCCTTTTTGCGGAAGCGGAACCATCCCCATAGAGGCAGCCATGATCGCAGCAAATATGGCACCCGGTATGAACAGATTCTTCAACGCGTGCTCCTGGGAACATCTTATCCCCAAGAAGATCTGGAACGATGCATATGAAGAAGCAAGGGATATGGTCAGGATCGTTACCGATACCGATATTCAGGGATATGACCTTGACGATGAAATGGTCAGCATAGCCAGAAAAAACGCCAAGGACGCCGGTGTTGACAGTATGATCCATTTCCAGCAAAGGGATGTGGCCGCACTTTCTCATCCCAAAAAGTACGGATTTATAATAACCAACCCTCCTTACGGTGAGAGGCTCATGGATAAGGAAGCGGTTGCGGATATTTACAGAACCCTGGGTGAGAGATACAAGGCTCTGGACAGCTGGAGCATGTATATCATCAGTTCATATGAAAGGGTTCAGAACGATGTCGGCAAAAAGGCCGATAAGAACCGCAAGATCTACAACGGAATGATGAAGACATATTATTACGAGTTCAGAGGGCCGAAACCCCCTTCAAGGAAAAACTAAATGCCTGCTTCAAATAAGCGTATTCCCCTAGTGAAATACGCAGATCCGCAACTAAATGACAAGACACCCCAGATTCCCGGAAGAGCGTATACATGCATTTTCTGGAGTATTCTTTTGGTGCTTTGCATGGGCGTATGCGTGTACTATTCCATGACCAAGCCCATTGTGATAACCAGTGCCAATGTCAGTGAGGTAATGCAGTTTGATGAAAGTGAGATGATACCCTTATCGGTTTACGGTGTTCCCATTTCCGGAAGGATCATGTTTAATGTTCCCGCTGACGTTCAGGCTTCAGATATAGTAACGGAGAACCTTTATAACGAAAAGAAATTCCTGGTACATATCAATACCGACAGCGATTCTTTCTACGGTGCGGTTACCGAATCGGGAGTTAATGTCGACAAGGGCAAGATATTCGGAGACAGAAGCCTTGTAAAAGGCGCTTCGGTGGTGTATGACAAAGCCGGTCTGCTCCTTATTTTTGACCTGGACAGGGTAAGCGAATATACTCTCACCATGGATGGAAATTCCGTGATAATGGATGCGACGGATCCCGGCAGTTTGTATGATTACGTTGTAGTCATGGATCCCGGAGATGTGAGCGAGGCAGCAGGCGTGTGCGCCGATGTTGCTGACAGAGCCGCCCAGCTTCTTTATCAGGAAGGCATCAGAGTGTATTTGACGGAAACTTCCCCTGATGCCGAAAACGCCATCTCACCCGCTCAGCTTATGGAAGAAACCGGTGCGGACATATACATAGGAATTGATGTGGCGCATGACGGCGCGGCATATCACGGCATCAGAACCTATTACGATCCGCTTTACTATATTCCGGAATTTGGCAGCATCGAACTGAGTGAATGCTGCTTAAACAGCACTGCCATTGCAGTGTCAAACAGGGCCTTGGGAATAAGCGAAGCTCCTACGGGCAGTGTATTATATGAGATAAATGCTCCGGCGACGCAGATCATCATCGGAAATGCCGATAATACCGATGAATATGCGCTTCTTACGGAGGATTCATACAGAGACCGGCTGGCAAGCGGCATATATGATGCCGTAATGGAAGCCGCCGGAAAAGCAGGAGATGTATAAATGAAAAGACTTGTTTTTGCAACCGGTAACATGGGAAAAATGCGTGAGATCCGCGAGATCATGGAAGGCTCGGGCTACGAGATCGTATCCATGAAGGAATCGGGAGTAGATCCCGATATCGTTGAGGACGGAACTACTTTTGAAGAAAATGCCATGATCAAGGCAAGAGCCGTACATGCACTTCTTCCCGATGCGATAGTACTTGCTGACGATTCCGGACTTGTGGTCGATGCCTTAAACGGTGAGCCCGGCATATATTCTGCCAGATATCTCGGCGAAGATACTCCTTATTCGGTGAAGAATAACGAGATCATTAAGCGCCTTGAGGGAGTTCCCGATGAAAAGAGAACAGCAAGATTCGTCTGCGCAATAGCCGCTGTCTTACCCGACGGAACAGAGAAATGCGTAAGAGAGACTGTTGAAGGACGCATCGGATATGAGGAAAAGGGAGAATTCGGATTCGGCTACGATCCTATTTTCTATTGTCCCGAGATCGGATGCTGCACCGGAGAGATTCCCGAGATTGAGAAAAACAAGATTTCTCACAGAGGCAAGGCTTTAAGAAAGATGAAAGCGGAGTTGTTTGATTGAATAAAGCAATAGTTGTGAGCGATACTCACGGAAACAACGAAAATCTGCATAAAGTCCTGAAGATGCATCCGGATGCACAGTGCCTCATTCACTGCGGTGATGTGGAAGGCGGTGAAGACGACATCAGATGCAGGGTTAAGATCCCTGTCTATATGGTTGCCGGAAACTGTGACTATTTCAATGCACTTCCAAGAGAGCTTGAAGAGACCGTATTCGGTCATAAGATATTCATTACCCACGGCCATCTCTACAGCGTCAGTGTATCCACCGAAGTTCTCAGGCAGGAAGCTGCAAGCCGCGGATGCGACATAGCATTCTTCGGACATATTCACAGACCTGTGGTAAGTTATTCCGAAGATTGCACTGTGGTCAATCCCGGATCCTTATCCTATCCCAGACAGGAGGGCAGAAAGCCCAGCTATCTTATATGGGAGCAGGATGATAAGGGTCAGGATCATTTCACCATAGCCTACCTTGATGACGGTATGATGTGACGAATATGCTTTTTGAACCGTCCTTACAGATGTAGGGACGGTTTTATTTTTCCGATGAGGAGAAGAATTATGAAAAAAAAGATCGTTTTATGGATAATGGCGGCGTTAATGACCTGTTCTATGGCAGCGTGCGGAAGTACATCCGATGATCAGGATGTTTCAGGCAGTCAGGGCGTGTCAGGCAGCGTGGCGGATGACAACGGAAACGGCGGAAATACAGCCGCCCCTGCAAATACGGTTATGCCTTCCGAAGAGCCTTTTGATGAATCCCGTCTCAGCGATGAATATCTCGTTGGAATTGACTATTTTACGGGTGATTTCCTTGAATATGCTCCTACGGTCATTGCCAAGATCAGATATGACGGCCGCATAGAAGTTGAGTTCGAATATAAACTGGCCAATGGGGAAGACTATACCGATGTCAGGTATTTTGATCTGTCCGAAGAGCAGTATGAAAATATCGAAGAGGCAATAAATCTGAAAAAGCTCTATAAACTCGATCCCGAAGAAGCGGATCCTGCCGAAACCATGGATGGCGGAACCAGTTGGCTTATCATCTACGATAAGGCCGGAAAGGTTTATAAGGCCTGCGGCGGGTTCTGCCCTCATAACAGGGATTTCAACGATATGAGGAGAGTGATCTATGATAATCTCCCCTTTGAATTCGTAGAATATTGTGAAACCTACAAATTATCATGGCAAAGAGGCGAGAGCTTTGATCCTTATGCCACAAACAATGACGAATATAATACCAAGTACGGAGTATTCCTGAACTATGACGGAAGTCTTGATGCACTTAGCGATTATAATTATATAGTCATTGATGCACAGTATCGCACAAGAGAAGAGATTCTTGATTTTACCTCAGGATATCAGAAGTATGTCTACAGTTATATCAACGTAGGCTCACTCGAAGATTTCAGAGATTATTATGATGATTACTGTGATCTTGCTCTTGGCGAATATGAGAACTGGGACGGAGAAGAGTGGATTGATGTATCAGATGAAAGATGGCAGAACTTCATTTTATATGAGCTTGCTCCTTCACTTTTGGCAAAAGGCATAAACGGATTTTTCGTAGATAACTGTGATGTTTTCTATAATTATGAATCTCAGGAGATCTTGGAAGGCCTTGCGACTATTATGAAAGGCCTCAGGAGCATGGGATGTGACGTTATCATAAACGGCGGAGATTGTTTCCTGGATGCCTACTGTGCGAACCTGGGCTCATGGACGGACGTTATTACCGGCATCAATCAGGAAAGTGTTTTTTCCCGAATTGACTGGGACACCGGAGCCCTCACCTATGCGTATGATGAAGATAAGGAGTATTTTACCGATTATATAGAGAGGTACGGTAATCAGGGAGCATATATCTTCCTGCTGGAATACGCGGATGATACGACCGAGAACTACACACTCAGGTACGATATCAAAGAGTATTGCGAAGAGCATAACTATCTGTATTATATTTCGGATTCCATAGAGCTGAACTGAATTCAAAAAGCGTCAGAGGATTTGCCTCTGACGCTATTAAATTATTGTATGGATGAAACCGAGTTGATAAGCTCTTCTTCAAGTCCCGAGTCAACGCCTGCTTTGGAAGTTGAGATGTATATAAAGAGTATCCTGTCGGGATATACTTTGATCAGAAAAGTCTGATGGTTTCCGTCACTGTCGAATGTCAATTGTCTGAAATTGACTCCGTTAATGGTGACATCCTTATCTATGATAGTTTTGTATGTGAAGAAGAGTTTTTCACTCTGCTGTGCCTGAACGTTTTCAACGAACTTATCGGCTGAGAAATCTCCGGGATTGTCTTCAGAAACAACTACCAGACCCCCGGGAATGCTTTCTATTGCGTATTCTGCTATGAAAGAATCTTTTTCACCCTGTAGGTAGCAATAACTGTATGCGACTACGTAGTCAGCACATTCCATCGGGTCTTCTTGGAAAATCATACCTTCGGGAGGGGTGATGGTTATTCCGAAAGTTTTGTTGGTATATACCTCGTTTTTTACCGTTCCCGGTTTATAACCGCATCCCGTTAAGATGAATACCAGAGCGATTGCAGGTATGACAGAAAGTAGTTTTTTCATGTTGTTCTCCGTAAAAAATTTACTGAGCAACATTATAACACTCGGTATAAAAGCGCGGTAGGTTTATCTTTAAAACCCCTTGGCGACTTGTCTTGATGTACTTTTGATAGTATAATCTTACTGTTTTTCGGGGTGTGGCTCAGCTTGGCTAGAGTACCTGGTTTGGGACCAGGGGGTCGCAGGTTCGAATCCTGTCACCCCGATTATTAAAGCCCCTTCGCGAGGAAGCGTTCTTCCGAGTGATTAGGGGCTTTTATAATCGGGGTGACATTAACCCCGATCCCCACGATTCGTCGAACTCGGTGACTTAGGGGCTCTTATTCTCGAGTGGAGTTTACAGAAAAAGTGCTGTATAATTCATCTACAAATTATGCTGCAAAAGTCTGCGCGATATATTACGATTATTTTGAACAATACTTATTGGCTCTATAAACACAAGGAGGTTTGATATGCCTACTATCATGCCTGTTTCAGAACTTAGAAACTACACGAATGTTGTTAAAAATGTTAAATATGGAAACCGAGTTTATCTGACTAAAAATGGATACGATCAGATAACTATGATCAATTCCAAGGAACTTGATGAATTAGAAAGACAGCTGGCTTTGTATAAGTTCAAGCTTGAAATGGAGAAGGGCGAACGCTCCATTCTTGAAGAAGG